>Ga0315295_10000232_pt1 | contig 47356 bp, 59 predicted proteins | sample YL17G14_0_MG_FD_204453 | JGI IMG/M metagenome (GOLD analysis project Ga0315295, IMG submission 204453) | Sediment microbial communities from Yellowstone Lake, YNP, Wyoming, USA - YL17G14_0 | ecosystem: Environmental > Aquatic > Freshwater > Lake > Sediment | place: USA: Wyoming | collected... | reverse complement strand
TCCACTCTCCCACCGCATAACGTGTAACGCCATTTTTGTCAGTAAACTCATGAACGTACTGAGTGTAATCTTGCTTGGGATTGCGTGACATCATCGCACCGTCACTTTCTCTGGTTGTTTTATCCAGTCGGGGACTGGTATCGGTTTTGGCATCGGCCAGTTCAGTATGCGGAGCGGGGCTGGAATTTCTCTAATGACGCGAACAATTTTACCGATTCTCATTGCAACACCTCCACGATCTGCGCGTGCTGTGCACGAAATCCGGTCTCGCCCTCAACAATCGTCCCGGAGAGAGCCAAGCGCACCATATAGCAATCGCGCTGAGCAAATGCGTTCAACTGAGGCGATTTTCGGGATTTCATGCAGTATATCCCGTGCGTGTTTTCCGCTGTTGGTTCGCGGTCGGCGCTCAATTCCAAATTTTCCCACGCGGCATTTTTGCTGACATTTGCGGGCGAGTGAAGACGTCCATCATCTGCGCTGAGGCGCAGGTACTTGTATCCATAGAGCGTTCCCTGTTCATCTTGCTCAGCGCGGTAGAGTTCGCGGCCTCGGATATAATCACGTTCGAGTTTACCAGGTGCCTTCACCCAGCCCGGAACATGCGGTTCGCCGAACGCATCCAGGATCAGCATCCTCTCGGCCTCGGTTAGCGATTTCCACATCACCCGTTCGCCGTCGCGGTAGTGCCGCCAAAATTGCGAACCGCTGTGTCTGCATGTCCACGCGCAGAGAATGCTGGTTAGATGCTCATTGTTATATGCAACGAGATTGGTAACGCTGGTAAATTTGTTGCCGCTACCATGCCTACTGTTGTAGATAGTAAGCATAGCGCCGTCCAGCACTGGTTCAACGTCACCGGTGCGCAGAAAATAATCATCAAAAACGTGTGGCGATTCTGTAATGTTCATTTGGTTCTCCTTTTTGTGTAGGTGAATGGCCTACTATACATATATAGTATAAGCATAATCGCTTATTCTGTCAAGGGTAAATTGGGACGAAATTAAATCAGGAAGCCCGAATTTCTCGGGCTTCCTGGGCCAGGTCTCCCCGGCCACTTGGTTTGGAGAACCAAAAACATTATAACACTTATTTCTCTTCATCGGTCGAAACGCATTATTTACTCCCCGAAAGTTATATCTGCCATCTTCCCTTCGGGATGTGTATCTGTCCGGCAAGTTTCAACTGCATGTAATCATCCCGGAGCATCTTCATCATCCCTGCCGGGCTGCGCGGCCGGGCCGGTATGAAGGGAGGAGGGTCGTTTGATCTATTCACAGCCTTCTTGTGTGCCCGCTTCCAGCCCTGCCTTTTGCATTCGCCGGGGTGATATTTGAACTGCCGACTAAGGCTCTCGGGCAGAGACTTGCCGCACCATTCACAGTTCTTTGGAGGGTCTTGGTTCCTTGATTTCATTTAGTATTTGCCTAGTCCATATTCTACATACTCCGCCGTTTTCAATTCCATGATCTCCACGTACACAGCACCCCCCACTTCGATCTCGCCCCACTCAATGACCGTCCGGCGGATGCGCGCATCATTTGTTTCCAGTGCCGCGAATATCCCGTCGCGGGCGGACTTAAAACTTGCATAAACGTTGTCATCGTCACGATGTCGCCCGTCTGGCGGGCAAAATACCAGCCGCCAGCAAAGGTCGCCTTTCATGGGTAGCATCAATCCTGCATCACGGGTAATGGCAAACCCAACCTGGTGCGCCGCAGTGCGCACGTCTGTTAGATAGCGGCGGTCTTTGCGCGAGTTCGGACTCAGCCGACTGTCCGGCCAGGGAAAACGCAGCATTTTGCTCCGATCCATATCATCACTTCTGCTTATCTTTCCTGGTGAAGTTCAATCCTGCGAGGATCCCGCTCACCACCCCCACCTGTCCGCCGATGGCCTTGATCTCCTCGGCCAGTCTTGACAATGCCCCAGTGTGCGCTTCGCGTTGTTCGCGCATGAAATCGCGCCATTCGCGATCTCGCTCGAGCTGTGAAGCGTTGGAGCGTTTGTCTCGTTCCAGTATAAACCAGATAAAAATTCCTACAAGAGGAACCTGGACAAGCAGATTCAACCAAGCCTCTCCGCCGCTCATGTGGATTGTCCTAGCTTAGTTTCTTGCCGAGGAGAGGGATGCTGCCACTACTCAAAGCTTTGTGGAATAGTGGAGCAGCGGCAATCTGAACGATGAAGCCCAAGACGAACGTCATAATTGTAGCGATCTTGAGAGCAACCTCGTTCAGGAATGCGAGGGTCAAGTCTGGTTTGAAGATACCCAAAACAGCGACGGTGATGAACGCCGCCAGGCCGAGGCCTGAGGCCCAGTACGCCGACGTGCCCTCCTTGACCGCGCCGAATGCCTTTAGGATGTTCACGACAACCGCTACTAGAGCGGCCACTCCCAAGAGAGAGACGAACTGGATAGTGAGCGCAACAAGCATGTCTAACATTTCATTCTCCTTTCAAGTTTTCTCGTCAGACGACGAGATTGGGCTATCGCCTATATTATAACCCAAAACTTTGCGTGTTTATATCGGATGCGCAACCCCCGATATTACATTAAAGGCGGCGGACTGCCGGTCATTTATATCACCTTCTCTCTACTGCACCCAACGGTTTGCGTTAGCGGCGGGGCGGATTAGCGCGATAGCCGTCGTTTATAACGACGGCTGGATCAGCAGTTATCTCAAGAGGAGGCGAAGCCGTCCGCTGCACGTCTTGTTGGGCGGCAACAAAGCCATCGTTCCACGCTCGGCGGGCAATATCCTCGGGTTCAAGATTTTCCAATTCTTCCTCGCGCGGTTCATACCACTCATCAAAAAGTTGTGCCATCGTTTTGCTCAACAGAAGGCACCCACCCCCGGCCGCCTGCACGCTTAGTTGGACTGCTTCAAGTTCTGCGCGAACAATTCTTTTGAAATCCTCAATGCCTTCCTTAGTTTTCTTAAGTCGCAGTGCGGCGTTGAGAATATTCGATAATTGGTAATCGATCATTCTTTTTCTCCTTTCGAGCGGGCTAACGGTTTGCGTTTGCATTTTCTCTCCTTTGCGGAACAAGCCGCCGAACGGTTTGCGTTAGCGGCATGCTTATGTGCCGTCACGAGCGGGGAAGCGCGGCGAACATTCTTTGCGGCGGAGAGCCGTTCATTTCAAATCACGCCTTCTTCCTGTTTGCAATTCCGGCGCACTTCCACGCCAGGAATGGTGACCAGATAAACGTGTCATGCACTGGTGTAAGTAATGCCCAAAGGTAGTAAAACCAAAGTCCGATTCGTTTCATGTTTGTTCTCCCGGGCGAAGCCGCCCAATGGTTTGCGTTAGGGGCGCGGTTTCCGGCGTCCGCTGCACGCCTTGTTGGGTTGCGTGGAAGAGTGCTGGCTGTCGCGCTGCTTGACTTATGCGCTTCTCGGCTATGGAATAATACTTTTGCTCTTTTTCGATGCCGATAAACTTTCTACCTTCGGCATAAGCAGAAATGCCTGTTGTGCCTGAACCCATGCAAAAATCAAGAACCAAATCGCCAGGGTTGGTATATGTTCGGATGAGATACTCGTAAAGCGCAAGCGGTTTCTGTGTTGGGTGACGCTCTGTTTTATTCGGGCGGTCTTTTCGTGTGACTGTTGTTTCAGGGTCAGACGAAAATTTTATGATTGAGCGTGGATACCACATATCAGAACTTGTTAGGATGCGCTCATGTTTACCGTAAACTTTCGCTTGACCTTCCCATTTTGGCTTTGCGCCTGACTTATGCTTTTCGCCTTTGAGCATTTGCGGATTATAGACACCACGCCCGAAAACTAAAATATTTTCGTGGGCCTTCATCGGGCGACGGTTAGCGGAAAGATAACCTGTAATTCGTGGCTTTTCCCAAATCCATTCATACCTGAACCAATCGAGATTTGAAGCAATCAGAACGGTTGTAAATGGTTGGCTTCCAGTGGTGACAAACACGCCTTTAGGTTTCAAAATTCGTTTGACTTGCGCCCACATTTCATCAAGCGGAATAACGCTGTCCCAATGGCACTGAGTTGTGCCATAGGGTAAATCCGTGATGATAGCGTCAACGCTTCCCGCTTCCAGCGTGGGCATTATTTCTAGGCAATCGCCTTTGTAAAGTTTGTAAGGTACGTCCATTTCAGCAACCCAACTAGTGTATAGACGGACATATTCCGCCGCCCTCCGGCCTACCTGCCCATTTTCCATAAATTCTTCTTTTATCAATCATCGGTCTCTCCTACTCGTTTCAGATAGATCAACCCAGCAGCCGCCAACTCATACAGCGGCACATCGGAAAGTTCAGCCGGAACCAGGACTGTGGTCTTCTTGCCCTCGGAATAGATAATGACTTCGATCAGTTCTGTCATGGCTTCACCGCACAGCAATCTTCTTGCCTTCATCGCGGGCGAAGACCTGCTCGGTCTGTGCCCCGCAAACAGGGCAATATGCCCGAATGATGATCTTCGGAGCTTCGCGTGCAGTTGCCGCGAATAAAGACGCCAGGCCGGGCTGGTAATCAGACATAAGGTTTTCTCCCTTCGTCAAGTTCCAGTTCTCCAAAGAACGGACTGGGGGTCTTGCGAACCAAGTGAAGATTGAACATTGAGTTCTCCATTTCCCGCCCTTTTTTCATCCACAATGTCGCCCGACTTTTCTTGTCCTTCTCCGTAACCAGGTTTCCTTTGCCGGGTGAGAATGTAGTCAACACAAAGATGTTATCCGCATCATGTAAGAGTTGCCCACTGCCACGTAGCCAGGCCTTGACCGGATCACCCGTCGTGTCCATACCCGCTTTCGTGATGCTGTGCAACACCACCCCGGCCAGGTCAAGGTCATGGCACATGGTCTTTAGCGACCAGGAGATGTGCGCCGTCTTCTCGGTATCGTCTTTGCCTGTGTCGGTAAGTTTGAGTAGGTAATCAAGCATGAACCACTGGATTTTTCGTTCACGTTTCAGGCGATGCAACGTGGCGCGCAATCCCACGCAGTCAGTCGAGCGGTCGTCCAGATATAACGGCAATTGGTCAAGCTCCGCCACCGCCCGCGTGATCTCCAGCCAATCTTCTTCTCCCAGGAAGCCGGAACGTAGACTGCGTGTCCGCACACCAGAACGCCCGGCCATCAGGCGTTGCACGATCTTGTTCTTTTTCATTTCCAGGGAGATGAATGCCCCAGGAATTCCGTCGCCCGAGATGTAATCCGCAATGGTCAGCGCCAACCAGGACTTTCCCACCCCGGGTTCCCCAGCCAGAAAGGTCAACTCGCCAGTCTGTAATCCTCCCGTTTCCTTGTCCAGCTTGGGCAGGCCAGTGGCAAGTCCCCATACTTCCTTCGGATCCTCGGTTCGTCTCTTTAGAGCATCGTATTCACAAGATAAGACTTTTGCCAACGGTTCGACTTCCCGTCCCACATTCGCCGTCGCCGCTAGCAGACCGAAGGCTTCAGCAGACTGGAACAGGATGCTTTCAGCGGTCTGACTCTGGTCAAAGGCCAGTTGTGCGGCCCTGCTGCAGGCCGTCAATACCCTGCGCCGCACGGCCTCGGTCTGTACCATGCGGGCATAAGCCTCGGCGTGGAGCGAGGTCGGGACCTGGTTGAGCAGAGCAGTCAGGTAGGCCGGGCCTCCAACCTCGCCCAGTTGCCCAGCGCGGTCGAGTTCCTCGGTGACGATCAGGATGTCAAGCGGAACGTGTTGCTCTTGCAGGCGGGTAAAAGCCTCCCATATCCAGCGGTGACGGTGAATGTAGAAATCATTGGCCGTCAGGAACACCGCTAGTTCTCCGAACTTCTCGGGGTCAATCAACACCCCACCAATGACGGCGCACTCAGCCTGGGTGTTCTGTGGAAGCACAGGAGCCACTGCATATTCGAGCGAGGGTAGAGTTTGAGTTGTCATAGTGTCCTGTATCCTGATTCCGCTATGGGTTGGAACGCTTGCGGCCAACTCTCGCGTATCTGTTTAGGGATTATCCGCCAGGATGTTTTTGCATTAAATGGATCGGCCATATACCAACTCGCCCAGATTGTGTATGGCTCTTTCTCCAACCGCCTGAGCATCCATTTCGCCAAGTCTTGCCATTGGCCGGTGCGCTGGATATTCCTGTGAAGGATATGTTCAAGGTTGCAAAGGATTTCTTCGATCTTGTCTTCCCCACGTTCTTTAGACTGTTCTGCATAGAATAGTACGCCATCTATTAAATCGCCTTTTTTAAAGGGTCGCTTATTATCTGGTTCTCTGGTTCTCTGGTTAAGCACTTTTAAGGCGGCAGGATCAAAAGCAGTTTGCTCTTTTTCAGAGGCAGTTTTAGGGTTTTCAGAGGCAGTTTCATTAACTGCCTCCATTTTAGAGGCAGTTAATGCATTGGCTGATATGTAATCGGGTATTTCATAGATGTTATATTTTCTATCTTTGCGGTTGACAGATAAAAGTCCCAGTCCCTCAAGTTCCTTGATCTTTACAATGGCCTTGTTCTGCCCCATTCCGCAGGCGGTAGCGATTGTGCGGACACCAGGGTGTGCTTGCTCGGTGTTCCGATTTATCGAAAGTGCGATAAAAAGCCAAACCTTCAACGCGTCGCCGTCTATGGTTGCCATTTCCTGCTTGAAGGCGGTTGAGATTTTGACGAACGCCGGGACCACCTCCTCGACCATTTCCCAGCCCTTGCGCCGAATTACCGTTGTTTGCGGGTGGATTTCCAGAGATGAATGCTCATACCCCTTCCCCAGCATCTCCATCGCGCCATCCGCTTCAGGATTTCCTGTTTTGTAGGGTGCTTGCTGCTCACTCATTGTCATCTCCTATAAATCAAATTCTCTCTTGGAGACTTACGGCCTTGCGGTCGGGGGCACAGGTATCCCGAGGCCGCAAGCCTCCAAGAGAGAACTTGTCGCCTGTGCCCGATTTCCGCAAGGTCATTATATCATACCTTCACACATACGCGCAGAGGAACAGCACGGCTACAATAAAAAGTAGAATTGCTGCTCCGAGAATAATTGATATGATCATGGTTGCTCCTTCTCTGGCGTGGTGAATTTCTTTTTCAGGTCAGATAATCTGCCATCCATGTTCCATTTCTCGCGGAAGTATTGACTGGTATAACCTATGCCCTCTTCTGCCAAGTCAATTACCTCGTCTAGGGCGACCATAAATGCAGAATTGTTGGCCGCATAAATCGCGGCTATTTCTTCGGCGTTTTTTAGCGCGGCGCGAAGTTGGGCAAGTTCGGCGGCGGCGCGGTTGGCAACTTCTAACGGTACTTGATGATTGTGCCAAACCACGCATAGGTCAAGGTTTGTCATATTGCCAACATCGAATTTTTTATCTAGTTCATCAAGTTCGCTCATGGTTGTTCCTTTTCGCCCTTCAGTTCAATGTCGTACAACCTGGATTTGCTATCCGCCGCAACGACCTTGCCGCGCCCGACTTTGGATCCGGCATAATAGACCTGAACAGCCTCTCCAATAAGCGGCATACGCAGGTTAGACGCCCTATACAAACCTATGATCTTGTTCGGGACTTTAAGGTGGACATCTATCATATCTAATCTCCTATGTCCGGGAATGCTTTATCAAAGGCAATCATTACTACTTCCAGTTTCGTCCTTATTCCAGGAGGCGTACTGGAATGAACATACAACTTGTTGAGCAGTTGCCCCACCTGCGTCAACCATTTCTCCCAAACCGGCATGGCAATCTTGTCACCGGCCTCGCGCATCTTCGCGGCAAGTACATCACAGGGGGCCGGCATCCCTCCATATTCGTCGGCGGACGAAAGACACCACCCCAACCATTTGAGCGACTTGTCCAAATCCCGGGCACTCATAGCCGTGCGGAAGTGGCTAAAACTTAGGGTGGGGAAGAGTTCCACTGAAGCCTCAGGATAATATCCAGCGACCGACCTCACATCACGAGCTCGACTTGCTTTCCACTGGCACGCTTGCGCAATAGCCTCATCCAGGATCGCCCGTTTGACAGGTAGTTCCTCAGCCATCTCTTGTGCCATGCGTGCAATTGCCCAGAGTGATCGGTCTCCTTCGGCGGCCAGGGCCGCTAGGTCAGCGATTACGTTTTCTGGAAGAATATTCATGTCGTTTTCCCTTTAATAGCCAGGTGTGTTTAGCGAAAATGTAGCATACGACTTTGTTGTTCATGCAGAACATAGTCGGGTAGTATTCCTGCATAAGACGAGGAGCGAAGATTGACAACCACAATCCCGCGAGGCACAGGCTGAACAATGAGCGATATTTGCGGTGTATCATAACACCTACCACATTGGAAACATGCAGGCCGCCACCCAGATACCAACCAGGGCAGCCAGGAAGATAAAGATAATTACGTTGAGCAGTTTAGTTTTCATTGCCGATCTCCTTTTCCCTTTGAAATACGCCTCGATCAACCCATCAGGTCGCTTGAAGTGAATACTATTCTTAGTCCAAACAATCGGCCATCTGGTTCTATCATCGCCGATCTCCTCCAACGGTTCCTCTTTGCTTTTCAAAGAAAAGAATATTTTTCCCTTCCCGCCGAGCAAGGCCTCAAATTTATCTTTCATTATTTTTCTCCTCTTCGGGCAATGATACGCGCAAGTGAACTTGATTTATAATTGCATCTTCTGGGATGTTAGAAGTATCGAATCTATCTGCAAGTCTCTCGCCGACTTTTATTCGTATGCCCAATATGGTTATCGTTATGGGCTCCATTTCCGGCAATTTTCCAAGAGGCAGGAAGGTTCGGCGAACCTGGCATTCCTCTGGCAGTGGTTCTTCTCCTTTTTCGTTCCCCTCGAACCACACGCCCACGATTGCGAAGAGCAGGAATAGCAACAAAGGCGAGCAGAACGAGGCCACAAAAACAAGGATGATCGAGAAGTCGTCCATTCTATTCTCCATCTTTGTCATCTTCCTCGTTATCAAAACAAACAAATAAAGCACCTGAGATCGACGTGAAAATTATAGATATAAATGAAACATACCATGCTGTCCCCGCATGTACAGATTCCACAAAAGCAACGAGCGAAAGGATGAAGAGCAATAAACCATATTTACTGAGCATTTTGGTTTCCTCTCTCTGACCCAGGACGAGGAGGCCGCCCTGGGTCAGTAAAGAACGGGGGTCATCACTCCCCGCCGGTCTGCGCCCACGATCCAGCCCGGCTAGGATGATGCTCGCGCCAGAAGTTTTATGGTCACGCTTGGCTCACCTTGCCGAATGGTGCTGGGTAGTGTTTGCGGAACACGTTGGCAGAATGTCGTAGAGAAGCCGCCTCAGCTGCCTCAGCTGCCTCAGCCGCCCTGCCAGCTGCCTCAGCCGCCCTGCCAGCCGCCTCAGCCGCCCAGCCAGCCGCCTCAGCCGCCATGCCAGCCGCCCAGCCAGCCGCCCTGCCAGCCGCCCAGCCAGCCGCCTTGCCAGCCGCCTCAGCCGCCCTGCCAGCCGCCTCAGCCGCCCTGCCAGCCGCCCAGCCAGCCGCCCCGCCAGCCGCCCAGCCAGCCGCCCAGCCAGCCGCCCTGCCAACCGCCTCAGCCGCCTTGCCAGCCGCCTCAGCCGCCTCAGCCGCCGCATTTACTTCTTCAATGGTGGCTTTCCCAGTCGCGTATAGGCGTAATGTTTTCTCGGCCGCCCCGGCCTCTGGCAGTATTTTCGAGCAGGGTTTGATTATGTCTGCCAGGCAGAGTGATAGTTTCTGAGGCGACTCATATAACTTCATATAGCCAAGCAACCAGCCCATCCAGCTACCATTGTCGCAGTCATGCCAACAGTCGGCAGCGCTGCCGCCGTGTTGTTTGACCCATTCAACCGCCGGATCACAGGCATTGAGTTTTCTCAGACCTTCAAGAAATTGTTTATTCGTTAGGTTTTTCATGGGTCACTCCTCTTGTGCGGGCGGTTGTTCTCCGGCCAATGTCTTTATAGCGGCGTCTTTGGCTTCTAATCCGGCAATGCGCCATCGCCGGTAGAGTTTGCAAATTTCTAAGCCTTCGTCGAGCGGTTTGTTCACGAGGAGCAACTTGTTGACCATCCAACTGGCAGACTGGACTGATTCGGATAAACCCTGATCCAGAATGTCCTGCGGTGTGATCTTCATGCCCTTGACATGCGCGGGCATTTTACTCGCAGGCGCTGCTTCGGATTGAGGCGGGAAGTCTTTATCAACATCATTTTCAATGACCGAACGACTCTCCGCATCTACGACCTCCTCGGCGGGCGTCGCCTCATATCCGGCCAATGTCATGATCCAAGAATAGGATAGGCGGAACGCCTTGCCGGTCGCTCGCGTAATTGCCATGCTACGCCGGGCGTAAGCTTTGCGATTTGCCCAGGTTGGTTCATCCATTCCGCAAATAGCCGAACCGCGCCCGATTACCTGCCCATCCGAGCGGACGATCTCGACCATTGCCTCGAATGTTCCATCCTCGTGCATGGTGGTGGATACTTCGCGCGGTGTCACACCGAGCATGGCGCCGAGGGTTGACCATCCTTCGACGCGGACATATTTCTTGTTATTGATAACCACATAGAGTTTCCGGGCATTGACCAGGGCGGCCAGTTCGGTAGCAATGAGAGTGGCGCGGGCAATGACGCCCGTGGGTGCAATTTCAAGTGTGCCAAGTCGCACACTTTCAGATACAACAATTTCGTCAGACATTTCTTCCTCCTTAAAATGGGTATCCGCAGGTGCGGATATAGGCGGCTTCAATTTTTCGGTCGCGTTCTTCCGTGGGATCCTCCAACGGCACAATCCCGTGGATGTCGCACAGGACGCCTTCGCCGGGCAACACGTCAATCTTCATGCCAAGCAGACCACAGATCGGGCACGGTACACCGTTTAGATGCAACTCTTTTTCCCGTTCGGCCTTCGTTGGCGGGTTAAATATATGTTCATAATCCCAGGGTACGGTATGTGTTCTCATGACTTTATCTCCATTGAGGCAATTGCGGCGCGGGCGATATCTTCCGCTTCTATTGCGGCAGTAACTATATTCTCGCCTACGTTGCGCCCGTGCGCCAATGTATGCTTTATCTGTTTCAGCGCGGCGAGCAGGTCGGCGTGGGAATTGCAGGCACGGACGATGAAGGCGGCGTCTACTTCTTTGACTTTATGACAAACACAAATATGGTTTGCGGTTTCCACACAATAAGTATCGCGGGGCCAACCCTCATAAAATGCCTGTGTAGCAATCCAGGGGCCGGGGGTATGAGTTGTGGTCATCTGATCTGCGCTCCTTTCTTGATGGCCTTTTTGATTTGGTTTATTGATAGGTCAAGATGTGCCGGACGATCCCCCATAGCCGGTTTGACCTCAGCGCGCACTTGGCGCGCCAGGCGTGTTAATTCAGGATCAGGGCCAGTTGCCCAACCCCATCGTTTTGAGCCAGATTGTTTCGATACTATTGTGAGCATTTTTCCTCCTTTCAAATCAGTTATAGATTTCTATGTTGATTATGTTGATTTTCTCTTGTTGTACAAATCCTCAAATTTTCTCTTCTGTTATCTAATTTATTGCCATTTATATGATCCGTCTCAAGCCCAGGCGGTGTATTAATTATCATTTGGTGCATATAAATTGTTCCAACTTTTCCATCTTTCCAGGTACTCCGTCGCGCATATTCACAACGACATCCTGTATGATAGTGCCACCTGTATTTAGATAATAAATCAAAATCCTCATCATCTACCAATGTAACTTTCCCTTGCGATAATTTAATCTTCTTCATTATTCATTCCTAAAATTAGTAGCGGGTGCCGCCCTTGCTGCGGCCTGATCAGGATTATGAGACCTGTGAGACACGATGCCTCCCACCCGCATCGCGAAACTTACTTATCCTTCCATTCCTTTGGCAACTTGATCTTCGTCTCTTGCTGCCGACGAAGCTCTGCCCAGTAATGCCACTCGCGGACGATCTTGCGAATTGCCTCGGAGCGGTTCGGCTTAGTCATCTTGTCGGCCGCGCCGTCAATGATTTCAATATCTTGTTCATCTAGGTTGAACGTGTAGTGTTTCATGCCCCCATTGTATATGAGATTGTCATATCTGTCAAGAGCTATTTCGGGCGTTCCCGCCAATCCTGCAACCGGCTGCTCGAATATTGAACATTGTCCAGGAACCAATCTGCGAGTCGCACAATCGGTTCGTCCAATGAAAGGTTTGCGGGATCAATCCGAGAAGTCAATACACCGCGGAGCATCCAATCGTTGACCGTCCAGTTATCCCAAGTGCCCGACACCATTCCCCAGCGCCTCGCGGTCTTCCAATCCGCCTCAATTGAGTCGCCCCAATATACGATCAGACCATACAGGTCATTTCGGCGAGCGCAGTCCACGATCCGATACGGCCCCTCCCAATCATAGCCGGGCCGTCTCAGCCAGACCGGATCACCCAACGCACCGCAAGTCATCGTAGCCACGCCGCCCAAGTAACCATCTAAACTCAACTCACGATACCTGGCCGTCGCCTCCATGACGAAAGGACTATAAAACAGCGCCTTACCCATTACGAGATCGGGTTGTATGCTGTACTGTGTGGCATAATCCGGCAGGCCGGGAACAGGATAATCTCGCCAGCAAAATCCATCGTAAGTCCAATTCGGCGTCTCGTCCACGCAAGCCGGATACGGCGCGTAGGCCAGGCAGCCCAGCGCCAACAGTGAAATTATCAACAGCATTTTCATCGCGGTTTTCATAAACTTCTCCTTGATCTTTTTCAATTTTTCGGGGGGAATTGGGGGGACATAACGCAGTGTTTCGAGCAATGAACCCAGCGATGCTCGCTTCATTCTGTTAAAAGAACGCGAAGAAACTACCGGCAGAGTAATATATTACTGTCAGAATTGGGCGCTTGGCCACATCGGCAATGGTCGAATCGGCTATGGCTATATATTCATTATCAGTAGGTTGCGAATTGGCAATATCCTCAGATGATAAAAGAGAGTAATATGTATTTCCGATTCTGTTCACCCATGCTGTGTTAAGATTACCGCTGGTCTGTCGGGTTTCGATAGTTATACTAGCAGTATTAATCCAGATATTATCATCCGCCGCCGCAGCCAGGCATCCATCATAGGCCGCTTCTCGGTTTCCAGCCGCAATTGGGTCTTGTGCACTCCAATCCTGTTTCTTGATTACTACGTCAAAATCAGACGTACTGGCATCAGTGTTTGTACATGTTAGCTTCAGATTAACCAGTATAACGCTAAAATTCAATGTTATTGCGCTTGTGTCATATTTCAAAACAGTACGCCAAACATAAAAGTCTGTCTTTTGCCCTATAACCAATAAATTGCTACCTGCGTATCCAAACCCAGTAGATGTACTCCTGGCCGTGGCATACGTCACACTTAAACCATAAATGTCTTGATCCGCCGTATCCGCTGCAAAATCAGGATCAATCACAACTGGATAGATTGCGCTGGCCAGCCACGAAACAGGGACGCCAGTGTAAATATATTGGATGTTACCAATCGTCTTGGCAAAGCGTTTGCATGGGGCTACGTTTCTGTTCGCATCACGCGTGCGCGGGGGCGGGAAGCGAAAGTCGTCTGCCGCAAATTCATCCAGCCAGCCATCAGCAAATGACAACCCAGAAACGGCAGTCTCCAAAACCAGCCAATCTCCCGCACCCGCGCCGGTTCCGGTTGGCAGAGAGGCAATGACAATCTCTTCTCGTAGGCCGGTTTCGGTCAATGTCAATTCGCGTCGCCACACTCCAGACTCGGCAATGATTTTATCTTCGTGAACGCTGCCCAACGGAATTGTCTTTATGGATGTAAACGCTTTGGTAGTCGGGTCGAAAATACCGATGCGCGTACTACGGTGTGAGTAAGTTCCCCCTTCAATTCGCACTAGGCCGTTTTTCGCAATGCGCGCCCTTAATCCTGGCGCGCCATATTCTGCTCCAATGGCAACGAGTTTCGTGTCCAGCGGCTTCCAAAGGCCATCAGTATCTAGGTAGTGGCACGGCGCGCCGGTAAAGTTCGCCTCGACCTGACCTCCGGGTCGCTTGAAGTGAATACTATGTTTCGCCCGCAATGCGATGGGGAACGCGGCTTGTTCGGGATTTCGTTCCAAGAAATCAGCAACCCAATTCGCCATATTAGAGCTCCAATGCAACTGCTAGGCAGTCCCAGGTAGTGGCTGCCGCGTTGTAAACGAACCCGACATAAATATATTTGTTCGCAACCGTGATGAGCGGCAGGACGGCGCCACGCTCATCATAAATCGCATTCCAGCCGATCACGCGTGGAGTAGCGTCCGGCTTGATACGGATAATCAATTTCTGCCCATTGACCGGCGTGCCCGTCGGCGCGCCGAACGTGCATGGCTCGGCAAGAGCCGTGACGTTGTACTGGTCTTGGGTATCGGCGTTGGGGGTAGGGGTGGCGCTAGTCGTGACCGTGCCGATCCTGGGCGCAATACGAATTGTGGCATTGCCGGTAAACGTAGGGGACGCAATTGGCGCGCCTCCCAATGCCGTAAGCGCAGCACCGGCTGTTATCGCTCCAGTGCCTCCGAGGGCAATTGTCACAACTGCATAAGTGCGTTCATCCGTAACCTTGCCAGCAGCAATAGTCCCGACGCCTGCGGTTACCAGAACCGTAGCCAGGGCTATCTCCCAATCTGTAGCGGTCGTTACCAGTGCTAGGGGAACTCCCGCGCCGAGTACGCCGGTTGTCACTAAAATCGAGATGGTATTTCCAGGCCAGTCAACGTGCAAGACAACTCTATCGTAGCGATCTTGAGCAGGATCAGAGGCGGCAACTGCCTTAATTTCCACGGCGTCTGACGAAATGTAAAACCCCTCTATCCAGGCCGCGCCCGATTTGACCTTTACCTGCATCCCCGAACTATCAGCGTAAACCTCGAAGGCGTTCAGGAATCCGCCGACAACTCCAGTTCCGCGCCACAGTTTCGCCATCTTCGCCCATTGATCTTCACGGACAACAGACCCAGCACCCGCATCGAATGGAAAATACTCGATAGTCATTTCAAACTCCTTCCAGGCGGCGAACCCGCGTGGTAATTTGTCTTTGCTCGATTGCGTCAACCAACCGTATCGGCAGGCCGGTTGCAGATAGCACCGGGGTCACTATCGCGATACCGCCCGGATACAGGTCAATTTTTGCCTCGCTGAACACTGCTGGCAATTGTACCCCATCTGCATATATGTTCACAGTGTCCCCAAGTTGGTAGTCTATGAACGGAATGCGCCCGACTTGTTCGATCACCGATAATGTCCAGGTTTGCGCGCCGACCTTCTCTAGCAAGTTCTTATCAGCGGCTTCCAACAGTTCTGCTACAATGGCACTCCTGCGCCAGTCGTAGAACGATTCGACTCGCTGCCAATCCAGGATTGACTGTGAGTTTCCTCTTTCCTCGAACGCCCGCAAGGTAAGTTCGCCAGTCCCCCCAACGTAAACGTAATTTGCCGCGGGCATCCCATATTCATATTCAAGACCATCCAGCGTCCCGTAGTCTAAACCAAACACGATGGTATCCGATAAATCCTTCGGAGTAACGGCGTCAAACACCAGACCTTTGATGCTCACGCCCAACCCGCCCAGGTTCGCCAACTCGATCACCATTTCGTCCAACTTGTCAAACCTGGCGCTCCCCGTCACCGTTGCACCTGCGGACAAATCCGGGGCGATGGTCAGACCGGGGATGCGCCTTGAAATAATAGCACCCGGCCCGGCATGTTTATCCACATAATATTTCACTACCGTTTCGGCTTTGTCGGTCTGGATGTCATAATCATCTCCACTATAAGGCGGGCCGTTATAAACCGGAGGGCAGACGCGGTAGGATAATAGCTTCAGGTCGTCCGCACCATTTATCTGAACGGAATTTCGCGCCAAGTTCTGCGTGCGTTTCCAACCGGTGATATGCCCGGACATGACGATGACATCATCACGCATCAGGTGCAATCCACCCCGCCGAACGATATTCAACCCTTGCGGTTCCCAGGGTATCTCGATGACGAATGTCCCGAACCCATTGTATCGCAGGATAAACGATGTGCCAGATAGGTAAGAATCTAACTCGCCTGTTAGGTTGCCATTCGCGTCGCGGGTAAGTATTCGCCAAGTAGCCATTATAGTGTGAGGGTCAAATATCGTGGATAATAATCCACGGAAACCGAGGTGTCCACCGTGGTTGAATTCATCGTTATGATAATGTCATTCGCGCCGGGTTCGAGCGGCCACAGACTCGAGGATGCAACCACAACGTGCGCCCATTCGTTTGTTACGCCATTCAAAATGATACTCTTTATTCCAGGGCGGGTATCAATCACCAATGTGTCGGCGGCGGACAGGGTCAATCCAGAAAACGAGAGTGTTTTCCCGGTGGTTACATTTATCAGTGCCAGATCCGCGCCGGGGCCGGTTATCGTCCAGACCGGCCAAGTCCGTAGGCCGATATTGGTGATAACCTGCTGCGCCAGTTGACTGGATGGCGCCAGGGCCATTGGAAAAAAGGGAAAAAACAATATCTGAGCGCCAGAGGTAATGGCGTTTACAAGTGTGATATTTACGATAGCATCATACCAATACGGATCGGTGCACAGGAAAGACAAGACCATCTTCGCAATGTCGCGATCATCCAGGCTATCTATCCCGTCATCGTCTGGCCCCTCGATCAAGTAAACACCCCTAACCTCCCGACTTTCGCCGCACAGCGTGAAGCGTAGTGTGAAATCACCCTCCAGGAGAGTTTCCGCCAGCGTCCGCAGGTGCTCCAACATCGCGGAGCGGGATGTCCGCTTCAGGCATAGAGGCAGGTCGAGAGTCCTCTGCTCGATGCGATTGCTGTGAACTATCAGACCATCCGGCCCCTGCTCGGTATCAACTTTGATGCGCGGCACCAGGTAGCCGGTATAACCGGTCTCGAGGGTGATCCCCTTTTCCGTAATTGTATAAGTCGTACCGTCAACTATCGCCTCAACGTGCATAGAGCAACTCCCTTCGCTGGAGAGCGCGCATCAGGTCTTGCTCGTTCATCCCGCCTCCACCCTGAACGTTGACATTCCAGTTTGTTATGTTGCTGTACGAGTTGGAGGTGCCGCCCGCCATAGCGGGAGCGAGCGCGGCGGTCTGGACGCTTGCGGCGACCATTGCCATCGCATTCACAGGGAGCATCATGTAATCTTTAATGCCCCTTGCAAGGCCTTCCAATAGTCTACGTCCAATGTTTGCCATGACTGTCGAGGGTGAACTAATACCAAGAGAATCCTCGATCCCATGTATAATGCCATCCCATACCCCATTTATGCGATCGGTATAATCTTGTGGTGTCATCCAGCCCCAATCGCCGGATGGTGTAAGTAATTGAGGTGGTTTTGCTCCACTAATGATTTGCCCACTTAGATCATATCCAAAACCAGCGGGGAGGGTAGATACAGCATGTATGATGCCGTCCCACACACCATTTACGCGGGCAGTATAATCCTCTGGACTCATCCAACTCCAATCACCAGAGGGTGTAAGTAATTGAGGTGGTTTTGCTCCACTAATAACTTGACCGCTTGTATCATATCCAAAACCAGCGGGGAGAGTAGATAAAACCTGTCTAACATTATTGACTAAACGTTGCGCCGCCGCAATGGGAGTACGCATATTATCCAATATGCCAATGGATAATCCCCTACAGATTTCTTCGCCAACATCAGCCATGACTCTCGAAGGCGAATGGATACCGAGGGCCGCTTCAATTTCGGCCAATAATTGATCTATCATAGATCGCACGTTCTGCACGACACCCCCCCACATACTTTGAACACCATTCCAAATACCTGAAACGATGTCTACTCCCGCTTGGTAGAAACCGCCTAGTTTTTCGGTTATTATATTCACCATGTCGTTCCAAACGCCACTCCAAAATGTTTTAAGGGCATTGAGTTTATCTTCCCAATATGCCTTAATTGTCGCGAACCACGCAGTCAATTTCGTTTTAATTGACGCGATAATCGGTTCCCAGAATGAAACTATTTCGTTCCATTTTGTCACCCAGAATGTCTTTACAGCATTGAGTTTCTCTTCCCAGAATGTTTTGACCGCGTTGAACCAGATGGTCAACTTGGTCAAGATCGAGGCGATAATTGGCTGCCAGAAGGAAACGATTTCATTCCACTTATCAACCCAAAACTTTTTGATGGCATTGAGTTTTTCAATCCAAAATTGCTCAATCTTCTCGAATACGGTCTTGATAATTATCCATATTCGGTCGAGCACCTCTGCCAGCCATGAGCTTTCCCACGCCTTTTGGATGGAAGTCTTTGCATTACTGAATGGCTTAACCATCTGAGTCAGTAAATTGGCTCCCCAGGCAATAACACTATTAATGACCCCCGCCGCCCAGGTCGTAAAGGAGGTCAGGATACTCGCAAGCCAGGTTGTCACCGAGGTTACTATGTCAGCACACCAGGTGGTAAATGCAGTCCAGATAGTTCCGAGCAACGGCCCGAGCAGTAATCCCCAGGATGTCACGGTTACTACAACCACATCCCATAGTCCAACAAAGAGAGCAACGATTAGCGGCCCCAGGGCTGCCAGGATTATCGGTAAGGCATTTACAAGGGCAGGGATGATCTCCATAAAGACTGCCGTCCATACGGGGATTATAGCCGCCTGCATGGCCGCCAGGCCGTCTACCAATGCTGTAATTATCAGCGGAAGCATTGCAACGAGAAGAGGGATAGACTGGACGAGGGCATCAATGATTGCCAGCATTATCACGGGTGCGGCTGCTATCAATATTGGTAGAGCGGCAGTGATGCCCAGGATCAGGCCAAGAAGTAGTTGTAAACCCGCATCGTAAAAAAGCGGCAGTGCGCCAATTAGGGCGGTTATCAGAGTAATGATAAGTTGAACTGCGAGCGGGATTAGGGTGGGCAGAGCCGAGGCAATCGCGGCGACAACGGTCGTCAGCACCTTCACCGCCGCGGGGATCAAGACGGGCAGGGCTTGTATGATGCCTTTCGCCAACCCCACGATTAATTTCAGGGCCGCGTTGATCATCAACGGGATGTTCGTCACAAGGACATTTGCGATTGACATAAGGGCGGTCAGGATCATGGGAATCAGTGTTGGCAAAGCCGCGCCAACCGCCGTGATTACCGTGACGACTAATTGCATTGCGGCCTGGATGAGGAGCGGGAGAGCTGAAACTATGCCGGTCACGACTGCTTGAAGGATTTGAATTCCCGCCGTCAATAATTGTGGGATGGCCTGCATGAGATAGGTTAGATATGTCGTAACCATTGACTGAGCCGCGACAGTAATAGCAGGCAAAGCAGTCATGAGGCCTTGTATGACTGCCAATCCTATCGTTGTGGCTGATTGCATGATGCCTGGCAGTGCTCCGGCAATATCAGTGGCTATCTGTCCGATCAATCCACCGATATCAGTAGCCATCATTCCGAAGTCGCCGCGCCGTAAACCCACCGCAATGATTGCGTTTAATTTCATGATCCATCCCTCCAAGACATCCATGCCCCCCTGGAAAGCCGGAAGGAATTCGCTCAACACCGTCATGGAGATGCCCTTTAGGGCGAGTTTGGCGGCCTCTACGCGGTCGCCCAGAAAATCAAAATTCGCTATCACGTCCTCAGATACCACCGCCCCCATCAGGCGAGCCTTCTCGGCCCATTTTGCAGCCTCTTCCGCGCCTGCCTTGATCAGCGGGTTCAATTCCATTGCCGAGCGCCCCAGCAGGGTCATTGCGATACCGTCGCGCAGAGCAGGGTCTTCCATTTTTCCGAGCGCGGCGATGACATCGTTGAATACCGCCTCCTGCGAGCGCATGGAACCGTCAAGATTTGTAGTGCTTATCCCTAATGTGTCGAACGCCTCCGCCTGCGCGCCCGTGCCTTCTCTTGCGGCATACATGGCACGCGTTAATTTCGTGATGGAGCCAGTGATTGCCCCTAATGGTGTATCGGTCATTATGCCAACGAAGGCTAGTTCTTGTAGTTTCTCCGTGCCTATCCCGAACTGATCTGACATTAATTGGATTTTGTCTGCAACCCCCGCCGCGTTTAGCATGAGTGCGGCCAGGCCAACTCCCGCCGCAACCGCCGCCGCCCCAATCGCAATGATAGCGGTCACTGCGATCATCGTTGCGCTGGCTATCCCGCCCATGACGCCGCCGACCAGGCCGCCAGCAGCATTGATTGCGCCTGCCATCGCGTTGGTCTCATCGCCTGCTCGTTTTGTGCCAGATATATACGTGGATAGGCCGGACGCGAATTCAGAAGTTTTGAAGACAGCCTCGAGGCCAATCTGTTCAGCCATACTAATGTTTCCTCTTTGCTTTCATTCGGGCCTTCTCAGCCTCTCGTTCCTGCAACTCGTTCTCATAACCCTGCATCTTTTGGGTAGTCAGGTAGTGCGCCATCATCACGGCAGGATCCTCGCTGGGTTGGCAGAGACTGAGTGCGGATGGTTTCATCCCCCAATGGTGAGCGGCCGACACCTCAGTAAAGTATGGGGATGTTCGCCATCCAGAATCACCTTTTAGTCTGATTTGCTTTAATGGTCGCTTCTTCCAATGCACGTTGAAACGTGGCCTCTGCCTCTGCCACTGCCTCCTCATTAATTATCCCAGCCAGGCGGAATACGCTCGTCATCAGCCTCGATATATCAACAGGCGATTGCACTACCCGGGTCTCAACGTAAAGATATTTTTCCGCGGCCGGATCTGCTGGAACTGTTATTCCAAGCAAACGCATCTCAGAGCGCCATTCGTCGGTGGGCGTACATTGCACCCCGTTGAAAACGGCACGCATTAGTTTCGCGCTATACTCCCCATCAATCTGAGCCATTATCCGCTTGTATTCTTGCCAGTCCTTTTGATTTTTCTTCGTGGCATCAGGATCGCCTTCGACAACCAGCGTGGTTTCATCGTGCTGATGAATTTCCTCTTCACCGGAAACAGTTTTGACTGTGTAAGTGGGAATTTCAAGGATGCTTCCACCACCGGCAATGAACTCGTCTAGCACGGCCTTACGAATTTTCTCTGGCAAGAGCGGGGACAGGCCGCGTATCTGGTAAGTCTCTCCGGCAGCATTGACAAACGTGCCGAAGTTTTTAGTCCCGTCGGTTGATTTGTTGCTCATGGTATGCTCCATTTAGGGGAGGGTCAAAAACCCTCCCCTATCTTTGTGGTGATTACTCTTCCACTACGCCGGTAAAGCCAGTGGTACCGCTTACCAGGCCCACGTACACGGCATAATTTTCATCCCCAACTGCCAGTGAGGTCAGGCCATTATTGGTATCTGCGGTCAGAACGTCCCAGGAATATCCGCCGTCAATGGTGCGGTAGATTTTCCCGACCGGCCCGGCAATATCGGCGATCATAAAGCCGACGTAATCGTTGGCAAAGCCGATGTCGTTGATCTTTGCGATACCTGAACCAATCCAGCCGGTTCGCTGCGTCCAGGTCTCGCCGCCGTCTTCGGTCCAATACAGACCGCCAGCATCATCCCCCACCCAGACGTAATTATCAGCCCGCACGCAAACACTCAGAATGTCATCGGTGCCAGCCAGAGCGCCGCAGACGGCCCAGTTCGTGCCGCCGTCAATCGTCTTGATAACCACGCCGGTTGTCGTACCGATGTAACCGTTGAGGCCATCCAGGGTAAATTCGACCTGAGTGAAGTCGGTTGTCACACCCGCAACCGCCAAAGCGCCAGTCCAAGTTTCGCCGCCATCGTTGGAGAAATAAACAAATCCCAGCGCGCTTGCAAGCCAGATGTGATGCTCATCCAGGGCGAAGATTCCGCCGCCGTGCGTGACACCGTGCGCGGTAGCGGCAGCCAAAAGTTTGACCGTTGTCCACGTTGCGCCGTCATCGTCCGAATAGGCGGTATATGAATTCGCAGCGGCTTCCTCGGCTACGATAATGCGCCGGACGCCGTGGCACATATCCAGGATCGCACAGGACATGAGGTTACTCGCGACGAGATTGGGTTGACTGGCTGTCTTAGCCCAGGTTTGCCCGCCGTCGTGAGTTATCCAGACATCACCCGAGGCATAGATACCTGCTCCTGCTGATACGGCTACGCCGTCCATTACTGGCAACAATGTGCAGGGGTCTTTGAGCATGGCAACATCGTTGAAAGCGTCATCCTCAGTATTGGTCTTGCGATGGCCTTCCACCTCGACCACGTCAATGACAGGCGGGTTGGCGGAGATGGAAAAGCCTCGCGTGGACTCGTCGTTTGATTCGCGTTTAAGAACGCCGCCGTAAGATTTCTCGGTGTTGCGAACATGTGCCAGGATCAGGGCGCGCTGATGGTTGCAGAACAAGTCCGCGCGCCCACCGTCGCGTTGCAGGAACGCCAGCCCATATTCGCAGCGGATCTTCTCCAAAAGCGAGCGGGTCCTGAACGTCAGACTGGTCAAGCTCGTAGTCACAGCATCAGGCGGGCTGAGCTTGTTGCCCACAACCTGATAATTGCCGTCCGCGCCAAAGCAACGGATGAGTTCGATGTCACCCTTTGGTTCGGTGATGTCGTCGGTGTCCGTGCATCCGACGTACCCGGGCGCGTGGTTAGGCCCTTCCGGGAATACCCATAGCGCCCCGTCTCCAGCGGTATACGCATGTAGTTCACTCATTTTGTTTCTCCTTCTTGAACATCTTTACTTTTGGGATAGCGGGTTTGATTTCCGCTACCGGTTGAATTGCAGAAGTTCTATCTTTTATGATGTAAGCCTCTGCGTCTTTGATAAGTTTACGAAATTCGATACCGTAAACGGTTTGCAGAGCAGAAATTACTAGCGGCACTTTCGTCCGCAAGTCCTCCAGCGTCCAAACGTCCGCAGTGTGCAGCGCGGATTCAAGTTGCTTTGCCAGGTCTTTGACGTTAGATGGCTGGACAAACTCGCTAAACGGCAATCCATAAGGTGCACCAGTGTCAATCTGCTCACTGGTCAATTCTGAATTTCCCTCCAGCAATTGCGCGGGTAGAAGGCAGCGTTCGAGCACGCCGTCGCGATTTACTTCGATCAAACCGGTCTGCCCGGATTTCGTTATCAGACGAAAAGGATATTTTCTCATTCGATTCCTTTCAACAAAAAAAGCCAGCGATATTCGCTGGCTCTGACGGCCTACTTGATTAATACATTATATCACGTATCAAATAGCGTGACCTGACGCTCTCCGAGCCTCCGCAACGGCTGCTTTCATGTGGTCTTTGAATGGTTTTTCCCATTTATCGCGTAGAGTTTTCGTAAACTTGCGCGCTCTGATGCCGGACATTCCCTTACCTTTGTTGATTTTCTTGGAAACGAAAAGCATCTTACCTTTACCAACGTAGCTTTTCAAAATTCCGACGCGCGTCTTCGCCTCGAAGTTGCGCGACATTACTGCATAACGAACTTTCGTTCCGTCATCTAAGAAGCGGAATTTCCAGTAACCGCTTGTGGGTATCGGCCAAGTATGATATGAGTCTTCGCGCGGCCAGGCGGAGGCGGTGAATGAAGTGTGGAAAGCCGTTGACGGCGATACACCGGCTGGAACGAGTTTGGCTTCGGTCTGGATGCGCGGCACGTCGCCCTTCCAGGTGCGCGTCACCTTCTCGAAGTCCTTCCCCATTGCCAGAGCGTCCTTGATAACGGCGTCCCGGATAGGCGCAGCCATGCCATTGATGTTCAGCGGCTTGGGGATGATAACCCGGAATGTGACAGGGCAATTCGAGACGGTTTTAGTCATCTTCCTCATTCACTTTCAGGTTCATTCCGGCAATCCAAACAGCAAACCGGATTATTTGTTTCGCAATCCATAAACGTGCCTCGAAGCGTTTGGCGTGAACGAGAGTACATTCAATAACAACCTCTTCATGTGCAAGCCTTTCAATATCGACTCGTGTTTTATGAACCGGAAATATAGTCGCCATATTACACCACTCCCATGCGATGCTGTCTAATTGATTGTGCATAAACAAACGCCTGCCACGCGCCGTTTGACATTCCCCAAGATGCATTCTCGCGTTCCGCGGTCAGGACTTCTGGCACCAACTGATCGCCCCGCCAACGCGCTTTCAGAAAATCACATCCGCAAGGTTCTGAAGGCATCAGGGCGTGCGCCAGCCGGACGATGATGTCCTCCGCCTCAGACGTTAGAGAAGTGAGGCCCGCCTGGTAATACAGATCAACGAAGCGGGTCGCGCCAGGGATACAGACGCAACCCGATGTGCCAACCTGTACGATACTCATCTCGGCATTCTGGATATAAGCGCAACCATCAACCCATGTTTCGGTCGGGCACGCACAGTTGATCGAGCAGTCCAGGGAGATGAACTCGACCGGGGCTAGGGTTGGGTCAAAATACTCCTCCTCGATGTCTACCAGGTTCTCGGCCCAGGTAGCATAATCAGCCATGTCCAACCCATCCGGGGGGGTGTTCTCATACGCAATCGCAACCATGCGTACCAGCGGGACGGTGATTGTAGCCACGCCGCCCACGATGGTGATTTCGGACGGGTATATTTCCACATGCGTTCCTGGATGATAGACATGGATTTCGTTCACGTCCGTGGTAGTAACGGCGTGGATAAAAATGGCAGGGTCAATTATAGACGCGTTCGGCACATTGGGATGAGCAATGATCGCTTTTCGCCCCATCTGAATCAACTTGCCAACGTTCAGGATTTGAGGGTTGCCCAGCGCGTGTCGCTCAGGACCGATCCAGGTAGACATGAGCGGATATTCTGCAACCGCCTCCATTTTCGATTGTGCGTTCTGTAGGGCGCGGTAGACCGCAATCCGTTGATCGTGCGACCATATTTCGCGGCAGGCATAAAGTTTATTGTCGGGATGGTTCACACCGAAGAACGCGGGTTCGGCATATTCAACAATCTGAGCATAACGGGGAAGCGGCACGGCCAATCGGTTAGCGTAAATTGCAGTAGATAGCGGGATAATTGTGGTCATTAGTCACTCCTTCCGGTCATAAACGATTGCAGTCCGGCTATAGCCAGGATGATTAGAATAGCATCCACAGGCTGGGAGGGAAAAAGGATTGCCGGTAGAAATAAGATTGCAAGCCATACCCCAAAACAGTGAGGACAATTGAAAAGCTCCGCCAGCGTCCATCCTAGCCCTTTGTTCGACGTTGCGTGCTTGCCGAGCCATATCCGAAATCTATCAAATATCGCGAACGGACCATCTTCGCGAGTGAACATCCACGCCAGGCGGTAGATCGCAAGGGCGGCCATAAAGAAGCGGACGATGAAGGCGGCATCTATTATCATTTCGCCTCCATTGCCAGCATACGTGACGGTGTTGCAAAATATTTTATCTTGTGTCCTACGATACGAGGATATTCCATCCTATTTTTCTTTAGGTTGAAACGATTGAAAGATATTCCCAATAATTCTGCTACGCCCCATCCAATCGGCCCATCGAAAATACCGCCCGTTCCATCGGTGTCGATTTTGCAATCATAACACCAAATTTTATGCTCATATTCCGACCAATCTAAATTTGCCCCGCCACATTTATCGCAGGCTATTTCATAAGACTGGGGTTTCATCACATAACACCATATTCGCCTTCTCATTTCGCGGCCTCCCTTATAAACAAATACTCACCGTCCTCTTTCATCGCCAACAGTCCAGGAACGTCTTCCTCGGCCACATAGCCGAACTTGCGCCGGGAGCCACCGAAGCGGTAGCAAATGCCGGACGCGCCATAGAATGAACGCGCCATACCGCTACCGAGGAAAGTTAATAGTACCATGCCCTCGGCAGCTGGCGCGGGAATAGATGCGGCGCGCGCCTGCGGGCGGGCGTTCGCTTTTGGTGTCACGTCTTTATTTCCACAACACGCCATAGGGTTTTCTCCTGAGAACAGGTCTGCGTGCCTGGTCTTGATTATCTCACGCGCCCGTTTTACCATGTCCGGGCTGCGCTTCAACGTCTGGATGATGCCGTTCGGATTCTGCCGATAGTAGTACAACACGTCCGGGATATGATGACCAATTATACCCGCCTTTGCAGAGCGTAACCAGTAATCCCAATCCTCGTACAGGATCAGACTTTCATCCCACCCGCCGACCTTGCGCGCGTTCTCGGTCTTTTGCAAACATCCGTTCGGCCAGTAGACCGCTTCGAGCAGTTTACAAATATCATACGGGCGCGCCTTGTAGGTAGTGCGTTGCTTGTCATCGAACAGGACGGTCGAGCCGAAAAGCCAACCATCGCCAGGATAGGCGTCCATCGCAATTTGCAGCGCGTTCTCGGCCAGGTAATCGTCTGAGTCTAAAGGAAAAAAAAAGGTGGTCTTAACATGCTTTAGGGCCAAGTTGCGCGCTGCCGCCAACCCGGTACTGGTTCCAAGATGTACTATCAGGATGCTCTTCTTGAACTTGCATATCTTCTCCACGTCCTCCCACGCCACCACCGAATGATCGTTGACCAGGACAACGGGTACATCCTTTGGGACAGATGCAAGCGCGATCTTCAACCATTCGGCCTCCTGGAGATTGCGGATTTTAGCGGGAATGATGATTGATACATTACGCATTTTTTCTCATTTCCTCATGTGGACATTTACTATAACATCCTTTAGCCATATTGCAATTATGACATAAAACCTGAAAACCTTCAGGGTAATCATTCTTTTTTAACCAAGTAGCGAAAGCCCATCCGCCTTTACTGTTTATTTCTTTTCTATGTTTATTACCGCCGCCATCTATGTGATCTATTGAGAGAAATTCATAAGTTGATTCTCCGCAGCAGGCGCACTTTCCCCCATAATGACCTATTGCCATTTTACGAATAGCGAGCCTATTAATTTTCGAATATCTCCTAGCATATGCCTTTTTTTCTTCTGCGTGTTCCCTGTAAAAAGCTTTCCTTTTTGCCGATAATTCTTCTTTATGTTCTTGATTATATATTTTATGGCGAGCAGATACTTTATCGCTATTGTCTCTTCCCCATTGTTTATTTTTCTCGCGGTATTTATCTATATTCTTTAGCCGTCGAATTTTCGCCTTTTCACATAATTCTTCGTGGTGAGTCGTACGATACCTTTTGCTTCGCGCTGCTGTCTCTTCGCGGTGAGACACGTAATATAATCTTTGTTTTGCCAATCTCTCTTCTGAGGTTTGTGCCATACAAATTCTCCAAGAACAAACAGCCGCCTTCTATGCTTGCCTATCTGTCGAAGGACGGGCGTTCTAGCATAAAAGACGGCTATTTATTAGGCAAATAAAAAACACCCAATTCCTTCGACGACTTTATTATACCACGTTCGCTCGTCCTGGAAACTTCTCTTTCAAAATTGGCTCAAAATCATCAGCCCATCCGGCCGCGCGTCGCTGTTCAAGAAGCGCCCAACCCTCCACGGCATAATTGTTCGAGGCCGACCCGCGCCATTCGTGGACAACTATCGCATTCGGAGCATAACCAAATTTGCCAGCGCGGCGCGCCCTGGTGATCGCCTCAATGTCAGGGCACCACCCCTTGTAATGCGGAATAACCATTACTCCGCCATGATGTTCGATGATAAAATCGCGCGTCATTAGATAATGACCGAAATTGCTGATTTGAATCAAACCAGATCCTCCAATACTCTCAAGAATCTTTAGGGTTTCTTCCAACCACCCGGGAGTAAAATAAAGGTCATCTGCTCCGAGAAAATAGGCGTCATAATTTGGCTCAGTGGCGAGAGCCAAATTCCAGTTTGGCACTGTTCCTTGTCTTGGTTGCAAGCACACAACGAAAGTCGCATTGAATTCACTTGTAATAAGCGGGGCCTGTTCATCGTCCGATTCTGCAACGACAACCGCGCGTACGTCAGGAGAGGTTTCTTTAAGCGACCGCAATACCCGCCGCAAGCCCTCGGGACGGAAGAATGTCGGAATTAGAACAGCAATTCTCATGCGGGGAATTCCCTTCGCTCCATAATTTTACCCCATTCTTCATCATTCAACACGTCTCCCGCCTCAAGATAAACCTGGGTTGGGGAGGTTGGTTCCTTGTTCCAGCGCACGAAAGGCCAACCACTCAAAATCAACGGAGGTGGTGTCCCTAATGCACAGATTTCCCATTCGATTGCCGTCATCCCCTCGATGCTATCCAGGGTACGGATAAAGTCAAGTTCGTCCTGGACCCGGTACACAAGGACAAAACTTACTTGCGGGCAATCATACATTTGCACGAGTTCGCCAACGCCAGAGCTGCGATATGACCAGGCACGATTACTTTTCCACCAATCAAACAGCGGGGAGAGTTGTGTTTCGCTTCCCGCCCTAAACTCACTTACTTTATGGTGAAAACGATAATGTAACATTGACTCACCGCCAATGTTTTCCACCTTCCAGCCCTGTGATGCAATACGCAACCAGAGTCCAGCATCCTCGGCCGGTTTCTCGTATGTACGATAGCCACCTGCTTGTTCCCATGCGCGCTTACGGAACATCGCACAAGATGGGCAATTATTATTCCCGGTTCGTTGCCTGGAATAACTGTACTGTTCCTCAAACCAACGGTGACGAGACATTACTCCGTTTTCGCCAATCAAACTTATCGGAGCAAAGGCGATCCCCACCCGAGGGTTGGTAAACTTGGGGACAAGGCGCCGAATAGCAATCGGGGTCAATTTATCATCCGCGTCCAGACAGATGATCAAATCGCCTTTCGCCTGTGATATTCCCACATTGCGCGCAACGGCTACACCCTGGTTAGTATCAAATCGGATGAGTTTTACGCCCTCTGGAATGGTAGGATTGTCGGTACTGGCATCGTCCACCACAATGATTTCGGCTGGCTGCGCATCCTTCGCAGACTGAACCGCCTCACCGATCCACTTGGCATAATTGTATAGCGGGATGACCACAGAAACGCTCAGGACGGGCGCAGGCTCAAGAAGGGACTGATATAACCCGTAAATCTGCTGGATAGGTTCGTCCCACCCAAAGTTCTTTTGGGCAAAGTCAAGCGCCTGTTCGTGATAAACTTTCCAATTTCCCAATACTTTCGTTATGGCTTGGGATAATCCATCCAAGTCACCGGGTTCTACCAATTCGCAACCGTACCCGTTCGTCAACCATTCCCGGTGGAAGCCCCAATTAAACCCGACAACTGGCAGACCACACGCCATTGATTCCATTTCGGCTATTGGATTGTTCTCGCGGGTTATTCCGAGGTAGATAGAACAGTTCTTGAGCAGTGCTAAAAAATCTTCTTGAGGTAGAGCCTCAAAACTTTTGATATTATCAGCCACGTTCGCTATTGACGCGAACGGGTAGGACGTATGATCCGCCAACCATTTCAACGGCGCGGGATCGCAGGTCGGACTAATAGATAATTTCGGCCATAGAATATACCCCCCCGGCTTACCGCCCTGTTGGATCTGCTGGAAGTCCACACCGTTGCGAATCACCAATGGGTTTCTGTGCATATCCCTGCGCATGACCTCCGCCGCTTGTTCGCTTACCGAAACAACGCTGCGCGCGGTCATCACATAATTTACGAGGCTTTGATTGACTGAGTTATAACGATCTCCCCAGTCCTCGAACGCGGTCGGATAAAAACCGTGTGAATGATAAACGTCCGTGCGACGAGAAGAGGGCGCACCCATTGCGTGAACAATAACCAGGTCGGCAGCTTTTTCGTTGTCCACATATTCCACGCCCTTTGCGCGCAGTAACTTTTCGTGCGCATCCATGACTGAGCGCACGCCGCCGCCTTTTCCTCCGCGTCCATTACTCGCTACAAAGAGTTTCATGAATCAACGTAATCCGCTTCTGATTTGAGCCAGAACTCTACTGGCTTCTTGTCCGGCCTATCCAGCATGGAAAATTTGTATTTCTTTTCTAGCCGCAAATATACATCCGCATCCTTGCTGCTGCGCCGCGTCTGATGCAGGTGGTAGTAATGATGGTTCGGAAGAAGCGACGGCCAGTAATAATTCAATTCGGGATGGTCTGTCTGAAACGAACTGTGGCCCTCGAACGGATACGACCCGTGCCATGTGGTATCTACGGAATAGACCGCATCCCGACTTGCCCCCGAGTCGAATTTCCATATTTCCCCGTTCGGGAGTTCGGCCACGTCCAGACCGGTTGTGAACCCACAAATTTTCCCCTCCGGCATCGGGTTGTCATAAATATATTGCAAATAACTGGTAGGATAAAGCTCATCCGCATCACACATAAACGCGTGAGTAGCGCCGAGTTCTTTGGCGAATCTTTGTAAAGCCCCCCGGATGAGACCCACCTCCGCCATTGTTGAGTTGGGATACCGTATTAGTTGGACTTTCGGGACTTTCAATATTTGCTCGATGGTTGAATCTGTCGAACCCGTATCTGCTACGAGCACGCGGGGAAAAACGTTTGCGAGGGGCGTGAGCACCCTCTCGATCCACCGTTCCTCGTTGCGGCACATTAGAATCGGTAGGATATTCATCTCAACCTTTAACCGCCCAATTCAACCTGACCGCTTTCTTTTGCAAGACAACCGTTCCGTTCCACCAATCGCTATGAAGCTCCTCCGCCGGACTGATAGCACATAAGATTTTCATCTCAAATGGGTGAGCGCCCAGGAAGCGATTCAAGCCCAGAACAACGTCGGGATAAAACAGGTCGTCCAGGACAATGAGGCCATCTTCCACAACGAAGGGGAAGCCCAGCTCTAGCCCGTCCCGCGTATTGTACTCTTCATGCGCGCCGTCATAATAATATAGGCCGATCTTCAGACCGGGGTGTTCCTGCTTGAAATATTTATGGAAGTCTATCTCGTTGAATTCGATCCTGTCCTGCACCCCGAATGCTGCCGTGTTCGCCTTCAACATTTCCAAGTTGCTATCCGGCCTCTCTGAAAAGTTCTCAATGGAAATTGCTCTGACAGAATTGCCCAGTAGCGTTCCGATGAGAGACCCGCCCAGGAAGGCGCCAACTTCCAAGTAGACCTCGCCATTCTCACAACACTGCGCGAGTTGATTCATCATCGCCAGGAAGGGCGGGCGAGCCAGGGTATACATTTTTTCAAAGATGGGGATATATGGCTGGATGTCTAATTCATAAAGAGCCTTTGGGAGTAATAAATCGCGGGCGCGGGTGATGTTCATGGATATTCTCCAACAAAACGCCCCGTTTTTTTATCTCTACTCGGGCAGTAATTAGGATGACCCATGAGGGCAGCAGATATTTTAGCGCGCGTTTCGGGAGAATTTGGATGGCCTGGTTTCCCTTTGCGGAGAGCGGACAACTTGGCGAATAACGCGGCGCGATATTCGTCTGATACTCCTTTTTCCTTTCGTTTTCTCTGGGCTGCTATCATATTTGCGCGTGCCTGTTCTGAAACATGCTCAGGATATTTGCGATTATTTCTTATTCCTTCGTTTATTTTTGCTCTATGTTCTGGCGTAATCGGGCGACCTTTTTGACCCCTATGCGAATCGGATAATTTCTTAAGAATTTCTTCCGTCATTATATGATGGCCTTTGCCAGAACCGGGAGCGGCTCCACCTGTGGCGTATGGAGATACATTATATTCAGGATGATGAATCGCGAAAAATTCCTGTTCTCGTTCTAATCGCACCTTTCGGTCACATTGAAGCAGGAACAGAAGTTTGAAATTCTTCTCTCCCCAAAGATTCCATGCGCGTTGCAAATACCGACTATGATGATTGCCTTTTCTCAACGCTTTTTGATGTCTTTGCCAGCGAGCCATAACGTCACATGATGAACCTATATAACGATGATTATTTACCAAGTTTATGATTTCATAGACGCCGCAGTTGTCCATTTTTGCCTCTGATTAACATAAGGCCGTTGTCTACCATTTTGCCTGATCCTGCTAGGGAATCGAGCGCTGGTGTAAACAACGGCCTTGTATTGGCAAAATAAAAGCGCCACTCCCTAGCGCTTTCATTATACCATAAATAGGGGAGGCGTTTGCGCCTCCCCTATTGTTGTAAATCAGACTTACTGATTCCTGTGATTCTCACAGTCGTAGGGGAAGTACTCGCTCCAAGGATCGGCGCTCAAAGGACCTCCGAGAACATCACAGCTCACGTCAGATATCCGAACTTCTGCCCATGGGGCCTCACAAATCAGGCGGGGCTGCATCTCGACCACGCGCTCTGAACAAGTATGGTCTCCTACGCCCCAGGTCAGGAGCCGACCACCATCAGTAGCCTGGAATTCTCCAGCACTATCAGCAGGGGCCGCCGCCGCATTACCTAGGTCGTTGTACTGGCCGTACAACCAATTCCGGGACCCAGCGCCCCGGGTCAGCAGGTAGGCGTCGAACAGGGCACCGCCAGTCATCAGATGGTAATCGAATGGGACAATCGGGATAGTAACACCCTCGATCATGATCTGCCCAGCCCCGAACATCCCGCCTAAAAGACTTTGGCGGAAGGCGCGATCTTCCGGGTTATTCCAGATGTTACCAACACCATGCTCGAAATCGCCTTCCTTGCAGACGTTCCAGCAGGTATAGGCGTCCAGCAAGCACGGGATGAATGATCCAGGCATAACGAGGACCATATCGCCAATTCCGAGTTGCCGACCGGCTAAACTGGGAACCATGCGAATGCGCTCGCGGATGCGGCGTACCAGGGCCTGAAGCAGGTCTACAAAGTGTGTACCGTCAGGAATACCGCCATGGTCCCAAGTTGCACCAGTGCTGGAAGCCATCGGGCTTGCGTTCCAGTCAATCAGGATCGAGTTGAGTTCGCAGCACTCCCCAACACCCTCATAGTGCCGGACTAGGTTCTCGAGGCCGTCAAACTGACCGCAAGTGTCCTCGTTGCCAGGGACGATCAATCCGAGCAGGTCCTGGATGATCACCTCAACGGCGCGGACCATATCGTATTCAAAGTCATTTGTGATTTGCACGCCGTCAATACGGTAGCGAGGACTATTTTCGCAGTAATTGAGATAGGTTTTAGTCCGGTCACGGACAGGACCCATCCGGCGCAGGCGACCAAAGCCTTCCTGCACGAGTTCGCAGAATTTCGTTTCGATGCCGTGCGGGTCTGCGCATGGATCGCACTGCCAACCAGGTGAGGCGGTGTTACCACCATGATCAGCAGCGCGGGTGAACATCAGATATTCGCGTACCAGGCGATAAACATCGGACGCCTGCCATCCCAACCAGTCTAGGAATGGCGAGGTGCCGGCCACGGTCAATGACATTAAATCATTGTTACCGCAGCAATCGAAAAGGGCTGCGTGAGTATGGGAATACAGGGGGTCCGTTGCGCCGGGGGCTGTTAACTCACGGAGATTAAGGATTTTGTTTTTCATACTATTTCTCCTTTCCTGCTTGAAGGTTTGCCAGGGTTTCCTGAGCAACATCTTCAGAGGATACTTGGGTTTCAGGCTGTTCCGCCTGGCGTAGAGTGGGGCGATATACAACCTTCACTTGGTTGCGCGGCATGTCTTGGAGCGCTTGCTGGACGGTCTCGGCCAGCGGCTTCTCCAGTTCCGCGACGCGGGCAGTAAGTTTGTCAACCGCTTCAGTAAGGTCTGCCAATACCCGCGCATGAGAAGTGCGGAATTCTGCCATTTCGGGCATAATTTTGCCGGACACACGCTCAGTCAAGGCCTCCATCCCCTCCTGATCGAGGATGAGTTCGGCGGGCGAGGCAACTGGTTCCGGCTCAACAACAGGCTCGGGGAAAACATTCGTATCCGGGGGCGGTTCTGGCGTTTCCTTCTCGCGCCGGATCAATCCCTCAGTGGACGCGTTGACTTCATCCACGTGCTTCTCCAGTTCCGCGACCTGGGCTTCGAGTTCAGGGTTGCCAGCAACGATCTTTTCCAGTTCGTCTTTAGCTTTCTTGTTCATACGATTTACTCCTTCCGTGTATGCTCCCGTGAACAAACAGGAGGCGTCCTGCTCAGCCAAGATACTAGCCTCGACCAGGATACCGTCCGTGTAGACGGGAATTGTGATACCTTCACCAACCTGCAACCGTTCTTTAGTTTCGGGCTGGTAGAAATAACCAATGCTGATCCCGTAGTAATCAGGATCGTTTTCGATGGCTTGGCGCACGGCCTGGGGCAATGCTTCGGCGTCCCAAAGGCCGGACATCAGGAGAGTGTAACCATCCACCGCAACGTAATCGGCCAGGCCGAGTTTGATCGCCTCGCCTACGTGATAGAACGTCAAGTAGGGATACGGTGCGCCATCTTCGATGCGTTTGACGAAGCTCTCAAACAATTGGCGGCTATCCAATTCGCCAGAGCGGTTTAGCACCGCCGTAGCAGCTGGAAACGCGAACCAGCGGTATTGCCCGTCCGCCTGGCGCAAGGTCTTGAGCGACTGTGCAACCGGGGCATATTGGATCTCGACTTGCACAGGATCGCCCATCACAACGCCGCCAGAGGCGAGCATGATGTCCGCCTTGTAGAGCAACCCGTTCATCGCAAAGACGGCGAACATCGAAGCGCCATCCAGGTACACGTCCACCAAAGCGCGATAAACATTGTCCGCCTGCATCTGCTTATCAAGTTCGGCGTAGACAAGTTGGTAGACATTCGGCATAGACACAGCCTGTTCCCCGAGGAACAGACCACGTAGGGTAGTAACGAAACTGTTTACCAAAGTATCCAGTTTAGTTATCATCTGGTTTCCTTTTTTGAACGCCAGTACCAAGGCAATGGATGGTTCGCCATTTTTCTTTTCGATCACCTTTTGGCGGTAACGGTATTTATCATCATCTGGATCATATTGGCGCCATCGAAAGAGTTTATCGGTCTCGTCCAGGCCGTCCGTGTAGTAATCATGATCCTTGCACCATTTCTTGCTGGACGCCTTCGTCCAATCAGCGGTTTTCCAAAATAAAACCGATTGAGTGTGATTCTCGTCCGGTGGTTTGCGTCCAACGTCGGGCATTCGTCTCCTAACGAAAAAGCCGCTGCATTTCTGCAACGGCTCTGCGGCCTAGATAAGGCTTCAATTTGTTTAGATTATATCACAAAAAGGCAATATGCAATTTTAATAGTTGAAATTTGTCTTTGCAAATTCTCCAAAGTATTTTTTGGCCGCCTCATCATATGCTTTCGCGGCATCAACCTTTTCATCAAAATTTCCCAGATGTAAAGTTTTCCCGTTCACACGAATTTGGGCAGCGGCTTCATCAGCACTTCCACAAACGCCAGCAACGGCACTTCGATATACGCCGTTCCCCGGTTGCGCGATCGCAACCGATCACTATCCTTGAATTGCAACACTACCTGCCCCTCCCGGAAGATGCGCTTGAATAGGATCACCCCGTCCGCGCGGACGAGCGCACTGTCTGGGTCAATCCTGATTTTTGCGGCGGTTGGGTCTTGCAGAGCGTTCATCCTTGAGTCCCTGCCCACTGATTGCCTTCATCGTCCGCCAAAAAATGTCGGCAATTATATCCGCCGCAGTCATAGTTTTCATTTCCCGGGCCGGGTATAAGATCGTGACTAATCCACCATTTTGCCCTATGTCGTTTGTCTTTGAGTCTAACGCATGTTCCGCCATTTTTCTGGCAGATATTATCAGGCGACCCATCCGGCCCGCCGAACGTCAGCATTACGTTTTTCTTCCCGCGCAACTTTCCCTGTGAATAAATCGAATCCAAGCTCGCGCAGTATCCTGACGCCCTTGCCTCGGCGTACTGGTCAATGTCGCTCAGCGTCAATGGCTCCTCGGTATCCTCAAGCATCGCCCTCATGGTGACGAACAGGCCGTCAATGTAGGCAAGTTCCTGATTGATTCGAGTCGTCAACCATTCGGAATCCTCCGGCTCTGGTTCATAGGGATCGCCGCCGGTCTCCACCCAACCCGTCTCAAACGCGTCGGTAAAAGCAGTCAGCATTTCCTTTTTTACGAAATTCTTAGCCTGGAGGCGGCCAACATCATCAGTCAGGTAACGCACCAAAGTGTCAACAATGATACCGTAATAGCCCTCACGAATGGCCGAATAATCCCCCGCGGCGCGGATGGCAATAGCCGCTGTGTGGCCGTCAACGACAATCCCGCGCGCCCTGCATCGCAGGTACATCTTGCGCAATGTGGCTATATTATCCATGAAGTAACTTCTCTATGGTACTCGATTTCATGCGTACCAACCTTTGCCGACCAGGTTCAAAATCCTAGTGAAGTATCTTTGGTACATCGGCGCGGCCTTGTCTAGTGTGTACTGCATGGCCCATTTCCTGCAATTCTTGGGCTTGATCGTGTCAATGCGTCTGGCAGCATCTACGAACTCCCGATGCGTCCAGCACTTATGTCCATTATACCCGTCTTTGACGGTCTCACAAAACGCGCCGAATGGGGTTGTGATAACTGGCGTACCCGAAAGGTTCGCCTCAATGACCACATACCCGAAAGGCTCAAGATATAGAGTGGGCAGGAACAACGCCTTTGCATGAGCCATGAGCTGCTTGCGCTTTTCCTTTCCGGCGAATCCAACGTACTCCACGTTGGGCAGCTTGAGCAGATCCTCGAACGCCTTGGCGTCTACCGCATTCGCCTTCTCGGTATAGCCAAAACCAGCCACAATCAATTTCTTCCCAAGTTCCTCGCACACCTTTTGGGCAACGAAGATGCCTTTCTTGCTGATGACGCGCCCCAGGTACAGGAAGTAGTCATCTTTCTGCTCGGAATATTCGAAGTCATTGGGATCAAAAAAGCCAGGTATAACGCAATCGTAAAAGCGACCATCGCCCTTGGGTCTATTGCCAGGGATGGGGAAAGTATTCAGGTGGCAATCCTCGTACCCATAAGTCCAGTTCATTTGAAACTGGCTCTCGAATACTCGGAACTCTGCAAATGAACTGCGGTGCCCTATCCCGATCTCAATCGTGCTTGGTATCTGTACCGCGTCTGCGATCTGCTTATGAAATGTGCCGTGGCACAGGAGCAGGAAGTCGCCCACTCTTTTGCGCTGGTTTATCTCTCTGATGCAGCTCTCGTTGAAGGTCTTGTGCGAGAAGTCACCATACTTTTCGGGATAGATTTTGGTCTTATCCCACTCGCCGTATGTCTTTCGCAGTACATCCATGGTGGATACTTGCACGAACTCATCGCACTCAACCTCCGAACCCTCCACGCCGTAGAAGATGACGTAGTGACCCAGCTTCTTGAGGATCTTTGCCATGTTAATGACCTTCGTGCCGAAGGCATTGCCAATACCCTCGTCCTTGAGTGTGTTTGGAGCATTGAAAGTCCCAAGCAAGTGACAGTGTATTGGTTCTTCTTCGTAATATGCGAGAGTCGGAACTCCCGTTGGTCCGAGATCCCATCCCTTGCTACTCCATCCCCTCACTCCCGTTGGTCCGGGATCGCATCCTCTTCTGTTCCGCTCTCTCTCTCCTGTAGGGGTAAGCGCTTCATTGAGCACGACATGTATATTCTTGACCAATATCCGGTTGCCTGCCCCTCTGTCCGTTGTGACCAGACTAAAGCCATGATTATCTATAAGCCAATCCGTGACATGGTTATACCAGTCCTCCAGGATGAGAGTTATCGGCTTATTGGTAGTGAGTATAGACTGCATACCCTCCAGCGCCTTCAGCTCTCCTCCCTCAATGTCGAGTTTTATCATGTCTGGCACGCCAAGGCCCAGATCATCGTACCTCGCGGTCTCCACCATCTCGAAGCCCGACTCCCGGCCATGACGATACTCTTTATTGTGATAGTTCTGCTCGAGACTATGTTCGCCAGGCGTTTTACCGGTGTAGAGCTTTGCCTGGCCAGCTACATTGGACAACGCCTTGTCAACAATCTGTATGCCCGGGCAATTCTCAGCCAGATATTTTCTGTTCTCGGAAGACGGCTCAAAAGCAATAACCCTTGCACCAAGACTCGATGCAAGGTCAGAGAAGTAGCCAACCTGCGCACCTATATCCAGGAACGTCTGCCCTGGCTTTAGGTGAGTCTTGATATATCCGGTTGTGCGCGGTTCCCACGCGCCCGTCTTTTCAATATCCTGTTTAACGTAATCAAAACCATCGGGGAATTTGAGATTCATTCATGCCTCCACGGGCTAGATAACTATGACCATATTATAACTGACCCTGCTGGAACTGTATACACCACCGTCAAGACGGGGCGGTAGGCGGCGGTGGCGTATTCTTGGGAGGCAATAATGATGTACTCATTGTATTCAGGATCAATTTCAGCATAATCTCTACTGCTTCTTATTGAATAGTAGGTGCTTCCTGTTACATTAATCCAAACTGTTGATAAATTCCCGCTGGTATATTGTGTATTTACACTCATTCCGCTGGTATTGCGCCAGATATTGGCATCCGCAGTTCCGGCAAGACAATTATCATAAGCGGCTTCGCGGTTGGCAGCAGAGAGCGGGTCTTGCGCGCTCCAATCTTGTTTGACAATTTGAACATCGAAATTTATTGCAGATACATCATCAACACATACAAATTTTTGATTGACTTGTGTAATCGGTGCACTATCGGGAATAGACGATGTATCATATTTTAAAAAACCTCTATAAATATAAGCGCCGGGCCACTGACCCACGTAAAGAGTGCCAGTGGTGCTATCATACTGAGTGGATGTGGTACGTGTTTGGCCGTAAACATATCCATCCGCCGTGCTTCCTGTAAAATCAGGATCAATCATCACTGGATAAACCGCATCTGCCAGCCACGAGACGGGAATGCCGGTGTAGATATACTGAACTCCCCCAACCGTACGCGCGTACCGCTTGCATGGGGCTTCGTTCCTGTTCGCGTCCACTGTGCGCGGAGGCGGGAACATAAAGCCGTCTGCATTGAAATCTTCCAACCAACCATCGGGGAACGAGACGCCAGAGATGGCAGTCTCCAATACCAACCAGTCGCCAGCCCCTGCGCCTGTGCCTGTTGGGAGCGCCGAGATAACGATCTCTTCACGCAGGCCGGTTTCGGTCAGGGTGAGCACGCGCTTCCACACCCCAGTTTCAGCAATGATCTGATCGCCGGAAATCAACCCGTTAGGAATGGTTTTGATAGCCGAGAACACCTTGGTGGTCGGATTGAGTATTCCAATGCGGGTGCTTATGTGCGAATACGTGCCTCCATCCACGCGCACCAGGCCATTTTTAGACAGGCGCGTTCTCAGCCCAGGCGCGCCGTACTCTGAACCGATGGCAATCAGTTTGGTATCCAGCGGTTTCCACAGTCCATCGGTATCCAGGAAGTGGCAAGGCGCGCCAACAAATTGCCCTATATTTTCCCTGGCACTGCGCTTGAAATGGATAGAGTGCTTTGCCCGCAGTGCAATTGGCAAAGCGGCCATGTCAGGATTACGCGTCAGGAAGTCAGCAACCCAATTTGCCATTATTTAATCCAATGTGTAATAGACCTCGATGTATAGGTCTTTAATATCAGCATGAGGAGACGCATCCATTTGCAGGTACACGTATTTCCCGCTTGGTACAGTTGCATCGTCGAACCCTGCGGTGATCGTAGTCACACCATTTGTAGTATCTACTACGTCTATTATCGTGGCATTGGCAAAACCACCGTTATTAATATCATCTGCAAATTTTAGATCTCCCGCAAATTCCGCGGTCGGACTGTAATCGTAACAAGCGATATGGATGCGGGTAATAGTCAGTGCTGCGGACGCCCTAAACATCACGATCTGGGCACGTTGGGTGTAGACTGCTTGAGGATTGCTTACAAAGCCTCGTACATAGAATGTCCCATAGCTACCCGCTGGCCCACTCGGGCCGGAAGGCCCCGATACCGTTGAGTTGGCGCCTGAAGGTCCGCTTGGGCCTGAAACTGTAGAGTTTGCGCCCGACGGACCGGACGGGCCACTGGGGCCAGATACCGTCGAGTTAGCTCCCGAGGGTCCGGAAGGTCCTGACGGCCCAGACACAGTACTATCTTCACCACTTGGGCCTGACGGCCCGCTGGGACCGGATGGACCACTCACGGTACTATCTTCGCCACTGGGACCAGAGGGGCCGGACGGGCCGCTGACCGTCGAATCTTCACCCGAAGGACCGGAGGGTCCACTTGGACCCGACGGCCCGGACACTGTTGAATCTTCCCCAGATGGCCCTGAAGGTCCCGACGGCCCCGATGGGCCAGATACCGTTGAATCTTCACCCGATGGACCACTTGGACCGCTAGGGCCACTTACAGTACTATCCTCTCCAGATGGTCCGGAAGGTCCACTAGGTCCTGATACCGTGCTGTCCTCACCACTAGGACCCGATGGTCCTGACGGCCCACTTGGGCCACTAACCGTTGAGTCTTCACCGGAAGGACCAGAAGGTCCACTAGGCCCACTGACTGTACTATCTTCGCCGGAAGGCCCGGATGGTCCGCTAACTGTCGAATCCTCTCCTGGGGGCCCGCTAACAGTAGAGTCTTCGCCGCTTGGACCCGAAGGACCCGAGACCGTGCTATCTTCACCAGAAGGACCGCTAGGACCTGAGGGCCCGGGAACTGTTGAGTCTTCCCCACTAGGGCCGCTGGGGCCAGAAGGACCCGAAACCGTGCTATCTTCACCACTTGGCCCTGATGGGCCCGATGGTCCCGATACAGTACTATCTTCGCCGGAAGGGCCGGAAGGGCCGGAGGGGCCACTCGGACCGCTAACGGTAGAATCCTCACCCGAAGGTCCACTCGGGCCGCTCGGACCGCTGACCGTGCTATCGGCACCTGAGGGTCCCGATGGACCCGAAGGTCCAGACACAGTAGAATCTTCTCCACTTGGCCCGGAGGGTCCTGATACGGTGGAATCTTCCCCCGAGGGACCACTAGGCCCCGTACCCGTTCCGCTGGGTCCCGATGGACCAGACGGTCCAGACGGGCCTCTTGCCCCACCGCCACCACCTCTATACTTAGGCTCCCATCCTTTAGATCCCAGAAGTAATCCCTCTACTTTCGGCGGCGGGACGGCGCCACGCTTGGTCATTGTGTATATCGGCAACTGCTCTGGATCGAACTCAACCACCAATCTATCAAGTTTCTCCAATGCGTCTCGCTGTACACCTTCAAACGCGCCCATGCGTGCTGCAATTTCTTTGCGGAGAGTAGTGAGCAATTCTTGTGTCGCCTTGCGCTCGCCGTCAAGCATCTCTTTCGCGTCCTGCTTGCCAATCTCAAGCAACACATCAGCAGGAACGGGGATACCTCGTTCTGCCGCGTATTTCAGAATTTCATCAAGTTGTTCGCGCCTAGTGCCCACCGGTCAGTTTCCTTATCGCCCTCAAAACTGCATTTGTTTCATCCGGTTTATCTGCTTTTACCTGTACCACCGGCGCGGGAACATTCACTATCGGCGCGGGTATGGATGCAAGCGCATCCCGAATGACCGCGCCCATGTTCGCGCTGATGACACCGGCTAACTTTTCTGTATCCACATTCACGATGACTTCCGGGGCAGGTTGATCCGGTATTTTGAAGGTCACGCCATCCGCCGTAAAGAGGGGGCCAGCCTGCATGGATTGCGCGGGCGGATTGTTGATAGTCAAGTTCATGGGTTCGGCTGGCTTGATCGCCGCCTTGATTGCTTGGAACTCGGAACGAATCCAGTCCATCATCGAGGGCTTTTCTTCCACGGGCTTCTCCTGGACAATAACGCGCGGCGACGGCAATGGACGCAAATCCTCCGCCTCAACTTGTGCGGCCAAGCGTTTCATAATTTCGGCAATCGGGTGAACGGTCTTGTGGGTTCGCCTGATTGATAACTCGCGGATCCGCCCACACCGCCCGTCGAAGTGATATTCAATCAGCGGCTCATCCGGGTGCTCATGTAGAGCACGCTGGACTTCCGGCATTTGCAAGTAGCGCACCTGCTGCGCCGCCTGTTCATCAGTGGGCTGGGCGGGTGTTCCTTCAGTCCCCGGCACATCCTCCACGCTACTATCCGGGCTGTCTGCATCCTCGGTGTCAGTAGCCTCCACATCTTCCTCGACAACTGTCCACTCGCGCGGGATGACGCCTTGCTCCGCGAGCAGAGTCAGTGCTTGTTCCTTTGAGAGTACGGCTTCAGGTTGCATGCCCAGCATAGCGGTCACGGCTTGCACCTGCGCCAGTTGCAGCGCCGCCTCCGCCATCTCCCCATCTACATCGCGTTCGTCGAACTCAAAGTGCAATGTGTCCGGCAGATTGCCTTGCAGCTCCTCCTGCAATCCCAGGATAAATTCCTTCCCGCCCTTCCCAGTCGCCTTGCGGTGCTGGGCTTCGGTCTCAGTGGCTGTCCCCAGTGCGCCGGATGACACCGGCCAGAACTCGCGCGGGTCGTAGCCGAAGCATAGGGCATAACCGTAGATTAATAAATCTGTGAATATCTTCTGGTCGAACCCGGCCGGCAATTGCGAGAGCGCTACAAGTTTCGCATCCACATCATCCATGCCGGATGTGGCAAGCACGGCCACGGAGCCGAACCACTCCTGCTCCCGATTGTCCAGCGTAGCATCTCTGACCGCCATCGCGTTAACCCATGTCTGCTGAGAGATACCCTTGAGCAATAACAATCCCTTCGGCGCGCGGGCGAACAGCATCTCCTGGTCGTGCCGGAACACGGACACCATCGTGATCGCCAATTCGACGCAACGTGAAAGAGCCGAGTAGCCCAACCCGTTGAAATTCTCATCAATATTTATCGCGGACGCAACCCGCATGTAATCGGTTGGCGCCAGCTCAATCATCCTCGCGCGTGGGGGATAATACTTTAAGGGAAAGTCATACTTGGGTGTCAGCACGCAGCGGGTTGGGTCTAGGTGGTATGCCCCCATCATCGGGCCGCCCTTGAACTGCCTGCCGACCTCGCACAGGCCGCCCATATCGGTTGTGTAGAACGCCTGTGCCATTGCCCCAACCCCCTCCCGCCAAGAGGCACGGCCAGGTTGGACCTGCCAATTGTGGAGAATGTCTGTAAATCGCATGACCTGGTTGCGCCCCCCAACCAGCGACCATCCCCGATTGCGATCAACCTGTACGACTGAATTAATAATACCCGCTAAATATGGCTCATTCGGCCAAAATTGATTGAGCCATTGAGAGCGCTTGCGACTGTCGCCCGCATAAGGCGGGGTAGTTTCAAAGGCTTCTTTGGCCCATTTGACCGTACTGATAAATAGACTATCCTGCGCCTTCGCATCGAATCGAGGCTGGACACTCGTGGTCTTCGCGTCCGCTATAATGCGACGAGATTCTGCGAGTTGTTCCAGTTGTCGTTTGCTGAATTTTTTGACGTTAGGCATGAAGAGGCTCCACTGTTAACCCACCGCCTCTTCGGGCTAGATTATGGCACTATTGTACCACCAAAAAAGATTGAATAATTTTCAACTCCCCGGCCCGCGTGACCAGCCGCCGCTCCGCGCCGCCTTCCATGCCAGCGCACCCGCACAGATACTATCTGGTAGATGATGCACACTCCCGCCCGCGTACACATCCTCGCGTGAGGCGTACTTGTGTTCGTTGTAGGCATAGCGGATCATCGGGTACTTCAACTCGCGCCGCTCGATTGCAGCGATATATTCAGTGAGCAGATCGGCCCGCGCCTGTCCAACCAAAGTCATCCCCCCTTCGCCAACGTAGGACTGCACCACATCCCCCAGCCCGGTCGTATCATGCAGGCCGGAGCCAGGATAGCGTTTGCGCCGATCGGTGTATCTCGTAATCATCACCGGCCAGTCCAGCCGACCCGTTCGTTCCCACGCCACCACCTGCATCGGGCGCGCATCTGTTCTGATTGTCGTAATAACCGTCCAATCCTTTGCGCGCGCCCAATCCGCGCCAGTCGCATAACTCATACCCTCGACAGGCGGCTCGATCTCGATGTACTCGTGCGCCGCGCCCTCGAAGACGCCAAGCGATTTATCAAAGCAATCTTCCACGGCGGCGGGTTGAATTGCACGGCTTTCCGGCGATGGTTCCTGCAATTCGTATTCAACCAGGCGCATGGCTTCAGTGATCTCGCCAAATTTCTGATCAACCGATGCTTGTGACAACCAGCCGTGTGGTTGTAAATTTTCGCGGTAGCAAATTTCGTGGATAGGCCAATTCCTTTCGGCGGCACGCTTCATAACTTCGGCCATTGTCCCGTCTGAATATTGCCTGGTGCTGGATAATACCGTCTGCGCCTTGACGCCTTTTTGTTCCATTGCCTGGCCCATTGCCGCATCCAGGATGGACAAGTCCATTTCGTCAATTTCATCACCTCTAAAACGGGCGGGATGGGATCCTCTGACGCTGGCCTGTGATGCCATCAGAGCTTCAATGGTCGCACCATTCGTCAAGCGTGTCTCCGTGCGCGCCTCCCCGGTCAGCATGTGGGCCGGTGCACCCTCGAACGCCCATCTGTCACGCATGTGGTCGAGTACGCGCCGGGATTGTTCGCCAGAACCCCCTAGAATGTTCACATCAGCTCCCAACGTCACGGCCTCAGTCAGGCCCAGGGTGGACAATAAAAAAGACTTCCCGGCGAACCCTCGCGAACCGTGCAACACAATTACTGGGTACCGCGCAAAGTAAGCATCCGCGAAAATTTTCCATGGCGTAGAATGATTCGGGCATACTTTTACATCTGGGAATGAGACGCCCCAAGCCAGGCGCACGAACTCCCGTAGCGTTTCTTCTGTGAGAATGGGCGTATGAAACTTATGCAATTTTGTCATCGTGTTCGATGATCTGGATAATGCCGGTTATTTTCTCGCCGCCGCTGGTCACATCCACCTCGTCCTTCAGCAGCCCAGGATACCCGCCCTTGAGGATGGTCTGTTTGTCCGCCGGAGCGCGGCTGGAAAACATCGCGGTGAGTAAAGCCTCCAGGCGGGTGATATATTTCTTTCGTTTCCGCGCCGCCTTGTCCTGCTCCGATTGCGGCAATGGTAACTTCTGCGCGCCGATGGCTTGGATGAGACGGCGAACTTCAATCGCGGTCGAGGGGATACCCTTCTTGTTTATCGGGTTGCCGCCAGGCTGCCCGAAGCGTTTATCTACTGGCGGCTTTTTATAACCGACTTCCGGCTCAGTTCCCTGCGCAATCCCTGTTTTGGGTTCGTCGGTCATAGTTTCACAATCTCAATGCCGGGGAAAGCGATACGATAATCGGCAATCTTCGCCCCTTTTGAGCAATTACACGACAAGCAAAGAGGCTGAATATTGTCGGCAGAATGAAGCCCGCCCAATTTTAGCGGGACAACGTGATCCATTGTCAAGTTCACTTCGGACGCTCCACAACAAAGACACTTGTTTTCATGTCTATCCTTTACTTCCTTCCATTCCCGCTCTGTTACTCCGCCGACGTTGCCGCGTATTTTGGCGTCTCGGTTTCTGTTCTTCGCCAATATTTTATCTGGGTTTCTAGAATATCTTTCTTTGAAGGTCGCTTTCACCGTCTCCGGGTGTTCGCTTTGCCACTTGCGCGTCATAGCGTTCGCCTTATCGGGGTCTTTGTGATACCTGTCCCTTCCATACTGCCGAGCCTTTTCAACGTCTTTCGCCCGGTATCCCCTATGTCTTTTGTTATAACAATCCTTGCAAATGTTATTTGCCCTGCCTTTTTTAGATGGGGACGGCGGGCTAAACTCGCAAGATTCTTTTTCTGTGCCGCACAGAAAACACTTCTTTGTTATAATCTCATCCATCGTAGCACCTCTATGCTATGGTCATTGCCCGGACGTTAACGCGTTGCGGGCAACTTTATTATATCATCTCCGGCATGATACCGGTTGCTTGATAAAAGCGCTCCAGAATAATTGCTGAATACTCCTCTGATATTTCCATTGCAAAACATCGCCGCCCCAAATTGTGCGCCGCGATTATTGTAGTACCAGACCCGGCGAATGGTTCGTAAACATCACCACCAACTCTTGAAACAAGGTCTTGAATAAGAGGCAGAGGTTTTATACTTCCATGCCATCCGTCTACCTTTCCCTTTGTTTCATTATTCCAGTTCGACGTATAGGTATCATGGGCGTATGGATCAACCTTCACAAATGCGGGTTTCCCGATGGACGATACAAGGATGGCTTCAGAAGTCTGAAGCCATCCTTGCCAGGGATAGCAAACATCATTCGGCTTATACATCCAAATCATTCTTTCAAATTTATGCCCCGCCGCTCTAATTGCATCAAGCCATTCTGGAAACAATCGCGGTGATTGAAAATTGATAATTGCACCGTTTTCTATTGGCATATTCGCAAGGCAACTATCAAACAGTTTTCGCAATCCTTCGGGGTCATCATTCTCTATGCCTTCACGGTTTATTCCATAGGGCGAATCAGTCACGCACGCACCGCACTTATTGTCGCCAATCAAAGCGGTTACGTTTTCCTTAAGTGTGCAATCCCCAATAAATAAGCGGCTATCTTTTAGCTCCCACAATTGCCCGGTTTTAGTTTTCCACTTTTCGGCAAGCTCGCCTCCCCTGTCCGTGTCTAGAGGCACATCCTTGCCCGCATCTTTTAATCCCATTCCGGTGAGCATCCCGCCGAACACCTTATCCTCTTTCCGCAGCGCCGCCAGTATCGCATCATCCCCCGCCGCCAACGCCGCCAGGATGTCGAGGTCGGGGCTGTACGACTTCGCCGCGCTCTCGTTGTCCTCCAATCCCAACGCAATCGCCTCGGGACTTCCTGGGGTCAGATCGTCACGCACTACATTCACAAGTTGATCCCCTCGAACATGGACGTTCACAATCTCCTTGAATCCAGCCTCAACCGCCTTCTCCAACGTATAATTTCCGGCATAGGTCACAGGGACTTCTACGCCCTTCCCCGCCGATGCAATAGACCTGAATGCGCCGCGCTTGCGGAGCGAATTCTCCAACAACGCACCGCCCCGGACTGTATGCTTATTCACATTGCCGAGGTCGGTAGTCGCCCCTTGTTCGATGGGCAGTACTTCAACTCGCGGATCGCTCATGCCCCCATTCTACCACTTTCCGTCTCATCGCATGACGAAACGCATTATGGTAGCCCGAAGTCAGGTTACCATTATCTGCTCCCCGGAAGTTGTATCTGCCATCTGCCTCTTGGGACATGTATCTGCCCAGCCAGTTTCGCGTCCCCACGCCGGATCGCCTTCTGCAAAGCAGAAGATACTTCCAAGAAAACATAATCCCTCTTGGTTCGCAATACATAATTGTTTGACATTTTTAGTCCTCTTTTCTGTCATACTAATCAGGGCCGAACAAATAGCGCGCCCTGCGCAAAGCCTTAGCGCGGGTTAGGTAGCCGCCCAAACCGGCAGGCTTCTTGGCGAACTCAGTATGGCAGCCCGTGAGTTTCGCGTCACGAGAACTGAGCGGGCAAGTGTACTGCGCGTGCTCCTGATTCCACTCTCCCACCGCATAACGTGTAACGCCATTTTTGTCAGTAAACTCATGAACGTACTGAGTGTAATCTTGCTTGGGATTGCGTGACATCATCGCACCGTCACTTTCTCTGGTTGTTTTATCCAG
>Ga0315295_10000230_pt1 | contig 47446 bp, 33 predicted proteins | sample YL17G14_0_MG_FD_204453 | JGI IMG/M metagenome (GOLD analysis project Ga0315295, IMG submission 204453) | Sediment microbial communities from Yellowstone Lake, YNP, Wyoming, USA - YL17G14_0 | ecosystem: Environmental > Aquatic > Freshwater > Lake > Sediment | place: USA: Wyoming | collected... | reverse complement strand
TGCCGGACCATCCGGATTTTCTTTCCTATCGTTTGTTGGGTGGCCTGACGGAGGCGATAGACACCTGCTTCTGGCTACACAAGGATTTGCTACGGAAAAGCTTATGGTAAAAGCCCTAAGTTTGAGTAAAAAAACTATTGCAAATCCTGGCCGGGGCGGTATATTGACAGCTTTCGGTTTTCAGTGTATGATTTGCGGTTTAATAATCTGCGCAGCGCGAGGCGCTAGCGAATTTTTAGCCACGAATAGACACGAATCTGAGTAATCCGTGGCTAAGAAAGACCGTAAAGTTGTCCCGAGCGTAGTCGAGGGATCATGAACCAAGGAGCGTTTTGATGGGATTAGTTATGGAACAGGGTATCGACTTATTTGCCGAGAATCTGCCGTTATTGGATCAGATTAGAACGCTGTCCGAGTTCGTCCACGCCAGCGAAAAGAACCGGATCGGCTTCAAAGAACAGCTCGAATCCAACCTGCCCAAGACCGGGCAGAAGGCCTGCCTGGCGGCGGGAATCGGGCTTTTTATCTTAGGCCGGAACGCCGAGGCCGCCGAGAAACTCGCCAAAGCCGCCGACTGTAAAGAAAAATTCCTCTATCTGGCCTTTGCGCTTCGCCGGATGTACAAATTCGACGAAGCCATCCAGAGTCTGAACAACAGTCTCAACCACGGCGCCGACAAATTGTACGTCGCCGCGGAGAAAGCCGCCACGTATCGTCACGCCCGGAATTACGACGCCGCGGCGAAAGAGCTCAAAGCCTGCGCGAATCTTGCCAACGTCAGCGCCGAATATCATTACCAGCTTGCCCGCCTTCAGGAAGCTCAGGGGCTTTATGACGAGGCGACGGCCAACTTCAAAGTCGCTTTGGGATTGTCGCCGAACCACCAGAGAGCGATCTTTCACCTGGCCTTTCGCTGCGACGTGGCCAGCGACGAAGAGGACGCCATCGGCTATTACCGGCAGATCGCCTCGGGCTCGCCGGTTTACGTCAGCGCCCTGCTGAACCTGGCGGTGCTCTATGAAGATATCGGCGAGCTGGATAAAGCCTCCCAATGCGTGGACAGCGTTCTGGAAACTCATCCGAATCACCAGCGAGCCCAGTTGTTCAAGAAAGACATCGAAAGCTCGAAAACGATGTACTACGACGAGGAGAAGGAAAAGAAGAAGACCCGCAAGAACCAGATTCTCGAAACTCCTATCTCCGATTTCGAGCTGTCGGTTCGCAGCAGAAACTGCCTGAAGAAGATGAAGATCGAAACCCTCGGCGACCTGCTGAACATCAGCGAGGCCGAGCTGCTCTCGTACAAGAACTTCGGGGAAACCTCGCTGCGGGAAATCAAAGCCATTCTCGATTCGAAAAGTCTGCATTTGGGCATGGCTCTGGAAGAAAAGCAGCTCTCCGTAGCGGTCGAAACCCTGGACAAGGCCATCCTCGAAGACGACGAGAAGGGGCTGCGGAGCAAATCCGTGGACGATCTCCAACTGTCGGTACGTGCCCGAAAATGTCTGCAGAAGCTGAACATTCGGACCCTCGGCGAGCTGACGGCCCGGACCGACGCCGAGCTTCTCGGATGCAAGAACTTCGGGGTGACCAGCCTGAACGAAATCAAGAAAGCCCTTACAGACCTCGGCCTGTCGCTGCGGAACCTGGACTAACCGATTTCGATTTATGAGTTTCGATTTGCGATGGTTCGACATGGTTCTCCGCAAGCTTGCGATTGGCGAGACTCGTTCGTGCGGAAAGTCGAGTATCGAAAATCGAGTATCGCACATCGAGCATCGGGCATCAATCCTGTGGACTGTATCGCGCAGAGGCTGTGTTCTTTCTTCAGGCGGCCGGACCGTGGCGGTGATCCTGCTGCTCATTCTCGCCGGCTGCAAGAACCGGCAGCCTGCAACGCCGACCGTTCAGATGGACATCGATGCGCTGCTGTGGGTCAGAGTCCTGCTGCTCGACGACGTCGCTGCCTGCACGCTGAAAATAGACCGGCCCTTTAGCGTTCTCGACGGCCGGGCCGATCCGCAAACCGAGGTTATCAAAGCCCGATTCGAGCAGGCCGGCGTTCCGGCAGGCATCCAGGTCAGCAACGGCGAAATCACGATTGCCGGCCAGAGCTTCACGGACGAGCAACTCGTCATCCTCCCCGATGAGCCGCACGTCTTCAACCTGAATGGCAGCGATTATCGCGGGAAGCTCAAGCTCATCGTCAATCCGGACGGCGCCTCTTTTGACGTGATCAATCTGGTTCCGCCCGAGCCGTACCTGGCGGGCGTGGTCGGCGCCGAGATGCCTGGCTACTGGGAAATGGAGGCATTGAAGGCCCAGGCCATCGCGGCAAGAACCTATTGCTTTTATATCAAGAAGCGATTCGGCGCCAATCGCGACTGGGATTTGAAGCAGACGGCGGCTCACCAAGTGTACCGGGGCATGAGTGCTGAGTCGGCCCAGATCTGGGATGCAGTCAATCAGACGAAGGGCCAGGTCCTGTCCTGTAAACAAGCCGACGGCACGGAAGAAATCCTGCCCGCCTATTACAGCTCGACCTGCGGCGGCCACACCGAGAACAGCCGGAACGTCTTCGGCGATTCCTTCGAGACGCTGATCGGCGTGCGCTGTCCTTATTGCCAGGACGTGGCCAAGCCGAAATTCTTCTTCTGGCCCATGGTTCAATTCGACAAGGCGAACGTCACGGCCAGGCTGCTGGAAAGGTATCCGGCGCTCAAGGCGCTGGGAGAGATTACGGACGTCCGGTCTGCGGGCCAGACGGACCACGGAGACTTTGTCCGATTGACGAACATCAAACTGACCGGCTCGACCGGCAAGAGCGATTTTCTGCGGGCCGAGGACTTTCGCCTGGCGCTGGATCCAAGCGGGCGCAAGCTCAGAAGCGCCGCCTTTCAAATCGTTGAGCTCGGCGCGAAGTGGGCGTTTTTCTCGGGTCGAGGCTGGGGCCACGGCGTGGGCCTGTGCCAGTGCGGCGCCGAGGGAATGGCCAGAAAAGGCCAAAAGGCCGAACAGATCCTCGCCTACTACTATCCGGCCTCTAAAATCATTAACATCTATTGAAACATGATCAGCTTCGAGATTCAGCACAAGGATTGCGGCTCTGCAGGCAGGCAGGGCCTGTTGACGACCGCCCACGGGCAGGTGGAGACGCCCGCCTTCATGCCGGTCGGCACCGCCGGTGCAGTCAAGGGGATCACCCCGCAGCAGCTCAAAGAGACCGGCGCCGGCATCATCCTGGCCAATACGTACCACCTGCTGATTCGACCCGGCATCGAAGCCATCGAGAAGCTCGGCGGACTGCACAAATTCATGGCCTGGGACCGGCCCATCCTGACCGACAGCGGCGGTTACCAGGTGTTTTCCCTGAGCCCCCTGACCCGAATCGACGACGACGGGGTCGAATTCGCCAGCCACGTAGACGGAGCAAAGATCTATCTGAACGCAGAGATCGCAACCGAAATCCAGAACCGGCTGGGAGTTGACATCGCCATGTGCTTCGATCAGTGCACGCCGCACGGCATCGGAGCACCGCAGCTCCAGGAAGCCGTCGAAAGAACCATTCTCTGGGCCGGCCGAGCCAGGCGGACGCATGCCAACCCCGGCCAGATGCTGTTCGGCATCGTCCAGGGCGGGACGGACCTCGAGCTGCGGACCCGCTGCGCCTGCGAGCTTGTCCAGATGGATTTTGACGGGTACGCGATGGGCGGATTAAGCGTGGGCGAGGGGCACGATGAGATGATAAGAACAGTCACTCATACCGCCCCGCTGCTGCCGCAGGACAAACCTCGCTACCTGATGGGCGTCGGCACCCCCAGGGACATCATTGCCGCTGTAGGAGCCGGCATTGATATGTTCGACTGCGTCCTGCCCACCCGGAACGGCCGGAACGCCTTTGCTTTTACCGAAAACGGCCCCCTGAGGCTCAGAAATAACGCACACATTAACGATACCCAGCCTATCGAGGCCGGCTGCGAGTGCTACTGCTGCAAGAATTTCAGCCGGGGCGCACTGAGACATTTCTTCAATTCCGGGGAAATGCTTGGTCCGATATTACTTTCGCTGCACAATTTGACGTTCTACCAGCGGCTCATGGCCCAAATCAGGAATGCCCTCAAAAGAAATGAGCTTAGCGAGCTGGCAAAAAGAATTGACTATTGATTAAATGTTAAAAATCGTTAATATTGCGGGTTTGGCCGGTGGGGTGGCAGGCTTCCCTTAGGGAGGCATGGCCCTCCTGTAAAAGCCATCCCCAAGCTGCGCTTGAGGATGCCACCCGTCCAATGCGAAACATGAGCCTTAATGAAAGAAAGACAAAATGAATAATATATGGATATTAGCTCAAGCAGACAGCGGCCAGACATCGTCCGGCATCTCTTCGTCACCGGTCAATTCGGAGGGCGAATCGACCACAACTGTACCATCCGGCGATGAGACTCCTGCGACGGCGCCGCGTTCGGCCTTTCCCCCTTCCCAGTTTCTTTTCCTGGGCCTGATGTTCGTCCTGATGTACCTGCTCCTTTTCAGGGGCCCGCGCAAGAAACAGCAGGAGCACAAGCAACTGATGCAGGCCCTGGCAAAGAACGACAGGGTTCAGACCATCGGCGGCATCATCGGAACCGTCGTTGACATAAAGGACGATGAGATCACGCTAAAAATCGACGAGTCGAACAACACCAAAATAAAGATCGTCCGTTCAGCTATCAGCAGGAATATGTCGAAAGACTAATCGTAAATGAATGTGCCGGCGGGCCGGCGGCCAAACCCGTGGGCTCCCTGAGGCGCACTTGCATGGATACAGTACGAGGAAAGTTATGAGTAAAAACCTGACGCCGAAAATTGTTCTGATTGTTATTCTGGTGGCCGCCGCCGTCTGGCTTTTATACCCGCCCAACAAGACCTTAAAGCCGGGAATAGACCTGGCGGGCGGGACAAGCCTTATCTACGAAATTGACACACACGGCCTCAAAGAAGCCGAGAAAAAAGATCTGGCCCAGGGCATGATTACGGTATTGCGAAGGCGAATCGACCCGGCCAATATCCAAAACCTCGTATGGCGACCCCAGGGCAACACCCGCTTCGAGATACAAATGCCGTTAGCCAGCGCCGAAGCGCGTCAGAAACGCCAGAATTACGAACAAGCCGAGAGAGACGTGCTCGACAAAAACGTTTCTCCCGCGAAGATTTTGCGCTCCCTCGAAAAGCTGCCACAGGAGCGGGCCGAGCTTTTTACGACGTTGGCTCCGAGCGACCCCAACAGGCAGAAGATACTCGAGACGCTTGCGACCGTTCACGACGAGATCAAGAACCTGAAGGCCAAAAGGGATGATCTCTACAACCGGCTTGACACCGCGGAAGCCGGCCTGACGGCGGCGGGGCTTAACCGTGATCAGATCAACCAGAAAAGAACCGACTGGGTCAAGCTCAGCGATCAGAAGCTCCAGGATGCGCTGCGACAGTTCAGTGACGCCAATGATACGCTCCCGCTGCTGACCGGATACGTGAAGATTTACGCCGACTGGTCTAAAGCCGCCGACGAGTATCTCCAGAAGAACGAGCAATACAGAGAGGCAAGAGCGAAGATCGATCAACTGAACCTGACCGGCGACCAGCTCAACTTCTGCCTCGAGCAGAAGGAGAAATCGTCCAAACGTACCGAGCTGATCGAGAAGCTCAAGGCCGATTTCCCCGACCGGGCGAAAGAGATTGACCGCCTGGTTGTGGCGTTCGATGAATACCGGCCTTTCAGAGGCCGACTGGACGACCCCAAGGACCTGCAGCGCATGCTCAAAGGCGCCGGCGTCCTGGAGTTCAGAATCCTGCCCACTCAGGGACATCCCGAGGTGGACATGGATCAGATAAACACCTACATCGAACGGCTCAAGGAAAAAGGGCCGCAATACGCCTCCGACACCCGGTATATATGGTGCGAGATAGAGAATATCCAGGATTGGCACGTCGCTGACAGAGAGGAGCGGCCCTCGATTGTCGCGCAGTTCGGGGAAAAATACTATACCCTGGCCAGCCAGAACGTCAACGAAGCCATGCTGCACGCTTCGGACCGCGGCGATTGGAAGCTGGAGAAGTCTTACCCGACAACCGACGATATGGGCCGAAGGGCCATCGGCTTTCTGCTGGATGACAGAGGCGGAAAGCTCTTCTCGAATGTCACCGGCAAGAATATCGACCGGCCGCTGTGTATTCTGCTCGACGGCATCGCCATATCCGCCCCCAATATCGAATCTCGCATTTACAAACAGGGCGTGATCATCGGCTCCTTCAGCCAAACCCAGGTCGAAGACATGGTCAACAAGCTGAACGCCGGCTCGCTGCCGGCGCGCCTCGTCGAGCAGCCCATCTCCGTCAACACCATCGGCCCGTCCATCGGCGCCGACAATCGCGACCAGGGCATCAAGGCCGGCCTGATCGGCCTTGCAGGGGTCATCGCGTGCATGGCGATTTACTACTGCGTGGGCGGCGCCATCGCCGATGCGGCATTGCTTCTGAACCTGCTTTTTGTCCTGGCCATCATGGCCGGCCTCCGAGCCACGTTCACCCTGCCCGGCATCGCCGGCTTAATCCTGACCATCGGCATGAGCGTCGATGCCAACGTTCTGATCTTCGAGAGGGTCCGCGAGGAACAGGAGCGGGGAGGGAGCTTGCGGGTCGCCATCAAAAACGGCTACGAAAAAGCGTTCACCGCGATCTTCGACTCCAACCTGACCACGGTACTCTCGGCGGCGATTCTGTACTGGGTGGCTTCCGAAGACATCAAGGGCTTTGCCATCACGCTGATGTTAGGTCTGGCTTCGAGCATGTTTACAGCCCTGTTCGTGACGCGGGTGATTTTTGACTGGCTTCTCTCGAAGAAAATCCTTAAAGATCATTTGATGATGCTCCGCCTCATCCGCAAGCCCAACATCAACTGGATGGGCCTGCGGCCGGTGTTCCTGGTCATCTCCGGCGTATTGACCGTCGGAGGCATGGTCATTTTCCTCACTCGGGACAACACGAAAAACAGCAAGTACGACATCGAATTCACCGGTGGAACAAACGTCCAGATCATTCTCAAGAAAGGCGTCAACCTGACCCGGCAGGACGTCGAAGACAGGCTTCGCAAAATCGGGACCGACTTGAAGAACGCCGCTCTGGCGGCGGCCAATGTTTACAGCGTCGGAGAATCCGGCAAGCAATACGAGATCACCACGACGGAGACCAACAAGATGTCCGTCACCGTGACTTTCCCGCAAGCCGGCCAGCAGCCGATAAACGAGTACATCGGCGCCATAGAGCGCGCCCAGGCGCAGTTCCCCAGTGGACTGACCAATCTGCTCGTAACTCAGGACCCGAGCAACGCCGCGAGGATCCTTATATCGACCAGCGAGATGAACCAATCCCTCGTCAAAGACGTGTTGACGGCGGCCTTTCCCAACGCCGAGATCGCGCCGCCCCAGGTCAATGAGGTCGTTAACGACGCGATCATGACCGCATTCGCAGGGCAACTGGAAATACAGGAAAATCTCCAGCCGACAATCACTTCGGAGGAAAAAATATCTGAAGAGATGATCAACACGTATCCGGAGCTGGTTGACTTCCTGGGCGGGGTCAAAATCGTATGCGAAATCCAGAGACCCGCCACTGCCGGGGAAATCACGGGGCGGTTCAACGAATTACCGTTCAAACCCGACATGCGGAACCTCCAGCGGTATCCCTACGAAATCCTCGATGCCAGCCTGAATGAGCTCGCCGATCCGAACCAGTCCGTCAAATCCTTCGCGTATGTCAGCGCCGAGCCCGAAGCGGGATTCCGCGAGCTGACCGACGACGAGCGGACTCGCTTCGTCGAAAACGAAAAGACCAAAGTCCTGGCGGCAACCAGACTTGAAACCTCGCTGCCTCGGGTCAATCAAATCAGTCCGTCCGTCGGAGGAGAAGCCCAGGCGCGGGCCTTGATTGCCATCGTGCTGTCGCTGGCCGTGCTGCTGGCCTATATCTGGGTGAGATTCGGCAACCTGCGGTACGGCCTCGGCGCCGTGGTAACGCTTTTCCACGATACATGTGCAACGCTCGGAGCGGTCACGGCCTGTACGTACGTCGCGGCCACGTTTATCGGCCAGGGACTCCTGATCGGAGATTTCAAAATCGATCTGACCATGATCGCCGCCTTTTTGACCCTCATTGGGTATTCGCTGAACGACTCCATCGTTATTTATGACCGTATTCGAGAGAACCGCCGCAAAGGAACGCTGACGGCACAGATCATCAACAACAGCATTAACGAGACCTTACCGAGGACGCTGCTGACGGGCGTTACCACCATGCTGGTCGTGTTCACGATGTATGTTTTTGGCGGATCGAGACTAAGAGGCTTCAATTTCGCAATGCTCTTTGGCCTGATCGTGGGCACCTATTCGTCGATCGCCATATCGGCGCCCATCCTGCTGATCGGCGCAAAAACTGAAAAAGAAAAGGGCAAATAGCATCGGGCGAAAACGCCCGAATTCCAGATGCCCGATTCTCGGCATTTGACGAGAATCAAGAATTTGGAATCAAGGATTGAGAAAGATGCAAAAGGACTTGAAAATTGGATTGGCCGTAGGTCTGGGACTGGCCGCCGCCGCAGTAGTCTGGGTGGCCACCCGCCCGAGTATGAGCCCCGAGGCAAGAATCCGTCAGCTTCACGAGACCGTGCCTCAGACCGCACCCGCCGAAAGGCGTCCCTCAGGGCAGAACGAGCAGCCCGTCGTCAGTGTCATTTCCCGAATTCCCGAGCCGAACTTGCCGGCCCCGGAGCCGGCCCCGCGGGAGACTCCGCCCGCTTCGCCCCCTGCCGAAAGCGTCCCGCCCGCCGTTGTGGAGCCCGTCGTAGCGAAGCAGCCGAACAGCTTGCAGGACTCGACCGTACACGAGCAAACCGAGAAGATCGCCACTCAGAGATTCCACATCGTACGCAGGGGTGATACCCTCTCCGAGATTTCGCAGACCTACTATGGCTCATCGGCCAAGTGGCGGAAGATCTTCGAGGCCAACAAAGAGACGATAAAGAACCCGGACCGGCTCAGCCCCGGGCAGAAGCTGATCATCCCGGACTGACCGATTGAAGGTGCTGCGCCGCCGCCGCGTCCACCAGCCAGGTGACTTTATCCAGCACGGGCCAGAGCGAGTGAATGGGATACCGTACTTCATCCGGCTCGCTGGTCAGAACCTCTTTGAGGATCTGTGCTTTTTCCCGGCCGCAAACCTGTACCACCAGATGCGACGCAGCGGATAAAACCGGGTGCGTCAAAGTGATCCGGTTGAGCTTCTCATCCAGAGAATAAACGACGCACGCCAAATCATCCGTGTCAAACGTGGCGTATGAATTCGGGAACAGCGATCCCGTATGCCCGTCAACACCCATACCCAGCACAATCAAATCGAACTGGGGTATCTGTCCGGCTTCGAGGCCGAATGTCCCTCGGATGGCTTCCTCATAGCAGTGAGCGGCGGCCGAAAAATCGCAGTACTCCGTCGGAATGCGATGGACACTTGCCTCGGGGATCGGCACTTCACGCAGAAACGTATCAGCGGCCAGCTTGTAGTTGCTCAAGTGCGAATGAATGGGGACAATTCGCTCATCCACCCAGAACAACTGCACCTTGCCCCAGGGCACGGAATGGGCGTGCGGCTGTTCACCGAGCAGCTCGAAAAAACGTTTTGGGGTGTTGCCCCCGGATATGGCCACGTGAAAGGCGTCCTTTGCCTTCACGGCCCTGTGCGCTTCGGCGATAAAAATCTCAACACTGCGCTGAGCGAGGTGCTCAGGGTCGCCTACGACCTCAACGTTCGGCTTGTATTGTATCGTTGCTCTCATAATTCCCCCGGCTTTATCTCCAATGGCAGGGGCAACCCAATATAGTTGCCTCGGACAGGCACGCGGGCCTGCCCCTACCTTCCCGGCCGCTCATACGCGGACCGATTCCATTATCCGCTATCCACGAGGCTTTAGCCAGAAAATATTCCTTAAAAAACCTGGCTATTCGCTAACTCATCGCTGCTAAATGACTTATAGACCACGAGCCGCTGACTCGGCCGGATCATTCGAGCTTCGATACGGCCTCGGTTTAAGTAACGTCCTCGACTTCCCACGTGAATGCTTTTATACCTTCTTTGGCCGACCGTTTCCTGAGCTCTCGAATGCCTTGCAGGATGTTGTCTGCGGATTCCTTTTCAGTTACAACAACAATCACGTTGTTAGCTTTTGGCCAGACATGAGTACCCAAATGCGGCCCGCTGGCCTGCCCTTTGCCGACGACTTTTGTCCACTTCGTGAAGCCACCAGCGCCGTTTTGATCGAGGAGGCTCTCCACCTCATCATTGATCGCTTCGTTGTACATGATCATAACCAGTTTCATCAATTGTGTTCCCTATGCATGGTTTCGCAGCTTGATGTGGCTCTCGAACAGGCTATAGACCGTCGGAACCAGTATGAGTGTCACCAGTGTCGATACCGACAACCCACCTATGATTGTTACTCCCAGCGGATTCCACACTTCGGAACTCTGCCCCGCCTTGAACGCCATCGGGACCAGACCCAGAATGGTCGTGATAGCCGTCATCAGCACCGGCCGCAGACGTGTCCGCCCTGCCTCCTGAACGGCATCCATCATGCTGCGACCTCTTGCTCGAAGTATGTTGATATAATCAACCAGAACAATCGCATTATTGACCACTACGCCTATCAACAGCAGCAGTCCGAGGAACACTATGATATTCAGATTAAAGCCCTTGAAGAACAGAAACCATATCACGCCGATGAAAGCCACCGGAACTGAAAACATCACGACAAATGGATCGATCAGCGACTCAAACTGGGAGGCCATAATCATATACACAAGAATTGAGCCGACCACGAGAGCCAGGCTCAGCCAGAAAAACGCCTCTTTAATGTCTTCGCTTTGTCCGGCGATCCTGACCATCGTCCCGCGAGGCACATCCAGCCTCTTGATGTGCTCACCCATCTCGGCGATGACCTCGCCCAGCGAACGGCCATAGACGTCGCCACCCACCGTGACAACGCGGTGCTGGTCTTTACGATCGATCTGAATCGGCCCCTGCTCTCGTTTAATCTCGGCCACGCTTTCGACGCGGATAAGGTCTCCCGTTGGCAGCCGTACAGGGAGCTGTCCGATATCGGCTAACGTCTGACGGTCTTTTTCACGCAATCGGACAAAAATATCATATTCATCCCCCTGCACCCTGTATTTGCTCGCGATACGGCCATAGACGCTCGAACGGACCGCGTTAGACACATCCGAAACGTTCAATCCCATGGACGACGCCTTTTGCCGGTCAACCTCCACCCAAATCTCCGGCGCTCCTTTTTTGCGCGATACGTCCACATCAACGGTATTTGGAATATTTTTGATTGTTTCTGTTAGCTCGGCCGCGATACGGTCCGATGCCTCAAGGTCGTCGCCGAGGATATTGACGCTCAGCGGCTGCTCCCCACCCATCATCATACCCTCCATGACGTCCTGAAGACTAAGACTGTACTTCATAATGCCGTACAACGGCGATACCGCATCAAATCGTCTCCGCAAAGCCTCTGCAATCTCTGTTACATCACGGCCTCGCAATTCCCTGCGCACCAATCGTATTCCAAAATTGCCGACGTGCATACCCTGATTTGTGTTAAATGCCGATTCACTCGACCCGCAGTTCATATAAAATGCAACTATCTGCTCCTTGGGAATTTCCTCAAGTATCGCATCATAGATCGAAAGCATTGTCTTTTCCGTCACTTCCACGCGGGTTCCCACAGGTAATTCGATCGTACCCCGCACCATCCCACTGTCCTGCTTGGGCATAAATTCCCACCCAATCACAAAAACGAGCGGCACGCTAACGGCAAATAAGCCGACCACCCCAAGTATCACCAGCCCCCGGTGCTCCAGACACCAGCCCAGAAGCGCCGAGTACCTGTTCGCCAGCCCATTAAACGCCCCCTCCGTAAATCGCAAAATCCTGTTCTGCTTCCGTTCGGTCCCGTAACTTCGGGCCAGCAGACGGGACGCCATCATCGGGGTCATGGTGAGCGCCGTGAACAGCGACGCCAAAAGTACGATCGTCGAGACGACCGCAAACGGAACAAAAATAATCTTCGCTATTCCCCTGACGAACAGCAGCGGGAAGAATATGCAAAGAGTCGTCAGTGTGGAGGAGGTAACCGCCATACCGACCTCCGACGTGCCTAAGATGGCCCCTTCAATGGCGCTTTCGCCTTCCTCACGGTGACGTGCGATGTTCTCCAGCACAACAATCGCATTATCCACAACCATTCCCACGGCCACGATCAATGCAAAAAGCGTCATCATATTGACCGTATAATCCAGTAGATACATGAAAACGGCGGACGCGATCAGAGAAAACGGTATCGTCAGCGCTATGACGAACGTTGCTCTTGCCTGCCCCAGGAATATCAGAACAGCCGCCATGGCCAGCCCGCCGCCCAGCAGCAGCGTCCATAGCAAATCCCTGACCATATCCCTGATGTCTTCGGATGAATCCATCACATTGACAATCTTCACGTCCTCGGGCAGCCGTTCTGAAATCTCCGCCAGTGCGGCTCTGACTTTGCGAGCGACTTTTACCGTGTTCGCGTCTGATTGTTTCATTACCAGCATGATTCCGCCGGGGCGGGCGTTGATGCGAACGCTTAGATCCATGTCCTTAAAGGAATCGGACACCTCGCCGACGTCCCGAATACGAACTATGGCGCCGTCACTTGCCCGCACGACAATATCTTTCATCGGCTCTACACTGCCGAACTCCGCCGGAATACGCGGCAGATAATCCACCGAACCCATTTTTATACTGCCGGCTGATACTTCCTGATTCTCCCTTGCTACGGCACGAACAACGTCGTCAGGCGTAAGTTGATACGACGCCAGCCGCTCTCGGTCAAGGTCGATATTGACCCGCCGCTGAAGCGGTACTATCACGTTCACGGACCCGACCCCCGCTATACCTTCAAGCGCATTGGCAACCTCATCTTTCAGAATGTCCTCAAGGTCTTTGTAGGACTCTTCCGCCAGTACGCCATAGACCATTATAGGGAACTGGCTGATGTCCAGTTTGAACAGCCTTGAGCGGTCCGCCTCCTCCGGTATCTGCTGCTGCGCCATATCTATTGCATCTCGCACGTCGTTGGCGCGGGTATCGAGATTGGTCTCCCAGTTAAACATCAGTCTGATTACGGACATGCCCTCCCGCGACGCCGAATAAATATGCTCCAGGTCCTCGACTGTTGCAAGCCTCTCCTCAAGCGGACGGGTCACCTTCTCTTCGACCTCTTCCGGCCCGGCGCCCTCATAGGGCGTCATCACCGTGATGGCCGGAATATCCATTTCCGGCATTTGGTTCAGCGGCATCTGAACATAACAGAATAATCCCAGCAGAATAACACCCAAAAATACCATCAGGGTCGTTACAGGATTTCGAACGGATATTTCAGGCAGCCTCATTTGGAATCCACCTCCCGTGTTTCAACCTTCATCCCTTCCCGAAGAAGCTGTTGACCTCTTATAGTAACTATATCCCCAGGCTGAAGACCCTCGATAACCTCGTTATTGACGGATTCTTCGAGGCCGATTTTGACAAGTCGTATGTGAACTGTGCCATCATTGACTACGAACACCTGCTGCTGTCCCTGCAAGCTCATCAATGCGTCGTCAGATACCAGAAGAACGTTCTTATGCTCATCGAGTATCAATTCAATTCTGGCGTACATGCCGGGCTTGAGCTTAAGAGATTCGTTCGGAACTTTTATAGTTACGGCCACCGTGCGTGTTGCTTTGTCCAGTTCGGGGCGAAGCCTGGTAACTGTACCGCTGAAAATCTCGCCCGGGTAAGCATCCACCTCCACTTGCGCCGCCGTTTTTCTCGCTTCGAGTTTTGGATAATGTCTATCGGCCGCACCTCCGGTAATTTCCACCTCACTGATGTCCACGACTTTGAACAGAGGGCTGGCCGGCCCCACGAACGCCCCCTCGTCCACGTACTTCAGGCTCACCACGCCTGAGATGGGCGATTTGATCGTCGCGTCGTCAATGCTGACCTTCGTCTGCTCCAGCGCTGCCCGGCTTTGTGCGATCTGGGCCTCGGCCTGCTTGAGCTGCGCCTGCGCGCGCTCGAAAGCTGTTGCCGCCTGGTCAAGCTGCTGCTCGGTACCGGAACCCTGCTCGCGAAGCGTAGCCCATCGCTCTTTTTCCCGGCGGGCATCGGCCAGATTCACCTTAGCCGTTTCGTAGGCTGCCTCGGCTACCTTCAAGGCCGCCTCGCTGGAACGCTCGGCCGCCTTGAGCTGCTCATGCTCGATAACAGCCACCACTTCACCCTTTTCCACTGTGACGCCTTCCTCGATCAGGCTGTCATCAGGCCGCCGCAGACGCTCCAGACGGCCTGATACCTTCGAAACAATCTCGACGCTTCTCAGGGGACGCACTTCGCCCGTAATCCAGACAACATTCTTGACGTCACCCCGCCGAACAGATTCCACGGCCACTTTGACGGGCGCTGTTTCAGTCTGCTTCTGTAAACCTGGCGTTCCTTTTCGAATCTGAACGAATCGAAAACCCTGATAGCCGCCGTACCCTATGGCAGCCAGCACAACTATCCAAATCAGTACCTTCGCAGGAGTCTTCATCGACGGTCTCCTTCATTTCCACTCTCAAGCAATGAACCGGCCGAATCAGTGGGAAATTCCTCAATCTTTCCGGGCGAGGTTTGCACATTGGCCGGCGGTTCCGCCGCACCGCCCCGCGGGCCCAGAATTCCCATAGCCTTCTGTAACGTCAGCCGGGCCAGTGAATGAGCATAGACAGCCTGGTAATACAATCCCTGGGCACGGGTAAGAGCAGACCGGGCCTCAGTGACCGTAACGGCTTCTGCAATGCCTTGCTGGTAGCCAACTTCAGCCAATCGCAGCGCCTCTTTCGCTCGACCCAGATTCATCTGTTGCGAATTGACAAATTCCTCCGCATCAAGAATGCTCAGAATGGCCTGCTGGATCTCCAGCAGCGTTCGTTCCTCGGCATCTACCAGTTGGATCTCGCGCTGCTTGAGCCGCTCCCTTTCCTGCACGATGCGGCCCTCCCGCCTGAACCCGTCGAACAGAGGCAGGCTCGCTGAAACGCCGGCCGTCCAGGCATCGCCCCACTCTATGAACATAGGTACATGGGGGTCCGGCTTGGACCAGTCCTGCCTGAACCATGCGTCAATCTTGGGCCAATAGTTGCTCCTGGCTACCCGAAGCGCCTCCCGCTGTATCCTTACGTTCAGGTCCGCCTGATAAAGATCCGGACGATTCTCATAAGCCAGACGCACCGCCTCATCGAGCACCGGTTTCATGGAGGCATACTCTAATGAGTCTGAAAGCGCTATTTCGCTGCTCTGTGACGCTCCCAGTGTTTTGAGCAGTTGCGCCTTGGCCAGGTGAATGCGGTTGCGCTGCTGTATCATCTCGGCCTCGAAGTTGGAGACATCCACCTGAGCCCGCAGCACGTCAAAGTCGGAAGCAACACCCTGGTTACGCTTCAGCTGAACACTATTCAGATGGGCCTTGGCGGATTCCACGGCGTCATAGTTCACCGTATAAAGATGCTGGGCCAGAAGCGTATCGTAATAACCCTTCCCCACGTCATAGATTACCGCCTGTACGGTAGCTCTGACTTGCTCATTTGCTGACAGCGAATACAGCCTGGCGGCTCGGATCGCGGATGCCGCGCCTGCTCGAAACAAAGGCTGTGTTACCTGGAGTCCGACAGAGTAGTTGTCAACGTCCCCGATTGTAACAGACCGGCCGGCTATCTCGAAGCCTCCGACTTCGTCCTTGCGAGTATAATCCATATTGCCTGAGATTGTAGGCAGAACTTCTGCGTAGGACTCCTTTATGACCCCGCGCGAGATTTCCTTTTCCTGTAGCGCCGCCTGAAGCGATTTGTTGTATGAAAGAGCAACTTTGAGGGCATCCTGGAGCGAAAGCTGGCCTTTTAGAAGGGGTTTCACGGTGTCCCCATTCTGCTGAGCGTTCTTCCATTCCTGGTAGGCCTGAAATCGTGTCGCCCGAATATCTCGGTACACCGAATCTTCCGACTCACAACCGGCAATCGCTCCCACAGCCAGAAGAACGAAGATTCGCGTCCATACGCGGCCTTCCTGAAAGCATTTACATCTTGGAAACCCGTGCGCAAAAATATATCCGTCTTTCTTCATTCCGCTTCACCCTTAACATAAGCCCGAATGCCCGCGGCGGAAAACGCCACAATGTGGTCGATGAGCCTGCCCGAGTCGTATAAGGCCAGCATCTTGTCATCCGTCCACTTCAGGATCGGCTTGATTCGAATTGTATGTATAAGCTGCCCAACTAAAGAGAATACAACCAGTGGAACCTTCGACTCATCCAGGCCGGGGCAGGCTTTTGCAAGGGCCTGCTGCATCTTGATCAAGATCGGCATCATCACCTCTTCGCCAAACATGCCCGAAGGCAAATGCGGATCGGCCAATTCGCGGTCCATGAGTCTGATCATGCGGCGGCCCCCACTGTGGTCCACAAGCGGACCGATGAAGGCACAGGCAAATGCTCGCAGAAGCTCTTCCAGAGAGGGATTGCCGCCACTGTCGACCGTGACCTTGTCAATGCTGGCCATCTGGGTGTCTCGAAGCAAAACCATGTGGCGGCGCCAGACTTCTTCGTAGAGCTTCTCTTTGGCCCCGAAGTAGTAGTTGATCGAGGCGATATTAGAATCGGCGGCCCCGGCCAGTTCCCGAACACTGGTGCCCTCGAAACCTCGCTCGGAGAAAAGCTCTTCCGCCACATCGAGCAACCGGTCACGCACCCCCTCGGCAGGACTGTCAACTGTCCTGTTTTTCTGTGAGGTCGACATACAAGAACTCCTAAACAGTCGTTTTATACAATAGTTTAAAACAATTGTTTTAAACTGTCAACTCTTATTCTTACCCTCTTTACTTTTTTTCATCTAAAATCCTTTAATCCACGCCAGTTACTCTAATCCAGACGGCCCGGTCCCCCGTTTTTGTTGTTTTCGCTTGACGAGAGAGCGGCGGATTTGGTATAAGAAAATTCGGTGAGGCAGCCAAAATTGTGTTTCGGATGATGAGGATGGAGTTCTCGTGCTGCAATCCGGTGCCTACTGCTCGAACACTGAACGTGTCATCATATTGCGGCAAGAATATCCTTGCGAAGCACAACTAAGCGTCTCGTCAAGGCAAGAAACGACAAAGCTCATTTCAACTTAAGTGTTCATAAGGAGGACTATCATGTGTGGAAAATCGACTCCCTTTATGCTTCTGTGTTTGCCGCTCATCCTGGTCTTGGCAAGTACAACCAGGGCTTTTGATCGAGGCGACGCCGCTCTTGTTGCCTATTGGGCATTCAATGAGGGATCGGGCACGGTGGCTGCCGATCTGTCCGAGAATGGTTATGACGGCACGCTTAATGGGGGCGCGACATGGACAGACGGTGTCTATGGAAGTGCGCTGCATTTCAACGGCAGCGGTGCAAACGTTGGGACCGGCAAGAGTATTCTCAACGATGTGCCCGGATTCACCTTGGCCGGCTGGGTCAGTGCGAGCAATGTCAATGTCTATTCCAGCCTCTTTGGCCAGAATGACCTGATTGAATTCGGATTCATCGGGGGCAGTCAACTTGGAACCTGGCTGCTGGGTAATAATTGGCAGCTTGTTTCCGCTGCCTATCCCTTTGGTTACCCTTCGTGGCATCACGTGGCCTTGACGGGAGATGCGACGGGAGTCGTCATTTATATCGACGGCCTGGAGGCAGCCCGCAATGCAGGGGCGGTTTCGAGCGGCAGATCCGGATTTACATTCAAAATCGGCGCCGATGTGTTCAACGCTACCGGAGATCCGTTTCTTGGAGAAATCGACGACGTTTGGGTCTTCAGCCGAGCCTTGAAGGCCGAGGAGATACAGCTCCTGATGAAGAGCTCCGGCGGATATCCGTATGCCATGAGCCCCAATCCTCCTGATGGCGGCATGCACCCGGATACGTGGGTGACGCTTTCCTGGCGGCCGGGGGATTTTGCCGTCTCACATGATGTGTATCTGGGTGATAATCTCAACGATGTGAACGGCGCCACGCATGAGAGCAACTTGTTCCGTGGCAACCAGGTTTCCACGTATTATGTGGCCGGCTTCCCCGGTTTTGCCTATCCGAATGGCCTTGTTCCGGGCACGACTTACTACTGGCGAATCGACGAGGTCAATGTTGCCGAACCCAACAGTCCGTGGAAAGGTCCGGTTTGGAGTTTCTCCATTCCTCCGAAGAAAGCCTATAATCCCGTCCCGGCCAATGGCGCTGAGTCTGTGGCTGTGGATGCCAAACTAAGCTGGACGGCAGGCTTTGGTGCGAAGCTGCACACGGTCTATTTTGGCAACAATTTCGACACCGTGGCCAATGCCGTCGGCGGAGCACCCACGGGCGGAACAAGCTACAATCCCGGGCCGCTTAAACGCTCCAAGATCTACTACTGGCGGGTGGATGAGTTTGACGGCGCAGCCACCTACAAGGGCGACGTCTGGAGCTTTACGACCCAGGGCGCCGTCGGGAATCCGCTGCCAGCGAACGGGGCCGTGGATATAAAGCAGACACCGACGCTTAACTGGACTCCGGGAGCCTACGCCGCCTCGCACGAGGTGTACTTCGGCACCGATGCAGAGGCCATCAGGAACGCGACCAAGACCTCGCCCGAGTTCAAAGCTACCAAGGCCCTCGGCGACGAGAGCTATGTGCCCGGCAAATTAGCCTGGGAGACGACCTACTACTGGCGGATTGATGAGGTCAACAGCGTCAATCCCGACAGTCCCTGGGTAGGCAAGGTTTGGAGTTTTACGACGGCGGGCTTTGCGGTTATTGATGATTTTGAAGATTACGACGCCGGCGCTAACCAGATTTGGTACGCATGGCACGACGGACTTGGCTATGGCGCACCGGGCACGCCGCCTTACTTTGCCGGCAATGGTACCGGCGCGGCAGTCGGCGACGAGACCACGGCCTCGTTTACTGAGGAAACCATCGTCCATGGCGGCAAGCAGTCGATGCCGGTGGCCTACGACAACAACAAGCAGGGCAAGGCCAAGTACTCCGAGGTCGAGCTGAAGCTGACCGCTCCGCGCGACTGGAGCGAGGAAGGCGTCGGCGAATTGTCGATTTGGTTTAGAGGTCTTCCGGCCTCCGTCGGCAGCTTCATCGAAGCTCCGGCCGGGACCTACACAATGACCGCCTCCGGCACGGACATCTGGGACGTCGGCACGGCGGGCAACTATCACGATGAGTTCCACTTCGCGTATAAAACACTCACCGGCACCGGCTCGATTATCGCGAGGGTCCAGAGTGTTCAGAACACCAACGGCTGGGCGAAGGCCGGCGTGATGATCCGTGAGACGCTGACCGGCGGCTCGCGGCACATGTTTGCGGCGATTACGCCGAGCAACGGCGTGGCCGCTCAGGGCCGTCCCGATACGGGCGCGGCCAGCTTCAACGCCAATCAGACCGGCGTAACCGCGCCGCACTGGGTGAAGCTGGAGCGCGACTTAGCCGGCAACTTCACGGTTTCGCACTCGGCCAACGGCACGACGTGGCAGCCGGTCACGGGCGCTACGCCGCAGAATATCCAGATGGGCTCGAATGTCTATATCGGTTTGGCGGTGACCAGCCACGATGCCGCCCTAACGTGTCAGGCGGTCTTTACAAATGTGACGACCACCGGGACGGTCAGTCCACAGTGGGCGCACCAGGACATCGGCATCGCCAGCAACGCTGCTGAGCCGCTCTATGTGGTGGTTTCGAATGCGGCGGGCCAGCCGGCGGTGGTGGTTCATCCTGATCCTAAGGCGGCACAGATTACCACCTGGACCGAGTGGATCGTTTCTCTGCAGAGCCTGGCCGCTCAGGGCATCACCCTGACAAACGTGGACAGGATTGCGGTCGGCTTGGGCACGCGGGGCAATCAGACGACCCCCGGCGGCTCGGGTAAGATGTACTTCGATGACATCCGTCTATATCGGCCGAGAACCGCTCCTTAAGAGCAATCGCTGCCAGTAAAATGCACACCGAAATGTGCGCGAGTTTGGGGCCTCCACCGACTCGGTCGATAGAGGCCCCTTTTCAATATTGGCTGGACAAGCCCCCCGCTAACTCTTATCATTGTGCCAGGTTTTAGTGCTTAGCATAGCTCTCAAAGCCTCAATATCAGACCATATTTGGATTCAGAGGACACGTGAATGGTCAGCAGAAGAAGCTTCCTTCGTTGCCTTGCAGGCGGCGCCGTTGCTGTGGCTTTGCCACTGCTGGTCTTTTCAAAAAGCAAAGACGCAAACAAGCCCAATATCATCCTGTGTATGGCAGACGACATGGGCTGGGGCGACCCGGGATATAACGGCAATCGAATCATCAAAACTCCCAACCTGGATGCCATGGCGCAGGCGGGGATGCGGTTCACACGATTTTATTCCGGCGCTCCGGTCTGCTCGCCCACGCGCGGAAGCTGCCTGACGGGCCGGCATCCGTATCGATACGGAATCTTCTCCGCAAACGTCGGGCATATTCCGAAAGAAGAAGTCACTTTGGCCGAAGCCCTCAAATCGCAGGGATACATAACCGGCCATTTCGGCAAATGGCACCTCGGGACCCTTACCACGAAGGAACAGGATTCCAATCGAGGGGGACCCAAAGGCGCCAAGCACTACAGCCCACCGTGGGAAAACGGGTTCGATGTATGCTTTTCAACCGAGGCAAAGGTCCCCACATGGGACCCCATGAAGACGCCGGAGACGAATGAGCCTTACGGGACCTCTTACTGGATACAAGACGGTACAAAAGTGACGGAGAACCTGGAGGGCGACGACAGCCGGGTCATTATGGACCGTGTTGTTCCGTTTGTTCGGGACGCCGCGAAAAAAGACGAGCCCTTTTTCGCCGTGGTCTGGTTTCACACGCCGCACCTGCCTGTCGTTGCCGGGCCGCAATATAGGAAGATGTATTCATCGTACAGCGAGGACGAGCAGCACTATTACGGATGTATCACCGCGATGGATGAGCAGGTCGGGCGGCTTCGAAGCGAGCTGCGTGCCCTGGGCGTTGCAGATGACACCATGCTGTGGTTTTGCAGTGATAACGGCCCGGAAGGAAAGAACGGCAATGAGGGCCGGACCCGCGGCTCAGCCGGACCGTTCCGCGGGCGTAAGCGCAGCCTGTTCGAAGGAGGCGTTCGCGTGCCGGGTCTGCTCGAATGGCCCGCCCGCCTCAAAGCCGGACGAGTCACCGATATTTCGTGCTCCACCTTGGATTACTTCCCGACCGTTCTGGACGTGCTCGGCTTCAGAATGAAGGGACAGCCCGAACCCATCGACGGCGTCACTCTGCTGCCGCTGATTGACGGAACCATGACCGAGCGGCCCATGCCCATTGGTTTTGAATCCGCCGACCAGGTCTCGTTGACGGATAACCGCTACAAGATATACAGCGGCGACAAGGGCAAAACGTATATGCTCTTCGACCTGATCGAGGACCCCGCCGAGACCCGCGACTTGGCGGGGGAGAAACCGCAGGTTCTGGTGGCGATGAAGACGTCGCTGGTTAAGTGGCGCCGGTCCTGCAAAGACAGTCTCGCCGGAAAAGACTATAAGTAGCAACTTGAATTGAGCTGAAAAAGAATATAGTGGCCAGGAAAGGAACGAAAATGAAGCGACAAACAAGGAGAGAATTTTTAAGGCAGTTGGGTTATATGGCGGGCTCTGCGGCCGCCCTGTCGGTCCTGCCGAGCTGCAGCACCATCGGCCAAACGACGGAAGCAAAGCGGCCGAATATCCTGTTCATCATGTGCGACGACCACGCCTCGCACGCCATGAGCTGCTACGGCAGCAAAATCAACAAGACGCCGAACCTCGACCGGATCGCCAAACAAGGGATGCGTTTCACCAACAGCTTCTGCACGAATTCCATCTGCGCCCCCTGCCGAGCCGTGATTCTGACCGGAAAGTACAGCCACCTTAACGGCGTGAAAGACAATGCGCTGAAGTTCGACGGCAGCCAGCAAACCTTCCCCAAATTGCTCCAGCAGGCCGGCTACCAGACGGCAATCGTCGGCAAGTGGCATCTCAAGACCGACCCGACCGGCTTCGACTACTGGAACATCCTGCCGGGACAAGGGGTGTATTACAACCCGGCGATGATCGAGATGGGCCAGCGGAAAAACTATACAGGGTACGTCACAGACATCATCACCGACCAGGCACTGGGCTGGCTCAAGAGCCGCAAGGCGGAAAAGCCCTTCTGCCTGATGTATCACCACAAGGCCCCGCACCGCGAGTGGGAGCCGGGCCCCAAGTACCTGACCCTGTACGACGACGTAACGATGCCGGAGCCCTCGAACCTGTTCGACGATTACGCCAACCGAGGCAGAGCCGCCAAAGAGCAGGACATGAGCATCGAAAAAACGATGAACGACAAAGACCTGAAACTCGTAGCCCCGAAAAACCTGACGCCCGAGCAGAAGAAACTCTGGGACGCCGCGTACGAGCCCAAGAACGAAGCCTTCCGCAAAGCCAATCTCCAGGGCAAGGACCTCGTCCGCTGGAAATATCAGAGATATATCAAGGACTATCTGCGCTGCATCGCTTCGGTTGACGAAAATGTCGGCCGGGTCATGGACTATCTCGACGAGTCGGGCCTGGCCAAAGATACCGTCGTGTTCTACACCTCGGACCAGGGCTTCTACCTGGGCGATCACGGCTGGTTCGATAAGCGGTTCATGTACGAAGAGTCGCTGCGCATGCCGCTGCTGGTGCGCTATCCGAAGGAAATCAAGGCCGGCTCCGTGAACAGCGACATCGTCCTGAATCTGGATTTTGCCGAGACGTTCCTGGATTTCGCCGGCGTTGCGGCGCCCGCCGACATGCAGGGCGAATCCATCCGCAAAGTGCTGCAGGGCAAGACGCCTAAGGATTGGCGGACGTCGATGTACTATCACTATTACGAGTACCCGGCGGTACACAGCGTCAAGCGGCACTACGGCGTGCGGACCAGCCGATACAAATTGATCCACTTTTACAACGACATCGACGAGTGGGAGCTGTACGACCTGGAAAAAGACCCGAAAGAAATGAAAAACGTTCTCGGCGACCCGGCGTACGCAAACGTCGTCACGGAGCTCAAGGTCGAGCTGAAGCGGCTGCGCGAGAAATATAAAGATACAACCGAACCGCCGCTATAGGCAGGAGCAATCCCATGTGGTTGCCCGAGTCATTAGGGGCGGCCACGTGGGGCCGCCCCTACTCGGCCAGCCGTTCGCCCGTTGCTTTGTTCCATCGGATGGCCCGGACCTTGATGCGGTGCTCTTTCGCATGACAGTCGGTGCAGACCGTCGAGTGGCCGGCCGCCTCAGGCGGTGAATCCAGAGAGGTCTTGGCGCCGGCAAGCAGCGCCTTGTGGGACGCCACATGGCGAATCTCCTGCCGCGGGTGACACATCATGCAGGTAGGAATGATCTTGTCCCTGGGGTACATGATCTCGGGCGGCGTGATATTATTTTCGTCGCTGCGGTGCCGCTCGGACTCGCCGTGACATCTCTCGCAGCCGATGCCCGCCTTCTCATGGGTGCGAGCAAGGTTTTCGTCGGCGAAACCATAATGACACGCACTGCAAAACGCGTTCGCGACGAAAACCTCCTCTGTTCCTTTGCCCCCGGAGTCATGCCCCGCCCGCTTCTGAAATGCGCAGCCTGCCGCCATGACCAGCAGCAAACCGCCCACCGACAATACGACCCCTCTGGCCCCTGCTTGCGCAGGGGTGGGCTGCCTCGTGGCTCTCATTCATTCCATCCTTGTCTGCAATTCATCGGTTGAATCGTTATAGGGCACAGCCCGGTTGTTACACATACTCCCAGTTCTTGAGCCACTGGTAGTCCGGCGGCAGATTCGCCCATGCTTCGTCCATCGCCGTCTCAAGCTCCTTAGCCTCGGTTTCGTCAAGCCCGGGCTCCTGGATGGCCTTTGCGACGTTGTCCACCTGGTGGGCATTGATCATGCCGGGGATGGGCGCCGTGATGGCCGGATTGCAGAGGATATAGCGGATGGCCATGCGCGCCAGCCGGTCGTCCTGCTCGCGCGTGGGACTATCCGGCGAGCTATCGCCCTTGAACAGCGAAGTACCGGCAAACGGCTTGATACCGAACCAGCCGATGCCATGCTGCTTCATCGCAGCCCACAGCCCGGTTTCGTCAGTAACCAGCTTGCTCTTGGCGGTGTAAGGTGTGACAACGACCTGGACCACCTCGGGATAGGTTCCGATCATCTTCTTGATGTGAGCACGGTCGTGCGACGACAAGCCGCACAGGCGGCACTTGCCCTGCTGGCGGGCCTTTTCGAGCGCCTGCATCATTTCATCGACCTCGGCGTCCGTATGCCGGCCGCTCTGCTCGTGCATCGTGATCCGCCAGAGGTCCACGTAATCGAGTCTGGCCTCCTTCATGCCCTTGTCGAGGGCAGCCATGAGCTGCTCGGTGACCCAGCCAGCCGGCTTCGGCTTGCCCTTCTTCCTGGCCTCCTGCAACTGGCTACTCAGGCTGCGCATCTCCTCCTGATACCACGAAAAGCCGAGGTACATGGCCTCGCGCCTGCCTCTGAGGGCCTCGGAATAGGCCAGGACTTCCTGCATGGTACAGGCGTCGATATAGTTGATGCCGTGCTCGATGCACCGGGTGACAACGTCGCGCCGGTTATTCCTGAAACCGTCGTTGTCGAGATCGGCGTCCAGCCAGCTCTTGCCTCCGAAGACGCCGGGCACCATCTGATCGACGCGTTTCCAGTGCCCGCCCAGGCACACGCAGGAGACCGAAAGACCAGTCTTGCCAAGCGGCCTGTACTTCATCTCAGGATTGAAGCTGCGGGCCTTTTCCGCCGTCTTGGTGGTCTCGGTGGTCTCGGTGGTCTTGCAACCCGTAACGCCGAGGCCCGCGGCCAGACCCGCCGCAGCGACTGCGCTGTCGCGCATCAGGTCGCGCCGCGTCAGGTCATTGGTCTTGCCGGCTTGCTGTTGCTTGTGGTCCATAGTTTTCTCCTTGATTGCTCAGTTCTCGTTGCGGGTAATATTTCACGTTTCAACGACTTTTGTGCGGCACTTTTTCAGGTAGTCCCGCGCTTTGGCCAGATTGGCTGTCATCACGCCGGCCTCCGGATGGCCGTGCATGAAGGGATTAACGTATCCGCGATATTGGATATCCGCCAAGGCCTGTAGCCAGGGCGTCATATCTGTCGGGCCGACTCCCGGCAGTTGCTCGGAGTCCGGATAGTGCTGCCAGGCGTAAAAGAACAAGAGCTGTTTGCCGCAAATGCGGATTGCTTCGGGCACGGAGGCATTGAGCGTCTGGATGTGATACGGCGCCAGGGCAATGCCTAATCTCGGCGAGGTGTTCGTATCAACAAAAGCCTTGAGCGAATCCAGCGAGCACAGCAGCGCGTTGCCGTGATTTTCGATGGCCAGACGGGAATCGTATTTCTCGGCCAGCTCCGCGAGAGGCTTGAGGTCATCGATGAACCGCCGCATCCGGGCCGTCAGCTCGTCAGGCTTGCAAGGCCCGGCGCTGCCGCGAACGGCCAGCCCGCCTCCGACTATGCCCAGCAGCTCAGCATAGCGAGCATACCCCCCCTGATAGACCGAGAAGGCAAAAAGCTTCAGCTTGTGCCTGGCCAGTAATTCCTTCAGGCCCTCGGGCCCCAAGCGATTGGCCACGTCATCGAGGTGAGGGCAGCCCTCATGAGCCGACCAAATATCAATCGCTTCAAAACCCAGTTTCGCAATTCGTTCACACGCCTGCTCGATGGGTAATTCCATGAAATGAATCGAAGAGGTGGACAGCCGCATCCGCCATTTATTTTTCGCCAAAGCCGTCTGTCCCTGCGCCGAGAGCACAGGGGCCGCTATCACCCCTGCTCCACCCAAGCCAATGGCTCGCAAAAAACTGCGTCGATTCAGGCTTTCGTTCATTGCAAAACCAACTTCGCCAAAGCGAATTCTGTGAGGTACGCGTCTATAGTTTATGGAGACTATCAGATTTCCGAGGAGATGTCAAACGGTATTCTAAGCCCAGGAAGGGCCTTTTTTACGAGCTTCTCGGCCCTTTTTCTCTTGACCCTGCCCGCGAAGGGCTTATAGTCCTGTCTAAGCCGCCGGTGGAATCCCCGGCGCACTCAAAAGAGCTGACTATGCAAACTGCAAAGGAATTCAAGATGAACCAGAAGAATCCGCCCCGTTTCTCCAGATATGACCCTGTCAGCCGGCGAGATATGATCAAGATGGTTGCAGGCACAGGTGCGGCGGCTATGACCCTCAACTCCTGTGCCTCGACGCAGGGGCATCGAAAACCGGCCGCCCGCGGGCGAATTCATCAGTCTATCGCGTACTGGTGCTTCGCCGAATACTGGAATCTGGATAAGATGTGCGAGGTTGCAAAGGCCCTCGGCTGCAAGAGCATCGAGCTGGTCGGCCCCAGTGACTTTGCCACGCTCAAGAGGCACGGCCTGGTCTGCGCGCTGGCGCCCAACGGCACACCTGACCCCCCGTTTGTCAAGGGCCTTAACAACCCGAAATACCACGACATGATCGTTACGAAAACGCGGGAGATGATCGACGCCTGCGCCGAGTACAGCTTTCCCAGCGTCATCGCCTTTACCGGCGAACGGCAGGACATCCCCGACGACCAGGGCGCCGCCAACTGCGTCGCGGGCCTCAAGAAAATCATCGGCCACGCCGAGAGAAAGAAGGTCAACATCTGCCTGGAGATCCTGAACAGCCGGGTCGCGGAAGAGATGAAGGGCCATCCGGGCTACCAGGGCGACCATGTGGATTATTGCATGGAGATTGTCAAAAAAGTCGGCTCACCGCGAATGAAGCTGCTCTTCGATATCTACCACGCGCAGATTATGGACGGGGACGTCATCAGCCGGATTCGCCAGTACAAAGACTACATCGGCCACTACCACACCGCCGGCTGCCCCGGCCGCAATGAACTCGGCGACACGCAGGAAATCAACTACAGGCCCATCATGGAGGAAATCGTCAAAACCGGCTACACGGGCTACGTCGGCCAGGAGTTCATCCCGACCGGCGATCCTCTCAAGAGCCTGACGGCAGCGGTGCGCCTCTGCGACGTTTAGTTTATTCCGCGTCGAGTATCTATTTCTACTCGATGGTCAGATCCGGGTTGTCCGGCCCGAAATGTTTCAGCAGGACGATAGGATCGGCCTTCGAGGGATTCGTGATCTTGACGCCCTCTTTGGCGGCTTTCTCAGTCACGAAGAACTCGTCGTACGTCAACTGGCCGTACCGGATCAGCGAGGGCGTCTCGATATCCCAGACGCCTAATCTGCCGTGACCCTGCATCGTGATGAAGCCGTAACAGGCATTATCCTTGATCGTCACGGTTTTGCCGGGCAGAACCGTCAACTCCTTGGCGCTGAAGGCTTTGGACTTGTAGCATATCCAGTTTTCGATGTAGCCTTCGGCCTCCATCTGACGCACCGGCCGGACCGGTTTAGGACGCATGAACCTGTTCTTGGCGAAGTCCGGGTCCACGTTCAAGCTCCAGTCAATTACGGCAAGCAGGTGATCCACGTCATCTTTTTTGTCCTTCGGCGTATCTTTCCACAGCAGCTCTTTGGGGACAACCTGGTGGTGCGGAACGGACTCGTACATGGCAAAGACATCCGATGCCTTCTGCGGCTCGTAGGTGCACAGGCTCCCCGGCGCGTGCAGGACGCCGGGCGGGACGTCCCAGCCGGTTCCGACTTCAAGCCGGTACGCAACTGAGAGATTGGTAATTTTGTTGTCACCCTTTTCAAAATCGGCTAAGGCCTGACGGACCTGGGCCTTGGTTACGCCGGGCTGGAGACCGAAGAAGGTGTACGGGAAATCCCCGCCGTGATTGTTGGCCTGCGGCGGGAAGTAATAGGCCTCGGGTTTGCCCAACTGGCCCGTCAGCGCTGCGTGCTTATCGCGATGATGAATATGATGCGGCAGCGCGCCCTTGTTGTCGAAGAACTTCGAATACATCGGCCATCGTTGATGTTTCTTCCACAACCTGGAGCCGATGATCTCGTCCTTGAGCTCGGCGACGGCGTCCAGTAAGCGAACCTTTTCGATCCTGCCGCCGTCCTCGAAAACGATAAAACTCAAACCCTCGTTCTCCGAAGTCAGCGGCCCGTTGTCCGCCGGCGTGGTCGATGCGAACCATCTCTCATCGATTCCGCCTCGCGGCCCGCCCATCGCGTAATAGTCGTCCGGATGCAGCTTAATCCGCCGGCCCGGCACACAGAACGAACGCGGTACCCAGTTCGGAGCCAGCCGCAATATACCGTTGCCCTGCTCCAGCGCCTTACTGACAATTGAACTAACACTCATACTTAACTCTCCATTTTCGATTTGCGATTTTTCAATCGGCAATCGACAATCTCCAATTGTTATGCTTTCTTAACGGTCTTCCACTGTTTGTCCTTCGCCGAAGCCAGAACCGCGTCGCAGACGTACTGCGTCGCAAGGGCCTCGCGGAAGGTCGGCGACGCCGGCTTGCCCTGGCCGAGAGCCTCCAGGAAGTCGGCTATCTGGTGGACAAAAGTATGCTCGTATCCAATCTGGAGTCCCGGCACCCACCACTTGCCCATGTAAGGCATGTCGCCATCGGTCACGTGGATGGAGCGCCAGCCGCGAACAATGGATTCGTCGGCGTGGTCGAAGTAGCTCAGCCGGTGCAGGTCGTGCAGGTCCCAGGCAATGGACGCCTTCTCGCCGTTGATCTCGAACGTGTAGAGGGCCTTGTGACCGCGGGCGTAGCGCGTGGACTCGAAGTTGCCTAACGAGCCGTTGTCGAACCGGCACAGGAACGTGCAGGCATCATCGATCCCGACTGCCTCGGCCTTGCCGGTCTCGACGTGCATCCGCTGCTTGATGAAGGTCTCCGTCATGGCACAGACCGTGGTAATCTGGCCGTTTTGCCACATGGCGGTGTCGATGCAGTGAGCTAACAGGTCGCCGGTCACGCCGGAGCCGGCCGCCTTAACGTCCAGCCGCCAGGTCGCCATGCCGCCCTGCGGGACATTCGCCGAGATGGTCCAATCCTGCAGAAAGTTGGCTCGATAATGGAAGATTCGTCCCAGGCGTCCCTCGTCGATCAGCATCTTGGCCAGCGTGACGGCGGGCACGCGGCGGTAGTTAAACGAGACGAAGTTGGCCACGCCCGCCTTCTCCACGGCATCGACCATCGTCTTGGCCTGCGCCCCATCGAGCGCGAGCGGCTTTTCGCAGATGATGGCCTTGCCGGCCTTGGCGGCGGCGATGGCAATTTCAGCGTGTACGTTGTTGGGCACGCAGATGTCCACAAGGTCCACCTTCTCGTCCTCAATGACCTTGTGCCAGTCGGTGACGTGCGACTTATAGCCCCACCGCTCGGCAAAGGCCTTGGCCACCTTGTCCTCCAGCCCGCACACCACGCGAAGAACCGGCTCGTAGGGCACGTCAAAGAAATGGTTGACCTTGCAGTAGGCGTTGGAGTGCGTCCGGGCCATAAAGCCGTAGCCAATCAGACCGATATTAAGTTTTTTAGCCATTGTATCGACTCCTTATTCAAGTTCTCATGTGGTAGGGTGGGGCTTGCCCCACCGATTTTCCCCGACGCACTAAGCCTTCCACCCGTGCGCGGCCTGCACTTTGAGCATCACATCGAGGATCGCGTTCCACGTGGCCGGCGATTCGAGCGTCGCGTTGGGGAACATGCACCCGTCCCAGCAAACGTGCTGGATACCGCGAGCCGCGGCGTCCTTAAGCCAGTAGCCGGCGCAGCGGACGATGTCGAGCTTGCCGTTGGGATCGCCGGCCGGACAGTGCTTGCCCGTCTTGTCGTGCGAGCCGGCGCCATGCACCTGGCCGTCGTTCTGTGCCACGTGGAAGTCGATCGTCCAGGGCCGCAGCTTATCGACCATCTTTTCATAGGCGGCGTAGAACTCTTTTTCCGAGTAGCCGGGCTTCAGGAGCGCATGTTCCGGCGCATTGTAACCCATCAAAAACAGGTATGTGTGGGCCATATCGGCCTGGAAGCCGAGCGATTCCGGCATTCCCACTGCTTCGAGCAGATCGAGCGTGTCCTTCCAGCTATGAAGGCCGGCCCAGCAGATCTCGCCCTCGGCAGCCAGGCGCTCGCCGTGGTCGGCGGCGATCTTGGCCGCCTCGCGGAACGTCTTGGCGATTTTCGCGGTGTTTTTCTTGGGGTCTTTGCGCCATTTTTCGACGCCGAATTCCGCCGAATCGATGCGGATCACGCCGTACTTGCGTACGCCGTGCTTGTTGAACACGCCGGCGATGCGGCACGCCATTTTCACGGCGGCGAGGAATTTCTTGCGGGCCGCGGCATCCCCCATCGCCGAATCGCCGACCGTACCAGGCCATACCGGTGCGACAAGCGAGCCGACGTTGAAACCATATCCCGCAATCAAATCGGCAATCTTTTTCAGTTGGGCGTCGCTGGCGTTGGGATCAGTGTGCGGCAGGAAAAGAAAGTAGTCGATTCCATCGAACTTCCGGCCGTTCACCTTCGCGCCGGCGGTCAATTCGAGCATCCGTTCGAGACTGATCGGCGGCTCCTGGCCCGGTCCATCTCCTTTGCCAACCAAGCCGGGCCACATGGCGTTGTGAAGTCTGGGGAGGGTATTCGAACTCATCTTTAGCTCCTTTCCGGTTCAGTAGCGTTCATGATAGCTATTGCCTATGCTTAGACAGCATAGAGTCGTATTTTGCAGCCATTTACACAAAAAAACAAGAAGATTTTTAATTCTCAGGCCGGTATATCGCTACCTCCAGTGTCTGGCCTTTGGAGACAGGCAGCCTCCTGGTCAGAGTAACCTCAAGCCGGCCGTCTTTGAGCGTGTATTCGCTCTTGACGGCCGTATAGTCTAAAGTCACGACGACCCGCGCCGGGCGCAAATCCTCGGGCACGGCAAAGGCAAGAGACTCTACACCCAACCGGCCCCATGATAGGCGGATTCGCTCACGCTGCGTTTTTTTGTCGCGTGTCTGCGAAAACATCCCCCAGCCCTCGGCCGCGGTGAAAGCCGCACTGAACTTCTCCGGCGTGACCTTCGGCGCAAAACCGATATGCCCCTTCGGGCCGTGGTACTCATAGCCCGCAAGGGCCGTATAAACGCCCCAGCTTGCCATCGCCCGTGCGTAGTGGTCGCCGCACTCCACTTCGTTGAAGGGATTGTGCTTGGCGGGATGATAGCGCTGCTGGATGCCGTCACAGATGGCAAGGGCCTCGTCCACCATCCCTTCCCAGACCATGTGGCCGGCCACCTGATATTCGATGCCCGTCCAGACTTCCTCGCGGTAGCGAACGCCCTCGGCGGGATATTCGCTTTTGGGCCACGTGCAGGTGAGCAGGCCGGGCTCGCCGGGCCGCGCGAACCACCGCTCCGGCTTGTGCACCGCGTTATACGGCCCAACGTCGGGCGTCCAGTTGTATTTCCAGACCGCCTGCAGCGCCTTTTTGACATATTCCTGGGGATAAATATATCCCAGGCCGAGCTGATGGGCCCAGCCCTGGCCGAAGAGCTGGTCGGACAGGCACCCTTTGGCGTATTGATATTTCGGATGCTTCTTCAAATCTACAATCTGGATGAAGTATTCGCCGTCCCAGAGCCGCTCGACGGTAAGCTTGCTGCCGCTCTCGAAAATCTTCCGGCAGCGTTCGGCAAACGGCTGGTCGCCCATCTCTTTGGCCATTTCCTCGCCCGCACGCAGCGCCGCCAGATAGAGCGAGCCGACAAATGTGTTCGGCCCCTCGAAATTTATGTCGTAGGTGTTGTGCTGACTATCCTCGATGAGACCGTCATCGTTGCCATCGTGGCCGATAGAGAACTCCAGCGTCTCTTTGATGCGCGGCCAGTTGCGCTTCAGGAAGGTATTGTCGGCTGACATCAGATGCTCGCGATAGGCCTTCAGGACGGTGCCGCACTGGCCGTCAGCGGCGTACGCGCGATTGCTCCTGAAGCCGACCAGGCCGGTACCGGACTCAAATCCCTCGCCAAAATCCTGCATTTCACGCGCGCTACGCTCAAGTTGCGGGAAGAGGCGTGCCGGGGCATGAGCGTAGTTCCATACGTGGGTACAGGTTCCGGTGCAGCAGCCGACGCCTTCCCACGCCCAGAACCGGCCGTCCTTCCACCACTGGCAGGTATCGGTCGCCAGATTGCACACGGTGGAATGCAGGCGGAAAAGCAGCCACCGCGGCAGCGTGCCATACTCGTAGTAGGTCTTGTACCACTCGGCCGTCTCGCCGGTCAGGCGATCCCAGTTATCGAGCGTATAATAGGCGACCTGAGAGGCGCTGCCGAACCGATTGGTGTACTCGTGGCCGTTCGGGTGGTTCGGGAAGAACCAGGACAGGGCAAATCGCAAGACGGCCCTGCCCCCCGGCTCCAATTCGACGGTGCGGCTCGCCACGGCCGTGCTTGCCCTCTCGTTCAGCGGGTAAGCAGCGTCCCGCTCGGTCCGGAGCTTCACCTGGCGATCACCTACCTGCTCGATCAGTTTGCCCGTTTCGTCAGGCGGCGCCCCATCCTGCGCCAGGCCCAGCGCCATCGAGCCAAAGTCGGGAAGCTCTTCAATCGGCCCGGTCGGCCCTTTGCGAGGCTCGTCCGACAGCTCAATCTGGTCGATGTTGATATGGCCCCAGCCGCCGGAGAAGCTGTCCACGATCTGAATCTTCGCCGTCTTGCCTTCGAATTCCTGTACGTTCCAGAAACTCCACGCAAGGGCTTCGTCATCCTTTCCCACAGCCGTGCGGACGACCTGGCCGTCAACGAAGAGGTTCATGCAGGTCTTGCCCGCGTGGCTCCCGCCGCCAATCAGGAAGTTGATGAATTTGCGGGAAATCTCGAAGGGCGGCGAGGTGAGTGTTCCGTGCGGCCCATCTCCGCCCAGGAAGGTATTGACGAATCCTTTGCCCTCGAAGCCGCTGACCTTCTGCTGGCTTGGCAGCGTGCCCTTAGCCGGCCCTTTGCCGAATGCTTCTCCCTCCGCCTGCCACTGTCCATAGCCAGGGCTTTCGAAGTCTGTGAGCACGACCTTTGGCCGGGGCTTGGCCGCAAGCTCGGCGCCGGGCACTTTCTCGGCCGTGTGCACAATCAAAGTCCGCCCGTTTTCTTCGACGACCCGGCTGCGGTGCTGCGCATTGACGGCTTTGGCCGAATCAATGAGGACCGCGTTTTCGAGCCATCCGACAACGTTAACAGGCACATTGACGTCGGATGTGTTCTCGACGACGATACTCAACATGGTGGTTGGAAGAGCGGAATCTTGCGCATTAAGCGGAATGAAAGGCGATGAGGCCGTCAGGCTAACTCTTACGGGGAATTCCTCGTTGCGATATCGAACGAAGGCCATCGGGTATTCACCGATAAACTCCACTGTCCCGAAGTCTCGGTCCAACGTTTTGCAAAACGTCTTGCCGTCCTTTTGCACGACCACGGCAAAGCCTGAATCCACCGGCGAATCGGGCCGATACGTCCGGTAATTTTCGGCTCCATAACCGGAAAAAACGTTGCGGTTGAAGATTTGCCAGAGGGCAAGCGTTCCATCCCCTCGCAGATAGAGCTGCCCCGCTCCAATGCCGCCGACCGGCATCCCGATGGTCTCGGCATCTTTGCCGCTATAGACCTGCCGCTGCCCCCGCTGGTAAAGCTTCTCGACGGCTTGCTTCGAGAGCCCCTTGTCCGCCGGGACCAGATGCCCCTGCGGCTTCTCCTCGCCGCCGGCCAGACCGTGAAACATCAGGAAAGAGCCGCACACGACCAGCCCAACCGCAGCCACTAATAGGTTCCTCATCGTTCGCTCCTTGTCCAATTATGAATGAGATCATTACATTTAAGGCTTTGCGTCTTTGAGAGCTTTTCGTTCCAGTTTCACCGCCAGTAAAGTCGGCTCGACGACGTGGAGATTATTCAAAAGAGGCTCGGTGTATTTTATGTCACCGTATTCGGCCTCGCCGAAGTGATGCTGCTTGCCGACGTGATTGTTCCAGTCCACGCCCTCGGTCAGGAAACCGTTCGAGCCGTGGTGATGCTTGGCTATCGCCCGCAGAATGGTCAGCGCATCGTCGCGATACGGCTCGTGACGAGTATCATTATACGCTTCGAGGTACGCCAGCGCCGCCTCCGCGTTCTCCCAGAGATAAGCCGTATCCCAGCTTTTCTCCATGTAGAGCAGCCCCCTCGTCCGGACGCCGTTTCGGTCCTCGCTCATCTTGAACTGGTCCAGGCCCGTCAGGCACTTGCTGTATGCGAAATCGCGGATCGCGGTGTCTTCGAGCAGCCGGGCCGCCTCCCGCAAGACGCGGAACGCCACGGCATACGCAACGTCTTCGTGCTCGTCGTAGGTATCGTGATTGATGCTCCCGAATATCCCCCCCGCCTCCATAAACGCCTTTGTTTTTTCTCTGGCCTTCTGGCTGTAGTCTGCCAGGCCCCGATTGGTCAGGCCGATGAAAAGCTGGACCGTGAAAAGTCCGTCGGCGCTTTTCTCGAAGAGAATGTCACCGTCTCCATAGGCGTTTTTCGGATAGTGTTCGCCGGCCGGCGTGCAGCGCCGAGGGTACCAGCCGTTCGAGGTTGGTTTTACATTTTTGTCGATCCACGCCGCACATTGGGCGGCGGCGCGATACATCTTGTCTTTTCTCTCGCGATCCAGCAGGTCGCCGAGAATCAGAAGCTGATACGCCACCTTCGCCATCGAGCCGGGACAAAACCAGTCGTTTTTGTGCTGGTAGTTGAGGCAGAATTCATTCTTCGCCGTGTCGCGATAGCCGGTGATGAAACCTGTCTGGTAGTCGATGAATCCGTCTTCGAGCACGTGGTCCAGAAGCCTCACTGCCTTTTCAGACAGGGCCGGGTCCTTGTTGTGCCGGGCGAACAGATAAAGCTCGTACGCGCCGCCGAGGGCATTGGCCGCCCACCCCGGCCCTTCGAGGTTGCCGAAATCATGCCAGCCCATGACGTTGCCGTTGGGGTCCACGAAGCTGGATTTGCAGTACAGATGCTTCTCGCAGGGAACAAGCGTCATCTCGGCGAATCGAACCGAATCGCGCATCGAATCGAGAATGGTATAAGACGGGTCTTCCGGCAGATAGAAACTCGACTGGACCTCTTCCAGCTTGAGGTAGTCCAGCCCGAACATATACCCTTTCACGGCCTTTTCATTGGCCCCGACGATTTCGACCCTCAGCACGTGCGAGCCGCTGTCCAGCTCATGAATCCCCATCTCCAGAGCGCCGGTGGCGACCACGCCGCTGTTGAAAAGGTCGATGGGCTTGCCGAGCTTCTTGCTATCCAGATAAAGCTGAACGATGCCGTAGTCAATCGCCTTCGTAAGCTGCATGGTCAGCCGATACTTGCCCGCTTTCTGCACGGGCACGGCCAGATCGAGTGTGTCACCGGGTTTGGCGTCTATCCACCACAGGTGAGCATCGCCGCTCCAGTTGGGCCCGTAGCCGTACATATCCTGCGGCTCGGCTTTGCCCGCCGTCCTGGCGAGGATTTTCATCTGCTCGCCCTCCAGCGCACCCTTGACCTTGAAGATTTCGATTTCGCCCCAATACCCCTTGCGTTCCTCCACCGGCACGGCCCCGTACGGGTCAGCCTGGCCCGCCGCCTGATACCAGTACACCGTGGAAGCGTAAAGCGTCGGCTTGTCGTTCGGATAATACTTCTCGATGGCCGCCTCGAACGACTCCTGGAACGGCACGTTGTCGGCGATGTGCCAGCGGTTTACGGAAACGTGGCCGCGATTGTTCATACTGATCGTCTGATTGTGGTAGCAGTTCGCAAACAGCGTCGGATTGCACCATGCGTAGCCGAAGTAGTCCTCCGAACCGGTCCCAATCGTAGAGGGGAATTTCTCGCCGTCCACAAAGAATTTCTCGTCGCCCTCGCCCCACCATCCGCCGCGAGGATTCCAGACGTGCAGCATGACGCCGCAGAAGCGGCCGCGTCCGGCGGTCTTGAGCATCGTCCAGTCGATCTTTCTTCGCACCGGGTCCTCGGGCAGAAAGGCATCACGGTGCCACTTGGCGTGAAACCGCCCGAATTGCTCGATCGGCCGCCGCAGAGGCGCGTATGTCGCCCACAGGTCCAGCGTCCGCGGCTTTTTCCCCTCGTTGATGAACTCGAACTTCGTTGACGTGGCGAACGACATGTACCAGTTGCAGTAGTAGCCCTCCTCGGTCATGCCCAATGGGAAGGACTTGTAGAGGTTCACGCCGGGAGCGGTGCCGAAAAAGTCGCCCAGCGGCGACCACACGGCGGGCTTGTCCTCACCATCCCAGGTGATCTGCAGCACGATGTCGCGCAGGGCCTCGATCTCATCCTCGCGGTTGTCAAATTTGCCTTTGACGCCGAAGCCCGTCACAGCACGCGGCCCATCCAGCAGCGCTTCGAACCGATCTGCCGGCTCGATCGTCACAGTTGTCTCCGCACGTTCTGCATCTGCCGGCAATCCAGCCGGCGCGGGTCCGCCTTTGCTGAGAATCTTGTTGGCCTCGTCGAGCGCCGCGTTCTCCTCGGCGGACAACTGCCGCTGGAAGGTCGGCACCTGCGTGCCTTTGGGGTATGTCGTGTAAACGAACTGGAAATAGGCCCCCCATTTCGGATCGGCCACGATCTTGCACGACTTCTGGTAGGGGATCGGCGTGTAGTTGTTCCAGCCCATCGCGACCGTATGGACGAGGGCCGAGCGAGTGAAAGGCTCGTTCTTACCGTCGAAGTAGCCTGCGAATGGCAGGTCCACGACCGGCTCTTTGGCGCCGTCGAGGTAGATGCGGACATGGCCCTGCTCGGGACGTGCCGACCAGATGCGCCAGATGCACCCCGGGCCTTCCATCTCGGCGAAAACAAGCTGGTCGCCCTCCTTGCGGATGACGCCGCCGCCGTCACCGTTGGCCTCCCAGCCGACGTACTGCCCGGTGGTCTCATCGTACCGGCTCTTACGGTCGTAGCTGGACCACTGGGCACACTTTTCGCCGGGAGCGGGCAGCGTCGCCAGGCGCTCCATGTCGGTGAGCCGGTTGACCAGGTCAACGTATGTCAAACGCTCGGCGGCGGCCGCCGGTGACAATCCGCCAGCGAAAAAAAACAGACTGCCAACCACAAGGATCATGACGATTGAAGAAATAGAAGACTTGCTCATCATTCACTTCCTTTCCATACCGTTGATAGATGCAGTTCCGACACGTGCGTAGTGTACAAAAAAAGGCCCAGCCTTGCCAACGTATCCTGCAAAAAAAAGATGCGTCGGCGGGGCTGAGCCCGCGTTTGCATGAGCAGCCTTTTGGGTCTCCTGGTTTAGCTGCCGTATTTTACAGAGCAGCCGTAGGACTGCGTATTTGTAATGCTCACTTTCTTACCGGCCAGCAGCTCGCTCAGGGCCTGGTCAACATAATTGACCGGCTTTTCCCCCGCCGGCGTTTTGCCCAGCGGCGAATTGTCCATAGCGCCGTCATAGGCGATCTGGCCCCCGGGGGCGATGACAAATATGTGCGGCGTCGTCTTGGCGCCGTAGGTGCGGCCGACCTGGCCTGCGCGGTCATCGAGTATCGGATAGGGGAGCTTGTGCTTCTCGGCGAATTCTTTATTAGCCTCCGGCGTCGCATGGCTTGTGCTGTTGATCGCCAGCCAGACGACGTTCTTATCTTTGTACTTGGCCGCAAGGTTCGTCATCGTATTGGCCTGGTTGTAATGGTACTGAACGAAAGGACATTCGAAATTGAACCATTCGAGCACCACGATCTTGCCTTTATAGTCGGAAAGGCTGACCGTTTTGCCGTCGAAGCTCTTGAGCGTGAACTCCTTTGCCCTGTTGCCCGGCGCCGGTGATTCGGCGTCGCCCGGCCTGGCCGGCCGTTCGGGCCGCGGCCTGTCCATGTCACCGCGAGGTCTCGGTCCCGGCGGCTGATCGCCGGGCCGCAACTCGCCCCGGTAGCCGGCCATCAGCTTTTCCAGGCGAGCGGCCGTCTCGGTGGCGTTCTCCTTTACCGCCAGTTCGTGAATCGCTTTCAATTCACTGATCGGCGCCCTCGGCTCGGGTCCCGGCCGCAACGGACCTCTGAGCCTGGCAAGCTGCTCGTCAATGGCTCGAATCGCCGTCTGGCGATCTCTCATGGCCGCCATCATCTTCTCTCTGAGCTTGTCTCGCTCCTCTTGCGAAAGATCTCGCATCTGGCTGCGATCAGGAGAAGCCGCCTCCAGGGAGGCCTTGAGCTTGGCAAGCTGCCCCTCGATTTCCTTGATGGCCGCGAGCTGCTCCTCGCGCCCTATCGGCGCCGGCCTGGAGTCGAATTTCTCACGCATCTGGGCACGGAGCTTCTCTTTGTCCTCCTCGGACATATTCTCCCACTCCTGCCTCCTTTCACGCATCTGGGCCCTGAACTTCTCTCTTTCCTCCTCCGACATGTTCTGCCATTTTTCCCGCATGTCCTGGAATTGTTCCGGCCGTCCAGTCCCTGGCTGGTTCTGTCCCCTTACGGGCCAGGCCGCCATCAAAACGGTCAGAGCAACGGCGATTGAAACTATGCACCTCTTCATGGCATTAACCTCCTTAGCAAGTCTATTAAGAATTCAATATTCGGCCAAATCCCACGGGGGAATCAGTCTGTCGGCCCCATGGGCGCCGGACCAGCCAATCCGTTCGCATCCATCATACGAGGATGTACAGAAAAAAACCAGTATTCTCAGAAAAGACCTGCTCCGATTTTGCACCGGAGCAGGTCACCTAAGTATGATACTGGTTTGACTTCGATGATGTTCGCGTGCGTCGCAGGGGCCGCCCCTGTGGCGTCGCATCCGGGTTTTCCCCGTCGGTTTACCCTGTTATCTGTTCGAGCTGGCGCCGCCCGTTCTGGCCCCCGGGGCGCCTCCGCCACCCTCGGATCCCGGACGTCTTCCACCGGCCCCTCGGCCGCTGCCGCGGGTAGCCAGACCCTCAAGGAGCTTGGCCGTCTCGGTGGCCTTTTCCTTCACCGCCGAGTCCTGGATGGGTTTCAGGTCGGTTGTGGTGACGATCAGGTACTGTGCGCCTTCGGCCGCCGGCTCCCTTCGACCCTGCAGTGCAGCAAGCTGGGCCAGGATGAGCTGAATGGATTTCTGCTGCTCCTGGCGGGCCGCCGTCATTTTCTCTCTGAGCTTGGTTCTTTCTTCCTCGGACATGTTCTGAAAACTATCGCGGTTGAAACTTGCGCCCTGGCCGCTTGCCTTGAGCTTCGCCAGTTGAGCTTCAATCGCATCGATGACCTTCGTTCGCTCTTCGGCGCTCATAAAGCCGCCCCGTCCCTGACCCTGACCCTGGCCTTGCCTGGCTCCTTGTTCCTGGCCAAATGCTACCAGAACCATCGCCAGAACCATCAGGACTGCAACAGTCGAAATGACATACTTCTTCATAATACTGACCTCCAAAAAAAGTTGAACGGTTGGCAGACACCGGCCCCTGCCCGAATCACAGGTTCCGGTGATAACTATAGTGGAAAGACGCAAACACTCGCTTTTTTATTGCCGAAATCAGCGAAAAAAGTGCCTGCATCACGAAAGTGCTAAGAGCATAATATCACAGGACTTACGCACTTATGTGTGGGAGCATTTAGATTGCAGCTTTTATTTCGGTCAAGAAGGCCGAGATTTGAGCAAGCATACCGTCTCGATTACCCAGGTTGCTCTCGATTAATCCAACCACCTTCGAGCCGATGATGACACCATCGGCCCCTGCCCGGGCGACCGTTGCCGCGTGCTCGGGACTGCTGATTCCAAAACCAACGCACACCGGCACGCTCGTCAGCGACTTGAGTGAGCCGACCAGCCCCGCAACCGTATCCGAAAGCCTCTCGCGGCTGCCGGTCACTCCCAAGACCGAAACGGTGTAAACAAAACCCGTGGTCCGGGACACAATCCGTTTCATCCTTTCTTCGCCGGTGTTCGGCGTCACCATAAAAACGGTGTCCAGGCCCGCTGAGGCGGCAGGGGACATAATTTCATCCGCATCATCGATGCTTAAATCGGCAACCAAAACGCTGTTGACGCCGGCCCGGTGAAAATCGCTGAAGAATTTCTGGGTGCCGTACTGGTAAATCAGGTTGTAGTACATTAACAGGCCGATGGGAATGTCCCTGTACTGCTTGACCTGCCGGATAAACTCCAGGGCCTTTGCCACGTTCATGCCGCTCCGCAGCGCGCGAATATCAGCCTTCTGGATGGTCGGCCCATCCGCTATGGGGTCGGAGAAGGCAATGCCCAGTTCCAGAATATCAGCCCCGGCGTCGATTGCGGCTTTCACAACCGCAAGGCTCGTCTCAAAATCCGGGTCGCCGATTACGAAAAACGGAATGAGTGCCGTCCTGTTTTGCTCTTTGAGCTGCGCAAAAACCTGTTTATACGTCTTCATCGACTAAGTCCCTCTGTGAATATAATCTCGCGGTCATTTCACAAGCGGCCGATGCTTTTCCACGATAGACACATCTTTGTCACCACGGCCCGAGAGATTGACAACGGCTACGGTATCGGGGGCCAGCTTGCCCTTCTGACTGATGAGGTAGGCCAGTGCGTGAGAGCTTTCCAGGGCGGGAAGAATCCCCTCCATCCGCGTCAGCAAGCCGAACGCATCCAGCGCGCCATCATCCTGGGCCGCAACGTACTGGGCCCTGCCGGTGTCCTTGAGCATACAGTGCTCCGGCCCGACGGCCGGATAATCCAGCCCGGCGCTGACCGATTCGGTATCGTTCACCTGGCCTTCGTCACTCTGCAAAAGGTAGGCCTTGGCGCCGTGCAGGATTCCCACGCGCCCGGCAACAAGGGTCGCCGCGTGCTGCCCGCTGCTAAGACTCCTGCCTCCGGCCTCAACGCCGACCAGACGAACCTCTTTATCCTCCAGGAAACCTGAGAAAATACCTATCGCGTTGCTTCCCCCTCCGACGCAGGCTACCACCATGTCCGGCAACCGGCCGATTTGCTCCAGCGATTGCTGACGGGCCTCTTTGCCGATGCAACTCTGAAAGTGCTTGACGATCGTGGGATACGGATGCGGACCGCAGGCTGAGCCGAAAAGATAGAACGTGTCCGTTACGTGCGCCGTCCAGTAGCGAAGGGCATCGTTGATAGCGTCCTTCAGCGTCCCCGTTCCGCCCTCGATGGGCACGACCTCGGCGCCGCAGAGTTTCATCTTGTGGACGTTGACGCTCTGCCGCTCGATGTCCGTGACGCCCATGAAGATTTTTGTCTCCATCCCGAACAGGGCGCCGACCATCGACGTGGCTAATCCGTGCTGGCCCGCGCCGGTCTCGGCGATGAGCTTGGTCTTGCCCATGTACTTAGCCAGAAGACCCTGCCCCAGTGAGTTGTTGACCTTGTGCGCGCCGCCGTGCAGGAGGTCCTCGCGTTTGAGATACACCTTGAAGCCGACGTGCTCGCTGAATCGGGCGGCGTAGTACAGCGGACTGGGCCGGCCGGAATAATCCCGCGAGAGCTGGGCAAGCTCCGCAACGAATCGCCCGTCCTGGTAAAAGTGATAGAAAGCCTCCTCCAACTCCTCCAATACAGGGATCAATACTTCCGGCACATAGAAACCGCCGTACTCTCCGAACCTGCCTTTGTACTTCATACTTACCCTCTTAGGTGTCCAATATTCTCGAACAGCTTCTTCATCTTGTTGTGGTCTTTCCTGCCCGGCTCGGACTCGATGCCGCTGCACACGTCGATCCCGTAAACGCCGAGCTGCACCGCCGCCGCCGCGTTGTCGGGATTGATCCCGCCGGCTAAGAACACACGCTTGGTAATGTGCCCGATGATGTTCCAGTCGAACGTCAGCCCGGTGCCGCCGTACTTTTCAGGGTCGAACGCATCCAGCAGGACCGCATCCGTGAAGAAACTATCCGCGCTTTCGATGTCCGCCTGATTCTTGACGCGAATCGCCTTCATCGTCCTGACGTTGTGAGACAGCAGTTGCCGGCAGAATTCAGGGTCTTCGTCGCCGTGCAACTGAACCCAGTCGAGCCGGCAATAGTTTTTCGTCTCGTGGATTTGCTCGATCGAGGCGTTCACAAACACGCCGGCGGTGTCGATAAAGGCCGGCAGCCTGCTGATGATGCCCTCCGCCTGCTGCTGCGTGACAAACCGCGGGCTCTTCGGATAGAAATTGAAGCCCAGCAGGTCCGCACCCATATCCATCGCCGCTACGGCGTCCTCGTAATTCGTCAGGCCGCAAATTTTGACTTTCGTTATTAACATACTCGTTTCCTGCGCCTCGTGACACCGGCCGGGGACATACCTTACACTTTATTTGAGATTTCGACGAGCTTTTCCAGGCACTGCAGCGCCCGCCCGTCGGCAATCGAGGCGTCTGCCAGCTTGATCGCCGAGGGGAAATTCTTAGCCAGCCCGCCGGCAATGATTGCGGCGGAGGCATTGAGAACCACAATGTCTTTTCCCGGCCCCATATCTCTGCCGCTCAAAATATCCTTCAGGACCCTGGCGCTGGTCCCGGCGTCGGCCACCTTCAGGCTCTCGACGTCGGCCGGCTCAAAACCAAAATCCTGCGCGTTCAATTCTTTGTTCGTAATCCGCCCATCTTTAAGCTCTGCAATTTTAGTCACTCCCGTCGTGCTTATCTCATCGAGTCCACCGCTGTGAACGACCATGGCATACCGCGTACCCAGCATGTTGAGGGCCTCGGCCATTATGCCTAAGAGCTCTTCTTCGGCGACGCCCAGGACCAGGGCCGGGACGCCGGCGGGATTGGCCAGCGGCCCCAAAATGTTAAAGACCGTCCTGAAGCCCAGAGCCTTGCGTATGGGCTGAACGTATTTCATCGCCGGATGGAACATCGGGGCAAACATGAATCCGATACGCGCTTCTCTTATGCACTCGGCTACGACCTGCGGCCCGGGGTCTATTCGGACGCCCAGCTCGGCTAACACGTCCGCCGAACCGCATTTACTGGTGATGGCGCGGTTGCCGTGCTTGGCAACGTGCACACCCGCTCCGGCGGCGACCAGGGCGGCCGCCGTCGAGACGTTGAAGGTCTTTACCGCCGCGCCGCCCGTGCCCACGACGTCCACCAGGTTCTCCACGCCCGCTTCGACTTTCACGGCGTGACGCCGCAGCGAGTTGGCCAGGCCCGCGAGTTCCTGCGCCGTGGGGCCCTTGATGTGCATCGCCGTAAGAAAAGCGGCGATCTGCGGCTCCGGCACCTCGCCTTCAAAAACAACGTCCAACAAGCTCGTCGCCTGCTCGAAGCTCAGGCTCTCACCCTTGAGCAACGGTTTAATATATTCGACAATTGCCGCCATTATCAGCTCCTTGCTATCGGTTACACGCTATGCGCTGCGTTCTGAATTTTTCGGCAATCAACAGCGCGTTTTCGATTATTTTACCTCCTGCCGGAGTCAAAATGCTTTCCGGATGGAATTGTACGCCGAATACGGGAAGCTCCTTGTGCCGAACCCCCATGACAACGCCCTCGAATTCAGCAGTTTTCTCCAGGCAGTCCGGCAGCTCCAGCGCACAGAGGCTGTGATAACGTCCGGCCTGAAGCGGATTCTCGACGCCGGCGAATATGTCTTTTCCGTTGTGCGTGATTCGCGAGGGCTTGCCGTGCATCGGCTCCGGCGCATGGCCGACTTTCCCGCCGAAATATCGCACAATCACCTGATGGCCGAGGCACACGCCAAAGATCGGCAGCTTATCCTTGAAATAGCCGACAGCTTCGAGCGAGACACCCGCGGTATCGGGATTACCCGGCCCCGGCGAGATGACAAGCAAATCCGGCCCTAATTCATCCGCGACGCGCTGAAGCTCCTCGATCCCGGTGTCGGCCCGGTACACCTTCGTCCGGCAGTTGCGCTTACTGAAATCATCGACCAGGTTGTACGTGAACGAATCGAAATTGTCGATGAACAAAACTATTCTTTTCGTATCTTCCATAGGGCTTTGTCTGCTTTCTACTCAGGACTGTCCGCGGATCGCGCGCAGGCACGAATTTGCCTTATGCTCGGTCTCCTCGAATTCGGTTTTTGGGACGCTATCGTGGACGATGCCGGCGCCGACCCGGATATACGCGGCGTGGTCCCGGACCTGGAGGCTCCGGATGGTGATGCAGCTATCGAACTGGCCGTCCACCGTCAGATACATTACCGCCCCGCCGTAGTAGCCGCGTTTGGTTTTCTCCAGCCGGCGAATGATCTTCATGGCCTCGATCTTCGGGGCGCCCGTGAGCGTCCCCATGTTCATCGTGGCCAGGTATGCGCTGAGCGCATCGAGACCGCCGGCGAGCTGACCTTTAACGTTGCTGACCAGGTGCTGAACGGACTCGTACTTCTCGGCCGTCAGCAGCTCGGTCACTACCCGGCTGCCCGGCTCCGCCACGCGAGCGATATCATTTCGCGCCAAGTCCACCAGCATCATGTGCTCGGCTAACTCTTTGCGGTCGATCTTCAATTCGGCCTCGTACCGAAAATCGGTGTCCGGGTCAATTTTACCCGCGACCCGGCCTCGGGGCTTCGTGCCGGCAATCGGCCTGATCTCGACGCTGCGGGTTCCCGTGCCGCTGACCCGCAGATTTAATTCCGGACTCGATCCCATCAGGACCGTGTTGGGCGTATTGAGATAAAACATGTAGGGCGAAGGATTCAACATTCTAAGCCGCTTGTAAACGTCCAGAGGCTCATCGGGGCACGGCTCAATCTTCGTGCGGCTCAGGACCACCTGAAAGATGTCGCCGTCAAGGATGTGCCGCTTGGCGGTCTTGACCATCGCTTCGTAGTGCTCCTGATCGGTGTCGGTGGAGGCGGGCGGAATGGACCCGGTGAACGGCCTTGCCTTCGGAACGTCGAACCGTGCAAGATTGTGATAGTAGTCAAAACATTCCTGGGCCTCGGCGATGACGGCCTCGCGGTCGCCGTTGGTGATAATCACGTTGACCACCACATAGCCCTGGTGCTGGTCATGATCCATCAGGAAGATATTGTCCGCGAAATAAAGCTCGTAATCCGGATTGCCCAGCAGGTCCTGCTCGTTGGCCGGCAGTTTCTCAAACTGGTCTATGAAATCGTAGCTTAAGGCCCCCAACAATCCGCACGTCACGCGGAAGGGTTTGCTCGCCAGCTTGAAGCTGAAGGCCACGGCGCGCAAGACGTCCATCTGGTTGGTCGTCTTGAGGCGCGTCTGCTCATCGACCAGCCCCTGCGACGCCCTGATTTTCCCGGTGATGGCCTGAGCATCGAATTGGACGGATTCGCAGAAATCGAAACGCGACCGGGTGGCAGCCTCAAGCGAAGCTTGGGGATGGCTTTCTTTCGATAAATATTCGATCATCCGGCGCCCGGTCTTGCTTAGAGCCTTGATCGTAAAGTCAGCCCCTGTGCCGGTCAGGTAGAGCGCCGGCTTGGCTGTGCCGAAACTCAGCTCCGTAAAACCGGCCAAGTGCTCTCTGGACTCGAACAGGCAGCAGTTCCTGGCCCGGCCGTAGTCGCACAACCGGGCAAAGAAGTCCACAGGCTCGGTCATGTCGATCCGCTTGACAATCGGCACGATTTCGCCGGGGCTGGCGTTCAGTATGATTTGTCTGTAATCGTCCATGCTTCGAACCTTTCGGCTACGCCCAGGGCAGACCCTTTATCGGCTTTTCTATTCCCAAATCAACCAAAATACAAACAAAAAAAGCAGCCTGCTTTTTTGGCAGGCTGCGCTTTTCGATCCAACAAATTTTCTCAAGCAAACGACCGCTTACCTGCCGGAATTTATCCTGCAGGCCACCACCAGTTACCGGTATTGTTGCGGTTCGTGTGCCTCATAACACCACCATTAAACCAGATTCCTTCGATTTTGTCAAGCGAAAAACATGCAAAATTTTCTTAGCGTCCCAAGCCAACGCTGTCAATCTAACGTGTATGAAAGCGAGTGAATTGTGCAACGATTTTCAAATTAGCGCATTTTAATATAAAACGCGTTTATTTTATTATTACGCTCACTTTCCTTTGTCAATTACACGTATATGGCCGATACCCTTAAAGTGCTCCCCTGAAAGAAGTTCGCCCTCAACCGTAATAGCAACATTATCTACCCAAAGATTAGCTATCAACTCGCGCCTATTGAATTTGACCGTAAGGTCAGGAGTGCCATCTTCGTTATGATCGCCCACCTGTGGCGTAAAATTGAGATCTGCAGCTTGATAATAATCTGTCTGGTAATCTGTGCCAGTCAACGACGTTATAGCAACCGTGCTCGCATCTATCGAGGACACATCGTAACCCTCAGGCAAAGTAATGCACGCCGTTACGTACTGCGCCTGCACTTTGATATTCTTGTTTAGAGTATCAGGATTGAAGGCAACAACAGCTTCAATTGCCGGTTCGGAAATCGTGTAAATAAGACCGTGGAAGGTACCAGACGCGTCCTCATAACGACCAACAATTGTGTCGCCGTCAATGCCTAATAGCCACGTGCGCACTGCCCCAGGCATATTGAGGATGGTTACGCTTGTCCCGTCATAGAGATAACCGCTTATGTCATATCCCCAACCAGAATAACCAACAATATTGCTGCCGTCGATGCCATAGGCGATTACAGAATACCCAGGCAACGTAGTCCAGGTTTCTCCGTTGTAGAGAAAGCTATATTGATTCGGATAAACCATGTATGAACCGACAATATTGCTTCCGTCGATGCCATATGCGAATGTGTGAGTTGCCCCGGGTACCGGATTAGTCAAGAAGGTCCAAGTCCAAGTTGTCCAGTTATAGACAGCAGAACCACCTTGAACAATATTGCTGCCGTCAATGTCTCGAGGGAATCCCACATCGAGGGGGGTCCAGATTGATCCGTTGTAGAGAAAACCGTGCTGACCAGTGGCGTCATAGTACCAGCCAACAATATTGCTCCCGTCGATGCGAGTTACGTATGTGTCAGTTGCCCCGGGCTTATCAAGCGTGGTCCAGCTTGTCCCGTTGAAGAGAAAACCATGGCTACGACCACTGGCGTCAACGTAGGTGCCAACTATATTGCTCCCGTTGATACCCCATAGTACTGTACTATTGGCTCCCGGGATGTCGAATGTGGTCCATGTTCCTTCCGCCCTTACGGAATTCGTACATAAGGGTACTATTAACGCACAAAATACAATTAACTTCTTCATCGCTTCTTCTCCTAAAAAGACGTTGTTGTTCTTAAAAAAAGTTTTAGGGGTATCCTATTCGTTCAAGTAAGCCCTATATGTGGGCCTATTTGGGTTTTGATCCTCGTAAGTGCCTGACCATTGTGCTGTACGGAACCGGATCAATGTTCGCCGCCTGCTGTA
>Ga0315295_10000229_pt1 | contig 47630 bp, 75 predicted proteins | sample YL17G14_0_MG_FD_204453 | JGI IMG/M metagenome (GOLD analysis project Ga0315295, IMG submission 204453) | Sediment microbial communities from Yellowstone Lake, YNP, Wyoming, USA - YL17G14_0 | ecosystem: Environmental > Aquatic > Freshwater > Lake > Sediment | place: USA: Wyoming | collected... | reverse complement strand
AAGTGAATCGTGCTTACTGTCAATCGATAGGGGATTTTTCACAGCCCTCTTGGGATGAGGCTCCCGAGTGGCAACGAGCATCCGCCGTCAACGGGGTTCAGTTTCACATCGATAATCCCGATGCGTCTCCGTCAGCGTCTCACGTCAAGTGGCTGGAAGAGAAGGTCGCCAGTGGTTGGAAGTACGGGGCTGTGAAAAATCCCGACACTAAGGAGCACCCCTGTTGTGTCCCTTACGATCAGTTGCCCGTCGAGCAGCGGGCGAAAGACTACATATTCACTGCGGTGGTCAACGAGCTAAAGGCCGCCTAACTGGTGGAGGCGCGGTTTACAGCCTACAACAGGCAAAGCCGCGCCATTTCGAGTACAAAACAGCGGGCGTTTGCCAACCGTTGGCAGAAACTCCAGTCGGAAAGGAACATATTATGAGCGCGGCAAAAACATTCGATGAGTGGTGGTTAGAAAAAAGCTATATGTGTTGGGCAGGCGTAACTCATAGTGCAAAAGAAGCGTGGAATGCCGCGCTGGAATCTGTGGAAATCGCTCCTTCCGCATCTGCCAACAGCCAAAGTGTGGCGGCACTCGTAAAGTTGATAGATGATAATTGCGAGGTTGTTACTTTCAAAGATATTCAGTGGGTTAAACGTAGTGAGGTTGTCGAGTGCCTAAATGTTGGAGTACCAACACTTCACACTTAGGCGAACGTTGTACAACATTTTGGCCGCTCTGAATTTATAGAGCCGCGCCAAGAAAGGAATCAATATGCTTCCGTGGTCTGACGAAAAAAGAAAAACGTACATTGTGGGAACTACCTACAACTATATCAGATTGATTGCCGACCGTAGGAATCCCACCATAAATGCTGTTGACTACCCGTGTGGAATATATAGACTTGCCGCCCCTTTCGAGTACTGTGGCAAGCAACCGATAATGGTGGGATTCAAGATTACAGACGGCGCTATTTTGGACTCAACTTTCTGTGAGCTAATAACAGACGAAGAGGCGCGGCTTGAGGATATAGGGAGCGTCCAAAACGTCGTACAACAGCGGTAGGAATGTCATAACCGCTGGACATTATGGAGTTAGATTTTTATAGGCGGTTACAACATCCGTACCGCAGACGTTGTGCGCAATTTGCTCGGCGGCGTTATGATAGGCCGGGCGTGGAGTAACAGTCACATGTTAAAGTGTAGTGTAATAAGTTTAGACGGTGAAGACATAGTAAAAATTAGTGGTGGCAACGTGCTTCGGTTTGACGATCTTCGTCTTGTTATCGAAGAGTTGCAGAATATCGAAAGCGCCCGGCAGCACAAGGGGAGCGCCGAACAAACAGCGCACAACTCGGCAAGGGACGAAATTGCGCTTATCAATTGTACAGGTTGTAGATTTGTCAACAGGTGTCATATTAAATTCGGAAGCTGGCGGTGCAAAGAAGCCCGCGCAACTTCGCCCGTTGCTTAGACGTTGTGCGAAACTTCAGTCAGGCTTTGTTTGTTGGGAGGTTGCGCTTGTCAATAATCATAGTTTTTGTGTGTGTAATATGCGGAGTTGCAGGATATTGGCTTGGGACCAATTCCGTGAGAGCGCAACGGAATAGGCAAGATATTAAAAACGCGGTATTATCTGCGGCAATTGCTGGACGAAACATTGACGATGCGGTGAAACCGTGGAACGACAAGGCGAAAGAATACGATGCTATGCCGCGTGAGTCGGCACCAGAGCGATATACAAAAGTTTGGATTTATGGCGGAGCGTTTCATTTTCACCATATCAATCGACGGCATCCATTTTCACCGGACGGATGGGCGTTGCTGCAAATAGAAGAGCCGTTCGAAGAAAAGAAAGACGCGCCGCAAGACGTTATGGAAGCGGTGGAGAACATCGCCTAACAAATGCATGGCGGGGAGTACCACCAAATTTGGAGTACCAAACTTCGCCATGCATCGGACGTTGTAAGAAATGCTCACCATTTTTTATAAATAGGTGGGCGTAGAATAACATGGAGAAAATAATGAAAATAACTTTCTATCTACCAACAGAAGAAGAGTGGTGTGGTACATTTGAAGGCGGATATGTTGAATGCAGTATTATCACAGGAAAACAACCAACTAATATTACCAAAGATCATTGTGACTGGATTGATCATATTTTTATACTTTTTCAAGGTAATGATGATTTGATGTGGGCAAAAAGATACAGGGTAGAAGAAGCTGACGTTGATAAAGAAACTGTAAAGGCATTGGAATTAATATCCAACATACCTTTACCAGTTACAAAGGAATATTTGAAAACAATTGGATTCGAGGTAGAATAAAGATACGCCCACGGAACAGTAAGGAAATGGTGAGCACATCTCACAACAAACAAATGGTGCCGAAGACTAAATTTTTGAGTACAAAAACTTCAGCCGCGCAAGCTGAGTGCGGTCGTGATATTCGTCACGAACCAGCACACGTCGGCTAAACGTTGGTTGAAATTCCAGTCATGCTTTATGCAGACATCATTTAGAATAGATCTCGTCTTCAAATTCACCCTTAAAAAATTTCTCAACAAACTCCATAGCCTCTTCTTCCTGTCGGCCTGAAAGAACGATTTTTGCTTCCTCACCAAATGGAACCCCCAAGGTAAGGAGTTCCATCATTATAGTCATATCCGCGGTATCATCCCCATAGGACATTTTAGCCTTATCTAAATCGAAATTCTTCATGTTAAGACACATATGCATGCTTGGTCGTGCATGTAATCCCATAGAAATCTGTAATACAAAATTCTTAGAGATCATAACTGGATAAATTCCACCTCATTAGCTAAAACATGATCTATCATAGAATCTATTGCAGCTTGCTTCGAATCGAACGAAACTGGTTTTTCATTTTCATACTCAATAAAGCCCATGACTCTTCCTTCTGACCGCCATACGATGTACCACATAGCGAAATCCTTCCTTATAAAGGCTGCGAAACAACTGTATAAATCGTTTTACCATTCGCCCGGGAAGCCAATAATTTCTCACCCTTCCTCCCAGGATATAGGGTATCATCGGTGATGCTGCAATGAATCCACCCAAATTCATAGATCAGCTGTCCAAAATTAATTCCTGAAGAAACTATTGTGTTGAAAGCTTGTTTCAGGAAAACATCCCCAGACCGATTAAGATATACCATGTCCGCAGCTTCCCCAAATCGGTGCTGAGACCTTGGAGCCCCACCTATAGCCTTATTCAGGTTGTCACATCGAAAACATGACGTCACAAACATGGGCCCCAAAATATTGTTGATTGGTTCCAGGATTTCATTAGCTACCCGGGTCAAGTTAGCAAGGTACTGTTCCCCTTCTATCTTATTCACCTCCATAAATTTACGGTTATCCGTTCTCACCAACATTCCATACGTGAAATTTGGGCTGATAGGCAGATCTGGATCGATGGCCATGAAAAACCCCCTTATGATAATCTAATCATAAATTATACGAAAAAATCCAGGAAAGCTTAAAAAATTTCTGATTAAAAGATAAATTATAGATTCGAATCAGATTTTTTGTATTATCCTACATAAAGGGGGTCCTTTTTTGATCTACAAAAATCTGTCTGTTGCTCTCATAAACAGTTCATGTGAAAAGGCTTACCAGAGTTATGGGGATCATTGGAGAGATGGTTTCAGGGATGCCGGATGCAAGGTGACGGTGATCCCCTACGATCAAATTCCCATGATTCCGCCTGGATTTGACCTGTATTTTTTTGTTGAAATCAGATATGATCCCAGCTCAATCCCTTGGTATATAAGCCCTCGAGTTTTGTATTCTTGGGATTCCCATGTAATGGGAATCAATTTTTATGCCCAGATAGCCAACTGTTTTGACAAAATTCTTCTGGCCAGCAAGATCGACGTCGAAAATGCAACCTCTCAAGGCTTGAAAAATTTTGTATGGATTCCGGAAGCATGTAATCCGCGTATTCATAAAAATCTTCATCAAGAGAGAACTATTCCCTTAGGTTTTGTGGGGAGCTACAACAACTACATTTTTCGTAATGGAAAGACCAAAGATGATTTTACCAGTCATCTTAAGCAAGGCCCCTATAAACTTGAGCAGATCATCGATACTTTCGGAGAAGATTATTGCCTGGTCCAAAATAAAATCAAGGTCATGTTTGATCGACCTATTATGCATAATATAGGGACCAGGATTTTTGAATCCAGTGCAGCCGGCTGCATTCCTCTATGGTCTAAAGCAGGATATCCAACAGGCATTGAAGAATTGCTCACAGAGGGAATTCATTATGTGCCCTACGATGATACAATAGAGGGGCTTGAAAAGGTTTTAGAAAATATCTACAAAGATGAAGCAGGAATGGCCCGTCTCACAGAGGCTGCTGAGAAGCATGTTTTGGCCAATCATACGTATGCCCATCGAGTTCTGAGTGTTTTGGATACAATGAAGATTCCTTACATCCTTGAAAGGAAAATGTCATGAAGAGTTTGAAAAAAGCCGTAACCATACTTGATTATGATGCTGCCATAGAAGAAGCTATCAAGAATAAAATCATCACAAAAGCGGAATCCAAACACATTCTGGAATCCATGAGAGACGGACTTGAGGGATCCTATTGGGAATTATTTAAGGATTCCTTCGATCCTGAAGATCCTGAAGAAGGGTGTATGTCTGATAAAGAAGCGGATATTTTTAAAAGGTTCTATACTTTTTTCAAAAAGTATGAGACATCTGATGATGATGGGGACTTTGAAAAGATCCTATTCGATTGTTCGGCTTGGAGCTGAAAAAGGTAGGAACATGCCAAATCTAAAATTCAGGAAAGTCAAAAGCGGTGAAAATGTTTATATTACTTGTGAATTTTGTGGCGAACCTATTAGCAATACATCTGCTGAATTCGGTATGGATTGCAAAAATCACTGTGCGGAGAAAAAATATAGGGAAATGATAAAAAGAAATGGAATAAGGAATTAATTTTAAAAATACCTATTGACTTCTAACCTTCCTTGATGTATAATATGTGTGATTTAATAGGAGAAATAATTGCAGACTACCCTCACGACAACAATCATGATCGGTACCGGAGCAACCGGGACAGCCGGAGGTTCATCGTAGAGGAAGTCTCAATTACGTTTATAAAAGGACTTCCTCTGGGTGACTGAAGGAAGTCCTTTTTATTTTGCCCTGATAGCTGAGCTGATACAGCACCGCACTTGTAATGCGGGGATCGGCGGTTTGAATCCGTCTCAGGGCTCCATTTATTGAAAGGAGAATGACATGGCATCCAGTATATAGCATCCCAATGAGGATGCAAAGGAGGAATCATGTCACATCCGATCGATCGACGTCAGCGCTTTCTCATTGGTATGAGGAAGGGAGAAAAGCGGGCAAAAGGTTATTGGAATCAAGTAACTGGAACCACCGAATGGTTCAAGTTACAGGGAGCTCTTCGACGAGATACAACCAAATTGTGTAGTTGTCCTATGTGTGGAAATCCACGGAGATTACTAGGGGAACTTACAATGCAGGAACGGGTGCAAAATGAGCAGAGAGAAATCACCTGCTGACAGGGCAAAAAGAAATGGTTGGGTTGTAGGGACTGTTCTAAAATTAACTGAATTGGATTTAGGTCAACCGTTACTTGAAACCTATGAAATCCTCACACATGAATAGTGATCAAGGATTTGCATGAGTATAAGCTAAAAGAAATGCCCCTGAATAATCCAGGGTCAAAAAGAAACCTATAACGGGCTTTAGATTTCTTTAACGAAAGGTACAGCTTCTTCCAACTCTTGATGCCTTCTTCCACAGCCCTTTCCTTCCAACGGGTAGGCAGGACACTGACATCAAACTTTGGATAAACTATACCTCGTGGCTTTTTGTTTTCTTTTATGGCCTTATTAAACAAATACGCCCTTCTCGATAACTCTAACGAGGCGGCTATCGAATCATATTCAGACTCATTAGTCATCTGTCCTATAAAACTTGAATATGCAGCTACTACTCCTAAATACTTTATGTTTTCTATGACACATCGCTTAACAAGATTCTGAAGGAGCTTAGTCCTGTTCCAACAATTATTTATCAGCCGGTTGACCCTTTTACCTCTACTGAAATCTTGGGACTCTATGTCTAATTTTTCAAAGGCGATAAGTTCACACCTGTAATGCTTTGCCAGGTCTATTATATGCCTGTTAATCTCAGCCGTTTCATAATCCCTTTTGTGTTTCTTATAGGCGTCCTGTTTAAGAGCCGTAAGCTTGGTTATATCTATGATCTCTTTATAGACTATTTTCTTGGTGTCGATACCGGACCAATCACAAACACTAAGACCTATATAATTAGGATTCAGGTCTATGGATAGCAATCGATTCTCTATATAAGACAGTTTCTTTTCTTTCTTGATATAGGATTCTTCGAAAATTATGCATACGTACTCATTATTCACTTCTATGGAGAAGCAGCCCTTGTGTTGGTCACACAGATCTTGGAGTTTACTCAGATGCTCTCTGTGTTTATCTGAAAGTCTTGGGAGTTTTACAGGAATATGTTCATTCTTGTTAAATTTAAGAATAACGGAATTATTATCTATGATATCTAATTCAGCTTTTCTATTACCGTGGGAGTCCTTACAGCAGCCTCTCAGGAACAATGGCCTATTGGCTCTCTTTTCTTTGAACTTAGTCTGGAGATCCTGGAGCGGGACTTTAGGATTCTTTTTGAACTTGAAAAACTTGATGGCATTGAACAGTTTTCTTCCACCGAAAATCACTTTGATTTTATCTTTTAATGAGGATGCCTTGAGTACCGCGTATCTCAATAAAGAGAAGTCCAGAATTTCTATGTGGCTCATATTTTTCTGGACTATTCTGACTACTTCATCTATCGAGATACCTGGGACTTCTCAATCGATTGTAAGCGTATCTAATCACACTATTGAATGGTTGCAGATACTTGGAAATATCTATCTGATTCTGGATTTTGTACTTGTAGGTGACCATGGGAATAAAAAAGAACCGAGACGGAGCTGGAAGACTCCTACAGGGACAACACTCTACGGAAGATGCTATGCCTGACTCTCGGTTGTATTCATTTTTAGGTGTCCGTAGAAAAAGAAATGACAGGAACTTCCAGGTTCCTGTTAAATATATATTTAGTATTAACAGGTTATTATGGAAAATTTTCACAAGATTTAGTAGGATTTCACAGATTTATGCTAAGCTGTTGGAACCCTGTCACACTTATTGGAGAATCACAAATTTACCCGAGTACACGACGAGTGGAGAAAGTGTCATTCCCTTCGATAGGGCTGATTCTTGGAAAAAAGTTCGGCGGTCAGCTGAATTTAGTAGAAAAATAGGGGGTCCTGTATGAGTAAAGAATTATATGCTCAATGTTTGTTAGAGCGTAAAGAAAATGGAAATGTTATCCAACTCACATCTTGGATTCAAGCTCGGCATAAGCAAGGAAGTCGGGTACGTGATGAGGATGGATCTATATGGCTTGTTAAAAAAAGAAACTCTAATTTTTTACCAGAAGATGTAGTTCAACAAAATTCTCGGGATTTCACGAGGCATAGAGAAACAACAGATATATAAGGCGGGTGGCTAGGCCCAGTGGCCTGGAAAGCCTCATAAGCTTTCAACCTACGTGCAACTCGTAGGCCCGCAACCAACTCATAGAAATTTAAAAAATACCAAAGAATGAAGCCTAAATGGATCATAGAAGATTTTGCTCCAGATAACTCATTTGGAGCTCTCGCTGACGAAGTGAAACGTCAGGGTATGGAATGTGAGCTCATACAGTACCTACCTTTCCAAAGTGGTTCCTATGACATATATGACGAGAAAGATTGTGTGATCTTCCAGGGTTCCATCAACCTCGCCCAACAGTTGCAACGAGATAAGAAATGGATCCCAGGAATGTGGCTGACTCCTAAAAACTATGAGTGTACGAAATATTACGCGCATCTTGGCAAATACCTTTTCAATAGTTTATACGTGATGATGCCAAGGGCAGAAGTAAAACGTAGGATGGACTGGCTCTATAATGAATGTTTTGGGCCCTATGAGCAGCTTTTTATCAGACCTAATTCGGGGCTCAAACCCTTTACGGCGGGACTGTGTTCAAGATTGAATTTTGATTATTTCTGGCGATGGGTAGATGACTTTACAGAACCTGAGAGCATAATCGTGGTGTCTACCCCTAAAGTTGTGAAACAGGAATGGCGATTCATTTGTACGAAAGATGGAGTCCTTACGGGTTGCCAATATGAAAAATCTAGAGAATTCAAAACGCATCCTGGATATCCAGAGAAAGCTGGAGCTCTTGCTGCGGAAGTAGCGGCAACGTATCAACCTGATCCAATTTTCGTGGTTGATATTTGTTTGGGCGAAACCGATAACTATTATTTAATGGAAATCGGTAGCTTTTCCGTGGCCGGTCTTTATGCGTGCAACATGCAACCAATTGTTGGTAGAGCTTCGGAGATTGCTCTGAAAGAATGGGAGGAAGAAAATGAGTGAGTGTGCTATCATAGCAATCACGATTTTAGTAGCGTTTCTATTAATTGCACTACGCACCGCAATATTCGGCGGTTAAAAATTATAGACCTGTAGCCCAAATGGTTAGAGCACTGCGCTGATATCGCAGAGGTTGGCCGTTCAATTCGGTCCAGGTCTACCACTTTCAAGGCAAATAAAAAGGAGAGTTGGTTGAGTGGTCTAAAACACGGCACTAATAGAATTTTTACCGAGGAAGGCTAGGCCCAGTGGTCTGGAAAATCCCATAACAAGGAGTGACACCCATGTCTGATTTTAAGGATGCTGATATAGTCGTAGCTATAAAGTCTACGGAGGATGGAAAAATTGTTGGACATAAGATCAAAATTTATGTTAAAGACGGTAATGACTTTGAACAAATAGGTCTTGTTCAGGAATTTAGCATACACGCTGAGGCACATATGATTGGTGCCTATGTCCAGGTTACTTTTCCTTTAGAGATTGAAGAAATGTCAGACGTGGTGAAAAATTCTATAAGAAAAAACAGTTCATTATTGGCAGAAAAAGGCTGCTTGATAACCCTTAAATGATTTGCTCAATAAAGGTAATTAAAGGCGGAATCGAGTAGTGGTCTAGCTCACCAGTCTCATAAGCTGGGCTCCCCATAAGGGAGGCGCTGGTTCGAATCCAGCTTCCGCAATTTGTAAATACCTGAACTTGTGCTGCATCACAGATAGTGTCGAAAGGTCTCGTGCAAGGTCGGTTCAAATTCGTTCACTATTCCTTAATGCATAGGGAGTTCAGGTAAATTTTTATGGGGTTATAGCTCAATTGGGAGAGCATCTGCCCTGCAAGCAGAAGGCCGTCAGTTCAATTCTGACTAACTCCATTTAGTAAACTGATGAGTGACTCTCATACGGTCCGGCTTTGTAAAGCAGTGTTAGCCTAGCTGGTCAGGCGTCACCCTTCCAAGGTGAATCACATGAGTTCGATCCTCATACACTGCTCCATCTTCCGAGATTATCCTGGAGTATGATATGACAGGAAAAGGTGATGATTATCGACCTGCGAATCCAAAAAAATTCAACGAATCATACATTCGAATTTTCGGAGACCGGGATCCTATAGAATTTCAAAAATGCCGGAAATATATCCTTCTTAGAGAGGCCTGGTTCGATGATCTGGAACAAGTGGGTCATTGTGCCAACCGGGAATTCTGTGGGGATCTACAACATACAACCGACCCCAGCATAAATTTTGATCATGTAGCCTGCTTTGGAACACAATGTTCTGATTATAAGGAAATATAATGAAATCTGTTCGTATGGTAGTAAACAAACTCATCACAGATGCATGTATTGAGAGATGTTGCGGTGCTGATGGCAGTCTATTTGAACGGATGCGTCGTAGGGATGGTTATGCCAATATCCCCGACAGATATAAACCAGGAGCGGTGATCAAGCGCCTCTCCGCGGAAGACAGAGAGACCGTTCAGAGGGCAACCGAAAAAGATTTTTACCACAGATTTCCATGAAAGGTCTTGATCATAAATGGCCTTTGATATCCTTAAAACCAAGCAAATTACCTTCACTGATTCTGAGGGTCAGAGCAGGATTATTGATGTCCACGAAGTAGAAAAATTAGAATCACCTATAAATACCTTTAATATATTAGGTCATGTAGGCCAAGAAAATTGCTCGGGTGCTGATGTAGGTCTGGAATTTCGATCTGTGCCAAATAAATGTCGAGAAAAAGGAAAAACTTGTTGTGACTTATAAGCGAGCATAGCATAGTTGATTAATGCGCTTCCTTGCCAAGGAAAAGACCCCGGGTCTGAGTCCCGGTGCTCGCTCCATTTATATGTACGATAAATATGGCAGAAAACTTAGCTATCTCCTGGAATGCACCTTCTGTAAAAGGAAAGTCGAACTGAAATCAGGAGATTTCAAACTGAAAAGGCGATTCTTCTGCATGGGATGCCTGGTACATAAATATCATAGAATTCCTAACATCCATAGAACATGGGAGAAATTATGAGCTATCAATTTGAAGACCTCTTTGAAGAAAAAATCCTCCCCGCCCTTAAAGAACTCCTGAAAGAAAAACCCCCCAAAACTCTTGAAGAGACTATCGGAGGACCTTATCAGCCGTCTATGGCAGAAACATTCCTGCTGATTCTGGGATCTGAACTCAAAAAAGTCGATAACGAGTTCATAATGAAAACAGTTCTCGAAGCCATCCTTGACCCTTTCCATGAAAGTCCCTCAAAACAAGAACTCTATAAGACTCTTTTCGATTATATTTCAGGCTATGATGATACCCAGCTACGAAAAATTGAATTCAGTGAAAACAATTCTATTGTCTCCGTAAATTACAACGGCCTCAATGATGAAGAATAATTCTAATCCAAATAAAAAGGAGTTTCCAAGATGCTACTCAAAGAACTGATGGTTTCCCCTTTCAATGCTCGAGGTAACAAAGATGATGAAGGTATTGAAACCCTCTCAGAATCCATCAAGGAAAACACCCTTATCAGCAAAATCATCCTTCGAAAAGTAAAAACCAAATATGAAATAGTAGCCGGCCAACGTCGTTATAAAGCCCTCCTTGCTCTCCTGGGGGAAGACGCTGAACTTCCGGAAGAGGATTATATCCTGAAAGATCTAGATGATGAACACGCTTATCTTCTCTCCATAAATGAGAATACCCAAAGATTGGCTTTCTCGCCGTTACAGCTCAATTCCGCTGTGCTTAGGCTCAATAGCTGGGGCTATAAAGACAAAGAAATAGCCAAAATCCTCAACGTCACCCCTCACCGCCTTAAAAGACTATCGACCTTAGGCCAGGATCTCAAACACATGCCTGAGGCTGCTAAGGTAGAATTAGCTAAGCCTCTTGAAGAGAGCCATTTCAATGACAGTCATTGGGATAAAATTCGCACTATTGAAAATGAGGAAGTGGTCAAAGATGTGGTCGATTACATCATAGAAAAAGAAACGCCCCCTCGAGAAATCCCCACTATCATAAAAGCCATAGAGAAACAATACGAAAATACTTCCGATTCTGCCCCAGCAAAAGAACCTAATGAACCACCACCCGCGGAGGGGCCTATTGAATATGTTCATAAAGGTGAATTAGTCCTCGAGATCCATGGCGAGGAAAAAACTCTGAAAGTTCTCGGGAAGGGAACGGAGAATGAGAGTGAGACAGTCCCGATCGACCATTACATGGAATACCTCATGCATCCGGATAAATTTCGGTGTTTTGTTTCCTTCAAACTAAAGGTCAAACCAGTAGAATGAGCTATCTCTTAATAGCAGCCATCACATTTATGGTGACAAATTGGTTTAATCAAAAAGCTTTCAGAAGAAAACTTCGAAAGCTTGGGGTTCTGACAGGCAAAGAAGCGGCTGAATTTGAAAAGAGAATTTCAGAGAGCCAACCAGTTTCAGAGGAAGAGTACAACAGGGCTCAGGAAACCTATCGAAAGATGAGGGAAAAGAATCCAGATATTCTGTGAGGAGGAGATTTTATGTTTACGGATGCTTTTAAGCACATAGTTCCTATACTCATTGGAATTGGTGTCGTTATTGGAGCCGCGGTAGTTGGTATCATATGGCTCATAGGTCATTTCCTTATTCCACATATGCATTTCTTCTGGAAATAATTTGGGCTTATCTGTCTTTGATTTTTAACGAGTTACAATAACCCTGAAATTTATTTTAAAATAGATATTGACAATGATCGTAATTTAGCGTATATTTAAGGGCAGAGTTGAAACAAACAGAGAGAATTATGACGAACCGAACAAGACCCCAGACACAAGTAAGCGAACTCAGGGCAGTGGTCATGTGCCATAGCTTTAAGTCGTTGTGTCTATCAAGTCTGTCTTATCTTACAATTAAAGACTTACTTGGGCGGGGTTCCCCGGTGTAAAAAAGCTCATAAAGAGATTACCAGGAAACCCCGCCGGAAGAAACCATCCGACGGGGTTTTTCGTTTTTATGGCTGTGTAGCTCAAGCGGAAGAGCGCCTGTCCGAAGAGCAGGAGGTTGACGAGTCGAGATCGTCCGCAGCCGCCAAGTTCTTTGATATTTATATGCGGTCGTGGGGGAACCCGGTAGACCCACTAGTTTCAGAGGCTAGTGAGCGAAAGCTCGTATCGGTTCAATTCCGATCGACCGCATAAGACTTTATAGGCGTTTAGCTCAGTTGGTACAGAGCGTCTCGTTTACACCGAGAGGGTCGGCAGTTCAAGTCTGTCAACGCCTAAATAGGCTCGTAACTCAGCGGTAAGAGTACTGTCCTGATAAGGCAGGGGTCGACAGTTCAAACCTGTCCGAGCCTACCAAGTTTTGCTCTTTGACATTCTCGTGATCACTTCATCAAGCTCATTAGAATTTATGCGGATGTGGGGGAATCTGGTATACCCGCTAGTTCGAGAAGCTAGTAAGCGAAAGCTTTTGGAAGTTCAAGTCTTCTCATCCGCATTTTACCCTATAAACGACCCAATAATTATTATGACACCATGGAGTATCTGATCTTGCCAAATCTGTTTTACAACATGATATCGAGCTTTAAGAGCATCAATAATGAAATGGGAAACCAGCAATAAAATAGCAAATCCTATTGATACCCTGGCGAAAAGAACGAATGTTGCTGCATAGACTGCACAGTGATAGAAAAGGATTTCCCAGGATTTTCCTTTGTTTACCACAAAGAACTCGGATTGAAAAGGGAAGTCTCCAATGAAATGGCAAGCAATCAAAAGTAGGATAGACATAAGAAGCTCCTTTTGATATAAATATAGGATATCGGTAGTAGTTCTGTCAGTGACGGTCATCACATTTTGTAAATTTATTTCACACTGAAAGGAGAGCCCAAAATGGGAGACGGTAAATCTGGCAAATCTGACAAAATTTTGGGCTCGTGGTGTAAAGGCCGCACAGCAGATTTTTAATCTGTTTGAGAAGGTTCGACTCCTTCCGAGCTCAATAGGAAAAAATTTATGCCCCCATGGCGCAAATCAGGCTAACGCAGCGGATTCTTACTCCGAAGAGTGAAGGTTCGAGCCCTTCTGGGGGCATTAAGATATGGAAAGATAGGATAATGGTAATCCACAGGCTTGCTAAACCTGCGGCCGAAAGGCCTTCGGGGTTCAAGTCCCCGTCTTTCCGCCAATTTTGGAGGCATAGGATAATTGGTAATCCACTCCGTTCGAAACGGAACGGCCGAAAGGTCTTGGACGTTCAAGTCGTTCTGCCTCCGTTGACATATAGGAAGCGTACACTAATTGGTAAGTGACACGTCCGGAACACGTGTGCCTTCGGGCTTGGGAGTTCAAGCCTCTCCGCTTCCGCCAGATCAATGATCGGATGTGCCGAGTCAGGTCGAAGGCAGCTGCCTGCAAAGCAGACGTACGAAAGTACCACGGGGGTTCAAATCCCTCTCCGATCTTGTAAACTATTCAAGGAGACAATATGAACGAATTACCTATGATCAAATTGGAGGACTGTAAAGACGGCTATCTGTATTTCATCTCAGCTAGGAACGCCCAGATAGGAGTTTATAGAAAAGAAGAGTTGGGATTTGTTATCAGTAGAACAAAATTCAGTGACAATTATCTTTTTACTGAATATCATTGGGATATAGGACAAATAAAACCTGATATGGAATGCTTCGGCACAGCTCAACCTATGAAAGAAATTGGTCCTGTTCCGACTATGGATGAAAAAGATTTGCTGAAGTATCTGAATGAACAGGCTGAGATTCTTAATGATGAAAGGTCAAATCATTGCTGTACAGAACCAAGAAAGGTTATCACGAATCCTGCTGGGTCTTTTTATAGGGGAATATCTCTTCAATAAGTTAAAATGGAGGAATAGGATAATTGGTAATCCAGCGCTCTTGAAAAGCGCCGCCTACGGGCTTGGGAGTTCAAATCTCTCTTCCTCCTCCAACATCCAAATCAAAATAGAGGCATATATGAGTAAAGATGGACTTTCTATTGGCGACCGTATGAAAACCTATGAGAGGGTCTCGGAATATGTTCTTACAAGGCGTATTCCCGTAATACTGCGAATCGACGGACGAGCTTTCCACACGATAACCAGGAAACGTTTTGGAAAAGCCTGGTCCATAGAATTCGTGGAGCAGATGATCCAGGTCGCCAAAGTGGTACAAGCTGACATGCAGGGATGTGAGTTCTGTTATAGTCAGTCCGATGAAATAAGTTTTCTTCTTACGGACTATCGAACTATAAAAACTGACGCTTGGTTCAGTTACGATGCCAGAAAAATGATCTCGATCTCGGCATCTTTAGCCAGCGCTGAATTCTCGAGAATCTATGGCAAGAATGTTTGTTTCGATAGCAGAGTGTTCTCAATTCCTCAGGATGAGGTAGTAAACTGTTTTTTATGGCGTCAAATTGATGCCACACGGAATGCAATCCAGATGGCGGGACGAGAGTATTTTAGTCACAAACAGCTTATGAACAAAAATTGTAGCCAGATTCAAGAGATGCTTTTTCAAGAGCATGGGATAAATTTTGACAAATATCCTGTGGTAAGGAAAAGAGGATTTGCTGTTGTGAATGGAGAAGTCGACCTCGATATTCCGATCTTTTCGAAAGACCGACAGTATATTGAGAAATTCATCTATGTCAGGGAGGACTGAGTTAATGGATTACATTATCACTCTGAAAATTCCGATCAATAGCCTGGATGATGTATCCGCCCGATCTGAGGCAGATCGAATCCTGACTAAGTCTGTAAAAGAAATGATCCAGGATAAAGCTGAACTTAAACTTCAGCGGCTGATTCCTGGAAAGCCCCCTGAAAAGGTGATTTATGAATTCAAAGATAAACCACCTACATGCATACGTTGCGGTGGACATAGCGGCTATTGGACTTGTTCTGAGTGTAGTTAATTTATGTTGGCAGTAGCTCAATTGGTAGAGCACCAGATCGTGGTTCTGGGCGTTGCGGGTTCAAGTCCCGTCTGTCAACCCATCTTTCTTTGTGGCTTTGTCTGTAAAATCGGTATAATATAATTATGAGAGCACAAGCATTATCAGCATTATCTATCGTCCGAACTCTTCGTGACCACGGCTTTGAGGCGTATCTTTGTGGCGGCTGTGTAAGAGATATGATTCTGGGCCGGGAGCCAGCTGACTTCGATGTGGCTACTAATGCCGTTCCGGATCAGGTTGAAGCTTTATTCGATAAGACGCTAGCCGTCGGAAAATCCTTTGGCGTGGTCATAGTAGTCATCAACGGGTATGAAATAGAAGTAGCAACTTTCCGAAAGGATTCCGCGGAGAGTGATGGTCGACGGCCGGATTCTGTGACTTTCTCATCAAAGGAAGAGGATGCTCTAAGAAGAGACTTTACGATCAACGGAATGTTCTACGATCCCCTTACTGATAGAATTCTGGATTTCGTCGGGGGTCAGGAAGATCTGAAAAAGGGGATCATCAGATTCATAGGGGATCCGAATCAGAGAATCGAAGAAGATAAGCTCAGACTTATGAGAGCCATCAGATTTGCTTCCAGATTCGAATTCAGCATTGATCCTGAGTCCTGGGAGGCCATCAAAAGGCATGTTCAGGAGATTAGGGTTGTATCAGAGGAGAGGGTTGCAGATGAGCTCCTGAAAAGGCACAGGTCGCCGGTTCAACTCCGGCTCCCACGATAAATCAGAAAATCACAGGTTCAAATCCTGTCACTACCACTTCAGAAAACGAGGTTTCGTCGGTCTGATTCCGACTCCCAGTACCAAATTTCAGCAAGCCCAAATGGTTTCAGGAGTTTCCTGAAGGATCATGGTATCAACAAAATAGTTCGAACTGATCGTTGGGCAGAATCGATGGCATTTGTAAGGGTTAAGATCGATACAGGTTTCAGAATCTTGACAACATTCGCATAGGATTTTAGTATCTTCTATTCTATGTACTATCGTTCTCATGATGATTATCTCCTTATAGAAAGATACTAACATATTATGCAGGAATATACAAGGAAAGAAAGGGGGGCGTCATATGTTATAACTTAACAAGGAGTTATAACTTATGTCGAGGTCGTACAGACAGCCCTACTATGTAGCTGGGTACGGGAGCAAAGGGAAGGCTATTGCTAAACGGTATGCGAATCACATGGTTCGTAGGACCAAGGAAGTGATAGCTAATGGGAAGGCTTATCGGAAGATCTATGATCCGTGGAATATTACTGACTACGTTTTCCGATATCATCCTGAACCCTATATCTATTGGTGTAATGGAGAACCTAAGCTTCACTATCCTGAACCGATCTGGAGAGTAAACAGAAAATGAAGAGCATAGTGTTTGATATTCATGGATCCGAAGCTGAGGTCATAGAAGAGGATTTCGTGTATTGCATAACCAAGCCGGCTATTGGAGGATCGATGGCAATTGGATATGCTGTGTGGTCCAAGCGAGGGACACCTGATGGGTCTGAAACGCTTCTTGGTGAATTTCCGCAGGAACATCATGCAAGACTATTTTATAATGCTTTACTGTTTTAAGCGAAGGTGGCGGAACTGGGATACGCACAAGACTTAGGATCTTGCGGATTTACATCCATAGGGGTTCAATTCCCCTCCTTCGCAGGATAAAAGGGAGATCAGATGGGACTTTTAGGGGATCTTCTTAATGACTTTTGTGAGTCAACTGGATTGAATGATCTTGCGGATGAGGTGGGCAGAGGAATTCATGAAGCGGTTACAGGGTCATCTAATTGCAACAATGAAATAGGAAATTCTGAACAAGACGAGAAGGAAAAAGAATAATGCCCAGGTGGTGGAATTGGCATACCGAGAGGTCTTAAAAACCTCTAAGCCTTAGTGCTTATATGAGTTCGAATCTCATCCTGGGCACCAAATTTTGAATTTACAGGCCTATAGCTCAATAGGAAGAGCAAGACTCCTCTAAAGTCTAGGTTGCAGGTTCGATCCCTGTTAGGCCTAATTTATATTGCTCAGGTGGCGGAAATAGGATTACGCGCTGGTCTCAAAAACCAGTGGTAGCAATACCATGCCGGTTCGATTCCGGTCCTGAGCATTATAGGAAAAAATATGGGTGGAAGAAAATGGTCCGATCAAGATCTTGTTAGAGCTCTGCCTTTATGTGTTAATTTGGCTTCATTGTGTAGAAAGCTTGGGTTAAAGGCAAATAATGGTCGAGTAAACGATATTCTAAAAAAAAGAATTAAAGAATTAAATTTGGACTACCCACATTTTTCCTGGAAAAGAAAGTTTGATAAAGATTTATTAATAGAAATAGTGCCCAAAGTAAGATCTTTTAGGCAGCTACTATTGAAATTGAAATTAAATCCTTATGGACGAGCGTATCCCAATATAAAAAAAGCAGTAAAAGAATGTAAATTGGATACTTCTCATTTTGATAGCGGAAGATCTCTACAGCAAGGTTTGGTCCGGAAAAAGATAGATTTAAAGACTGCCTTTGTTGAAAATGGTTCTCATGGCTCGGCTACGCTAAAAAAGATTTTGTATAGGGAAAATTTGAAATTACCTATATGTGAAATTTGTGGCCTTGAAAAATGGCTTGGAAAACCGATACCAACCGAATTGGACCATATTAATGGAGTATACAATGATAATAGAATAGAAAATTTAAGAATTATCTGTAGAAACTGCGGAGGTTTATTACCTACTTTTTGTCGAGGTCAAAGGAAAGTGACTTTTAATGAAACAAACAAAAGGCGTAGAAGCTCAAAAAGTAGTTTACCCACGAGAATTAAAAAAGAAATTTTCTGTTCTAAATGTAGTATAAAGCTCAATAAAAAGACAAAACATAATCTATGCAGAAAATGCTATAATGTATTTGAAAGAAAAATTGAAAGACCAAAAGATGAATTGAGTAATCTAATAGAAAAATATCCCATGACAAAGATAGCAAAACAATTTGGAGTATCTGGTACAGCTGTTAAAAAATGGGCAAAAAGTTATGGAATAATTATAGGGAATAAATTAGGCTATTGGACAAAAGTTAAATATAAAAAATTATCAGTTGAATAGACAGATTATGGAATCGCTTGTACTGAATATAGGCCATACCCCAGTATCGATCGTTCCTTGCCAACGTGCAATAAGCCTGGTGGTATCCGATAAGGCCATTGCTTTGGCTAATTACGACGGTCAATTTTACCGGTCTGAAAGACTGGTAATGCCTATTCCATCTGTAATCCAGTGCATTAAGTCCAAGTACATTCCAAAACGATATGTAGATGTTTTACCCTTCAGCCGGAAGAATGTTTACATCCGTGACGCTGGGCACTGTCAATATTGTGGCAAGAAGGTCTCTTTATCGAATTTTTCATTTGATCATGTGATTCCACGTTGCCGCGGTGGACGTACAATTTGGACTAATATTGTAGTCTGTTGTATTCGATGCAATGGTCAAAAAGGTCGTAGATCAGCTGATAAGTTCAAGAGACCCTTGATTCGTGAACCTTATGCCCCAAAATTGGATAAGGCTGCACCGGCTCATTTGGTGAGCAGATTGGCCGGTGAAATCCCTCACGAAACGTGGGAAGACTACATCTATTGGAACGTAAAAATCCTTCCATAAGTGCGCCCCTATAACTCAATTGCATAGAGTGCTTCCGTCCTAAGGAAGAAGTTGCAGGTTGGAGTCCTGCTGGGGGCACCATTTATTTTCTAATTGATAATCTCCTAATCAGGATCTAATTTTGTATGAAAGATATAAAAGAGGAACTTAAAGCTGCTGCGGTAGAGCAATACGGTTCAATAGAACCCTGTGGGGATAAAACCCATTTAGATCAATGTTTTACTGTGGCTGACAATAAAATCCTTTTCTGGTTTAATGTGGGGAATGATACTCGAATACTTCACAGGGATCTTCATGAAAACCAAGGAAGAAGCCAATGAGGAATTTTTAGAATATTTCAAGAATTATTATGCACATCTGCATGGGGAACAACGGGAGAGATTCAGGAATTATGTAAAGAGAAATCTACAGGAAGCTTTGAAAGAGACCTATACTCAAGTATTGGAAATAATGGGGGAGCAATAAACTCCCCCTTCTTATTTAGGCAAGGACCAAACAATGTCTGGTATGTCTTATGAGGATCTGTTGGGCTATCCGAGCTTTCTGCAGGACTTCTTCAGGCGGGTAGACCAATAGGGGTTCCTGCAGACCAAACGGGTGTTGGGTATTATGTACATGACCCAATCCATTTAGATCTATTGTTATTGTAACATCATCATCTAAAGATAGGGAGAGAATATCTCCCTCATAATTAGATGATATAAGGCGAGCTATATTCAGAGTTTCAATCTCGTCCAAAGCTGTTAAAACACGCCGCCAGAATTTAAGTATTATCCATTCAGGCATTTGGTAAATCCTTTCGGTTGAGTTGGGCGGGACTCAGCTAATTTGGATTTTATATTTGGCACAAATTTCTTTTATTTTTTCGCCTATTGCTCCTTCCAGTTTAAAGTCCTGAATGAATCTTTTTAGAATATGAACTGTCTCATCATATAATTCCGGGTCGTAATTTTCACACTCTTCTTTACACTCATTCCCACAATCTACACATTTTGAACAAGTCCTGCATCGACTCTTGAAAAATTTCTCTCGGAATTCCTGATTATGTTCTACGGCCCAATGCAAGGTGTAGTCCGGACCAGGATCCCCATGAATTCTTTCCCCTTCACACCATTTATCGATGTCAATCTTATGGGCTTGAGCCATCTGTTTCTTGAGGAAGTCTCGTTGGGTATATCTTTCTTTCAGGATCATTATAGGAGTTCTAGGACCACTTTTCTTATCCTGAATAGCTCGATACCATTTAATAACGTAGCAAGCAAATTCTTCAAAGTCCCCATTGTGCTTGGTGACATCGAAATCATCCGTTATAGTGAAGGCCGTATCAAGTAATTGAATTGCTTGGCTAATCTCTGGTCTCATAGATGTTTCTCCCTATTTTACAATGTAGGTACTATTTACGAGATCAGCGAATTCCGGTCCTTTCTCATACCCATCTACCCAAATTGTTTCCTGATGTTTCGACCCATCTTTCTCGCTTCCATACCATTGGCCTCTCCAATATCCCGTAACCAGGACTCTTTGAGTCAGTTTCCATGCTCCTATACCACCCGCGGATTTGATACCTATAAGATCATTTTTAGTATCTCTGAATTTTGATCCTAAGACATAAATACGATGTTGTGTCGCCCTGGAGGCTTTCTGAAACAATTTCCGCTTTTTTCCAGCCGATTTTACCCTATCAAGCCGGCTACAAAAATTGTCTGGGTTTTGTGGAATCAGGTCAGGATTTTTGCTGGTGATATAAAGAAGCGTATTAAGAACGAAAGAAATAAAATCATGTACATACTCTATATTGGAAGCTCCGCCAAACTGTTCGAGTTCCTCAATTCTGTTATACATATTGAGTTGAAGATATTTATCCAGCTGTTCATTCAGTTTTCCAGGTCCGAAAACAACTTTGAAGTAGAAAGTTGTATCGTTAAAAGGTATCTGTTCCGTAGGTTTCAATAGGGCACAGGCCATTATCCGAAGCATTTTGGAATCACCAATTTCTTTGAAATTCACGTAAAAACCCGTAACTGGAACCTGACTCCCATCGGTATCCCTAATAGAAAACAGACCTGGATCGATCTGAACGAAAATTTCTTTAAAGGGAGATTTGATGAAATAGGTATCGATATTCAGGCTTGTGGTGGCCAAGCGAGCAGCCAATGCTGGCATGACATAATAAATCTTGTTTCCGGAGTGTTTCACATGAAACAGATGATACCAGACATTGGTATAATTCATTAACTGACTAGGATTTACATCATTAGGTAGAGAGTCTTGGATATAGGTGGCAAAACCTTCAAACGATGGATCTGAACCATAAATTTTTTCGAGATCTGAAAAGAAATCGAGCATTCCCCGGGAATTCAGGTATTGGTAAGCGGCTTCATAATGAGTCTTGGGTAGTTGCATCTCAAAATCCCCTCAACATATTATACCGAAATTCCTAACCAAACCCAAACAGGAATTTTTTCTATTAATAGATCATCTTCTCAAATAATCTACTAATATGATCCACTCTTAAACCATGATTGAGACTCTTTTTTATGCTTGTTATTATGCCTACCTCCTAGGGAATCTGAATGAAACTAGGATAGCATATGAACTTCTTAAAGAGGAGTTCAAAGAATCGGGGAGCAAAAACTCTTTAGATGTTGGTCAATTTCGAGAGCTTCGAAAGATCAAGCAGTCTTTAGAGACTGGTATGATCTCCCATAAAAAATGGTTGGAAGAAGTTTTGCCGGCCGATTGTGGTCAAAAAGAAGAAAATGATCTGCAGCAAAAGGATCTTGTCAAGATCATTGATGAATATGGGAGAGTTTCTTTAGAGAATTTGGTTCAGGATGAGCTATATCTTTACAACATTGAACATCCTTGTCCCCCATATGGGTTTGTGGATATGGTCTATATGGGCAGAGGGACTATTTATCCTGTGGAGGTAAAGAAGGATCAAGGGAAGCATGATTTGATTGGCCAAATTTACAAATATGATCTCCATATGAAATTGAAGCTTCATTACAAATTCTACACCCAGGTGAAATCTATTACAATTTGTCAGACATACCAACCTATGGTAATTAATGAGCTAAAGCAGATGGAAATTCTTCCGATACTCTATACGTTAGGTGAGAAAAAAATATTTTTAAGAAAAACTTGACTTTTCTATTAAAACGCTGTATATTTATAATATGAGTATTTTACGTCCCGATGACTTTTTTCCCTATAATAATGGGAATGAACCTGCTAATCCAAGTCAGCAACCGAGAAACAATTCATCGGGGCGATTCTCTATTTAAGAAAAACAAAACTCTCATAGAAAAGCCCCGATGGATCCAAAGTTCATCGGGGCTTTTTTTGTTTGGGGATTGGAATAAAAACTGATGCGTAGCTCAATGGCGGAGCATCGGCTTGTTAAGCCGAGGGTTGTAAGTTCAAGTCTTACCGCATCAGCCATGAAGATAATCAACGGGAAGTAGCTCAGCATAGTTAGAGCACTGCATTTGGGGTGCAGGGGTCGCGGGAGCGAAGCCCGCCTTCCCGATTTACAAATTATCTATATGATCCATAATAAGTTTTACATCTCCAAAAATTAAATTTATTCTATTACGAAAATAGCTAAGTTTATCCCTGTCCAGTCTCATACAATACGGATTTTTGGGGTCAAGATAAAGATTTTGTTTAGGAAGATAAAAATCTGGAAAATATAAATGTTGTTTACCAAATTTATCAACCCAACTAAGTGGAGAGGGTCGTATCCAAATTATGTTTCTGGAACATAATTTATCTGCAACGAGTACTTCCCAAGAAGATTCCAACAATACTTCTTTGTTATCAAATGGGTTAACATACCAGGTTGTTTTTCTTGACCCATTTTGATAAGTTCTTATTTTAGTCGAAGCTATTATTCTACAGGACGTGGAACAAGTTTTTCTACTATCACTTAATCTAGTACAGAATAGTTTATGGCATATCTTACACTCTCTTATGTTTATTTTAGTGAATTTTCTATTGTAATAGGTTCCAGAAACCATTTTATTAGCTTTTAGAGAATCTTTCTGTTTCTGTGTCAATTTTCTTCCTTTGAGTTTGTTAGCTATTTTCTCTCTAGTTTTTTCTGATTGAATTCTGTTTTTGTTATTATACTTAGCAGCACAAGATTTTGAGCAAAAATTATGCTTTGTTTTTTCAATCTGCGCATTATTTTTTATGAACTCAGCATTGCACGAATCACAGAAAACTTTTTTATATTTTATTCGATAATTAGAAAGGCAGGTTTTGGAGCAGAAAAAATCCCAACCCTTTTTAACAGCCTCATTGTATCGACTGGAAGTTTTGATAAATTGTTTGTTGCAAGTTTTACATACCACATTAATTATTTTACGCATATAAAAATCCCCTAATTTTAAAAGGTTCGAATCATACCATTCCGATTTTTATTAGGAGATTATTACACTAAAGACCGATAACCAAATATTTTAATTAATGGGATAGTAAAGTTTAGCCTGAATCAATACCTCAAGATAAACCATGGGGGAATAACTCAACTGGGAGAGTACGAGAATTTGAGTCTCGGAGTGAAGGTTCGACCCCTTCTTCCCCTGCCACAAAAATAAAACCGATTTATAGATCTTTTTCTCAGAAATTGGGTATATTAGTAGGAGTAGTCACAATTCACCTTATTGAAAGGGGTAGAGTATGCGGTACTTGCTCGCAGCATTGAGTATGATGGGGACTCTTCTTGTAGGATGCATAGAAGAGGCCCCCCTCTCCGTCAACAGTCACCCTACCAGTGCATCCGCGGCAGTATTAGTCCCTCCAACCATCACAGGCTATTACACATCAGGATCAGTTTGGACGTGTCCCTGTGGAGCCTATTGGCAAAAGTATCTTCAGGTGCCTTATGATCGTTATTCACCGTCCGCAACATGTCCCGCAATACCTTTTTATGTTATCGGGAATAACCTGACGTCTATTACAAGCGTCACGATTAATGATCCGTACTATACGGTAAAAATTGTTAGTGCAATTCCAGGTTGTTTAACTTTAGATATTCGAGCCCTTAACAACAATTGGAATACTTCTTCCCCGGCTCCTTTATCTTGTGCCATTTTGACTTTCTGGTATGGACCTTTGTCCAAAATCCAGCAAGTGATTTCTCCGGGTATCATACCCGTATTTTTCTACAACCAGCAAGCCTATCATCAATGCACTTGGTATGCTGGTATAGAAGCTAGAAATGGAGTTAGGAAGACTCCTGTGACATCTTTTTATGATATCAATAAGCCCATACCTCCTAGCATTTTCCTTAGTGGTGACCCTAAAAGTTCTGGGTTCCCGCTGCAATATTCTGTTCTTTGTGTAGGAAGAAGCCACATGGCATTCTTGGAGAACATTACCACGAGTAAAGTGGTGACCAATGCTGATGGCAGCAAAACTACTACCTATCTTCTTACAGGTAGTCAGTACAATGTGGACTGTAAAGGATCCCGTTCATCTTTTTCTACCTCCATGGTAGTGACTCAACGCGGAACGGCTCCGACTCTCACCTATAAGATAGATAGCTATCCCCAGGTCTATGGTGGGAACACACCTGGGACAGTTACCTATGTTTATCATTGATTGATCAAGGGGCTCCGTAGCCCCTTTTTTCCAACCTATTTTTAATCAGGGTAACAAAAATTTGCGTGTTTAAGTGAATACTGCTTCCAAGCCTTTATCATCTCATCCGTTTCTTCAGCAATCCACCTGATAGCAGGTATAAGACCCTTAACAGAATCTGCTCTTACTTCCTGCCGAAAATACGGTGCTTTCAGACCAAGATTTACTTGTTTATTTTCTGAATCATATAATATAATCTCATATTCATCCATGTCTCTAACCCTTATAACAGACGCCCTAAAAGAATTTTTTCGAAAAAAGACATCTACCCCATCCTTGGGCCCCGATCCTGGAAGACCAGTTTTTTGTTTAACTTCTCTGACTCCAGGAATAGTCTTGAAAGTCTTGACCATATTTTGACCAATTAAATCAGAATCATCAGGTTTTTTTAGATTAAAAGGATTTTTTAGATTAAAAGCATCTTTTTCAAAGCGATCAACAATAGCTCCGCTGGATTCCAGTTTGTCCGATACCCTATCCAAGGCCAGGGCCATGTCCGGTCTGCCAGCCTGTTCGAGTTCCGATGCTATCAGATCGATGCGCTCCGAAAATATGTTCATACAATGTCCTTTTAAAAAATTTCTAAGGTACTTTATGCCTTCGGAACTTTACTCCAATTAATCAGGATGTATTGAACATCCCCTTTGGCATTCATAGCTTTGAGCCAGGTAAGCGGATCCTGTTTGGTTACTATCTCAGTATGAAAAGCATAAGCACAAACACCTGTCTGTGTTATATAAGATACAAGAGATCGAGTAGTCAATATCTCATCTTCTATGAGAACCCAATTCAACAGAGTATATCCTATGGATGACCCAGCATTTTTAGTCAAAACCCAAACAATGGGATCAACATCCACTATTTCATTATGAAATAAAATTGAGCTCAAATCCGTTTGGGTAGCATATGCTATGAAATATTTTTTACGTCGTGCCATGATATGCCCCCTTAATAAGGTAGAATTCCTTTGAATGATACCTGACTAATTACCCGATACTCCACAGAATTCAAAGTGACTCGTGTATCGTTCTGGGGTAAAGTCCAGGTGCCACAATTATTCGTGCTATTGAGAACAATGACTTTCTGGCACTTTCCGGCAATGAAATTCAATTCAAGATCCGCACTACCCCCAGGCAGACGAATGGGAAGGTTAGCTGTGAAATTTGCCGCGGTATCTATCGTAGCTTTATCAGCCAAAAGAATATTAAAGGTAGCCATAATAGCAAAAGCTTCTCGAGACCAATCAGCAGATTGTGTGGCAGGATCTACTGAGCTCGATACCTTCTGGCATTTATAGACGCCATCGGCACTATACACGAGTTCGTTTTGCAGATAAGTTCCTGCGGCTTTAAAAATTTTCACCTGAGAGACGTCAAAGGTATTTAAAGTGACTTTATTGGTAGGGGAACTGAGAGATACACTGAGCCAACCTTTATCATCTTCTATTTTAAAATCTATGCCCAATAATTTCTCCCCCTCCCACACAAGAGTATACTGATCTCCGTTATCTATGCGAGCTTCTTCCTCAGCTGTTGTCGTATAGAAAGTATAGTCAGAGGCTACTCCACCATAATTAATGGCTATGGCATCCATAAAAGCTGGGGTTGGGATAGCGGAGGTCAGTTCAACGATTTGTTGATCTTTAATGCGGACGATAATAGACAGCATAGAGGTCTCCTTTGTTGAGATATTTCCTTTTTCTACTTTATATTAATAAATTATTCTAAAAATTTTTACTTCTCTACCCGTTATAGAAATCAAGTCTTTAGGGTACTTTGCTTGGCCAAACCAAAAAATAATTGGGTGTTCACGAGTTTTTCGGTATAATATATCATCATTTGGATGGACAGGGGCATCTAACCAATTTATGAATATTTGACACATTTTCAGGAGAGCCTAATGAAAAAAGGATTACTTGTTTCATTGTGGATTGCTGGTGCCTTAATCTATATGTGGCTAATGACATATTGCTTTGCTCTGGTAAGCAAAGATGACGATGTCCTGATGATTGGAGGCATCATCGGACTGCTGGTTTTATTGGTGGTTGCATTTGCTGTAGCAACCCCCGTTATGAAAAAAATAGTCAAAATCGTAAAAACATTAAACTAAAAGGAGTTTCTTTATGAAACGCGTTTTGCTTTGTATTGTAGGTGTGTGCTTGTTGTCCATGACTGGCTGTGGATTCAAAGTCATTCCTCCCGGTCATGTTGGGATCGTGGTAAATCAATTTGGATCTGAAAAAGGCGTCTCAAATTATTTTGCTAAAACGGGAGCTTTTCTTTTTAATCCAATCACCACAAAAGTTTTCGATTACCCCATATTTGTTCAAACAGCTGTTTGGTCAGCAAGTCCGCATGAAGGTCGTCCAACCAATGAAGAAATCACTTTTAATACAAAAGAAGGCACTAGCGTCAGCGGTGATATTTCTCTCAGCTATCAATTAAACTGCGAAAAAGTCCCAAGTTTCTATGTAAAATTTCGCTCTGATGATTTGAGCCTATTTACTCATGGATTCCTTCGAAATATAGCCCGCGATGCTTTCAATGAAATTGGATCAGGATATACCCTTGAAGAAGTTTATGGACTTAGGAAAGAAGAATTTCTGAAATCTGTAAAATTAAGAGTTAATGCTGAAGTTAACCAGTATGGAGTATATGTTGTGCAATTTGGCTTTACCGGAGCCCTCCGAATGGACTCTGGTATCATGGGGGCATTGAACCAAAAACTGCAAGCTATCCAGAACGCCATCACATCAGAAAATCAGCTCAGACAATCAGAGGCTGATGCCAGAAAGATAGTAGCTGCTGCAGAAGGGCAAGCTAAAGCCAACGAACTTCTGTCAAAATCCATTACTCCAGTTCTGGTGCAATGGAAAACTCTTGATATCACTCTCAAAGCTATTGATAAATGGAACGGTCAACGTCCAATGGTTGAGGGCAGTGGTAGTGGCATGCTGTTGCAGATACCTTTGCCACCACAAAAATAATTTATGGTTTTGGGTTTTCGCCTTGGTATAATATATTGCTTGCTGATCATGGAAAGTAAACCATCATAGAAACGAGTGTGAAAAAATGGCTACAAAACAAAAAATCTGTCTGTTCGTTATTGATCCCCAGAACGATTTCGTGAATCGGGATGGTAAAGCGACCCTGCCAGTTAAAGGTGCCATCGGTGATATGGATCGACTTGGCCTATATGGTCAATAAGAACCATAAGGACATTGATGAAATCGAGGTTACATAGCAAAAGGCTTTTCTAAGAAAGGTTAAGAACTTGATTCAACAAAAGTTCTTAATCTTTCTTCAGATTTGTGTAGTGCTTTGATTTTTATCATATAGCTTTGATAATGTTTACTACAATAGCCTTTTCCATAATGCGCCCCACCGCATATAATACAAACTCGTTTAATTTTTTTTATAGCTCTATTATTAATAAGCTCCATATACCGGTTATATTTCCTCTGAAGATGTATTATAGAATCTTTATAAATCCATGGGAGAAATTTGAGAATATCTTGTATAGCCGTTATTCTAAGTTCCACAATATTATCGGCGGCATAATTTTTCTCCATAATTTTAGAATTGATGCCCTCCTGTTTAATTATATCTCCTACACTTTTACAAAACATTCGTGTACTTGTAATAGATATATAAGCTTGATTTCGTCTTTTGTTTCTTCCGAGCAAAGAAATAGAACCATCCCCATCGAAATATCCTCGTATAAAATGTGGTATAAATTCTTCCTTTATATCTTGTGGAAATTGAAGACTATTAGTCTTTCTTGGAGTACACCCATAATTGGATAAAACATCAGATATATGTTTATTTTCAATAGTTAGATGATAATTTTCTTTCGTGGAAGCAGATTTCCCATTTTTTAAATAGGATATACGAGCATGACCTTTATAAAGAGGCTTACCCTCAGGGTGAATTAATATATTCAATCTATCGAGCATATCTTTATCTTTTACAGATAAATTTAATGAGATATGATGACCTGAATTACAACCGTCAGCAAAAAGGAAACCTAAAAAATACGCTTTTTCCTGAGAGTCTATAGTATCAAAAAAGTCCTCCTTTAGTGCATATTTTCTATGAGATTGAGATAAAGGGCGTATTTTTGTCTTTAATTTTTTTAAAATATTACATATGGTAGCCCAGGACACATTGTATTCTTTAGCCAGTTTAAGCGTACTTGAACCCGCTAAATATTTATCAGACACTCTATTATGCTCTGATACCGGAATTTTGAATAGCATTAGATATTCCTGTAAAAAATATATGTTTGTTTCCCAATATATATTTCGTATAATGTTATTAAGAGGTTATTACAAACTTAAAGGAAAGGTGGTTTAGAATGAGTCCTTCAAAAGTATGTCTTCTTATTATTGATCCTCAAAAGGATTTTTGTGAAGGAGGTGCTTTACCTGTTACAGGGGCTAACAAAGACTGTGAACGCATAGCCTCTATGATTCGCAAAAATGGCAGAGATATCGATGATATACAGATTACTCTAGACAGCCATTATTCCTTGAGCATATTTCACCCAATTTGGTGGATTAATAAAAATGGAGATCACCCGGGACCCTTTACGACAATTTCTGAAGAATCCGTTCTCGATGGAACTTGGAGGGCCTTTGATAAAAGCAAACAAGATTGGTCTACTTATTATCTGAAAATGCTTAAATCAAAAAATAGGTATCAACTTATGGTGTGGCCCGAACACTGTATCATTGGTACTCCTGGTCAAACTATTCATACGGATCTATTGGATGCTGTGATGAATTGGGAGCATAAATATTATGGCATTGCTCCAAGAATTACAAAAGGTTCGAATCCTTTCACAGAACATTATTCTGCTGTAAAAGCAGATGTGGAAGATCCAAAAGATCCTTTGACGAGACTTAATGAGAACCTCATTAAAGTCCTCAAAACTTATGACACCATACTTATTGCCGGCGAAGCTCTGTCACATTGCCTAGCTAATACGGCAAGAGATATAGTTGAGGAATTTAATGTCGATCAGATTAAAAAAATAGCCCTTCTTGAGGATGCTACATCGAACGTAGCATCCTGTGAGAAGCTCGGGGAAGACTTTGTCAACGAGATGGTTGGCAAGGGAATGCAAATCTCAAAAACTACCACCTTCTTCAAGTGATTTGGGGTTATTTATGAGATTATTTGGGTACGATCTGATCATTAAGAAAGCCAAGAAAGCACCAACAGAAGTTCATGGTGCTAAAGTAGGCTGGTGGTATAGACTACCCGATGATTCAACAGATAAAGTAAGACTGCTATACAAAAATGACCCCGAAAACGAACTTCGCTGTATTAAGTGTAATGGGTCTATACGTGAGGGATGGGTTTGGGATTGTTATTTTGTGGTTATGGATTTAATCAATCTTAAACTCAGCTCTCCTGTGTGTATAGAGTGCTGTCCTGATCTATCCACAATACTCAAGCATTTTAGCAAGGATAAAACTTATGCCTAAACTCAGTGCAATCACAACAGATCAATCTCAGGAATCTTTGCCAGGGTTTCACTATTCAGCCGTCTCAGTAGATCGTCTGACCGACGCTTCCGAATATACCCTTGTAGGTATCGTGGTTGATAAGACCGGTTCGGTAGTCCCTTTTAAAAATGATCTGGAAGCCATGATGGGAGCTGCGGTAGAGTCTTGTCAAAGTTCACCCCGATCCATCAATCTGCTTATACGGACCACGGCCTTCAATTCGGTTTTTGGTGGCGGCAGCATCGAAGAGATTCTTGGTTTCGTCCCCTTGAATTCGGTCGACACAACCAAATTTGCCGGCACACTCAAGCCCGATGGCGGAACGAATCTCTATGATGCTACAGAAGAAATGGTCCAAGCCATCTATATGTATGGCAAGGATCTTTATGCTAAGAAATATCTTAGCAATGCTATTGTCTTCATCATCACTGATGGGGATGACAATAGCTCTTCTCAGTCGACTCCTCAGTCGATTGCCGATGCCGTAAAGACCATTCAACAGGAAGAGATCCTGGAGTCGATCCGGACTATTGTCATCGGAATCAATGATACGGATGCGCACATGAAAAAAAGACTTGAGGATTTTGTGAAGGACTCGAAGCTGGATGAGTATGTCTCCATGGGCCAGGTTACCAAGCAAAAACTTGCTAAACTTGCCCAGTTTGTGAGCAGGAGCACTAGCTCTCAGTCCCAATCGCTCGGTACTGGCGGCGCTTCACAGCCTCTTAGCAATTTCACGTTCTGACGAGGAGGGTCATGGAAAATTCCATGACCCTTCAAATTTCTTGACAAAATTGTACGGCATTGACTATTTATGACCGTACTTCGTACGGGATAATCTATGTCAGATCAAAAGACTTTAGAAAAATTCATGCAGGTAACCATGGAGATTGTTAATGGCTGTTTGGCTCATATCAATGCTATGGAATGCCTACTAATTAATTCTGGAGTCATAACCAAAGAAGAACTGATGTCCAGTATTAAAGATTCAGGTACTTTGCCTGATCGTATCGCTGGCATGAATGTTTTATCTGCAATGCTAAAGGAGACGGAGAATGAAAAAATTTCTTGACTTTTTCGTGAAAGTCGAAGAGCAAGCCAAATCTGAGGATGTAAAACCTATTCAAGCAATTCCTCAGGCATCCCGTTCTTTACCGACAGACGGGATAACCACATTGCCCTCTTCTATTGGTGTAGAGGATGAGGCCATTAAAAAGGAATTAATAACAGCTTTAGAAAAAGCTAATCTGGCTGGGTATGACTATTTTGAACTTGCAAAAGCAGTTGATGCTCAAGCTTCCATCATCCCTTCAGAAGCCCTTAGGTTTCAATCTGCTTTTGCCGTAGCGACTGCTACGGATTCGAATGTCACGGCAGATAAACTCATTTCCACTGCGGCTCATTATCTTGAGGTGTTTAAGGGAAAAGAGGATGAGTTTACTAAGGCCATGGAGCAGCATTCTGCCGCTGCTATTCAAGGGAAAGAGAAACAGATAACGGATATTGATACAGAGATGAAAGCCAAGGCGGAGCAGATTAATGCTCTCACCCAAGAAATCAACACTCTGCAGCAGCAGAAGACTAATATGCAAAATGAGCTCTCTGGGGCAAAAGCAGATGTAGAGCGCGTAAAAAACAATTTCTACGCAACAATGAAAAAATTCACTGATCGGATTACATCCGATATTGAAAAAATCAAAACCTATCTGGGGGGGAAATAATGAATAGTGAATTGAAAGGTAAGATCAAAAGTTTCTGGGCAAGGCCAGAGGGTAAAGTAGGAATGATTGCCGCGGCTATTTTAGCCTTTGCCGGTTTTATAGGTTTCATTCACCTATTGCCCTTTTTGGTAACAACTGCTGTACAGCTCTTATTCCTTGGGGGTGTTGGAGCTTTTCTATTCCTATTAACCCGACCTACTACGCATGTACTTTTTCAGATTGTATGTAGAAAAATAACTAGTGCAGTTATCAAGATTGATCCTCTTGAGATTCTGAAAATGAAAGTAAGAGATATGGAAAGCAATCTTGAAAAAATGTCTGAATCTCTTACAAGTCTTAAACAAAGCCTCACACGCCTTGCCAGAAAAATCCAACAAAATCTTGCAGATCTCCAGGCCAACATGGAAAAAGCCTCCTATGCCAAAAAACAAGGTGAATCAGAGGCTATGTATTTAGCCAGCAGAAAAGCAGGCCGGCGAGAAAAATCAAATATGACTTTGAAAGAACTATATGAAAAAATTGAACGTATGCATAACGTTCTGACAAAGATTTATAAGAATAGCGCCATCGTAATTGAAGACACAAAAGATGAGATAGATGTCACCGAAGAAGAATATAAAGCAGTCAAAGCTGCTAATAGTGCCATGAAATCGGCTATGTCAGCTATCAATGGTAATAAAGATCGCAGAGCCATCTACGAAGAGGCTTATGAGGTATTAGCAGAAGACATTGCAAATAAATCTGGTGAATTGACTCAGATGATGGAGATGTCTGATAGTCTTATGAAAAATATCGATTTGGATCAGGGAATGATGGAAGAACGCGGCATGAAAATGATAGAAGAATGGGAAAAGAAAGCCGATGCATGGTTGCAAAATTCTACAACAAAAAGCGATGCCATCACAAAGGTAAGTGGTCAGGCCTCAAAAAAGCCTTTATCAGCTCAAGTGGAAGAAGTTGTCGATAACACTAATCAATTCTCAAACCTTTTCAACAAGTAACCGCGTAATAAATTTACGCAAAGGAGTGTATCTGTATGGCTAAGAAAATTTACATTCAACCGGGCGTGTGGGTAGTCTTGATTTTCCTTGCATTGGTTGGCGGTTTCTTTGGCTTGAAAGCATTACAAAAAAGTGGTGGAATCGGAAAATTATCCGACATCGTTGCTCCAAAATCCGGTTCCACTACTTCTTCAGCTAAAGCCACAAAAATTGATGGCATTACCCCCGTTGTCGTAGCCATCAATACTTGGGTAGGATATACTGGGCTTATATACTACAATGGGGGCCTGGCCCCCTCAAAAGATTCCCGTTTTTATAAAGAACAAGGTATTCTTGTTCAGATCGTGGTGATGGATAATTTTGACGATTCACGTTCCGCTTTTTCCTCCGATAAGGTTAATGTAATATCCAATACTGCGGATGTTTTACCAACGGAAATAGCATCTCTTCAATCTATGAGTCCAAAAGTATTCATGCAGGTTGACTGGTCCCGCGGCGGGGATAAAATTGTTGTCCGACCTGGAATAAATACCGTTGCCGATCTCAAGGGCAAAACCATCGCAGTTGCTCCAGGAACCCCTTCCAATACCCTTCTTATTAGGGCTTTGGAAACAGGTGCTCTGACATGGGATGACATTAAGGACAAAATCATCAAAGTCGGAAAAGCTCCGGATGCCGTACCCCTTTTCAAAAGCGGTAATGCTGATGCGGCCATCGTATGGGCACCAGATGATGAAGATTGCATAAAGGGTGTTCCCGGAGCGAAAGTTCTGATTAGCACCAAGGAAGCAAATTTTACTATTGCTGATGTTTTCTATGCTAAAGCCGATTACATTACCAAACATCGCAAGGAAATCATAGGTTTTACAAAAGGTATCTTGATTGTGGCAGCTGAAATTAATGCCTCTGAAGATACACGTAAGCAAGCTCAAACTTTGGCCGCTCAAGTTTTCAATGTACCCGCAGCCGTGGTGGATCTGAATTTTGCTCGGTTCACAACCTACGGAGACAATGTAAATTTCTTCAATTTGGATCCAGTTGGCTGCAAATGTGTAAAGGGTGAAGATCTCTATACCAAAATGGCCCAGGCATTCAATGCTATCGGAATGGCTCCAGCCAATTTACCCTCATGGAGAGAGATTACCGATATCTCTATTCTAACCGAAATCAAATCGGCTTTTGCTGGGCCACAGAATGATGCAGAACCCGGTCAGACTTTCAAGGCCCCCACACCAGCCCTAAAGTCCGCGCCAGCTGTGGCCACAAAAAGGATAACCATCAATTTTGCAACTGGAGTCTACACCCTAAGCGATGAAGCTCGTTACAATATTGATCGAGAATTCTCCTCGATAGCCAAGTCTTTTGCCGGCTACCGAGTTAGAATCGAGGGCAATACTGATAATGTCGGAAACCTGCAATCAAATCTATCTCTCTCCAAGAAGAGAGCCCAGGCTGTGGCCAATTATCTGTCTCAGACTTATAGTTTCGACCCCAATCGGTTCATTATTGTTGGCAACGGACCCAACAAACCCGTAGCTGACAACTCCACGGAAGATGGTAAAGCTGCAAACCGTCGAACTGATTTCGAATTGATTCAGGAATAAGATCTCTTCCCCCAAAAGGGCATTACAATAATGCCCTTTTTATCTCCGAAGGACAGTCTCATGAATTGGAAAATTCTTTTTGATCTCCGCGGAAAATTGAATAAACGATTAGATACTCTCATAGGCGTAGGGGGTTTTATAACACTTATGCTTCTATGGGTATTCATTACCCAGATGAAATGGATAACGCCAAAAATTCTTCCCTCACCCTTCAAAGTTATCTCAGCCTTTAAAGAGCTTCATTTTCAGGACGCCCTCGTCAGGAACACCCTGTTTTCAGTCTATCTTAATGTCATGGGATATCTTGAGGCCATAGCTGTCTCATTAATGGCGGGATTTTTGATGGGTCTATTCCCCTTATTCCGAAGCCTATTCAGCAGATACATAAACGCTTTTAGATTTATTCCTCTACCCGCAATAACAGGAGTATTCATAGCGGTTTTTGGTATCTACATGGGGATGAAGATACATTTTTTGGCTTTTGGTATCATGGTCTATCTCATTCCGACAGTAATCCAAAGAGTCACAGAAGTCGAGGATGTTTACGATTCAACGGCAATCACACTTGGAGCAACACCCCGGCAAAGAATATGGCATGTATTTATCCCCGGAGCCTTATCCAGAATCTCAGATGATATTCGAGTTTTAACTGCCATCAGCTGGACCTACATAATTATCTGTGAAATGGTAAATGCCCAAGGTGGTGTGGGTGTACTTTCTTGGATAGCCAGTAGACAGGTAAGAGTTGACAAGATATTCGCCATCCTTCTTGTTATCATGACTATAGGTATGGTTCAGGATAAAATTCTTGAGATGTTAGATCGACTATTCTTTCGACACAAATATATTTAAGGAATATAGCCATGGCAGACCAAAATGGAATGGAAACATTATTTCATCAACCAGTTCCAGCCACACCTCAGGCACCCAAGACAGATGGATCAATACATTTTGAAAATACGGATCTTCCTGATATCATCGAACTGCGGAACATTAACCAGGATTATCTGGATCCGAAAACCAACAAAACTAACTCGGTTATAAAAGACCTAAATCTTCTTATAGAAGATAAGCCGGGACAAGGTCAATTTGTAGTGCTCCTGGGACGTAGTGGCTGTGGAAAATCAAGTGTATTACGTTATATTGCAGGCCTGCAACAACCTACCTCTGGAGAAATCCTATTTCATGGAAAACCACGTACTAAAGATCAACATATCAGCATGGTTTTTCAAAAATATTCTTCATTCCCTTGGCTCAGTGTTCTGAAAAATGTGGAATTTGGTCTGAAAATTGCCGGTATAGCCCAAAAAGAGCGGAGAGAAAAAGCCCTAAAAATGATTCAGATAGCAGGATTGTCAGGCCATGAAAACAAATATCCTGCGGAATTATCCGGGGGGCAACAGCAACGTGTTGCTATAGCTCGAAGCCTTCTATGTAATTCTGAAATTTTACTTCTCGATGAACCTTTTAGTGCCTTGGACACTAATACAAGAGGTAAAATGCAGGATTTTCTTGCGGAACTCTGGAGTCAGTCTCAATTGAATATGACCATTATCTTTGTTACCCATGATATTCCAGAAGCTGTGTATCTGGGTGATGAAGTATGGATCATGAGTTCCAATCCGGGTCGTATTGTAGAACGTCTTCATATTGATATCCCTCTCAATCGGGCAAAAGATATGAAGAGAGAAAAAAAGTTTACGGATTATGTCTACTACATCGAAGATAGGCTAAATGCGCTATGAAAAGATATAATGATCGCTTGGAAATAAGAATTGACTCCCAACTCAAGAAAAATTGGAAGAAATTCTGTCAAAATCTCTCTTCATCTGAGGAAGCCCGGAAAGCCCTACTGAATCATATAACTGAAAACACTCTCAAACAAGCCTTCCTTAAAAATATGCAGGAGGGATCTTTTGTAAATCATCTCCAAGCTTTTCTTCTCAAAGCCCCCAAAGATGTATTCACACAAATTGAAAATATGCTTGGTCCTGAGGAAGAAGAATATATTCTTCGAACTCCAGACAGATTTCTTGCAGGATTAGGCTATTTCATTGTCACCCAAAGAGGTAAAAAAGTTCTTGAGAAAAGATTATTGGAAGGAAAATAATCTTTTGGTTCACATAGAAAAACTAGTATAATACAATTATGAATGCTGACCATTATTTCGAAATAGGATCGTCACATAGGGTATGTCAGGACTATGCCCTCAGCGGGGTAAAAGAGAATCTGGCCTATGCAATTGTTTCTGATGGCTGTTCTGGCGCGATCCATTCTGAAATAGGGGCACAGATTCTCTGTCATGCAGCAAAATATTATATCGAACTCTATCATAATTCGAGCCTCTTTCAGAGTACAGGCATAGAAACACTCCTTAAGGTTTTAGGAAAAAGCATATTACAGAAAGCTGATGAACTCAGAAAAGGCTATGTCATAGATCCGGCGGCTCTCCAAGCAACTTTGTTAATCGCAATCTTTTCGGGGAATCGCCGGCTCATTTTTGGCTGGGGGGATGGAGTCATCATTGAGGATTATGGCCCCATGGGTAAAATAATAACCGAAATTGATTTTGAATCAAATGCCCCTTATTATCTGGCTACTAATCCTGATAGCTATGCCGCCAAATTTTCAGAAACCCACGTAAAACATAGAATATGGATAAAAGATTCTTTAACTGAAGAAGAATGGCCCTATAATACATTCTATATGCAGGAACTGCACAGAAGCTGGAGCGGACCCACCCTTCTATCAATTACTCTATGCTCTGACGGCATTAAAAGTTATCAGGATGAAAAAAAGAAACCTATTGAAACTTTGTCTATGATTCCCCAATTCATCGATTACCCCGATTATAAAGGGCCATTCGTACAAAGAAACATGAATTTTCTTAAGCGGTCTATGGAAAAACAAAAATGGTCCCATCATGATGACATCAGCTCGGCCTGTATAGCCCTATGAAAAAATCTGGACAAAGAGTCAAAACATCCAAAGGTATCATAACCTTTGATGAAAAAGACTACAAAGCAGCTGGTGGTCAAGCCGCAGTATTTGTCAAAGGTGACATGGCCTATAAAATCTATCATGACCCAAAAGATACCATACCAGTTGCCAAAATCCATGAACTCAGTGCAATAAAACATCCCGAGGTTCTGGCACCCATTGAACCCCTCTATGACCTCAATGATCAACCGATAGGGTTCTCGATGTCGTCCGTACCGAAAATGGAATACTTCTGTAAAATATTTACCCAGGCCTTTCGAAAAGCCAAGAATATCTCCCTTCAGGAGATCATCGCCCTTGATAAGAAAATGCAAAAAATCCTGGATTATATCCATGGGGTTAATGGCACTCTCGTTGTTGATTACAATGAGATGAATTTTCTCCTGAATACCTCCTGCGATACAGTCTATCACATTGACGTGGATTCTTATCAGACCAAAAGTTTTCCAGCGACAGCCCTCATGGTGTCGATCAGGGACCCTTTAACCCCTAAAGCCGGCTACAATGCGCTCACAGACTGGTATAGTTTTGCTATCGTGACATTTCAAATGTACATAGGAACCCATCCCTTTAAGGGAGTCCATCCGGACTATAAGCCAAAAGATCTGGAACTTCGAATGAAAGATGGGGCCTCTGTCTTCAACAAAAAAGTAGGCCTTCCGGAATCCTGTGAAGATTTCTCCGTGATTCCCAAGAAACGCCTAGAATGGTATAAAGCTCTTTTTTCAAATAAAGATCGATCAGAACCTCCTTCACTGGAAGCTGTCGAAGTAGCCCAGATAGCTTCGAAGGTCATAACCAGTAAAGGTGATTTTGTAATCCGTCTGCTTGCGGAATATGATAAACCTGTTCGGAAATATTACTTTCTGAATAATGAGCGATATATTCTGACCAATAATGAGGTCTATAAAGATTCTCAGTCCATCTTGAAATTCAGCAAATCGATCGATAAAACTCCTTTTGAGCTGACTTTGGTTGAGAATGAAGAGCCTCTTATGGCTTATCTGACCCAGGATAAGGTGGAGTTTTTTGACCTAAAAAAGACCCCTATAAGTTCAATTGCCGCGGAAGAAATGATGCATCATAACGGTATCATCTATACCTTGAACAATGGGCAACTTGTAGAAAACATCTTTGAGCGTCTTGGGAAGCTGATTCATCGGACCAGAATCATATGTAAGATTTTTCCGTCATATCAGATGTATCCAGGTATTATTGTTCAAGATGATTTCATGAAATGTCATTTGGCTATTCCTTTTGCGAAAGGTAGCTGTGTCAACATTCATATTCCTGAATTGGATGGAAAAAGAATCATTGATGCCTATTATAATGGTGGGTTCTGTATCACGATATCAGAAAAGGGAGGCGTTTATACCCGTACGACGACGCATTTTAACACCATGCATTCGTCTTATACAATCCAAGAAGAAGAGATCGACACTCTTTACCCAATAAATTTTATCACCCTTCCTAACGGGCTTTGTATTTCGCGGGACAATGATAAGGTGGTCCTGTTCAAGGAAGTGAATCAAAGAAAGGAAATTTCCAATGCACCCTTCACAGCTTCCATGAAGTTATATAACGAACACACACAAGTTTTATTTGTTCACGACGACAAGCTTTATTCTGTTACAATGAAATAGGGGGACTCAATCAATGTCATATCCAGATCTGAATAAATATTTGCAGGACCATCCCCAGGACACTTATGGGGATTTCAAGAAAGAAAAACCCCGGTCAGCTGTTTCACGGGCCTTGTATTATTCCCGCAGGAAAGCTCTGGGGATCACCGGTAGGGCTGAAAGAACATCTACTAAATATGAGACAGTAGATACCTTTATCAAGGCAAATCCTGAGGCAAGCTATGTGGGCTTCAGAGCGAAGCACCCAAAATTCCCTTGCAGGGAATGGGCTTTCTACAAGCGGAAAAGGTGCATTGTAGGGAGACTTCGATCCCCACGAAAAGAACCTGTCAACGGAAAAGCCCGGAATTATACCAAGATCTATACATCGATCTGGTCTGCTGATCGGACATCAGTTGAAAAAGCTTCTATCATGTCGACTCTTCAAGGCATTTTCGATGCCTTGAACAAAAATTGCAAGACACAGATTGAGGTTGTTATAGTTTCAGGGGGGTCCAGTGAATCAGACCACATTGAAATTCGTCGGTTAACGAAATAGAGAGGGAGAGTCTCAATGGATAAGAAAATGAGTAGGAATAAGGTGATTGCTACCCTTATTCATGACGGTCGATTCGAAGTAGCTGAAAAAGGTGGAGATATCTGGCTTCTCAAGGTTATCAACGGCCGGACTGTCTCAATTATCCTTGAGTCCATCGACGGTGGTGGACGATATACGATCCGTCCACCCAAGTACCATTTCCGTTCCCCCTCGTCACATTTTGACTATTTGGAGGAAGAGGAACGGATCACGCGAAATAAAGGCATGCTTTTCCGGCTTATTCGGTGTCTTAAGGACACCAAAGTTTGGGAAGTGATTGATAATACCAAGGGCTTTTTCGAAATCAATTCCCATAACCCTGTTCTTAAGGGGTCGAAAACCTTGTCAGCCAAAGTGTCAGCTGAATTTGACTCTATTCGTGGATTCTAATTCACTTGCAGTGGGCATAAACGGTTTCAGCCCCGGCACCAGAAGTATAGCCCAAGCTGAATGGGTATAATGCATGGTGTATGCCCACTGCACTCACTTCCCTTGAGGAAGAATAGACTAATGAAAACCAGAACATCATGTATCGTATTACTCTAAAAAAATATGGCAAATAAAAGAAAATATCTGAGAACAAGGGATATGGAGCTTGCCATAGTTGATTATTTCAACCCTCGAGTCAATCTTATCGTCCCCAATATTTCTTGGGGTATGTTCATACATGAATGTGATTTGTTACTTATCACAAAACATAGCTATGCTTATGAGATCGAAATCAAAATCAGCCGTGCAGATTTGAAAAAAGATTTAGAAAAAAAGCATGGCCATAAATCGGAAAAAATAAAAAAACTCTATTTTGCCTTACCGGATTACCTACTTGATACGGTTGATCTAATTCCCAAGCATGCTGGAATTTTGTCAGTAAATCAAAAGTTAAAATGCCACATGGTTCGTGAAGCAAAAATTAATTCGGAATACAAATTTTCTGATGCTGAAAAATTCCAAGTTGCTCGGCTTGGGTCTATGCGAATATGGGAATTAAAGAAAAAGCTCGGACAGCTAATGGATAAAGAACTTATCTTTATCCATGCATTCCGTGAAAACTCTTCTTATAATGACCTGGACCTGGATATAAAAGATTCAAATAAATGAACCCAAAGCCCAAAATCAATAAATAAATGTCTTCCCTTGAAAATTCCTTAGAACAATCTCATTGGGTGTCTTCTCTACAACATAATCCGGACCTACAGGAATCTTTCCACCACCACCCGGAGCATCAATAACGAAAGTCGGGACAGCATAACCAGATGTGTGCCCTCTCAAACCTTCAATTATCTCTATGCCTTTATCAACAGACGTGCGAAAATGAGAAGATCCAATAATTGGGTCAGCTTGATATAAATAATACGGCCGGCAGTGTGCTTTCAACAATTCATGCATGAGAGATTTCATTGTTTCTACCGAGTCATTTATGCCTGATAAAAGAACTGTCTGGCTTCCTAAAGGTATGGCAGCATATGCCAGTCTTTTCAAGGCACATACGGCCTCAGGAGTCAATTCATCAGGATGTGTAGCATGAATACTAACCATCAAAGGATGATACTTCTGCAGCATGTCAGTCAGGGATTTCGTTATCCTCTGAGGAAGCACCATAGGAACCTTGGTCCCTATACGAATGATCTCAACATGCTTGATGTTTCGAAGCTGACTGAGAATATGCTCGAGACTTTCTCCGGGTAAGGTAAGAGGATCTCCACCAGAGATCAGGACGTCTCGAATCTCTTTGTGCTCTTTGATATATTGAACGGCTTTCTCCAACTGGGCATGATGAGGATGACCAACCATCCTCGATCTCGTGCAGTAACGGCAGTAGGCACTGCAGAAGGATGTTGAAAGAAAAAGAATTCGATCCGGATAACGGTGGACCAACCCTTCGATGGGAGATTGATTCACCTCGCATAAAGGGTCCTCAGACTCACCAGGAGCCTTCAGGAGCTCGGTTGTTGCCGGGATCATAGTTCGACGAAGGGGCTGCATGGGATCAATTGGATCCAGCAGGGAAGCATAATAGGGGGTGATGGCCACCGAGAGATTTGGGGCCTCCTTAAGAGCTTTTTCTTCGTCCGGACTGAGAGTTAGAATTCGGCTGATTTGTTCGAAGGAAGTAAAACGGTTTTCTATTTGCCAGAGCCAATCGTTCCAGAGTTTGAGAGGGGTAGTGGGGAAGAACTTCTTTCGGAAGGATTCAGGTCGTTTGGAAACTGGAAGGCTTCGTTGGGGGAACGGGTCAGCATCATCAGGCTGACCAATCATCCTTTCTTTGGAAGAAGATAAAGGAACCGACTTGGAAATCGAGCTACGACTGTTCATTTAGGCAATCCTTTCTGAATGGTTTTATAAATATAATACAGATTATCGAAGGATTATTAAATAAAATTTTTTCGGGGCAACAAAAATCTGATTGATTCTCTTTTATTTTCCCGTATAATATATCTCATGGATGCCAAAACAGAAGAAGATCTTTTTGATGAGTGGAGGGGTTTATTCAATCTATATCGTAATAACGATATGCTCCCAAAGGAAGATCGTGAAAGATTTATTCAGCTTTCTGAGGAACTCCGAAAGCTATGCTATTTTCAAAAGTTGCCATCAATATTAAAAGAGAGGTATTAATATGATCATCAAAAGTTTACTTGATCAAGATTTTTATAAAATAACTATGTCACAGATGATTCATCATCGGTTTCCGGAAGCCATCACGACCTGGAAATTCAAGTGTCGAAACCCCATGATGAACCTTGGCAAATTCGCCGATAAAGTCAATGAAGAGATCACGGATTTCTGTAGTCTCAAATTCATGGATGATGAGATCAACTTCCTCAAGGGTATTCGATTCCTGAAGCAGGACTATCTGGAATTCCTTCGGGATCTCCAACTCAAGAAAGATTATGTTCTGGTCAGCACCAAAGGCAATGAATTGGACATCCAACTTGAAGGACCCTGGTCCCGGGTAACCTTTATGGAAGTTCCAATTCTGGCCATTGTCAACGAGCTTTTCAGTCAGGATGCTTCGAAAGGCAAAAATGAGACGGGCATTACGAATCTGAACAACAAAATTCATCTCATAGAACAAGCCAACAAAAATGAACCCCATCTGCAGTTCAAGTTTTCAGACTTCGGTACGCGTCGACGCTGGAGCCGTGAATGGCAACGCAATGTTGTTGGAACGATCCTCTCCAGAATCCCTCAGAACTTCACCGGCACCAGTAATGTAGCATTGGCCAAAGAATTCGGAATAACTCCTATAGGCACGATGGCCCATGAAATGTTTCAGGCCTCACAGGCTTATGTCCGTTTAGTCGATAGCATCAAATTCACACTGGAAAACTGGGTACAGGAGTACCGCGGGGACCTCGGAATCGCTTTAACCGACAACATCACTATGGATGCTTTCCTGAGGGATTTCGACCTGTATTTTGCCAAACTCTTTGACGGTTGCCGGCATGACTCGGGGGATCCATCTGTCTGGTGTGACAAATTAATTGCTCATTATCAGAAGCTCAAAATCGATTCGAGGACCAAAACGGCCGTCTTCTCAGATGGTTTGGATTTCTGGAAGGCTTTGGAGCTCGCCCGGAAATATCATGGCAAGATCAAGACCGCTTTCGGGATAGGGACGAATCTGACCAATGATTGTGGGACGCCAGCGTTGCAGATCGTCATGAAAATGGTCCAGTGCAATGGCGTTCCCGTAGCAAAAATCAGTGACAATGAATCCAAGATCATGTGTGAGGATCAGGACTACGTCAATTACCTGAAAAAAGTATTCAAGATTCCTGCCTAAAAATTTTATTAAGGAGCACTTATGAGCACCCCCATGGAAATGCTGAATAAGCTGTTTGAACAATATCAGCCTAAAAAAGCTGACGATGATACGAAGCATAAACTTCTCACTGCGGTCCTTACAGCCCAGATTACATCTTTGTTTTCTCTCCTATATCAATTCAGCATAACAAAGAATTTTGATCAGCTGAAAAAAGAACTCAGAAGTTTGCCAGAAATTTTTGATAGCAATTTGAAAAATGAATTCATGAAACAAATCACTGAAGAAATAAATGCTGACATAGATTCCGAAGAAAGGAAAGATCCGGATTACATAGAATTTTTAGGCATCTTTCAGAAAAACTATTCAGATGCTATAGATGAGGTCAGTAAACCTCTCAGTGAATCTTTAAGAGTGGCCATAAAGAAAACAGACGAAAAATATCCTCAAGTCGAAGGAGTTTAATCGATGACTAATGATGAAAAATTGCAGATAGCCCTACAGGCCCTGAAAGACATCGTTGATCCAATAGGTTCCTTTCAAAGGAATCTCAAGGAAGGTGAGACAATCAACGGACTAATGGCCGTAAAGTTGAGTGAAGATCATTTTTATCTGAAAGATATAGCTCAAAAGGCCCTCACCGCCATACAAGAAAAATGAAGCCCAAAGAATACATAAAAAAGTATAATCTGGAGTCGACGAACTTCTTCAATCATGGGGAGTTCATAGCTGATTTCACATCTGATTTTATGACCACCATCGATCTGCTTAGTCAAAATGATCAGCTAAACTATGAGCGATTCAAAACGGTTGTTAAGGAGATCCGCCAAAAATGGGATGGCATATCGAATAAAACCAAAGATACTGGTCTCCCCGACAAGCTGTGGAATTATTTCTACGCGACTGTTATCGTAAAAACCCGAGACCAGTTCTTTGGTGATATGCTTATGAAGCAGAAAGCTGCCCATGAAGAAAAGCAAAGAAAATGGAAGGAATATCATGATCCTTCTGCCTATCGAGAAAAATTTTTCAATTCTTTTTTTGCTAACATGTTTCATGATATGATGAGTCTTCTCTCATCTATAGCCATACCACAAAAAGCATTCGATCTCTTAGGCCTATCAACGGATTGTTCCGCGGATGACGTGAATAAAGCTTACCGTCTGTTGTCTCTTAAATACCATCCCGATAAAGGTGGGGATAGGGAGATATTTGAGGCTCTGACTAATGCAAAAAACAAATGTCTTCTATATATCAACTCAAGAAATCCTGTGGTTTGATTAATTTTTCCGGTATAATATTAAACATGGAGAATAAATGAGTAATTGTATTGATTGTTCAGAACATAAGATTCTTTCCGACCCAGATCCTGACGATTGGTTCTGCGATGATGATGTAAAAATCATCTGCAAAATTAATGGGAAAGAAATAACCTGTGCCTGCCGGCCATATAACACTCGAAAAGAATGTGAAACACCAGATTGGTGCCCTAAATCTAAATAACAAGGAGTCCGTCAATGATACAGGATTATGGAAAAGCCGTTCAAAGTATTAGAAAGCATGCTACAGAATATTTTCATCGGTACAATCTGAAATCAATTGTCCTGGGAATGTCCGGTGGGATAGACAGTGCCCTTTGTGCTGCACTTTTACAACCTGTATGTGATGACCTGAAAATGAAATTCATTGGCCGTAGTTATCCTATCCACACAAACAAAAAAGATGAGCGAGATCGAGCCATTCAATGTGGCAAAGCTTTCTGTACTGATTTCAAAGAAATTGATCTTGGGAATCGCTATGCAGAACTTGAGGCACACATGCTCGCTGGTGAATACTCTGATAAAGCTGATGATCGAAAAAATGCTATTCTCCGCGGCAACAGAAAAGCCAGACTCCGAATGATACATCTCTACGATCTTGCCGGACTCAATGATGGATTAGTAATTTCTACTGAGAACTATACTGAGATGCTCTTAGGCTTCTGGACATTGAATGGGGATGTCGGGGATTATTCTCCCATTCAAATGCTCTGGAAAACCGAAGTATACAAAATGACCGAATACCTTGCTGCTTGTACCAAAACAAAGTCCGAGGTCGATGCCCTTCTATCATGTGTTGAAGCCATTCCAACAGATGGATTGGGCATTACAAATTCGGATTTAGACCAAATCATGCCCAATTGGGAGAAGACCTACAAAACTACCCGAGAAGCCTATGAAGCTGTTGATCAAATCCTTCTGAGCAGGGACTCTTATGATATTACTCATCCTGTAATTAAAAGACATATTACAACCCAATTCAAAAGGGATAATCCTATCATCATTCCCAGGCATTTGTTATCTGACGATCTCTTTGGATTTCCTTTTTATGACCAGTAATAGAATCAAAACTCCCATAGCGGACGCATTTAGAAAATGGGAGAAAAGCGCAACAAAGGAAGAATTAGAGCAGTTTTGCCGTGATACTAACGCATTTGCATCTGTATCTGGAATTTTGAATAAAAATTCCAATGAAAATGAAGACATGAACGCTATAGCCGCATATCTTCAAATTAGTAAAATAATTTCAGCAAGCATAGCTGATAGAAAAGTAGGAATAATAAGCTCATATACATAACAAGGCACCCAATTTCGTCATAATATTTTTTAGTGCGTCAGAAAAACAGAAAAACAAAAAAACTTTTTACTAAAGGAAAAGCCATGTCTCGAATTTCTCTGATAATACTCATGTTCTGTGCCAGTGCCTTCTGTACTCCGTCCAAGATGCGTGTCGGTACTTACGCTATCAACAAATATACAGCCAACGGATACAAAAATGATAGTACCAATTTATCTTATTCAATCGTAGGAGCAGATCTTTTTTGGAAGGGATCAAATATCACTACTTATTGCGGGACTGTCAATACACGTACAATAAACAAAACTGACACTGCTGTGACCTACGCGGCAATTAGTCGACCAGCAAACGGAAAATGCGATTTCTTCTACTTTGCGGGGCACGGGCTGTTCATGACCTTTGCCAACCGTCCACCAACTCCTAATACCTATGACTACGGGCTCGGTTTAGGAAAAGGTACAAAATTTGGTCCCTACGGTGGCCTTTTCTCGGATCAATATCCTAACGGCGGAAATGGTACTAGTACTACTGAGTATACGCGATGGATGTATCTAGACTGCTGCTCTGCCCTACGATCATCCAACTGGTCAACCAGATGGACTCCGGTTTTTAAAGGCTTGCAGGTAGTCTTAGGTTATAACTCCGAAAGTTGGGAGGGATCTGATTTCTCCCCATACATGTTGACGGATTTTTGGCAGGAGTGGACCGGTAAAACTACCACAGGCGCAGCCTATACCCCGAACTCCGGAATCTGGGCAGCTCACGTCCATTCTGTCTCCAAATGGATCTATAATCGCGGTGGATGCGCCATAGCCCCTGCATGTATCGAGGCCTACGTAAGTGGCTTTCAGGGCCCTTGCTATAACACTTATGCCCAAGCCAATAGCTACGCATATTATCCTTGGTGGCAGCTGAAATACCATTGGGTATGTTATGGTGCCCCAACGTATGACGGTCCTGGAAACCCTTGATCATTTTTTCAAATCAAGAACAATAAATCACAAATCACCAAATCTCAAATCTGAAAAGGAAGCATCATGAAAAAGATTTCAATTGTTTTTCTTCTGGCAAGTATGATTTTTACTGTATCAGCACAACAGACTTACAAAATCAATTCAAACCTATCTACTCTATTGAGAAATCAGAAAGCGACCGGCCTTGCAACCTACCAAATAAACCCCAATCCAATCTCGGAGCAGGAGATGACCGGTATTGCTAATATCCTCGCCGAAACCGGGTTCTCATGGCAAGAAAAAGTCTCTGGAGATAAAAGACTCTCTTATCTTAATAGTAGCAAAAATCAGTATCTGTCCTACGGCGAGGAAAATGGGGAGTATGCCTACGAAAACGGCCAAACAGAGCCGTTGCATGGTGAAGATACCATATACCTCAAAACCGTAGCCAAAAGGTATTTGCAGAGACTCAGACCTTCGGATGCTTCAGA
>Ga0315295_10000228_pt1 | contig 47702 bp, 41 predicted proteins | sample YL17G14_0_MG_FD_204453 | JGI IMG/M metagenome (GOLD analysis project Ga0315295, IMG submission 204453) | Sediment microbial communities from Yellowstone Lake, YNP, Wyoming, USA - YL17G14_0 | ecosystem: Environmental > Aquatic > Freshwater > Lake > Sediment | place: USA: Wyoming | collected... | reverse complement strand
GATGCCAGGATGGTTCGTTCGATTGCTGCAATGTGCTGGAGGAATATTTCTCCTGATCCTCGCCTTTGGTGCTATGAAAACCTGGAGAAACTACTATTCTTCTCCCCCATTAAATATCCAAACAGGTAAACAGACGTTTATAAAGGCTGTAATGGTGAATCTTCTTAATCCAGCACCATACCTTGGCTGGAGCCTTGTGATGGGACCATTGCTGTTGAAAGGGTGGCGGGAGACTCCCATGAATGGGATTTCCCTGTTGATAGGATTTTATATCACCCTGATTCTTGTCACCTTGGGGATCATGCTGCTTTTCACAGCAGCCAGGCCTCTCGGTCCGCGTGTCAATCGCGCACTCATCGGGGTATCAGCAATCGCGCTGACATTATTCGGTCTATACGAACTATTCCAGGGAATTGGGAGTTCCTTATCAGGTTAAAGGGAAACCGGTCCCTTATCCCCCTTTTTCAGCTTCAGATGCCCGCAATTTCTCAGCAAGGCGATAATACTTCAAATAGCGGATTGAGTTGTCGTCCCGACCCAGGAGCATGTCTGCTGCCTTGGCGGTCGCCCCTAGTTTGGATGGGTCTGTTATCGAACAGGTGGCGCCCATTTGAATGGCAAGGGTCAGGAAGGTCTGATTGATTGTCGAACGTTCAGGTAAACCAAAGGAGACATTACTCGCTCCCAGGTTGATATTCGTTCCGAATTCCTTACGCAGCAATTCCACGGTCTGAAGGGTTACCAGGGCAGCCTTGCTATCCGAGCCTACCGTCAGAACCAATGGATCGATGATAACGTCCTCGATGGATATGCCCGCCTTCGCCGCGCGTTCGAGGATCTTTTCCGCTACGGCAACCCGTTCCTCGGGGGTTTTGGGAATGCCCTTATCGTCCATGGTCAAACCAATTACAGCAGCCCCGCGTTCCTTAACCAGGGGCAGGATTGTATCAAGTTTGGCCTCTTCCCCGCTAACAGAGTTCACCAGCGGTTTTCCAGGCGCGGCAGCCAGCCCGGCAGCCAGCACTTGCGGATTGGCAGAATCAAGACACAGTGGAATATCCATAGATGAAGAGATCAGCTGGACGAGTCTTGTGACCACGGACACTTCGTCCAGCCCTGGAACACCGACATTGATATCGAGGACTTCCGCCCCCCAAGAAACCTGGTTCACCGCTAATTCAAGAGCGTAATCCAGGTTTCCTTCCGTTAAGGCGGCAGCCAGTTTCTTTCGTCCGGTTGGATTAATCTTCTCACCGATCATAACGAATGGCAGGTCATGACCAATAACTACTTCTTTTGTCTTGCCTCTAAGAATCGTATGCATGCTCTATCTCCAGGGTTAATTCTTTGTTCTCTTGAAACCACCTCGTAAAAATCGCAACGCGGTTTCCGCTAGAATTGCACTACCAATTACGAGGCTGTTTTCATCCAGATCAAAATCAGGGTTATGTAAGAGGCAATTATATCTTGCGCTCCAGGTTCCCAGGGCAAACATGGCTCCGCTGGCAAGTTCCATATAACATCCAAAATCCTCCGCGCCCAACTCGTCTTTCCAGGGGAGAATGTTCTCTTGCCCGATCAGATCTCGGGCAACGGTTTCGACCATCCCGGAAGCCTCCGGGGAATTGACCATGGGAGGTGTGCCGGTCTCGATTTTGAGTTCATAATTTCCACCCAGTGTTTGGGAAATATCAAAGGCTCTGCGTATCTCAGCATGGATTTTTTCCCGAACACCCACCTGTGTATATCGCAATGTTCCGGTCATTTTTACCCTGTCAGGGATCACATTTTCAGTGGACCCCCCATGCATGGAACCAATGCTTATTACTGCCAGGTCGAATGGATCAAGACGTCGGGAGACGATCCCATTCAGTGCCAGGATAACGTGCGCAGCGATATAGAAAGGATCGATGGTTTGGTGCGGATGGGCGCCGTGCCCGCCTTTTCCTATGATCTCTCCAAACCAGGAATCCACTCCTCCCGAGGATGGTCCGGATCCGATCCTGATGGATCCGCAAGGAGTGGTCGGCTCCACATGCGTTGCAAGTACCAATCCCACCCCGTCCATGGCACCATCCTGGATCATGCGCGGAGCCCCGCTGAGCCCTTCTCCATCGGATACTTCCTCGGATGGCTGGAATATGAACCTTATTGTCCCCGGGAATTTTTCAGTGGATAGCAATTCGCCCGCGCCAAGAGCCATGGCAACATGGCTATCATGACCGCATGCGTGCATCACACCGGCATTTTGGGAAGCGTAGTCAACCAGGTTCGTCTCCTGGATCGGCAGGGCGTCCATTTCAGCGCGGATGGCCACAATCGGATTTCCATTTCCGAGATCAGCGAGAACACCGGTCCGCCCGACACCCCGGCGAATCCGGTATCCCCATGGTTCCATGATTTCTGCTACTTTCGTCCCGGTCCGGATTTCCTGGAAACCTAATTCAGGGTGCAGATGGAAATCTCGTCGCCAGGAGATTATTTCTTTTAGAATGGCTTTCGCTCTATCAAGCATATGCCTCTTTTAAGAATCAATATTTTCTTGAGAATACTATTTTTCACTTCACCAACTCTTTTTCTGCTGCAGCCATGATCACATCTAGCTCATGTTCCTGGAGCGGATCCAGCGGAGGAACCAGGTGTTCGCGCAAAATGCGTTCGGCATCAGCCTGAGCCCTCTCGACCATGCCAACGCGGCCAGACGTCACCCATCCTTCCCAGGATCCCCTCTCAGCCAGTTTTGTGAGGAATACTTCGCCAGATTTAAGAGCCTTCATGGTATGTTTCTGACCCAGGTAGTTGTGCGTGGAAGCCATCACTGCCGCAACCACGTCCACCGCCAGTGTATCCTTGTCGGCTTGAAACCCTTTCCTGATCCTGACTATACTGCCTGCAAACTCATTATCCATCACCATCTGGGCAAACGATCCCATCACCCCGGCTTCCATCTCACCGATACCGGAGAGCTCGTCCGCTCCAGCCAGGGCAGGGATGATTGCGTTCAGCCCACGTTCAAATCCATTCTGGGCATCAAGGTTATGCGCATTCGTTGAAAATCCATACACATTCACCGGTAACCCATAACGATGTCCCACTTGCACTGTCCCTGCCGAAGCCATTCCCAATTCCACGCCTCCCCAGACAGAGAGTCCAGTTCGAGGTTCCATCATCGCCAGGCGTCCACAATATATGATCGGCAATCCTGGATGAACCAGTTCCGCCAGCACAAGGGCAGCAAGCACTTCTGCGTTTTGTTGGGCAATTGCGCCGGCTATCGAAAACGGGGCTGTGGTTCCTGCGGTTGGGCAAGGTAATGGTCCAAAGGCTATCCCCTGACGGGCTATTTCGATGATCGCTTCGGCTTCGTGGTTCGGGATGGTTAATGGACTTACCGGTGAAAGTGACAGGGTCAATACCTCAGCAGGAGGACCGATCACTTCAGCCATTCTTACCGCATATCGAACCTCAGCCGCAAACTGCACTCCCGGTCCCTGCAAAGGTTTGGTGGTAAAAGGTAATGCATGCCGGTACATCGCCAGCGACATCACACCACCCGGCAATTCAGTGGGCGTAAAGAAAGGGGTGATCGTATGACAATTATCAAGTGCGTCCAAAAGCCGCGTGGAATTTTCCACATCTTTCACGGTGGCCAATCGCCTGGTTCCCGAGGTAACATCATAGATCTGCGGCGCACCACCCAGGTTATGGAAATATAAGGAGCCATCGCCAAGAGTCTTGCTTCCCCCGCCTCGTCCTTGGATGGTTGTCTTCTTCCCTGCCATGATTATGCATTTTTCCACCAATTCAGGCGGGATCATTACACGATTCTCTTTAATGGTGGCGCCGGCACCAGTCAGCAAGTCGAGGCTTTCTGGTTCACCTAGTATCACTCCTGTTTCGGCAAGCATCTGCAGGGATGCATAATGTATTGCCTCAATTTCATCTGCATCAAGGATCGAAAACCTTATCATTGGCTCTCTCCGCTCTTGAACTCGAGATATTTCGCTAGAAATTCCACACGACGTATTTCAGAATCCAATACATTCTCGAGTTTGAGAAATGCATGTCCTTCATCTTCGTAAATTATCAATTCCGCAGTTTTTCCCATGCTCTGCAAAGCCTGGTGTGCTTCAATCGAATCGGTGACCGGGCAACGTTGATCCAACCTACCTGCAATCAATTGAACCGCGACATTTATCCGGTCAAGAAAGTAATATGGTGATCTTTCGTACCAGAGGTCATAATTTTCTTCAGGATCGCCAAAATTTTCCAGATCCCAATGCTGCAGATCGGGGCGGATGTATTTATGGTTCGTGAACCAGTTGATAAAAGGGACTACCGCAGAACCGGCTGCCCACAAGGCAGGATATTTCGTCAAACATGTCATCGTGAGATATCCTCCATGGCTGCGACCGGTGATCCCGATCTTTTTCGGGTCTGCCAGCCCTGCCTGGATGAGAAATCGAGCGCCTGCAGCAACATCATCATTATCCACGCCGCCAAAATCGTAACGGCTGGCTTCCTGCCATGCCCGCCCGTAACCTGTTGAACCACGATAGTTGGGAGCCAGTACCACCCAGCCTCGCGAGGCAAGATGTGCCATCAATGGATACCAGGTCATCTCAAAAAACCAGTCGGGACCACCATGGATCATTAATACAGCGGGACCAGGCTCTGAATTCTTGGGTGTAAATAGCAGAGCTGGAACCGGAACTCCATCCATCCCTGGGTAACTGATCTCCTCCGGCATGGAAAAATCTGCACCCGCGAGTTCTACCGGCAGGGATTTGGTCAATTGGTAAAAAGAACCATCTTCAAGGGAAAGCAGCCAGATGTCAGTTGGATACCGCGGATTATCGAATGCAAAAATTACGCCATTCCCATCCTGAGTAAAATGAGGCAGATAGTGGACACCTGGCTCCACCTGGTACATGTGTGCTGATCCACCTGGTTTCTGGACAACCAGCCAGGACACCGTGCTGCGGTTTAATACATAAACCACTTGCGTCCCATCCGGCGACCAGGTTGGAAACTGCTTTTCTCCATCACCATCAGTCAGCCAGGATATGGTGCGTGTTTTGAGATCGTAGATTCCAATGTTATTGTATCCGTGCACATCCGATGTAAAAGCCAGCCGGGTGCCATCCGGTGACCAGCAGACCTGCCCGGCGTCGATCGGTCCACCCTCTTCAGCAATCTGGTGCGCAATCCCTCCATCCTTCGACGGGACAATATAGGTTCCATAATCAATTCCCCCCGCCTCAACGGTTACAGCAAGCCATATTCCATCCGGGGACCAGCGCACCTTCCAGGCAGGATAACCTGCGTCCAATACAAGCTTTGTTTCTCCTCCAACGGAAGGAATTATGAATACATTGAATTGCCCGTTTTTATCTGAAATAATGGCAATCTGTCTGCCATCGGGTGACCAGGAAAAATATGGATGCCGGGAACAATTCATACCTTCAGTAATATCGAGCTGTTCTTGAGTGTGAAAATCATGAATGAAAAGGTGATATGCTTCGCTGCCGTCTAAATCCACGCTATAACCCAGTCTTGTACCATCAGGAGAATATCGAGGATGGAATTTGCTGCCTTGTCCATGGGAAATTTGTCGAGGGGGATTATTTCCGTTCAGAAGCAATTCGTAGATTTCCCAACTGCCGTTCGGATTCCACGAAAAAGCAACCCGGCTGCCATCCGGCGAAATATCAAAACCCATTTCCACTTCCACACAAGGAATACGCAGTAGAACCCCGAGATCAATCATGTCTCTTTTTCTTTTTTTCAGGCTTTATGGCAGGCGACCCAATGACCGGGCGCGGTTAAACGCCAGAGCGGAATGTCGCGACTGCAGGTAAGATCCGCCAGTGGGCAGCGGGGATGAAAACGGCATCCGGAAGGAGGATTAATCGGGCTGGGGACATCCCCTGCCAGGATAATTCTTCGCCGGGCGCGGTCTTTCTTCGGATCAGGTATGGGGACAGAAGATAGAAGTGCTTTCGTATATGGATGGAGCGGGTGTTCATAAAGCTCATTACGTTCCGCCAATTCAACGATCACACCCAGGTACATCACCGCCACTCGATCGCAGATGTGACGCACCATGCTGAGATCATGGGCGATGAATAGGTAGGTCAGACCGAGCCGGTCCTGCAGATCTTCAAGCAAGTTGACCACTTGCGCCTGGATGGATACATCCAACGCTGAAATCGGCTCATCACAGACAATAAATTTCGGGTTAGAAGCCAGGGCGCGCGCCACGCCAATGCGTTGACGCTGACCGCCTGAAAATTCATGCGGAAAGCGGTTGATCAACCGTCCGCTCAATCCCACCAACCCCATCAACTCCTGGACACGATCAACACGTTCGCTTTCGGTCTTGAACAAATGATGAACCCGCAGCGGTTCGCTGACGATGGAATGCACAGTCCAACGAGGATTAAGGGAAGCGTAGGGGTCCTGGAAAATCATTTGGGCATCGCGGCGGATTTCGAGCATTTCACTGCCCCTGGCAGTACGAACATCGTGCCCATCGATCGTCACCTTGCCCGAACTTGCAGGATACAGTCCAAGCAAAGTTCTCCCAGCAGTCGTTTTTCCGCAACCGCTTTCACCTACCAGCCCAAGCGTCTCGCCTCGCTCGATGGAAAATGAAATACCATCCACAGCCCGCACAGCACCAACTTTGCGCTGGAATACGATCCCGCGCGTCACAGGAAAATGCTTGGTGAGGTTTTCGACCTGGACAAGCGGTTGTGTCACGGTCATCTCGGCTTCCCGGTCCGAACGTTTACCCAGCAAGCGATGCTGTGGTTTTTTTTATCCACCGGTAAGAGAGGTGGGTTTGATTCCCGGCAGTGCTCGATCACATGCTCACAGCGATTGGCGAAAGGACACCCGAGCGGTTCCATCAGCAAACTGGGAGGCGCCCCCGGGATGGATTTGAGTCGCCGATCCCGGCGTCGATCCACACGCGGAAGCGCTTGCAACAACGCAATAGTATAGGGATGACATGGATTTTCATAGAGATCAGTCACCTTCGCAGTCTCGACGATATATCCGGCATACATGACAAGCACACGGTCAGCAATCCCGGCGACCACACCCAGGTCATGGGTGATCCAGATGACAGCCATATGAACTTGATTTCGAATCCGGGTCACGAGTTCGACGATCTGTGCCTGGATGGTAACATCCAGGGCCGTAGTCGGCTCGTCTGCGATCAAAAGGCTCGGGCCGCAGGCCAGCGCCATGGCGATCATAACCCGTTGCCGCATGCCGCCTGAGAATTGGTGTGGATAATCACTCAGGCGTTGTGCAGGATCTGAGATTCCCACCATGTCGAGCAGCTCCACAGCACGTTTCTGTGCGGCACGCTGATCCATTTTTTTGTGTGTGAGCAATGTTTCGGTGATCTGCCGGCCAATGGTCAGAACGGGATTTAATGAGGTCATCGGGTCCTGGAATATCATGGCAATTTCCTGGCCACGGATCTCTTCCATCTCCCGTTCTGAATTCTTAAGCAGGTCCCGCCCACGGTAGAGTGCTGATCCTCCTGCAATTTCCCCGGGCGGAACAGGGATCAATTGCAGGATCGAAAGCATGCTGACTGATTTTCCACATCCACTCTCCCCTACTATTGCCAGGGTTTCTCCCTCATCAACATGGAAAGAAATCCCATTCACTGCAAAGACAGTCCCCTCGGGGGTGTGGAAAAGGGTGCGCAGGTTTTTCACTTCAAGCAGGTATTCCATGCTGGCAGTTTCCATTACACAGTCCTGCTGCGAGGGTCAAGGGCATCCCGCAAGCCATCGCCCAGGAAATTGATGCTGAGCACGGTCAAGAGGATCAATAATCCCGGAAAGAACCATAACCATGGCGCCGATTCGAGGTAATTGTTTGCCCCGTCCAGCATATTGCCCCAGGTTGCCGTCGGTGGCTGGACACCCAGTCCCAGGAAACTGATATATGCTTCCGACAGGATCGCATTGGCAACACCTAACGTGGCTGAAACCACGATGGGAGCCACGCTGTTGGGGAGAATGTGACGGAATATGATCTCGATGTTCGGAGTGCCGGTTGCCCGGGCTGCAAGCACAAATTCATTCTCCTTTAAAGACAAGAACTGGGCCCGTACGATACGCGCCAGGTACATCCAAGAGGTAAGGCCGATAATTAATACAATTACCACCACGCTACCGCTGAATGTGCGCCCGAATATGTCCAGCTCGGGGATCTTGCCTCCAAAGTATTTAGCCATCACGATTAGTAAGAATATTTCGGGAATATTCAACATGGCTTCCGTGATGCGCATCAGAATGCTGTCAACAAATCCGCCATAATAACCCGCCAACGCACCGACCAGGATGCCCAGGACCGTTTCAACAATTACTGCCGTCAAACCAATCAATAATGATATCTGGCCTCCATAGATTGTCCGGGCCAGCACATCCCTCCCGATTGAATCTGTGCCAAAAGGGTGTTCTGACGTAGGGGCAAGCAGTCGTCTACTGGTGTCATTAAAATTGGCAAATTTCTCCGAATAGAAAATCGAGCCGCCCAATGCATACATGACCAGCAGGGCCAGGACTACCAGGCCGATCATGGCTGGTTTATGCCGTTGAAAACGCCGCCACGCAAGCTGGGTCAGGCTTAGGGGTGGGGTTTCCAGATCATCCGGGGTAAGGATGGCTATCCTGGATTTTTCAGGCTTGCTCTTTTGTTCGTCAATCATAGCGGATTCGGGGATCTAACCATGCATAGATGACATCTGTGATGATCTGAAAAACAACCACAGCGACAGCCACCAGCATCAGAATACCCATTACCACCGGTGTGTCTGCCCTGGAAACATGATCAAGGAACAGGCGTCCCATACCGGGCCAGGCGAAGATGCGTTCGGTTACAACCGCACCTCCCAGTAAAAAGGGAAGATCCAGTCCCACAATGGTTGCAATGGGCAGGGAGGCATTCTTGAGCGCATGAACAAAGATCACAGTTCGGTTTGAAAGACCTTTGGAACGCGCCGTCCGTATGTAATCCTGGTTCAGCACATCCAGCATCGTGCTGCGGATATAGCGGCTATAAGAGGCAAGGCTTACAACAGACATGCTGATTACGGGCAGCACCATATGGTAAAGAACCTGTCCGATTGATTTTCCAACCTGAGGATCAAACATCCCAACAGTTGGTAAATATGGTAAACCCCAGCGTTTGAAAAGTACCGCAAAAATGAACATCAACAGCAACGCAATAAAGAAGATTGGCATGGAATAACCGATGAACGAGAGCGTGGTCACTGCATGATCCAACAGCGAATACTGCCTCAAGGCAGAATAGACCCCTACGACCAGTGCTCCAATTATGACGATCAATTCGCCTGAAAGCATCAGGATCAAGGTGTTCGGGATACGCTCACCAATGACCTGCATAACAGGTTTTCGATTTACAAGTGAATTTCCAAAGTCACCCCGCAGGATGCCCAACCGTGTACCGGGAGTCTCCGCAATGCCATCCCCATCCAGGTCGACCTTAGTCCACGTGTTCCCAACCAACCAGTAAAAGTACTGTGTATAGATTGGTTTATCCAGACCCAGTTGTCTCTTAAGGCGTTCATAATCCGAAGCGCGGGTGACGCGCCTGCCTCCCATCGTGGCAACCGGGTCACCAGTGCTCATCATCAATGCAAACAGGATGATACTGATGATCAATAAAAGGGGAATTCCCTGGAGGAACCTTCTGATAATATAGGAGGTCATGCCGAGCCTTTACCAACTTCAATGGTGATAACAGAGGGAGTCGGGTGGATCCGACTCCCTCTACCGTGATTATCTTCCTCTCATTACTTAACTAATTCCCATTCAGCGATATTGTAGAACATGGTGACACCGGAAAATTTGACATTTTGCAGACGAGAGCCAACTGCGTATACATCCGGGTCCTGCCACATGCCGATGATGTAAACCTTATCATAAAACAACTGGTTGATTTGCGAGATGGTGTCCCTGCGTTCCGCCGGATCGACCTGGGTGGATTGCAGTTTGATCAACCGGTCCAGTTCTTCATCGCAAATGTAAAACCAGTTTTCTCCGGTTGGGTTTTCATCCGTCGGGATTTGGTCGCAAAGCCAGTAATAGATGTCCGGATCCGGGAAAAGAGGACCGTCTGACCATTCCTGGATATCATACTCACCTCGGGCGGCCGGACCGTTATCCGCATAACTGGCAAAAAAGAGGGTGTCATCCACAGGATTCACATCCAGTTTGATGCCTACTTCTTCAAGATCCTGTTTTATCACTGCCTGGACATCCTGGCGATCTTCCCGTATCGTTGTGGCGTGTGAAATCTCCAATTCGATGCCATCCTTGTCACGGATGCCGTTGCCGTTGCTGTCGATCCAGCCCGCCTCATCCAGGAGACGATTGGCTTCCTGGGGATCATAAGGATAGGGTTGCAGAGCTGGATCGTTATAGTAAGGTAATGCGTCCCAAAAGCTGGCGGGTGTTTTGGTAAGTCCGAAGTGCAGGTCACGGTTAATGCCATCCCGGTCAATGGCAAAAGCGATCGCTCTGCGTACTCTGACATCCAGCAACGCTGGGTGACCTTTTTCCTCGTTTACCATGAAAAACATGAATTCGTCATACCCGCTGGGTTCGATGACAATATTGAGTCCGGCATCTTGAAGCGCGGGAACGTCACTATACGAAATGAAGGTACCCATGTCAGCGTCACCGGCTTTTAATGCTGCCACCTGAGAAGCATCATCTGGCACAAATCGGATAAAGATTTCATCGATCTTCGCAGGGGTGCCCCAGTAGTTCGTATTGCGGACGAACCGGGCAAAACTGCCTGATTCCCATTCCACAAAATTGTATGGCCCGCAACCAACACTGGGATTCTTCAGCCAGTCAGCATTATCTATCGTTCCTTCTGCATCGTATATAGGGCGAAGAATGTGGGCAGGCAGGATTCCATGCCACAGGTTCGCCAGCCAGGGTGCAAAGGGGTCCGTGAAAGTGACCACAACTGTCTGGGGATCAGGCGCTTCCACGGTCTCGATCATGTCGTATGGATAGGTGGTGGCGACTGTATTCTGAGGGCTGACCGCCATTTCCCAGGTGAAAATGAAATCTTCCGCAGTCATCGGGACATTATCTGACCACTTGATATCATCTCGCAGATGCATCGTGATGACGCGCCCGTCCTCACTCACCCCCCCATTCTCAACACTGGGGATTTCTGTCACCAGCCGAGGAAAGGGTTCATTGTTCTGGTTAAATTCCCAGGCCCAATGATCGAACATTTGCCAGGTTGTCCAAACGAACCACATGGAACTGTACAGTGGTGCAAGGTTGTCGAATTCCTGCGTGAAAATCAATGTTGCCACATTCGCTTTTCCTCCTCCGCATCCACTCAACACGAGACTGGCGATGACCAGAAAGGCGAAAAGTGCATAGAAAACTGGTTTTCTTGACATTCCTTCCTCCTTTGTTTGAATACAAATTGGTATCATCTTAATATTATCCAGAAATCGACACTGGTACAACTGTATAATGTTCCTGTGTCGGATGATATTTATTCCATTTTTGGTAGAGCCTTCATTCCTGCCTGATTTGCCAGATTCGCGACCAACTCCTGGAGCTTGTGTTCCTGGTCGGTAGGGTTTTCAGGTCGCTTGTAGGATTCGAGCAGTTCTCGAACCCGAATTTTCGCCCGGTCAAAAGTGTTGAGGCTCCCTGCTGCCTGCCAGCCGCGGTTGGTTTCCCGGTCAATGACTGCAGAAGGAAGGTATTGTTCTTTGGAGAATAATTCACGGGTGATCTTCTGCTTGAGGAAGTCACCTTTAAAATTAATCCCTTCGAACAATGCAGTTGCCAATGTCTCGGTGCGGACTTCGATCCCGGACAGTAGTCGTTGTGCCATGGCAATGCCCTCAGCATCTACCACCAGTTTTTCCGGGCTCTGGCATGCCAGGAAATCAAGCATTCCCGCCCCAGAGATCATGTTAATACCAGCCAGCGCGCCAACGATTGCAGTAACACCGCTTTCCAATCCAGCCTGGGCATCTACAATTTTTGAATCTGAGGCACCGAGATAGGCGTGGGTTGGCAGGTTGAGCGATTTGCCAACCTGGGCGTAAGCCGCATCGATCATGGCGGTCTCAATGGCGCCCATCGGCGTTGTACCCCGGCGCATGTCAAATATCGCTGGAGCGCCTCCCCAAACAATGGGAGCGCCAGAATTGGACAATTGGTGGATGGCGATCCCACTCAGGCTTTCCGCAGCATGCTGGACAACGGAACCGAGCAGGGTCACTGGCGCGGCTGCCCCGGCCAAAGGCATCGAGATGAGTTGTGCCGGGATATTGGCACGCGCCAGTTCGATCAGGTTGCCGGCTCCAAATTCACTCCAGATGAGAGGCGGCGATGGACATACATCGAAGACCGCTGTGGGTTTTTCTGCCAGCGCTTTTCGACCGCCAGAGAAAATTGCCAACATGTCGATCATCGTACCGAGGGTTTGCAGTGAAAATGAACCGGTGACGATTGGTTTTTGAGAAAACATGAGCAGGATATACAGCCGGTAGAGATCACCGATGGACTTGGGTACTTCGTTACATACGATGGCGGTGGACTGCGCATCGTACTGCGGGATCATTTCGACTACTTTCACCAGCCGGATCAGGTCATTTGTAAAAGAAGGTTTGTGTTCCAGCGTTTCCGGATCAAGAATGTGTACACCTGAGGAACCCGGATCGAAATGAACAGAGTTACCCCCATAATGGACCTTCGGCTCGCCTTTCCGGTTGAAGAGAAAGAATTCTGCCGGTACAGTGTCGAGGCATTTTCGAATGATTTTTTCAGGGATTTTCACCACATCGTTTTCAACAGTGGCTCCCGCCTTTGTCAATAAGCCCTGCGCTTCGATGGATTGCACTTTGATCCCCGGTGTAAGCATTAATTGGAATGCCTCATCGAGAATGCGTGCTATCAGGTCATAGGTAAGCAGTTCAAGTTTCGGTTGGATTGCAGCCATTATTTCTCCAGCGAGGCGATGATCTTAGCCATTTCATTACTCACGCTTTCATCGAGCGGGTCGGGGTGGTGAGTCTCGAGCCTGCGGCGTGCTTTTGCCAGTGCCCAATCGCGGGCATCATCCTTCCTTTCTTCCCATTCATTAAATGGACGACGGTCCATGAATTCCGGCAAGAACAACTCGCGCATATGCTTGAGAGTGTGTTTCTGCGAAAGGAAATTACCCCCCGGACCTACGGCCGCGATCGTATCGAGAGCCAGGGTTTCGTCATCAACAACGATCCCTTGTAAAGTTTTTCGAATGATGGAAAATATCTCGCAGTCCATCATCATTTCAGCAAAAGACCAGATGCGGCTTCCGTGTAAGAATCCCACCCCCAGCAGCATATCTGACATGACAATGCTGGCCATAAATGTGGACAGGCTGTTTTCAATTCCCGCCTGCCAATTTGGTTCCTTCGCACCCGTGGCAAAGGAACCCATCGAAAGCGGGATATTATAAAAATCTGAGAGCACATTTGTGGCTGCTCCATATAGGAAATCCTCCGGTCCGCCGCCGGTATAGGCACCGGATCGCAGGTCGGAGGCAGTTTGAGCAGCCGCATAGAACACCGGTGCACCCGGGTATGCAAGTTGGATCAGGGCTGTTCCTGCTATAACTTCCGCATTTCCGACCGCCAGGTTTCCCGCCAGCGTGGCAGGACCAGTGGTGAGATTCGCTGCCATGGTCATGAAACCGGTTGGAAGTCCGTATTCAGCAGCCACAAGTGCTGCATCCAGGCTGCCGCCATCATGTCCGAGAGGCGGAGCGGAGCATTGCATCAATGATAAGACCGGTCTCTCACGTAATTTTTCAATCCCATCGGTGATCAGACTTGCCATTTCAATGGCCGCCCGGGCTTCCCGTTCGTTATAGATCGATTCGGTTTGCACGTGCTTGGTTGAATTTTCCCAGATTGCCTTGATCTCATGAAGACCGCGCGTTGCTGGAGGCATATCCTGGGCTGAGACAGGTACCCAGTGAAACGCCACTTCCTCGGTTGCATCGGCGATGCGGGAAATATCTCTCACATCTTGCAGGCATGAAGTCCGGCGTTCTCCGGATTTGATATCGATCACTTCCACGCCGCAGCCATCCGTGCCAACAAAGACATGGTTACCGTCTAGGGGCAAATCTTGTTGCGGGTCGCGCGCCGCGAGAGGATAAGTTGGAGGGCAATGTTTAATGGCTTCTTCGATCAGGTCTGCCTTTGCTCGAACGATCATTTTATCGTTATCCACCTCTGCTCCGTGTGCAGCCCAGATCTCTAGGGCGCGTTTTGAGGGGAAACGCACACCAACTTTCTCGATGATCCACAACGTGGCAGAATGGATCTTCCTGATTTCTTGAGGAGTTAATATTTCCAATCGCAGTTTCGGATTGGAAATTGACTTGATTGATTTCGACATGTCTGGCTCCGGGTTCGTTAAGCAGCGCCAACAAGTTGCTTGGCCAATCCAACTGCCCCGATTGCATCCTCGGAGTATCCATCTGCTTCAATTTTTTGAACCCAGTCCCGTGTAACAGGCGCACCACCCACCATCACTTTGACCTTCTTTCGCAATCCACGTTTGTCCAATTCATCTATCACTTCCTTTTGCTTGACCATAGTGGTTGTTAATAATGCGCTTAGCCCTACGAGATCGGCATCCACTTCAAGGATTTTCGCAATGATTTTTTCCGCTGGGACATCCACGCCTAGATCAAAAACCTGAAAGCCCGATGCAGAAAGCATGGTTCCAACCAGCGACTTCCCGATTTCGTGGATATCGCCTTCAACCGTTGCCAGAACTACTTTCCCCAGCATCTTGCGTTCCAGCCCGCGTTTCTGCATTTCTGGTTCCAGTGTGGATACCGCGGCTTTCATGGCTTCACCAGCCATGACCAGTTCGGGTAAAAAGGCTTGCCCGCAGGAAAAATTCTCACCCACCTGGTTTACGCCTTTTACAAAGCCGTTCGTAATTGCCTCGAGTGGATCTATGCCAGATGCGATTGCCTGTTGGGCAAGCACAATGGCGGCGTCAGTATCTCCGTCCAGAACACTCTGCGCCATTTTATTGAACAGTTCTTCGGTCATGGATTACTCCTTTTGCTTTGATGAATCAAGATAGGGTGGTAATTAATTCTTTCTGGGATTCTAGGTTATCATTTTCGATAAAATATATTTCAATCAGAGGATTATTATCAGTTTCTGGAATATCATTGGATGGGTTATCTCTTTTCAAAAATCCATCGGTCTGTATCTCGTTCCCATTCCACCAATTCGCCCGATGTAAACCACAGTTCAACCTCTTTTTCACTATTCTCAAGTGTGTCCGAAGCATGGGTCAGGTTTCGGCCAATTTCGAGTGAAAAATCGTGACGCAACGATCCGGGTGCGGCATCTGTGGGACGAGTAGCGCCCATCGTCTGGCGGATGGCAGCAACAGCACTAGGTCCTTCCCAGACCATCGCCATGACTGGAGCTGAAGTAATGTAATCGATCAAGGAATCATAGAATGGTTTTCCTTTATGAATGGCATAATGCGTTTCAGCCAGCTCCTGGCTTACCTGCAGGAATTTCGCAGCGATTAATCGTAATCCGCGGCGTTCCAGCCGGCTGATGACCTCTCCGATCAATCCGCGTTGGACTCCGTCAGGTTTGACGAGCACTAGACTTTGTTCCATGATTTTCTCCACTTCGGAAAATAACCTCGAGATTATTAATATCTCGAGGTCAGTTTTTCTTATCCCGGGCAGGAAGATCGCAATGGAAGAGCTATCCGCTCTTAGCGAAGAAGTTCCTCCGCCTTGGTATATCCAGGGCATCCTGCAACCGATTGGCACGCATGTAAGCGTCACCAAGAGTCTGCCAGACAATGATATCCACTGGAAAGCGATAAATTGCTTCGCGCAGATCATGGATGACTTCGTCCAATAGCCGGTTCTTCTTGATCAGTTTGGCATATGCCTGCATGGCTTCATTGAGTTTCTGCGCATCTAGTGATGTCTGCGCAGAAGCCAGGAATTCACCATCCTTATCCTGTGCTGGAATCCTTGCCAGCATCCCTGTCCCTCCCAATACACGTAAAGTGACAGGAGTCTCAACTGCTGCTGGGGGTGTCTCGGGGACTTGTTCAGGTTGCGGGCTTACAACAGGCTTTTCGCCTATCGGAATCCATTCTCCAGGGCTGGTCGGTGCTGGCGGCTCAGATCTAGGCTTAGTTTCCTCTGTCCAGGCAAGATTTTCAGTTGCTGGTTGTTTCTCTTTCGGGATTACTACAGTTGTATCCTGACTTTCCGGTTGAACCGTCTTTTTCAACCAATCAGGCAATTCTTCAGCAGGTTTTTGTTTTTCCACCGAACCCACCGGTTTGTTTAGGCCTTTCAACCAATCAGGCAGTTCTTCAGCATGTTCGGTTACAGGTGGCGCAGGTTGTTCTTTGTCTGAGTCGGGTTGGGTTTTCCCCAGTGCTTTTAAAACGTCCTGTTTTTTCAACCAGGATGTGATTGTTGCATCTTCCTGCGCCTGACCAGCACCTAAGGTATCATCTTTGGACGTTGATTCTTTGGGTGATTGATCCATCCACTCAGGTGTAGGCACAGATTGCTGAGCGGGAGCAGGTGGGATTTCAACTACTTCAGGACTTTGTTCGGCATCCAGGTGATCAGGCAAGGATTGATCGCTTTTTTCGGTCTCGATCAACATGGTAGCCTCCTCGGAAGGTTCCGGACTAGACAGGATCTCCTCCCGCAGGCTGGGTTCCTGGATATCCTTTATATCAGCAACTTCAGAAGGCGGTGGTAAAGGCGTGGATGCCTGTGTTGGCATGGATGGTTCTTTTTCCAATGAACCGGGTGCTTGTTCATTGCCTTCCTGCAGCCAATCTGGTATTTCCGTGGATTGATCCTCTGGTTTTGTCAGGGATTCCTCACTACTTGCACCCTGTTTGGTAGCCAGCCTCTCCAGCCAGGCCATGGCATCATCTTCGATATTAAGCGGTTTCGATTCATTATCCGGGGGTTTTATTTCGCTTTCACCCACGGGATGCAAACCGGCAGGTGGCTCACTTGTGATTTCCACCTCAGGTTGTGCAGGAGTGGGCTGGATAACTTCAGGGACACTCTCCTCATGAGGCAATTGTTCGTTTTGGGTGGTTTCAGATACCGACTTTCCAGGGGATACCCTATCACCAATCTGCTTGAGCCAATCGGGTAAACCACCATCATCATGGGAGGAATCTGAAGATTGTGGAGGCTCTTGTTTGGCAGTCGCTGCAGTGGCACTTAATTTGGAAAGCCATTCAGCATCCTCTTCTTCAGTCGAGGAAGAAGAATCCTGGAGACCAGGTTTTGAACCTGGTTCCAAATCACCGGTAACATCTTGCGGTGCCATGGATTTTAGCCAATCGGGAATTTCAGCTTTGGCTAAAGGTTCTTCTGACTGTGGCATACTGAGATCTTCAGGTTTTTCTTCAGTCTTTCCATTTGATTCCTGCCAGCCTACATTGCTCATCCATTCAGGGACGGAGACTTCCTCCTTGGCAGGAGCCGGTTTGGATTCAGGTGGTTCGAAGGCTGGTGAGGGGGTTTGTTCTGTTGGACTGCTGGTTGTCATCCAATCAGGTGCTGGTTCGATACGTTTTTCATCCGCCAGTTTAATACCCAGGGAAGACGCCCAATTGGGTTGGGGCATCGTGGATGGTGTGCCAACTTTGAATTCAAGTCTTTCCAGGTTTATGGATGTATCTGCAACTTGATCTGAGGTGAATGCTGAACCTGTGGTGAAAGCTGAATAAGGATCAAGCATGCCCAGTCTCTGGCGGTACACCTGCGTATTTTCAGCCCGTGCCGTACCCGGCAAGACGTCTACGAGGATACGCAAAGCATCCAGGCAATATGTGTATTTCTTGAGTAGATTGGCTGCCATTTCAGCAGCCTCGACCCTCTGCCCTGCCCTGAAATATGCCCTCGCAAGCATCACCTGTAAATCTGGTCGGTTCGCATCTTCTGCCAATACGGCGCGGATCTCCGCAATCGCCTGGTTGAAGAGTTCGCCCTGTGAATACATATTAGCAAGGGCATCCCGGCTTAAACGGATCTTGGGGGGTTCAACACCGTCCCGACGACCATACAGACGGCGTAGTTCGCCCTGGATGGCAGGATTGGAGGGTTGGGTCTCAAAAGCGCGCTCCATATGCCAGATGGCATCGTCCAATTTACCTTCGTCATCCCGTATGATGCTCATACCCACCTGGGAGACGAAATCATCCGGCACTGCCATTAATACCCGTTGGAAAATATCAGCAGCATCTGTATACCTTCGGGCTTCCAAAAAGCTTTTCCCCAACAACCGGTATGTCTCCACGTGCATCGGAAAAGTCTTGAGAATGTGCTGGCAATGCGCCACAGATTCATCAAGAAGGCCACCTTCAATCATGCCTTCGATTTCACGATTATAGACACGGAGAGATACTTTCGCCATGATGCGCTCCTGGCTCTATTATGCACTAATTTTAATGTTTATGCAATTGATTTTATCGCGAAATCAGATAGTGCAACGTACCCGATCTCAATTATAGTAATGTGGAAGAGCAGGCACAGGTGTGTCACTCCAACCAAAAGCGGAGTTCAGGAATTTGTGGATCTGTATCTGTTTCGAAAGGTCGTTCGCATGGATGGTATATAGCGGTTCACCCTTTTCCACCTTATCTCCAACCTTGTGGTGGATGAGCAAGCCTACCGCGTGATCCACTGGGTCACCTTTTTTCGACCTTCCAGCGCCGAGCATGACGGCAGCTTCTCCTATCATCCGGGCGTGGACAAGGGACAGGTAACCGCTGCGGTCAGATTGAATTATCTGGAAGAATTTCGCCTTTGGGAAATTTTCCGGATTATCCACAAAGTTCACATCCCCTCCCTGGGCTTTTACCAGGATCTGGAACTTTCTATAAGCCTCACCAGAGCCAAGGGCAGTTTCAGCCAGTTTCCGACCTGCCTTCTCATTTGTTGCGATGTGCCCAAGGACAAGCATCAAGGCACTGATATGAATACAGTGCTCATGGAAATCCGCTGGACCAGAATTATGAAGGGTGTTGATAGCCTCAATTACTTCAAGTGAATTTCCAACGGCTGAGCCGAGTGGTTGGTTCATGTCGGAAATCAAAGTTACCACTTCGCGGCCAGCCAATCTACCGATGTCTTTCATCAGGTCGGCAAGATTGCGAGCATCTTCGAGTGTCTCCATGAAGGCGCCCAGACCAACCTTAACATCCAGCACGATCGCCTGTGCCCCGCTGGCGATCTTCTTACTCATGATCGACGAGGCGATCAAAGGTATGGATTGGACCGTTCCTGTAACATCCCTCAAAGCATATAATTTTCCGTCGGCTGGAGCAAGATCGAAGGATTGACCGGTAAGGACGATTCCTTCCCTTTTTAATTGTTGTTTAAATTCATCAGTGGAAAGATCCACCCGATAACCAGGGATGGATTCCAATTTATCAAGCGTTCCTCCGCTGAATCCCAACCCGCGCCCTGACATTTTTCCAACCGGCAACCCGCACGCTGCCACGATTGGCAGAACCACCAGGCTGGTTTTATCACCCACGCCTCCAGAGGAATGCTTATCCAATGCAATCTTTACGATCCCGGATAGGTCCAGGATTTCTCCGGAATGTGCTATCGCCATGGTCAAATCAGTTGTCTCGCGGGGAGTCATCCCATTGAGCAATATTGCCATCGCCCAGGCTGAAACCTGGTAATCACTGATTTCCCCGCGCGTAAAACCGTCAATAAAAAACTTGATTTCTTCTCCGGCGAGCTCTTCTTTATCACGTTTCTTAATAATGATATCTACTGCGCGCACAGTCAACTCCTTTTCTACTGGCATATTGTATCGTAATTCACAATTGTCAAACAACCTTGCGTATGCGCATGAAATTAAAAGCTCAAACAATCATTTATCAATCAATCCTCTAACTGTCTCCCACACCTGGTCGAACATTTCAATGGTCAACCTGCCCGTCTGGGTGTTTTGCCGGCTGGGATGATAAGAACAAACCAGCCAGGCACCAGAAGATAATTTATGGATGGCATTATGACCAAATGAGAAATGAGATCCGGGCGGTGAAATAAGGGGCAGGATACCGTCAAAGGCAATCCTCCCCAACGTGACAATTACTTGAGGCTGGATACTATCCAGTTCAACCTTTAAATATGGCAGGCAATTTTTCTTTTCTTGAAGTGTGGGTTTATTCCCGGGCGGTGCACAGCGACAGATGGGTGCTGTATATAAATCAGTCAGATATAACCCATCCTGCCGGGATGTGGAAGTCGGTTGGGATGCGAAGCCTGCACGAAATAAAGCGGGAAAGAGAAAGTTGCCCGATGAATCGCCGGTAAATTGTCTCCCTGTCCGGTTGGATCCATGCGCTCCCGGAGCCAGGCCGACCAGGAAAACCCTGGCATTTGGGTCTCCGAAACCAGGTACAGGTTTACCCCAATAATCGTAGTCCCGATATGCGCGCCGCTTTTCCCGCGCCACCCGTTCGCGCCATTCCACCAGGCGAGGGCATTTCCTGCAGGTGAGTAATCCTGCGTTCAATTCTTCGATCGTCATAGAATAATCATCGCGTCCCCGAAGGAATAAAAACGGTACTTTTCGCGGATCGCGACGTCATAAACATCCTTGATCAATCTGCTTCCAGCGAAAGCGCTGACCAACATGATCAGGGAGGATTTGGGCAAATGAAAATTAGTGATTAATCCATCCACGCAGTTGAATTTATACCCCGGTAGAATAAAGAGGTTGGTAGGACCGCTACAGGACATGATCCCATTCTTCCCTGCTCCTGTAGCTGACTCCAAGGTCCTCACTGAAGTCGTTCCCACTGCAATAACCCGACCACCTGACTGCTGTGCCTTTGTGATAGCCTCTATCGTGGCGGGTGGAATCTCGCACCACTCTGTGTGGATCAGGTGTTCTTCGGGATTTTCTTCAGTGACCGGGGCGAAAGTATCCAATCCCACGTGCAAGGTGATCTCTGCAAAATTTACATTTTGACCTTTCAGGTCGCTGATTAGTTGAGGGGTAAAGTGCAGTCCAGCCGTTGGTGCGGCTGCGGAACCAGGATCACGAGCATACACAGTCTGATACCGCTCTGGATCTTTGATCGGTTCGTGAATATAGGGTGGGAGAGGAACCTCGCCTACTTTTGGAAGGAATGGTTCCACCGGCTCAGAAAACCGGATCCGTCGTCGCGAACCTTCGAGAACTTCAATAATCCCTATGGAAGGACCATCATCTATTGCAACCTTCTTTCCGGCTGACAGGCCTTTCCCGCCAACCAGGCATTCCCATGTAACCAGGTCTTCGCGTCTGAGGAGAAGAATCTCCACCCGTCCTCCGGAGGGTTTACGCGCATAGATGCGCGCCGGGATCACTCGCGTCCGGTTGACTACCAGCAGATCATTGGGATGGAGAAATTGCCCGATCTCTCGAAAGATTCGGTGTTCGATCTTTCCGCTATCCCGAAAAAGAACAAGCAGGCGTGATGAGTCGCGCGGCTCGACCGGTGTTTGGGCAATTAACCCGGCAGGTAGATCATAGTTGAAATCTGATGTTCTCATATTGCAGATGCCTGAATTTTTTTATAGTTCTTTCAATCCGGCGAGAATATAACCTTTCAATTTCAAAGATTAATATTTTCTTTCAATGCGGATATCAATTTTCTTATTTCTTTGCGTGTGTTGTAACCTTGAACGCTTACTCGCACTAAATTACATCCATTCCAATGGATCAATGGGACTTCAATTCTATACTTGTCATAGAGGAGGGTTTTCAGGGCAGGAAGATCGGTTGTAGTTGGCAGGGGTGCTGAGACCATTTGCAGGAATCCATCAGGGAGTTTTCGATCGGGTTGTTTGAATGAATCCAGGCCGGTCATTGCGCTGATGTCCATAAGTGTTTCACGCGCCATTTCACTGCATTCACACCGGACCTCCTCCCAGTTATGGTCTTTCTGGAATTTAATCGCAGTAGGAACGGAAAGGTAGGCAGCAATATCGCTAGTACCGGTCCATTCATGATGGTCGATAAACCTGGAAGGCCCGGGTGTTTCCGCTTCGAAACCCCACGAAACGATCAAAGGTTTGAGCAAATGCTGGACATCTGCCCTGGCAAAAAGGAATCCAGCACCCTTGGGAGCACAAAGCCATTTATGCAGGTTTCCACCATAGAAATCCACCCCGAGATCATCCAATTTCAGAGGTATTTGACCCGGTCCATGGGCTCCATCTACAACAGTGAGTATCCCAGCCTGGCGGGCACGCTCTGCAACCTGCTTTACCGGAAATATTATTGAAGTGGGGCTGGTGATATGGCTTAAGGAAATGACCCGTGTTTGCGACGAGACACCCTGCCACAATGCCTCAAGGAAAGCCCGGGCAGAAGTCAATGTGACCGGGATAGGCTGGTTAATATATCTGAAACCACGCTCTTTTGAAAGGAACCTCCACATCCTGTCAATCGCACCATACTCGTGGTTTGTACTCAGCACTTCATCCCCTTTGCCAAGGCTCAAGGAATGGGCAACGATATTCATTGCTTCGGTAACATTCCTTGTGTATACAAGATTACTTGCATCCGTTACAAGCAATTCTGCTAGCGATTGACGCGCTGCCAGCATAAGTTTTGAAAAACGCCTTCCTAGAAATTCAACCGGCTGAGTTTCCAGCTCGCGCTGCCAGTGCTGGTAAGCTCGGAAGACCGGACGAGGTGTGGCTCCGAAGGATCCGTGGTTCAGGAAGATGATTTCCGGGTCAAGCAGAAATTGGCGGCGAAGCCCATACATATTTTCTCCAGGTGTGATTAGTCGAGGTTGATTATAATCAATCCTGTGCCAGGCATCTTCCGTTCCTACTACAAACCTATGGTTCCCCGTGAATACCAGCGGAATTTCATCCATTTGTATTTCGATATGGCCTGGTTTGGAATCCTTACCGGGAGTGCCATCAATTTCCTGAATATCTATGCTGCCCGCATCGGAGCATCAGGTTTTCAGATCGGTCTGCTTGGAGCGATGCCAGCGGTCGTCAGCCTCTTTCTTTCCCTGCCAGCCGGGTACTGGCTGCAAAAACAACCCGTCAGCAAGGCGGTCTTCTGGACAGCCGTTCTCTCCCGCCTTGGTTATTTCTTATGGATCCCATTACCATGGCTTTTTGGGAATCAAGGTCAGCTTTGGGCTCTTACCCTGATTACTCTAGTGATGGGTATTCCAATGTGTGGCTTGAGCGTTGGCTTTAATGCATTATTTGCAGCCGCGGTTCCGGTGGAATGGCGCGCCAGCGTTGTAGGCATACGGAATGTTGTACAAGCTCTCACTTTCATCGCCTCATCCCTTGGAACTGGCTACCTCCTCGATCGCCTGCCATTTCCGTCCGGCTACCAGGTCATTTTTGTCATCGGAGCCCTCAGTGCAGCGATGAGTACTCTCCATTTGTATTTCATCAGACCCAAAATTACCCCGACTGCCCTTACGATCCCGGTCCAGGGAAATATTCAGGTACCAGAGAAGGTGCGTAACAGGTTTGGTTGGTTGGGCTCCCTGCGTCTTGACATTTGGCGCACACCCTTTCGGAAAATCCTGCTCGTGCTGTTTGGATTTCATCTCTCCCAGTATATAGTTTTTCCGCTTTTCTCCCTGTTTACCGTCAATGTTATTCATTTAACGGATGCAAATATCGGTCTCGGGACGGCTCTCTTTTACCTAACAGTTCTTCTCGGTTCAACCCAGCTGAGCAGGCTGGAGCACATGGTCGGACACCACAAATTAACAGGCTGGGGAGTGGTTGGAATGTGCATATATCCTCTGGCCATGTCGATTTCACATACCCCTCTGCACTATTACCTGCTCTCGATAGCAGGTGGGTTTGCCTGGGCGATGGTTGCAGGTGCCTATGCAAATTACCTCCTGGAAAAGATTCCGGATGATGACAGGCCATCGCATCTCGCCTGGTATAACATAATTCTAAATGGTGCTGTCTTGCTGGGTTCACTCGCCGGACCATTACTGGCAGGGTTCATCGGGATTGGTGTTGCTTTATTTGTCTTTGGATTGATGCGCCTGCTGGCAGGAATTGCCATCTTGAAATGGGGTTGATGCAAGAACCCTGAGTAGACCAGGATGATTCCCATGTTACAATCTTTAAGCGATACATATCTTATTAAAGCTTGTACCCGGAAGAAATCCTGAATTTGCACAGGCTTATGGTAATAATCGGATTGGCAAGCAATGTCTGAACATGTCAAGTCTATTGCCACAAACAGGAAAGCAAGTTTCGAATACTTTCTCCTGGAGCGTTTCGAAGCTGGATTGGCTCTCAAGGGCAGCGAGATTAAATCCGTTCGTGCGGGTCAGATCAGCCTCTCGGAAGCCTATGTCCGTGTGGACGATGCTCGAGGAGCGTTTCTAATGGAAGCGCATATAGCGCCTTATGTGCAGGCTAACCGCTTCAATCATGACCCGAAACGGCCGCGCCGCCTGCTGCTTCAAAAAAAAGAGATTCGGGAAATGTGGGATGCTGTTCGTCAGAAGGGGGTAACGATCGTGCCCATTCGCGTCTACCTCAAGAACGGCCGCGCGAAACTTGAAATAGCCATCGCCAAGGGTAAGAAATTGCACGATAAGCGCGAAGCCATAGCCAGGCGTGATGCTGAACATGAATTAAGCAGGGAAACACACGATCGTAAGTTCTGATCCACCCATCAAAGAAATAATTTCACAAACCCGTTCTCAGAGTTTGCCCGAGAATCATGGTTTGTATGATTTAATAAAGACATCCACCATCGCCGGGTCGAAATATATCCCCCTGTTCCTCTTCAATTCCTCAAGGGCATCATTGGATATCATGCTGTTATGATAAGGCCGGTTCGTTGTCATGGCATCGAAGGCGTCGACGATTGCCAGAAGGCGACCCTCGCGGGGGATATTTTCGTTGCTCAAACCCTGAGGGTAACCGCTGCCATTCCACCACTCGTGGTGGAAAAGAACGTAGGGACTGGCGGCTTTCAAGTGATCAACACCTTCCAACATTTTCGCCCCGGCTTCCGGATGCTGGCGCATTAATTTCCATTCTTCTTCATCCAGAGGTCCTGATTTCTGCAAGACCCGGCTGGGAACTATGATCTTGCCAACATCGTGCAGGATGGCTCCGAATTCCAGGATGATGATCTCTTCATTTGTCCAGCTGAGGGCATACGCCAGGCGAAGTGCCAGGTTGCGCACCCGTTCGAGGTGACCGGCAGTATAGGGATCTCGTGCTTCAATGACATTCGCCAGCATGATTACGGTCTGCAGATGAGCAGAACGGGTATCGAAGAGTTCCACCATCCGCCTTCTGAATAGGCGTGAACGGACTGCATTAACAAGTTCTTGCGCTTCGAAAGGTTTAAAGAGGTAATCATCAACCCCCAGGGAACGCGCCCGGCTGAGATCTGCCCGTTCAGTCCGAGCAGTCAGGAAAAGAAATGGGACAGTCACTCCATTTGGCATGACTCGCACCAACTCCAGAAGCTCGTACCCATCCATCTCAGGCATCATGATATCCGAAAGGATAAGGTCTGGTTTGTCACCGACAAATGAATCAAGCGCCTGTTTTCCATTGCGTGCCGGATGGATCTCAAATCCCTCCGCCTCCAGGATATTGCGCATCACATCCAGCAGTAACTCATCGTCTTCCACAAGGAGTATTTTTGTCATTCCAATCCCGTGTTATCCTTGATTCTACTCAAACAATGATTAATTATATACCTTTCGTGCACGGATTGTATCAATCTTCAGATTTTCATCAATTTTGCCCCACCGATCACCACCTGGCCAATGGAAAGGCCACCATCATTCGTGGGAACCTGATGATGAAAGTATACTGTAAAACCATCATCCCTCAATAGACGCAAAGTCCTCTTGAATAGCGCCATATTTTGCCAGACCCCTCCACTGAGAATGATTTCATTGAGACCGGTATCGCCCCTGATCAAATTGCAGGTCTGGGAAACAAGTCTCGCGATACCGTTATGGAAACGCGCGGACAACACTGGTACGGGAATGTTATCTTGAATATCCGACAACAGGCTTTCCAGGGCTGGTTTAACCTTCACTTGCTCGTTCTGAACCTCGAACCTGTATTCTCCAGATTCATTTTCCTCCAGTGCTGATTCGAACTCGATTGCAGCCTGTGCCTCATAATTGACTTTCTGTCGCACACCTGCGAGGGAAGCGAAAGCATCAAAAATCCGACCCATACTGGAGGTTTGAACTGTATTCAAACCTTTATCCAATTGAGTTCTGATGGCGATGAGCTCTTTGGAGTTAAACTCCTTCACCGGTGGGAGCCTTCCACCCCAATCCATTCCCAGCGACCAGAGCAATGCCAACGCGATACGAGCAGGTTGTTTTATACACGCGTCACCGCCAGGTAATGGGAAATAAGCGATATGGAATTTTCGAGTGCAACTATGAAAATCACACACCAGAAATTCCCCGCCCCAAATCGCCCCATCCTCTCCATAACCAGTCCCATCGAATGCCACGCCGATCACTGGATGAGAGCCATCCAGTCCGTTATCTACCATACAGGAAGCGACGTGTGCATGGTGATGTTGAACACCGACTAATGGAACTTGCTCTCGTTCGCCACGTTCCAGGGCATACCTGGTGGATAGATAATCAGGATGCAGGTCATATGCAATAGCCTTTGGTTGAATTCGAAACATGCGCTCGAATTGCAAAATGCCATCCTCAAAGGATTGCAATGTTTCGAAGTTCTCCATATCGCCAATATGATGGCTTAGGAAGGCGTACCGTTCACGGGTGAGACAGAATGTGTTTTTGAGTTCAGCTCCTGTGGCCAGGATGGAAGGAATTTCAAATGGGAGCATCAATGGATCAGGCGCATAACCGCGGGATCGGCGGAGAAAGTAGGATGAAGAGGAAAGATTGGAAGTAGATAATTCAGGTGTTTTGCTCCTGGATACCCCATTTGTCCTGAGCACCGAGTCGTCACAACGAGTTTGAATTTCCCGGTCGTGCATGAGGAATGCATCAGCCAGGGAGGCAAGCCGGTCACGCGCCTCGTCGTTTCTGATTGCAATTGGCTCTTCGAACAGGTTTCCACTTGTCATTACCAATGCATCTAATGAGCCTCCCGGGTCCATCAACAGGTAATGCAAGGGAGTGTAGGGAAGCATCACACCCAGCGAATCCTGCTTTGGTGCCACTGCGGAGGAGATACTGGATCGGTGTTGTCGTTCCAAAACGACGATCGGTCGCTGGCGTGATTCCAATAATTGGCGTTCCACATGGTTTACCAGGCAATTATTTTGAATCGTGGTAATGTCAGCCATCATCAAGGCAAAAGGTTTATCTACTCGTAATTTTCGACGGCGAAGTTCGGTAACAGCCTCGGTATTCCTGGCATCACAAGCCAGGTGAAAACCTCCCAACCCTTTTACTGCCAAAATTCCACCATCGGCAAGTAATATCTGCGCAGCCTTAATGGCTTCATCTCCGTTCACGCCCTCCCTGCCAGTATCCGGTTTCCATTCGATCCAGACCTTCGGTCCGCAATCAGGACAAGCCACAGGCTGCGCATGAAATCGCCGGTCGCGAGGATTCTTGTATTCCGCCTCGCATTCCGGGCACATTTTGAATGGAGCCATCGTCGTATTTGGTCTGTCGTAAGGAATATCGGTGATGATTGTGAACCGTGGGCCGCAATTTGTGCAATTAATGAAAGGGTATCGATACCTCCTGTCTACAGGATCGAAGAGTTCGCGCAGACAATCGGGGCATATTCCAACATCCGGTGAAATTGGCAGGAAGGACCCTTCCACCTTGTCAGAATGGATGATCTTAAAACCGGAGAATAAACCTGCCGATTCGTAGGATAGGTCCAATCGATCGATGCGTGCCAGTGGAGGGACTTCAGATCTTAATGCTGAAACAAATGCTTCCAATTCATCTGGAGTACCGTCAACCTCTATATCCACACCTGCAGAGGTGTTTCGCACCCATCCAGCAAGTGCGAAGCGTTCAGCAAGAGAATACACAAATGGCCGGAAGCCAACACCTTGCACGATCCCTGTGATGTGAAGTTTAGCCCGGCGTATTTCAGAGTCCATATATGGTATTGGAATTCGGTTTAATCCATCTGTAAATTGTGTGCCAGGAAAGAATATATATCTGCCAATTCTTCGATCAAAATGGCAGTCGGTTTTCCAGCACCATGACCCGCACGAGTCTGGATACGGATCAGGGCGGGTGCTTCGCCTCCCTGGCAGGCTTGCAGGCGGGCTGCAAACTTGAATGAATGACCGGGAACCACCCGATCGTCGTGGTCTCCAGTTGTGATCAGAGTCGGAGGATATTTAACACCGGGTTTCAGGTTGTGGTAGGGGGAGTAGGCATGAAGGGTCTTGAATTGATCCTGGTTTTCAGCACTTCCGTAATCGCTTACCCAGGCCCATCCGATCGTGAATTTATGGAAACGCAACATGTCCATCACACCCACAATTGGCAGGCAGGCTCCAAACAGATCCGGCTTTTGCACCATGCAGGCACCCACCAGCAGCCCACCGTTGGACCGGCCTTCAATAGCCAATTTGGGTTTGGATGTAATCTTTTGTGCTATCAACCATTCAGCACAGGCGATGAAATCATCGAACACATTTTGCTTGTTATGGATCATCCCCCCTTTATGCCATTCCTCCCCGTATTCACCGCCCCCACGCAGGATAGCCACCGCATACACACCTCCCAGGTCCAGCCATGCCAACCTGCTGACTGTAAAAACAGGTGTCTGGGATATATTGAAACCACCATAACCATAAAGCAAGGTTGGATTTTTCCCATCGAGTTTCAGGTCAGCGCGATGGACAAGGAAGATCGGGATCTTGGTTCCATCCTTGCTGGTGGCAAATACCTGCCGGGTGATATAAGGACTGAAATCGAATCGGATTGAAGGTCTGAAAATTTCCTCGCTCTCGCCAGTTTCAAAATCATAACGAAATACGGTCACCGGATGGGCAAAGGAATGGAACAGGTAGAACATCTCCTTGTCCTCACGTCTGCCAGCCAGCGTGGGGACATAAGCAAGAGTCACAGAACCTAAAGTAGGTAAAGGAATGTCTCCAAGTGGTGACCCGTCCAGCGAAAAAACCTTAAGCACTTCATGGGCATCATGCAGATATATCGTTACAAATTTCTCATTAATGATCGTTACTGCTTCCAGAGTGTCATTGTTTTCAGGGATGACTGTTTTCCAATGCACGGGTTCAGGATGCGTGATATCAATGGCGATTAAACGGTTCCGATGGGCTTCCCTGTCAGTTTGAAAATAAAAATGCGGCCCGTCATTTCCTACAAATAAATATGCAGATTCCAGATCAGGGATTAATTCGATCACATCCCCTTTTTCTAGCAAGTCTTTATAAAAGAACCGGTTGCGCGTATCAGTTCCCTGGGAAACTGCCATAAGAAGGTAATGCCCATCGTTGCTAACCTCGGGAGAGAATCCCCATTCTGGTTGATCGGGGCGGGAATAGATGAGAACATCCTCTTCCTGAGAGGTATGGAGTCTGTGGAAATAGACTGTCTGGTCATAATTCGCCTGTTGATACACTTCCCCATCGGCAGGAGCTGCATATCGGCAATAATAAAAACCACTCTGATCATGGGCCCAGGCTGCACCGCTGAATTTACTCCATTTCAGGATTTCCGGCAGATCAATTTTCGTTTCCACATTTCGCACGCGCCATTCCACCCAATCGGAACCTGAATAGGAGATTGCGTAAGCCAACCATTTGCCGTCATTACTGATTGACCAGGTGTTTAGCGCAGCAGTCCCATCTTCGCTTAAGGTGTTGGGATCAAGGAGTACCTGCCCGGTGGATCTTGGGGTTTCCATGACATACAGCACATCCTGGTTCTGCAAGCCGCTATTGCGGAATTGAAAGAAGAAGTCGCCCCGCCGGTAAATCGTCAATGCTCTGGCATAATCCCAAAGGCTTGTCAGCTTTTTGCGCAGGCGGTCACGCATTGGGATTTTTTCCAGGTATCCGAATGTCAGTTCATTCTGAGATTTGACCCAGGCAAGGGTCTCTGGAGAATCGACATCTTCCAGCCAACGATACGGGTCCTCGACCAGTGTGCCATGATAATCATCCACCTGGTCAACGGTCGGAGTCATTGGATAAGCAAGTTTATTTTTTGACATCTGGCAATTATACCGTGCGAATTGAATTGTCTTCCCCCGCTGAGATGCAACGTAATGTAGCGCTGGTTCAATATCCAAATCACCAACGCGCACGGTGTTCTTCTGCAAACCCGATCAGGTTGTTTATTTGTATCACCTTACCCTCATCGGAAATGGCTGTTCCATTAAAATGTCCAAACATCTGATGGACTTCGCTATAAATGATCCCGAGATTGGTTATTGCAGTCCGATCTTTAAAGGGGGTGAAGACCAAATCCAAGCGACCATCCACATCTGTAAACTTCCATGGTTTCATGTAATCCCCGGAAATGTAATTAAAGTTGACCTGGTCTAGTTTATGCACGCGGTGATCGAGAATGAGAGCGTTTTCACCAGCTTTTGACAGGTCTCCAAATCCACAACCGAGATTTAATCCAACAGAGATGCCATCAGGAAGGAAACCGGAAGCGCTGGCCCAATTCCAATTGGAACGGTATTCCCAGACACCCCGTCCCCAATCCAGGCTGCCGCTGCAATCAGCCGGATTCAATTCATAATTATCATTTCCATATTTGATCGTTCCACTGGCGGGTAGACAATTGATCTTGCGATTATAGTAGAAACGTTTCTTCCCGATCGGGATGACGATATTCATCGACTCGTTCCCCTCCGGGCTTACCAGCGAGATTTCTGCCTGGATACCACGACCATCATGGAATCCTGGCCAGGAGACTGATAGGTGCTTCTCGCCTGTTTGTAAACTGAAATTCAATCGGGATTTCTGATTATTGAAATGGCTGTCACCATCCGTGCTGTTTCTAGGCAGGTCAATGCCTTTTCCAAGAGGCACTACCAAGCCTTCTTCGTGAAGGTTACCGGTCTCGAAATCCATGAAATAGACAAAAATGTTGCCTGCATATCCAAGGTCGGCAATGGTGGCGGAGAAGAATCGTTTCGGAGTGAAGACCGCATAATAATCCCACCGTTTTATTCGAAACCGTTGAAAAGATCGCAAGGCGTAGATCCGAACATTCTCAAGATTAGAATCCCATATTGGTTGTCGTGCCCAGCCCACCTGGGATAGGCTGCCGCTTGAGTCCAATAATTGACCTGGCTTGGTGATTTCGGTTTGCATGGGTGAATTCCTGAGTAAATTAATTGAGGTTATTTAATAATCCTGATTGATTATATAATGCTATTTGCAAACATAGTTCTGAATACGACACAATAAAAAGGGAGCAATTATGACCACGAATGACAATCAGGGACTGCAACCTACATCCCCTGCCCGGAAACCTGGATCCAGGAAATGGATTGGATGGGTTTTGGGATTTCTATCAGCATGTTTGATATTGGGATGTAGTATCAGCCTGATTGCAGGAGTCTATCTCTACAAGCAAGGAAGATTGATACTACCATTCTTCGGAAAACTGGATCCGAATGCGGCTGCCTTGAATGGAGAAGTCAGCCTGGAAACAGGTTTCCTGCCAGATCCGTACACAATGACCATTAACGGGGGAGGAACGATAGATGGGACAAAATTATCCCTCGATTCAACACCTGGTTGCATTGGTTTTGTGACAAGATCCCCAACAATCAGCTTGAATTGGATTGGTCCATCGCCATTATTGAGAATTTTCATCGTGGCTCAATCCGGAGTGGACACCACCCTGATCATCCACGATCCAGCAGGTAACTGGTATTGCAACGACGATTCCGGTTATGGCGGTTCAGACCCGTTGATCGACCTCACCAACGCTGCAACCGGTCAATATGATATCTGGCTGGGTGGATCTACCTCCGGTGATAACGTCTCCGCTACACTTTATATAACAGAAAGGGACTACACTCCTGTGGATCCAACGGGTTCAGCGTCCAAGGGATCTGATTCGCTGGATCTTTCAGCTGAACCCACCTATGGATCTGTTGATCTCACGGGCAACTTCCAACCCGACCCCTATCAGGCAACCTTTACCGTGGGTGGTATGGTCGATGTTTCCTTTGCCAATCTCGGATCAGACTGTGCAGGTTACGCCGCTATCGCTCCGGATTTCAGAATCAACTTCAGCGGAAATGCTTCCAAACTACGGATTTTCTTCGTTGCGGATCCCGGGAAGGATACAACCCTGATCGTCAGGGATCCATCGGGAAAGTGGTTTTGTAATGATGATTTCCTCTCTGGCAGCGGTGATCCGCTGGTAGATATTTCAGAACCGGGGGCTGGTCAATTCGAACTCTGGGTGGGGACATACCTGCCCGGCGATCATTCTTCTGGAACCTTGTATATCACCGGATCCGATCTGACACCCGCTGATTTCGGGGGCAGTTCCTCAGCTGGTTCAAATACTTTGGACTACGGTCTCGAACCAACATTTGGAAGTGTGATTTTCGGTGATGGCTCCACTTCGGATCCGTATACCACTCAAATCGTCGCTGGTGGCAGTATCGATGTCTCCTCTCTTTCCCTGGGACAGGGCTGTAATGGCTTTGCGGCGAATGCTCCTGATTTTCGCTTCAATTATGCTGGATCTGCCAATCGTCTGCGCGTGTTCTACGTCGCCAATGATGGAACAAATACGACTCTGATCATAAGCGGAGTCAACGCCATCTGGTATTGTAACAAGGATGACCTGGTATCGGGCGCAAAAGATCCGCTGGTTGAGATCCCAAATCCAGGCACAGGTCAATATGATGTATGGGTTGGTACTTCCAGTCCTGGTTCCTTAAGTTATGGGACCCTTTACATTACCGAACTCGATTACACCCCTTCTCATCTGCCCTGAGAGGCAGTTGGAAGAAAAGAATCAGGGAAGATCCGAGGCATCACCTATTGATATGGAAAACCCTTCATGATTGAAGCTCCACTCCGCATCGGTATTGACATCGGTGGGACATTTACCGATTTTGTTGTGTTCGATCCGGTCACTCAAGGAATCCAGACCTTCAAACTGCTTTCCACGCCGACCGAACCGGCTGAAGCGGTCTTGCATGGTTTACAAAAGATATTTTCAGAATACGGAACTCGATCTGCTGAAATCATCCATGGCTCAACGGTCGCCACGAACGCCCTTTTGGAACGAAAGGGTGCGCGGGTTGCCCTCGTGACGACAAGGGGGTTTCGCGACATCCTCCAGATTGGACGCCAGAATCGCCCTTCGCTCTACGATCTCTCTTGTGATCCTTTGAAGCCTCCCATCCCGGTCAATCTTTGCTTCGAAGTTGAAGAACGCGTCAACCACACAGGTGAAATCCTTATACCACTCGAGCATGAACAGGTGGATGCTCTCATCCCTATCCTGCGCGCAAACGATGTGACCTCGGTGGCTGTATGCTTGTTATTTTCTTATCTACATCCAGAGCATGAGCAGTTCATTAAATCCAGGTTACTGGCGGCAGGTTTCCTGGTTTCCCTTTCCTCTGAAATTCTTCCCGAATTCAGGGAATATGAACGCACCAGTACAACAGTTGTTAACGCTTATGTTTCACCTGTAATGGATGCTTATCTCACCCGCCTTGAAAATGCACTAAGCCCTCAAACCCGATTGCAGGTTATGCAATCAAACGGTGGGAGCATTAGTGTGGAGGAAGCACGGAAGAATGGCGTGCGCTGTATCCTTTCCGGACCTGCAGGTGGTGTGGTGGGGTGTGATTATATTGGCAGGCTCGCGGCACATTCGACCGGCAATCGACTGATCGGTTTTGATATGGGGGGTACCTCCACTGATGTGAGCTTGATCGACGGGAAACCGGAACTCCTGACCGAAACGATGGTCAGTGGCTGTCCTATTCACATCCCGCTCCTTGATATCCACACGATTGGTGCGGGAGGAGGTTCCATTGCCCGGGTGGACGCGGGTGGAGCCTTGCGGGTTGGACCTGAATCAGCAGGTGCCGATCCGGGACCGGCATGTTACGGTCGCAGTGACCTGCCGACTGTCACGGATGCGAACCTGGTTTTGGGTCGCATGACTGGAGAGCACTTCCTGAATGGGCAAATGCCGCTTGATACCGCGCGCAGTCATTCGGCGATAGCCAGACTTGGCGAGGAATTGAAATTGGATCCCATCCAGACCGCCCTAGGGATCGTCGCAGTTGTAAACGCTCACATGGAACGCGCCTTGCGTCTTGTTTCCATGGAGCGAGGTCATGACCCGCGCGATTTTACATTATTGTCATTCGGCGGTGCAGGTGGCTTGCACGCTGCCATCCTGGCAAAAACAGTGGGTTGTCAGACTGTGCTCGTTCCGCCTCTGGCATCCACGCTTTCCGCTTTTGGAATGCTGGTCGCAGATGTGATCAAAGATTACACGCTCACTGTCATGCTCCCAGGTACTACCCACCTTTCTGACCTAGATAACCTGTTGGAACCTCTTGCGAAACGCGGCTTGATCGAAATTCAGGTTCAGGGTATCCCCAGGCAAAATATTCAGATCGAGCGCTCGCTTGACATGCGCTATAGCGGTCAATCCTATGAATTAATAGTTCCGTTCAGCGAAAATGTCTATGCTGATTTTCATCGTTTCCATGAGAAGAAATATGGCTACGCGAATGTCGAGATGCTCATTGAAATCGTAAATCTTCGGGTGCGGGCAATAGGTCTGGGCACTCCACCCGCGATTTTACCTTTATCTATAAAAAACCCAGACCCAAGCCGTGCATATCGCGGAACCCTATCTGTGGTCTTCACTGCTGATCCCGTCGAAACTCCTTATTACCAGGGAGAAGCGCTGGAACCGGGGAATCAAATCCACGGACCTGCTGTAATCTTCCGCTCCGACACTACCATCCTGATCCCTCCTGCAGACCAGGCTGCGGTTGACGCTTACGGGAACTTGATCATTGAGGTGGGACTGTGAAAATCGACCCTGTTCGCGTGGAGGTATTCAAGAACCTTTTCGCCGCGGTCGCTGAAGAAATGGGCACGGTGCTTCGAAAAGCGAGTTATTCGCCCAACATCAAGGAAAGGCGTGATTTTTCCTGCGCAATCTTTGATCACCAGGGGCAGTTAATCGCCCAGGCTGCCCATATTCCGGTGCATCTGGGTTCAATGCCATTATCGGTCACAGCCGCGATCAACCATTTCAAAGGAAACCTTAATCCCGGGGATATGGTCATTCTGAATGATCCTTTTCATGGGGGGACCCATCTCCCGGATATTACCCTGGTATCTCCTGTCTTTCTTACATCTTCGTCCAGCGAGCGTCAGGGTATTCGTAAAAGGAAGACAGGAGGTAATTTGATCGGTTATGTTGCCAACCGGGCGCACCATGCGGATGTCGGCGGCATGACACCCGGTTCCATGCCTGTCGGGCGTGAAATTTTCCAGGAGGGTTTGATCCTCCCGCCTGTGAAATTAATCAAAGAAGATCTCATCGATAAGTCGATCATGGAAGTTATACTCGCCAATGTCCGCACTCCCCAGGAACGCCGGGGCGACCTGTCTGCCCAGATCGCCGCCAACCAGCGCGGCGTGGAACGATTTTTGGATCTGGTCAATCGTTACGGGATGGAACAAGTGACCGGTATTGAAGAACAACTGCTTGGCTATGCAGAAAGGATGACCCGCAGGTTGATCAAATCCCTGCCGGAAGGAAGCTACCATTTCACCGATTTCTTGGATGACGATGGTGTTACCGACCAGCATGTTCCGATCTCCGTTACGATCACCATTAAAGAGGATACAGCCAGGGTGGATTTTACCGGCTCCGCCCCTCAGCAGGCGGGGAGCATCAATGCGGTTTACGCTATCACCCTTTCTGCCGTCTATTATGTCTTCCGCTGCCTGCTCGGACCGGATCTGCCCAACAATTCGGGTTGTTTAATTCCAATCGAAGTCATTGCGCCACCCGGGACAGTGGTCAATGCCCTTCCCCCGGCCGCGGTCGCCGGAGGGAACGTCGAGACATCGCAACGAATTGTGGATGTGCTGCTCGGTGCTCTCGCCCAGGCCTGCCCGACCAGGATCCCGGCAGCAAGCCAGGGAACGATGAATAATGTCACGATCGGTGGACAAGCATCCATCCTGCTGTCAGGGGGGCAAAACAAGGAGGAAACGAAGACTTTTGTGTATTATGAAACCATTGGTGGCGGAATGGGAGCCCGCTTCAACTCAAACGGGCCATCTGCCCTCCATTCTCACATGACCAACACTCTCAATACCCCGATTGAAGCGCTGGAATATGCATACCCATTGCGCATTCTTGAGTATAAGATCCGCACAGGTTCTGGAGGCAAGGGAAAATTTTGTGGTGGGGATGGAATTATCCGCACCTTTCAGGTGTTGAGCGAATGTCAGGTCACCCTGTTGAGCGACAGGCGTAAGATACCCCCTTATGGATTGAATGGCGGCGATGCCGGTCAGACTGGTGAGAACCTGCTGATCCGCAACGGGGAGCAGATACGTCTACCAGGAAAAGGGACGTTTGACCTTCATCCGGGGGATATCGTATCCATCCACACACCGGGTGGAGGGGGGTATGGTGTAAAATCATCCTGACAAAATTCTCAGCAGTTGTTACGGAGTCACATTGGAAGAAACCTTCAACATTGATTTCGAACCTCTAGGGCGGCGTGGGAAAGCCAGGTCAGGTCAGACGATTCTGTCTGCAGCCCAGGATGCCGGCGTAGGGTTGGCTTCGGTTTGCGGAGGAGCAGGCACCTGTGAGGAATGCCGTATCCGGCTGGCTGCCGGGAGGTTATCTCCGCCCACCCTGGTGGAGCAGGCTGCCTTGAGCGAGGCAGACCTATCCGCTGGGTTCCGCCTGGCGTGCCAGGCGCAACCAGTCAGCGACGTCAAACTCGATATTCCGCCCGAATCCCTGACAAGCGCTCAGCGGCTGCAGGTGGAAGGACTTGAGGAGACTCACGTCCAGCCTGAACCGGCTATTCGCATCCCTGGTGCCCATGGTCTGGCTGTGGATATTGGCACGACAAAATTGGCTGCCTATCTCATCGAACTTGACTCAGGATTCGTAAAAGCAAAATCCGGTATGATGAATCCTCAGATCGCTTATGGAGAGGATGTCATCAGTCGCATTGCATTCGCAGGAAGCGAACCTGGAGGAGCCAGGAGACTTCAAGAAGTACTTGTGGGCTCGCTGAACAAGATGCTGGCAGAGATGTGCGCGGAAGCAGGAATTTCCTCCGAATCCGTCATGGATGCCGTGCTGGTCGGAAATACTGCCATGCACCACCTGGTTGCCAGCCTGCCGGTGGAACAACTTGGCCGCGCACCCTTCTCCCCGGCGATTACAAGCGCAATGAGCATACCTGCGGTTGACCTAGGTTTGGAACTGGGTGCTGGCGTTAACGTTTATCTACCTCCGATTATCGCTGGCTATGTTGGCGCAGATCACATCGCCATGTTGCTTGCGACCGATGCCTGGAACTCTCCACATCGGGTGATAGCGATGGATATCGGAACAAATACCGAGATCAGTTTGATAGCAGGTGGTAAGATCACTTCATGCTCGTGTGCTTCAGGACCTGCTTTCGAGGGCGCCCACATCCGGGAAGGGATGAGGGCTGCACCAGGAGCGATTGAGCGCGCGCGTTGGTCTAAAGGAAAGATCCTCTGGCAATCGATCGAAAATCAACCACCGGTGGGAATCTGCGGATCGGGAATCCTGGATCTTGTTGCTGCGCTTCAGGATGGTGGGCGAATCAAGCCAACCGGAGTACTTATCAACGGGACCGAAGCAAAGGTTGTGATTGTCCCTGCTGCCCAGACGGGTTTGAACCGGGACCTGGTTGTCACCCGGGGCGATATCCACGAGATCCAGCTGGCGAAATCCGCCATCCGGGTTGGTGTGGAGATCCTTCTAAAGAACGCCGGATTAAAATTCACCGATATCGATGAGTTCATCGTTGCAGGAGCATTCGGAACCTATCTCGATCTGCGCTCCGCCGTTCGCATCGGGATGTTTCCCCCTCTGCGCCTGGATAAATTCCATCAGGTGGGGAACGCGGCCGGTGTTGGTGCCAAACAGATGCTGGTGTCGGTTGAGAAACGCCAGGAGGCAGAATCGCTTGCAAAGCATATCGATTACCTGGAACTTACTTCTCAACCGGAATTCGCTCCCCTTTATATGAAGAATCTCTGTTTTGAAAATTAACCAATAATAACTCGGAAAAAACGTACCATGTTCATAATCTGGGAACATAAAACTGATTGCCGGTAATTCCCCGGCCCATTCAGCTGGAAATACATCTATTGTGGTTCAAAGCACAAGCCCGGTTCGGGTAAAATTAGCACCATGAGCGAAACCGAATTTATCCCCAAATTGGCGATGTCCATTCACGCCCATCCTGATGACCAGGAATTCACGGTAGCAGGGACTCTCGCCCGCTGGGTACGAGCCGGGTGTGAAGTTGTATCCGTCATCGTCACCAGCGGTGAGGCTGGATCGAACGATTCCAATATTCACCTGGATGACAAGGCGAATCTTGCCCGGCTGCGGGAGGAGGAACAATCTGCAGCCAACACCTTGTTGGGTCTTCACGAAACCGTCTTTCTCCATTTCCCGGATGGCTTGTTGGAGCCCTCCTTAAACCTGCGCCGTGAATTGACTCGTCTCATCCGTCGCTTCAAACCGGAAGCCGTGGTAACGGGAGATCCGCAAGGAGTATTCTATGGGAATGGTTATATCAACCATCCTGACCATAGGGCTGCCGCTCAGGCTGCTTTATACGCAGTCTTCCCATCCGCTGAGACGCGGCTGATCTTTACAGATTTGCTTGCTGAAGGATTCGAACCTCACAAGGTGAAACGATTATATATTCACGGATCAGAAAAACCTGATTTCTGGGTGGATATCGCTGACACGATCGATTTGAAGATTAATGCCTTAAAAAAACACTCCAGCCAGCTGGGTGAATGGGATCCAGAAAAAATGATCCGTGAATGGGCCGAAGAAGAAGGTAAGGATCATGGATTGCACTATGCAGAAGCTTTCAAGGTGATGATCCTGTCCGAATGATGGAGAAATCCGAGAAGAGGTCAGGCTTATGAGAATTTTCTTGATTGATCATCACGTAAAACCTGAATATATCGATGATTATCAGCTCGCCGTCCGTGAGGATGCCCGTAACAGCCTTCTGGAAGGTGGAATCCTTCGCTTTGAGGTCTACCAGGATATCCAGAATCCCGCCCATTTTACATTACTGGAAGCCTATAAGGATATGGATGCCCGTGAGTCCCATTTAAAAACCCCACATTTATTACGATTCAGGAAGGTAGTAAATGAAAAGGGGATGCTGGCAAAGAGTGAAAGCAATGAAGTCCGGCTGCTTACCAATGATGATGTGATTTTATGATTTTGAAATTTCTTTGAACCGGCGAGAAAGGAAAGTTACCTTTCCAGCGTGCGCAATTCCTCCAGGAACGCTATCCCCTGTGCGGGTGTTAATTGTGGCTCGTCGAGTACAAAGGTAAACCCTTTTCCCCCCAATTCCTGCATGATGGTTAAAGCGCCTTGAGGGGAAACCGTCACCTGGCACAATTTTCCAGCTGAGCGAATCTTCTTGAGTAAAGGCAGCCACTCTTCGCAGGGTGGTTTTCCATATCCCGGCACCCATTGAATTCCCCTAAGGTTCGTAATCGAAAGAATGGAATCCAGGTGAACAAGTTGTCCTTTTCCATCCAGGTGGTAAAAAGCGTAATCCATCGTCGCGCAGCATGATTCCAAATCCGGTAATACAAATCTCTCGAACATCTGCGGGGAAATCATATAGGAAAAATCGCTTTGTAGCATATACCCGCGGCCATCTGACCAGCATGGCCCCCAACAGGTGATGCCGCGTCTGCTTGTGGAAATAATATTGTAAAGACGGTCGAAACATGCCTGCCAGAGCTTAATCGTCTCTTTCACCAAACGATCGACCTCCTGCGGAGCTTTCATCACATCCATTAATAATTGGCGTGTATCTCGCAAGGAAGCGATGATATCAAGGTTTCCTCCCAGGTCGGTGATACCCACTGTCAGATCCTGCCCCCACCGGGTTATGGCAGCAAGGGTGAATTCCTCCACGCGTTTCCACCATGGATTTTCCCAATCACCATTGATGTGCAAGTCATGGATATTCCTTATTTTTCCGGGTGTGAACCAGGTAGTATCCCACCGTGGATGGACTTGAGCTCCGGCAAAGGCAGCTGCAATTCCCGGCCCGAAGTTCGGCCAGAAGCGTGGAAAGGAATCGCCGAGATAGTGTGTATTTTCGAGTCGGGGGGTGAATTCGTCCAAAATCCCGTCAACCGGCGCATCCAAAGGATAGTTCCCCAGGAAAACACTGGCACAATGGGGATCGTACCTGTCAAGGAATTCGAGACACTCCATTACCACTAAGGGACGTTCCAAATCCCCTGCCCACCAGGCCGACCAGTCCCGCTTGGTCCGCAACCATTCTTCTTCCGAAAATCGTAATTTCAAGGTCATTGTTCAAAGGGTGCGGTTGAAGAACTCAAGCACCCGCGCTTGAAACTCTTGTGGATACACTTCGCTGGCCATCGTGTGCCCCACCCCTGGAAGTCTCCACATTTCTTTCGGTTCGCCTGCTGCTGAGAACAGGTCGTCAAAATCCGGGCAGTATTGATCCAGGTCACCGTGGATGAACAGGATCGGTCGCGGGGCAATCTGTGCCACCCAGCGAACGGTTTCATAATGGAATATATTTACACCCAGCCGTAAAGAAGTAATGGCAAACGTCAACCAGGCCAAAGGTCTTGCAATTCTCGGAGGAACATGTAGCTCAATGGCTCTCGCCCTGAGCGCAGTCTTCATACGGGTGGGACCTCCATCCGTCACCACCGCCTTGATCTCCGGGCAGATCGGGGCTGTGAGCATGGAAGCAATCCCTCCATAAGAAAAGCCCAGCAGACCAATCCTATTCACACCCCTGCCCAGGACAAAATTTACCGCACCCACCACGTCCTTTCTTTCCAGGTAACCAAATGTCGCCAGGTGACCCTGGCTTTGCCCGTGGGCGCGGAAATCGATCAGGAGCACATTGAAGCCTGCGGCATGAAATGCCGGGGCGCGGTGGATGTCCCAATCCAGACTGCCACCATGACCGTGCAGGATGATCACCGCGCGTTCATTCTCGGTCAGTTGACCCCGGAGAGTCTTTTCCGACGGGATCCAGCAACCATGGATTTGCACACCATCCAGGGCCGGAAAAGTGACATCCTCATACAGTAATCCAAATTCTTCGGGTGTGTGAAAAGCGGTGCGCGGCATTCTTTTGGTGATGTAGAATGACACAACCAGCCCCACCAAGAAGATCAACCCGATCGGGAGCAACAACCAGGGGAGAAGGATCATCTGCCTTTCTCTCGCATACCCAGAAGGGTGACCGTGCTCAATCCAAATAGAACGGCATACGCTGCAAAGACAGCGAAATATCCCAATCCCATGTAGTAATGATTGATCGCATCAGCCACCAATCCACCAATGCCGGCACCGATAATACCCGCCCCTGCCCCGGCAAGGTTTGATACCCCAAGGTAACGGCCTGCTTCATCTGCCGGCACGAGATCCGTTCCAAGAGCCCAATTGGCGGTCATGAACAATCCTGTCGCCAGGCCGATGATCGTCCCGGAAACATACACAATCGCCAGGTTTGGCACCCAGATTGTGATCAACAACAGGACATTACCGGCTGCGGCCACAATTCCACTCAGGGCAACCAGCCTGGTACGCCCGATTCGATCCGAGATCCAGCCACTGGCAAGAGCCGTCAGGACGATGAATATACCAATGATCGAAGTCAGGCTGCCGGTCATGCTGGAAGCCTCCTCGTTACTCAGTTTAAAAGCGTACATCACAAAGTAAAAGATGGATCCCTGGATGGAGGTGGCAGCAGCCAGGAACATCAACCGGTTGACGATCCACCAGACAAATGATGAATTCTTGCGCGCTTCCTTACCCAGCGTTCCTAATGCGCCTGCCCAAACCCCCGTCACCACAGCCACGATCATGGCGACTGCCCCACCTACCCCAACGCCCACGGAAATGGCAGTGGTCTTACTCCCTGCTAGAAGAGTTACCAGTCCGGCCAATCCCCCCACCAGACCGCCTCCCAGCAGCCCCGCAGCAGCACCGATCGCGATTCCAGCCAGCATTCCCAGCACACGCACCATCGGCGGCCAGAATGGTGTCGTGGGTTTTTCCTGCAGAGGTGTTTCCTTAACGAAAAGGATCGTGACCAGGGTGACGATCAAAAGGGATATCCCAGTAATAAAAATTGCCAGGTCCAGTTTGCCCGCGCCAACAATCTTGGCGATTGTCAATCCGACCAGGATGAGAGGCAGTAATTCCATGATCGCCTTGACTGCCGATGCGCGCCCTCTCTGATCCTCCGGGACCAGGTCTGGGATCAATCCCTGCAATGGTCCGTGGGATATGTTGGAGGAGAATTGGATCAGGAGTATGGCGATCAATAGTGCCCAGTAATTCCAGGATACGGCTATGGCAGCCAGGAAGAGACAGTCCAATAATGCTCCCACCAGAATATAAGGCCTGCGTCGCCCGAATCGCGAGGTCGAACGGTCACTCAAAAGCCCGGCAGCCGGTTGGACCAGCATGGCGATGACCAGGCCTGCCGATCGCATCGCTCCCAAGGCTGTATTCTTCAGTGCCTCTGGTGCAAAAATTCCAACCATGTAGGGCATAAAGATCGAACCAAGGGCGGTATTACGGATATTCAATCCCAGCCAGAACAGGTTGATCGTCAGGTAGTCAAACCAGCGTAAGCGTTTCATCAGGTTGCTCCTTGGATAGGGATGTTATTTTGAATCGAACACTATGTCCAATTTTATTAATCGCATCTACTCACCAATGATCTTCACCAACACGCGCTTGCGGCGGCGACCGTCGAACTCGCCATAAAAGATCTGCTCCCAGGGTCCGAAGTCCAATCTCCCCTCTGTCACGGCTACCACCACCTCACGCCCCAATACCTGTCTCTTGAGATGCGCGTCCGCGTTATCTTCGCCAGTTCGATTATGCCAGTACTTGTCAGTAGGCTCGTGTGAAGCCAGCCCTTCCAGCCATTCCATATAATCATGATGCAGGCCGGATTCATCATCATTAATAAATACGGAAGCAGTAATATGCATGGCATTCACCAGGCATAGACCTTCACGAATCCCACTTGACTTAAGGATGGCTTCCACATCCCGGGTGATATTAACAAATCCAGTCCGAGTGGGAATGTTGAACCAGAGTTCCTCTCGAAACGTTTTCATCAACTTCTCCTCAGATATTTTACTCTCCAATTTCGATACTGCCATCGATGAGTTTCAACTCACTTTGCCATGAAGCCTTTGGGTTCTGAATCAAGAACACCCCATGCTGGGGTGATCTCATTTCTGGACGCTGCTGGTTGATCCCCATCAATGAATGATCTCCTACCTACCATGGATGGGAATATTTCAAGTGAATTCATCCACCCGCTGATGGAAGTACAATTTTCACACTGGTACCTGCACCGGCCGCGCTCGTAATAGTTATCTTTCCATGCTGCGCTTCAACAAGCCCCTGAGCAATGGAAAGGCCCAAACCATTGCCGCGCATTTCCGTGTTTTGCCCGGGCACCTGGTAGAAACGTTCAAAGATATGTTCCAAATGTTCCGCTGGAATACCAGATCCATTATCGACTACATGCAGGATAACATCTCGCCCCTGATTTTCAGACCCTATCCGTATGGTTCCCCCTGCCGATGTAAAGCGCAACGCATTATCGAGAAGTATAAGCAGCACTTGTCGGAGGCGGAATCGATCACAGCGAGCCGTGCCTTCGGTCGGATCCAGCGCGAGGGTCACTTGTTTTACGGAGGCGAGCACTTCCACATGGTGGGCAGTTTCCACGAGCAGGTCGGAGAGTGAAACAGGGTCTGCTGCCAGTACCAGTCGTTTCGCGTCAATTCGCGAAAGCAGCAGGAGGTCTTCTACTATCCGGTTCATGTGATCGGTTTCTTCGATGATATCCTGCAGCGATTTATCACGTTCGACGGATGAAGGATTTCGCAGGGCATAATCTGCATTTGCGCGGAGGATGGTCAAAGGAGTGCGCAGTTCGTGGCTGGCATTGGAAATGAATTGTTGCTGCTGATCCCAAGCGTGCTGGGTGGGTTTTATGGAACGACCAGCGATCACCCAGGAGGCAAGAGCAAGGACAAGGCTGGATGCGCTCCCCAGGATCAGTAGTCCTGTTAGATATTGCGAAAGCAGGCGATCCTGGTCTGTTAACAGGCGTCCAACCTGCAATACTCCTCCACTGCCTATTCGATAAGTCAGAAGGCGCAGCCGTGAACCATCGTCGAGTCGGATTGTACGCAGGTCTGATCCTGCCCTCAATGCCTGGGAAATTGCCTGAGGATCCTTCACGATCGGTGCCCCTGCATTCACGGTACTGCCTGCTGCAGGCACTACGAATACTGGTGCCAGTAAACCATCATACCGATCATTTTCGTCGCCTCCAGCAAAGATCTGGTTTGTTCCTGGAAGGGATGAGTTCTGGCTGCCCTCGGACTCCTCTTCGGATGTCGAACCACTACCGCCAGAAGGTGTGAAGGTGGCAGCCAGGTGATCGTTCTTCTGAGACCAGGACTGTTCTGCAACTTCCAGTTCACTTGGCAGTATGATTCCAAGTGTCTGGAATTCGATTGCCATCTTGTAAAGCAGGGCATGATCGGTGGACTGTTGGAAGTAGACCGTCAACAAGCCATAGGTCCCTGCTCCAAGTACGGTAACCAATCCGAGGCTTGCCAGAAGATAAACCAGGGTAAGTCGAAACCGCAATCTCTTAAGCATTTTTCACATCCAGGAAATAACCGAATCCGCGCTTGGTCTGGATGGGATCTTTCATATCCGTAATGCGCAACTTGGCTCTTAGATAGGAGATATATACATCAACCATCGATGGTTGCACTTCAGCCGCATAGGACCAGACGTAATCCAGTAGAAACTGGCGGGAAAGAGTCTGATTGGGGTGGCGCATCAGGCATTCGAGCAGGTTCCACTCGGTCCTGGTCAAATCAAGGATGCGGCTTCCCCTCCTGGCGGTGTGACTGTGAAGGTCCAAGACAAGGTTTCCGATCCTCAATTCAAAGGGGTTGGATGATTCGCCCTTAAGGCGGCGCCCAAGCGCATACAGACGGGCTATCAATTCATCGAATGAAAAAGGTTTGGTCAAATAATCATCCGCGCCGCTGTACAATCCTGCGACTCGATCCTCCACCTGTGAACGCGCCGTGAGCATGAGCAACCCCATTGGCAGGTGCGCTGACCTAATCGCCTGGCAGACTGCAGGTCCATCGCGACCCGGCAGCATCCAATCTACGATGGCTGCATCATAAGCTTTACACATGGCAATTTCTACCCCTTCATCCCCGGAGGTAGCCACATCCACCTGGAAACCTTCAGCGGTTAAAACTTTGCTGATCAGTACAGTCAGTCGTTTGTCATCTTCTATCAAAAGAATTTTCATTCCAATTACCGAATGATGAAATCCGGGAAAATATTAGATTTTCCAATGAATCGCATTATCCATAATCCTTTACGTAGTGTAGCAGGTTTTCATTGGAATTTGATTGGAAAACTCGTAATGAATTCCAAGATATTTCCAAACCATGCAGGGTATCCTAAGAATATTACATTTCTATTGGAGGCAATTCCATGAAAAAGAGTTCGCTTTTTATCTCATTCATCTTGACATCATTCATTCTGTCCGTACTGGCAGGAGTGGTCTCTGCCGCGCATTACTTCACAGTTAATGTGCAAGCCGCAAGTGCTCAATCATCGCCTACCGTCCAGGAGACCAGTGCTGTTCCAAACAACCTTCCCTCTGAGCAGTTGGCTCAGATCGCTGCCCGATTCCTCGGGCGTACCGACCTATACTCTGTGGAAGTTGCTCCCTTCAACGGTATAAGTGCTTATAAGGTCACCTTTAGTTCTGGTGACCAGGTCTACATAGATCCGCAGGGGAATGTGTTGTCCGTAATGGCAGCGCCATCCAATAATCCCGGGTGGGGATTCCCTTCTTCCTCCCCGTCTGCCTCTTCCTTCGGCGATGATGACGGTGGGGATTAGGAGAGAACAATGAACAACAAAACAAACCGGTGGTTGGATGTCCAGGTGGTCATCGTAGCGCTTGCTCTGACATTTACCCTCGCCCTGTGGAATATCTTTTCAGGAACAAGCCAGTCTTCGGGCACAAGTTCAGCTTCCCAACCGCAGCAACAGAAATCCACCTCTGCTGCCAACCCGGGGACAGCCCGGATCTTCCTCGGTGGTGCTGCCCCCCAGCCAAAATCGTTCGCTGCTCCTGCACCAGTAACCGTGACTGGCTCCTCGCGACCATGAAACAAATAGAATTCCATGCCATGGGCAGCCGCATTCTGGCCATAATTGATTCGGAAGCCCCGCAAGCAGAGCGAACCTTGAAAAGCCTGCCAACCTGGTTCGAAGAATGGGAACAGGTATTGAGCAGATTCCGCTTCGATAGCGAATTGAGTCGCATGAATAAAGCAGCAGGTCTCCCAGCAAGGGTCAGCGATGTCTTTTGGGAAGTATTCCAGGTTGGATGCGAGGCTGAGGAATTCACAGGCGGACTGGTCAGACCAACCGTGATGGATGCGCTTCTCCAGGCAGGGTATGATCGGTCTTTTGACCAAATGCCTGAATATCAAGCAGTCACACCGGTTTCCAATCTAACTTTACCGGCAGCGCTATCAGTCATAACAGCAAACAAAACAGACCACACCATCCTCCTGCCCGAACATGTCCATCTTGATTTTGGGGGGATTGCCAAGGGTTGGGCAGCTCATCAGACCACTATTCGCTTGATGGAATATGGGAGTGTACTCGTGGACGCAGGTGGCGATATTTCCATCAGCGATCTTCCTCGCAATCATGAGCCCTGGGCGGTTGGCATCCGTGATCCTTTCCAGCCAGATGCGCATTTTGAGACACTGCGCATCGAGCGAGGTGGAGTGGCTACCTCAGGGACGGACTACCGCAGGTGGCAGCAAGGCGATTCCATGAATCACCACCTGATAGATCCTGGAACTGGCCTGCCTTCCAGGAGCGATGTTTTGGCAGCAACTGTTGTTGCCCCTGATATTCTGCAGGCAGAAGCTGCGGCCAAGGCAGTGGTAATTTCAGGCAGCCAGGTTGGGCTGGGATGGCTGGAAGAACATCCCTCCCTGGCTGGGGTGCTTGTTCTGCAATCGGGAGAAATACTCTACAGTCAACGCATGGACGATTACCTTTGGAGATAGAAATGACCGAAAATAATTCCACCAGTAATGACCCTGGTTCTTTTCTCACAATCAACTCAGTGATAATTTCGTTCATTGCCATGACGCTGGGTGTCACAGCAGCAGTGCTGGTGCT
>Ga0315295_10000227_pt1 | contig 47734 bp, 44 predicted proteins | sample YL17G14_0_MG_FD_204453 | JGI IMG/M metagenome (GOLD analysis project Ga0315295, IMG submission 204453) | Sediment microbial communities from Yellowstone Lake, YNP, Wyoming, USA - YL17G14_0 | ecosystem: Environmental > Aquatic > Freshwater > Lake > Sediment | place: USA: Wyoming | collected... | reverse complement strand
CAGGGCCGAGCGAGCTGCGGAGCCCAGAATGCGCCTCAACCCTTGCCGGTGCCATAGCGCAAGGGCGTCTACACAGAGCGCAGAAGGCGCGCCACTTATTCAATGTAGTTGGCAGACGCGACACTAGCTGCAAACTGCTCGGCTTCGAAGCCCGCCTCCGCGTTCGGGTTGTACTGGAGCACCAGGTCGTCGACTTCTCCCGGGTGTTCGACTGTGTACGTCCAGCCCTCCAGCGTGGCACGCAGGAAGCGTAGGACCAACCCAGGGTCTCTGGCGATTGTCTCGTCCGTGGTCGCAATTACGTCGGCGTAGCCGTGGATCCCATAGTCGTCCGGATAGATGACATTGAGCTCATATCCCTGCCTCCGAAGCGCAAGTACTTCATTCGTGATCCATACCGCGCGAACATCAACGGTACCCGAGGTCAGCTGCCCTAGATCGGGGTCGGGGTCAACCATGGTGTACTGATCATCGTTGATGCCAACCCGATGAAGGATGGCGACCAGTTGCGGGCGCCCGCCCTTTCCGACGGCGATCGTCTTCCCCGCGAAGTCCTCTGGGCGGCGGATGCCCGAGTTCGCCAGGGCGATGTAGACACGTGGACTACGGCGAAAGATGGCGGAGATTGCCACGATCGGCTTGCCACCGGCGCGGGCCAGGAGTACCTGATCCGCAGGCAGGACAGCGAATTGCGCAGAACCCCTCAGCAGCACGTTGGTTTGGCTGACACTCGGACCGCCTTCCGCAAGCGTGACGGCCAGCCCCTCCCGCGCGTAGTATCCCTCCTGCTCGGCGGCGTAGAACCCTGCGAACTGGGCCTGATGCGTGAAGGATAGCTGAACAGTGATCGGCGTGCGCGGAGGGGGAGTGGCAGTCTGGCAGCCTGCTACGCTCAGGAGAAGAAGAGTCGCGAAGAGCCTGAGGGCGGTCAGAGATGGAATCGACATCATAGTCCCTCTCCCTGGGCGCCTGCCGACGGCGGCGAAGCGGGCTGGATGCGCCCTCGTCCCTACTCGGCGGTGGCTACGATCGGCAGCACGCGGGACGTGCCCACGCGGGATCTCAGGTGCGGGCACGGGCTGCTTTGGGGTCGATCCTCGACCGGCCTGCCCACCGAATATGCCTGACGGGCGGTGCGTTGCGCCTGGCCGACGTGCTCCTCCGTTACTCGACACCCGGTCGTGGACTTTCCCCCCGCCGTGGCCTTTGACGACCATGCGTTCAGAAACGGCCTGAGACGCCGGTCGATACCGGCTGTCGCCTGGGACGCCAGCCCCGGTCGAGACTTGTCGGCGGCACCTGTCGCCTCTGCTTGGTTTCGAAGCGCGGCACCGGGGAGGGGATTCGGGTTAGGCAATTCCCTGAGGGCTCCAGAGGTCGGCACTGAGTGGGCGGTCCAATGACAGGCCGCGCCGCCGTCCTGGCGCCGGATGCTCAGGCGGGCTACGTGTGATGAGGGAAACCTGGGATGCAGCAGTGGGCGATGCGTTACGAATGGTGAGGTCACATGCGGGCCTGAAGCCGGTCACGCCTTGAGGATCGGCCCGAGCGAGCGGCCTGCGTGAGTCCGGTGAGGGATGAATGAGACGTGCCCCTGGCATCACGACCCTCCCCTTGGTGCGTGTGCGAGGTGCGGACGTCGTCCCGGCCTTCGCCATCTCGCTTCGAGTGAGCCTGGCGCTTGCGGCCGACGTTTGGATTAGTATAGGCGATTGTCTGGACAACGCCAGCGCCCGACGGGAGACTGCAGGCCCAGAAGCTCTTCGGGCGGGCCACCACGGCCGTTTGTGACCCGCTCCTCAGCTTCGAGAGGGGTGCAGCCTCCTCTTCCCTCTTCGGCCGCCCCCCGATCGCAGCCCCACACATGGGGACCCGTTCTGCCAGCGGGCCAGCTCTGGCGGTTTCCCTGGACTCTCGTCCCAGATTCGGGCGGAAGATCCTGCACCTTGCAGTGACCTTACAAACACCCCCCTCCAACCTTACAACCCGCAAACAGCTTGACAAGTGGCCGCCGGGTGACCCCGACTAGGATAGAGGAGCAATCCGATCCGAACCGCGCGCCTCTCGGGGCTGTAAGGGGACACCAACATGGGCTTCACTCTCTCCCGTCTGCTACCCATCATCTTCCGGCCCTTCGCTTTGCTTGCCGGCGCCGCCCTACTGGCGGCGACACTGGCTGTCTCGGCTCGGGCGTCCGAAGATCCCAGCCTGGCGGCCATCGGCGGTGAAGGCGTCGGCAGCATCAGCGGCTTCATCATCTCCGACATCCACTTCGCCCTCGATAACGATCATCCCGGGCAGCTGAGCTCGGTCTCGCTGGCCGTGATCGCCCCTGATGGACAGACCGCGCCGCGCGTCGTGGCCATCTCGCTCCAAACGGGCCAACCGGCCTCCAGCTGCCAATCGGCGGACGGCCAGCACTGGTCGTGCCCAGTATCCTGGCCGCTGGCTGCGGCCGAGGCGCTGCACGTCATCGCCACGGGCTAGCCCGAGGAATGCTATCGGCTTCCATCATCCGGCCCCTTTCAAGGTATACTCCTCGCTGTCCTTCGTTCGCCGTCGCTTGACAGTCGGCAGCGTGGTCAGCCAATATGCTCCCCGCGTCCCGGGGTCGCCGGCCCTCGCGTCCGGTGATCCGGTGCATGTTCCTCAGCGGAGGGGGGACCGCTGGCCGCCGCATGAACCGCGCCCACGATGGCCGCACCGTTCTGGATCCGCTCAGCCTCAACCCCGCCCGCGCATGCCCGACTCCTGCAGCGTGAATTCGTGACCGGCGCGCTGCACGTGATGCTGCTCGAGCATCACCCGGACGAACCGGCGCGCCTGGAGGCCGAGCTGCGCCGGGCCGGCTTCACGCCCCGACTCGAGATTGTGGCCACCAAGGCGGAGTTTCTGCGCGCCCTGGACCTCGACCTGGATCTGATCCTGGCCGAGCTGGATGTGCCCCACTTCCCGCTGCATGAGGCGATTCGGCTGCTGCAGGCCCGAGGCCATGACACACCCGTGATCGCCCTGGTCGATCCGGCGCGCGAGGCGGATGGGCCGGAGGCGCTGCGCCATGGCGCGCGGGACTACGTGCTCAAGGATCATCGGCTGCGCCTCGGGCCGGCCGTGTCAGCGGCGCTCGAACGCCGCCTTGAGCAGGCGCAGCTTCAGAGCCAGGCGCAACCTGTTCAGGCAGAGCCGCTGTTCCAGGCCTGGTTTGAGAACTCTCCCTTCGGCCTGAGCCTGACCGACGCCGACGGCGTTCTGTTGCAGGCCAATGCCGCCTTGTTCCGCCTGGGGGGTTACGGCCCTCGCGCTTTGGCGCGCTTGCGGAATCTAGCCCGCCTATTCGATCCGCCCGAGTCCGTCCAGCACATTCTGCGCGATCTGCGGGACTCCAAGGCGCCCCACCAGTCGACGCTGAATCTCAAGCTCGCCGGAGAGGGCATGCGCGAGGCGCTGGTCACCGCCGTCCCCATTACGACCGAGGCGGGCGAGCGTGTGCTGTGGACGGTGGAGGACGTCGCCGACTGGGTGCAGGCCGAGCGCTCGCTGCAGGAGAGCCGCACCGAGCTGGCCGAGATCTTCGCCGCCGCCCTCGACGGCATCCTGATGCTGGACGTCGAACAGCGCATCCTGTTGCTCAATCCCGCCGCCGAACGCATCTTCGGACTGGCATCCGATGTCCTCATCGGGCAGCCGATGAGCGACGTCTTGTGTCTCGACCAGGTCGAGCTGGAATCGTACGGCGGTGATTCGCGCCCACCCGTGGTGCCTCCCGGCCGGCTGCCGACCGGCGGAGCCGTGCTGCAGGGTCGCCGGGCTCAGCAACATGACTTCCCCGCCGAAGTTATGGTCTCGCGCTTCCGCATCCGGGGCGCCGATCGCTACGTCGTCCTGGTACGCGACATCACCGAGCGCAAGCAGGCCGAGGAGGAGATCCGCCGCCGCGCCGCCCACCTGGAAGCGCTCAATACGATCATCGCCGCCGCCGTCGCCCCGGGCGATGCCCGCAGCCTGCTCCAGGTCACCATCGATCAAACGCTCCACGCGCTCGGCCTGCAGGTCGGCTGCGCCTGGACGGGGGATGACTGGGTCTGCGTCGGCCTAACCCCGGACATCGACCCGGCCCGGCTCCATCGGGTGCACGCCGGGCTGATCGAGGCACACGGCTACACGGCCGTCGCAGACTGGCAGGCGGTCCGGCCCGACGACCCGCTTTGGCAGATCGCGGCCGATGCGCTGGCCACCGGTCTGCGAGCCTCGCTCACCGTTTCGATCACCCTGCCCGACAAGGTCATCGGCGGGATGAGCGTCGCCTCGGCTGAACCCCATGCCTGGAGCGACGAGGAGATTTCGCTCGTCCAGGCCGTCGCGCACCAGATCGGTGGCGCCGTGCACCGGTTGCGGCTGCTGCATTGGACGCAGGGCCAGGCGCGCCAGCTGCAAACCGTCCTGGACAGCGCCCCGGAAGGTTTCCTGGTGCTTGACGGCACCCGCCGGGTGCGGACGGTCAATCCACTGGCCGAGGAATACCTTCAAACGCTGGCGACCCTGGATGCCGACGGTGCCCTGACGGAGCTGGGCGGGCGCCCGCTGAGCAGCATGCTGACCGCCGGAACCGAAGGACGCCTGCATCAGATCACGTCGTCCGAGCAACCGCCGCGCGTCTTCGACGTCCAGATCAGCCCGATCCTGCTCGACCTGGAGACGCAGGGCTGGGTGGTTACGCTGCGCGAGGTGACTGAGCAGCAGCGCCTGCAGCAGGAGGCCGAACAGCAGCGCAGCCTGGCGGCCATCGGTCGCATGGCGGCCGGCATCGCCCACGACTTCAACAACCTGCTCGGGCCGATCCTGCTGCACACCGAGATGCTTCGCCGCGATGCCTCGCAGACGGAGCACACCCGCGCCCGGCTGGGCACGATCCAGGAACAAGCCCAACGCGCCGCCGGGCTGGTTCAGCAGATCCTGGACTTCAGCCGCAAGACAATCATGGAGCGGCGACCCATCGAACTGGGCGCGTTTCTGGATAGCGTCCTGTCGATGCTCCACCGGACGGTTCCGGAGAATATCAGCTTGTCCTTCACTCGCGAGGGCGATTCCTTCCCGGTGCGGGCGGATTCGACCCGGCTCCAGCAGGTCTTCCTCAACCTGGCGGCGAACGCGCGGGATGCCATGCCCGACGGCGGCGAGTTGCGCATCGGGTTGAAGAGGCTCACCCTCGAAGCGGGCTGCCCGCTGCCGTACCCGGAGATCTCGCCGGGGTCCTGGGTCCGGATCACCTTTGAGGACACCGGTACAGGCATCCCTGCCGATGATTTGCCCTACTTGTTCGAGCCGTTCTACTCAACCAAAGGCACCGAGGGCACCGGGCTGGGACTGGCCCAGGCGTTCGGCATCGTCCGCCAGCACGGAGGCCACATCCTGGCCGAGAGCCCGCCCGGGGCCGGTGCCCGTTTCACCATCTACCTGCCCCTGGAAACCGGACTGGTCGAGGAGGCGGCTGCGGCCGAGCTCGAACCCCTTGAGGAGGGACACGGCGAAACCATCCTGGTGGTGGAGGACAACGTTGCCACCCGGCAGGCGCTGTGCGAGATCCTCGAGATGCTGAACTACAAACCGATCGATGCTGAGAACGGCCGGCAGGCCCTCGAGGTGCTCGAGTCGCGGCCTGACATAGCCTTGGTCATTTCCGACATGGTCATGCCCCAGATGGGCGGCAAGGCTCTGCACGAGATGATCTCCGCCACCTATCCGGCGATCAAGGTCATCCTGATGACGGGCTACCCGCTCGGCGAGGAAGACCGCTCCCTGCTCTTGCGCAAGGGTGTGGTCTGGCTGGGCAAGCCAATCGGCCCCGAGATCCTTGCCCAGCTGGTCCGCCGCACGCTGGCGACCGATCGCTAACCTCCCCCGCACCGTTTCCGCCCTTACGCCTACAAACTAGGCCGACATGGTGCGGATTGTGTCTGCAGCGCATGACCGATTCCCTGATGAAATGGCGGTCTGGAGTTCCCCTATCTGGCCTCTTGCCAAGACGGGCGGCCAGAACTGGGGTGTGCTTGTCAAGGCTCCCGCAATCTACCTTTCGGCTGCCTTGCGGCAGCGGGGGCAGTCGAAGGCCAAGGGCAACCTGACCGAAGGGCTCGGGTCGCCGTTTATGCCCTATGCTGGCCTCAGATCACCCCGCTGACAGGGGAAGGAGCAAGACGATGGAGACAAAGTCGCAGACAACCACCATTCTCGTGGTCGATGATGAGCGTGCCTACCGTCAGGCTGTGGCCGACGTCCTGCACAGCCGAGGCTACACCGTGCTCCTGGCTGGCTCCGCCGCCGAGGCGCTCAAGTTGCTCGAGCTCGTGACGCCGGAGCTGATCATGCTGGACGTGATGATGCCCGAAGTAGACGGCATGACTCTCCTGCGCCAACTGTCCGCCCAGCCCCGCTTCCTGGGCGTTCCGATTGTGATGGCCACCGCCAAGACGATGCCGGCTGACCGCTGGTCGGCCTGGGAACGAGGCGCCAGCGCCTTCCTGGCCAAGCCATACACCTTCGAAGAGGTGACCTCGTTGGTCGAGTACATGCTGGCGCCCTCCGAGTCTGACACGGCGCCAGTGGAGCTGGTCGATCGGCTGGCTGCCGTCTGAGGGGGACTGCGGCCCCGGCGGCTGTCGATTGCCCCCAGCGCCATTGTGGTCGACAGCTTGCCGCTTCCAGTCGGATCCCTCCCGTTGGGATCCGGGATGATGAGGTTCCCCTGCTCGTAGCGGCGGCCGCGGGCGAACACCGTGCCGCAGATCACGCCGTCGATGGCGCCGAGGGCTCCATCAACGCGGACGCCCACAAGCTCGCACGTAGCCCCGTGCATGCCCGGAAACGCCATGGCGTCGAGAGGCAATACCGGGACCGCCCTCACCCCCTCCAGACAGGACACTCATGGCGCAGTTGCCGCCACTCCACCTCTTCGAATCGCGTGGGGCCAGCCGCCGGACCCAGAAGAATGCCCCAGCCGTCAAAGAACCCAAAGAGCAGGCGGTCACGGATGTGAATCACGAACCCCGGCAGGGGCCACGTGCAATCAGGATCGGAACCCGTGGGGGATGAAGCCCGACCCCCAGGACCAGCCCTTCGTTGGCAAGAAGAGCTCTGAAGTGGCGTCTTGTCTTGAAACCGATGTCGGTTCCGGCTGGGTATGTGGCCACGTCGGTTTCCTGAGGGACCGATCTGCCTAGGTAGGGAAGGGTTTTATGTCGCCTTCTCCTGCCCACCATAGACCAGGACAGCTGGGGGTCCGAGTCGCGTCGCGCGGAGGAGCCTGGGCAACAGGCTGAGTGAAGATCTGAGGAGGAATGGTCGCAGCCGGCGCCATCTTGCCCTGCTGCCGAATCGGGCCAGGATGCCATCGCCGCCTCAGGCCGGGCCCGAAAGCTCGGTCCGCGACGACGAGGATCGAAGGCTCTAGGCTGGAAGGACCTGCCCATCACCCGGCGTGCTTTGTCTGACACGTAGCGGATGACGTGGGGATGGGGGTGGCGGGGGTTGCACGCCCGGGGTGAACGCCCCACCCCTATCGGGAGGCGGCACCCACCTGCGGGGAGGGCAACGTGGACGCGGAGCGCGCAGGTCAGTGCTGCAGCACGTCGACCTTGGCGGCGAAGATGAAGTCGGTCTCGCTCAAGCCATCGATCTTGTGTGTCCAGATGATGACCTTGACCTTGCCCCATGCCAGGTGGAGATCGGGGTGATGCCCGACCCCCTCGGCGAGTTCGCCGATGCGGTTGGTGAACGCCAACGCCTGGCGGAAATCCCTGAACACGTACTCATTCTCCAGGTGGTGCCCTTCGACCACCCTCCAATCGCCGCCGAGCTGCTCGAGGTAGCTCGAGAGCTCCGGTTCGGCCATCGGGGGAATGCCGCCCCGGCACGGCTTGCATTCCATCTTGGACAGTTCGCTTGCCATCGTTCCCTCCAGGGTGACGCCGCTCGTCGCTTACGGCGTCGGTGCAGATGCCTTCACCGACTCGATGATCTCGGCTACCAGATCGTAACAGCCGTGGGGGGGCATCAGGTAGAGCCCATCGACGATGCCGCGCAATTCGTGGGCCGTGTCGATCGCCAGACGCAGCCCTTCCGCCTGAACCCGCTCGGCCTCCCCGCGCAATCGGCGGACGACGGAGTCGGGGATGTGCACGCCGGGGACCTCGTTGGCCAGGAAGGCCGCGTGGCGCTCGCTCACCAACGGCAGGAGCCCCGCCAGGACAGGCACCGGCAGTGGGCCGTAGGTGCGGCGATAGCGATCGAGGAAACCGCGCAATCGATCCGGCTCGAAGGTTGGCTGGGTGAGCAGAAAATCGGCTCCAGCCTCGAGCTTGCGGCGCAGCACGCCGATCTCGCGCTCTGTGTCTTCGGCGAACGGGTTCAAGGCGGCGCCGGCGAAGAAGGAGGTGGGATCTCCGATGGCCGCGCCGGCCTGGTCGACGCCTGCATTCAGGCCGTGCTTGATGATGCGCAGCAAGCCGGTGGGGACGACGTCGTAGGCCGCGCTGGCCTGCGGGTAGTCGCCGATCACGGTCGGGTCGCCCATGACGACGAACAGGTTGCGGATGCCAAGGGCGTGCGCTGCCAGCAGATCGCCCTGGATGCGAAGCAGGTTGCGGCCGCGGGTGGGGAAGTGGAGCACGGTGTCGATGCCAACCTGCTGCTGCAGCACGTGACACACGGCCCAAGGGCTCATGCGCATCCGCGCCATCGGGCTATCGGCGACGTTGAGGACATCGGCGCCGGCTTCGGCCAGCAGGGTCCCGCCGGCCACCAGCTTCTGGGTGGAGAACGAGCGCGGTGGGTCCATCTCCACCGCCAGGACGAACTCCTTGCGTGCCAGCCTGGCGGCAAAGGCGGATGGCGTTGCGGTGAGCGAGATCGGCTCGGCAACGTCCGCCCCCGATGGCGTGGCCACGGGAGCAGGTGCCGGGGCCGATTCGAGTGCCTGGCGCATGGCGGCGATGTGCGCCGGGGTCGTGCCGCAACAGCCTCCGATGATCGACGCGCCGCCGGCAGCGAAGGCCACGGCGAAGCCAGCGAAATACTCCGGCGTCGCCGGGTACAGGATGCGACCGGCGGCGCGCTCCGGCCAGCCGGCATTAGGCATCACCGAGAGGCGGGCGGCAGGCGCCGCCCTTCGCATCGTCTCGAGGATACGCAGTAACTGCGAAGGACCTTCGGAGCAGTTGGCGCCGAGGACGTCGGCGCCCGCAGCGTGAAGCTCGCGGGCGGCCGTCGCCGGAGAGTCCCCTGTCAGCGTGCGATCGTCGCGGGTGAAGGTCAGGCTGGCGAAGATTGGGATCTGCGTCAAGCGGCGGGCAATGCGCAGTCCCAGGATCAGCTCGGCGAGGTCGAGGTGGGTCTCGAGCAACAAGGCATCAACGCCGGCTGCGCACAGGGCGTCGACCTGTTCCGTGATCTCCTTCTCTGCCCGGTGCGGTGTCAGGCGACCGTATGGGGCGAGCCGTGCACCGAGTGGGCCGATGCTTCCGGCGACCCACGTGCGGCGGCCGCTGTCCTGGACCGCCTGCCGGGCGAGCCGCGCCGCGGCGGTATTGATCGCCTGCACCTGGTCGGCTTGGCCGTGAGCTGCCAGGCGCGTGCGGCTGGCGCCGAAGGAGTTGGTCTTGATGATCTGTGCGCCGGCCTCAAGATAGCCGGTGTGGATGCCGGCCACAGCGTCGGGGTGCGTGAGGTTGAGGGCCTCGAAGCACAGTTGCCCGGTCAGGCCGAGCGTTGAGTACAGCAGTGTCCCCATGGCACCGTCAGCGAGCATCGGGCGTGGTTGGTCCAGGTTCATCGGACTCCTGCGGCAGGTCGCGGAGGGTGGCAATGGAGCGGCATGTCTCCTCGCGCGAACTTGGGATGGCCCCGCGAGGCAGGTCGTTTCGCGAGGGCTCGAGTACCAAGGGACCGCGCAATAGAATATAACATAGTGGGCCAAGAATGACCGATTGACGCCCCGATGCACTTGTGCTACGCTGGCCGGAGCATGACGTACGGGTCGAGCTTCCCCCGTCCCTAAGAGCCGTCACCGCACCGGGGATTGCGGCTGGCTCTTCGTGTTTGTGGGAAGGATCGTGAGCCACGGGAGGATCGAATGGAAGAAGCACGTAGAACAGGGTCGGTGAAGTGGTTCAGTCGCATGAAGGGATATGGCTTCATCGCTCCGGATGACCAGGAGAAGGAGATCTTCGTGCACTTCTCCGGCATCGAGGCCGAGGGCTACCGGAACCTGGAACAGGGCCAGCGCGTGACCTTCGAAGTGGAGGAGTCGCCCAAGGGGCCCCAGGCGATCCACGTCACGCCGATCGCTCCGGAGGGCGAAACGGCGGCCTAGTACCCACCTGCGCTTCGTTGGACGGCGTTCTGATCGCGTGCACGCGCCCCCGCGCGGTGTGCGGCGCCGGTCTGCTACAATACCCACGTGGGTACGCTCTTCCTGGTCGCGACCCCGATCGGCAACCTGGAAGACATCACGCTGCGGGCGCTGCGTGTCCTGGGCGAGGCGAGCTGCATCGCCGCCGAGGACACGCGGCAGACGCGCAAGCTCCTGGACCGCTACCAGGTCCGCGTTCCCCTGATCAGCTACCACGAGCACAACAAGCGAGCCCGGTTGGCCGAGGTGTTGGCCCGGCTTGACCACGGCTCCGTCGCGCTGGTGTCGGATGCCGGCACTCCGGGGCTCTCGGATCCCGGCTACGAGCTGGTGTGCGCCGCGCTCGAGGCGGGGCACACGGTCCAGGCCGTTCCGGGTCCCTCGGCACCCATCGCTGCACTGGTTGCCTCCGGCCTGCCGACGGATGCGTTCGTCTTCATCGGCTACCTGCCGCGCCGAAGCGCCGATCGCCGCGCCAGCCTGCAGGCATTGATCGAGGAACGGCGCACGGCGCTGGCGTTCGAGGTTCCCCATCGGCTGGAGGCGGCTCTTTCGGATGTCGAGGCTGTGCTTGGCGCCGGCCGGCGCTTGGCGGTGGCGCGTGAACTCACCAAGGTGCACGAGGAGATGATCCGTGGGACGGTGGCCGACGCCCGGGCCCATTTCTCCACGCATCCGGCGCGGGGCGAGATTACACTGGTGATCGGCGGGGCGAGCGAGGCCGCCGCGTGGGATGAGCCTCGCGTGCGCGCCGCACTGGCAGAGCAGATGGAGCTGGGGACGGCGCCCTCGGCCGCGGCCCAACGCGTGGCCCAAGCCAGCGGCTGGGCCCGACGGGTGGTCTACCGGCTGGCCATGGAGAAGCGATGAACGACGTCGACCGATTTGCAGGCCCCGACCCGCAGGACATGCGCGGTCAGATCGAGGCCCTTCCAGAACAGCTCGAGGCTGGGTGGGAGCTGGGCATGCGCCAGCCCTCGCTGGCCGGCGGCAAGCCGGCGCTGGTCATCCTGGCCGGCATGGGTGGCTCCGCCATCGGTGCCGACCTGGTGGCGGCCTTCGCCGGGTCCATGCTACCGGTCCCGCTGATCGTCTGGCGTGGCTACGATCTGCCGGCCTGCGCTGGACCCGAGACGCTGGTCGTCCTTTCGTCGCACTCCGGCAACACCGAGGAAACGCTCTCGGCCTACGACGCCGGGCGCCGTGCGAGTGCACGGCTGCTTGCGGTGACCACCGGCGGCGAGCTGGCGCGCCGGTGCGATACGGCTGACATCCCGGTCTGGCGCTTCGAGCACCACGGGCAGCCGCGCGCCGCCGTGGGGTTCTCGTTCGCGTTGGTCCTGGCGGCGCTGCACCGCCTCGGACTTGCCTCCGATGCCGGCAGGGAGGTCCGCCTCGCGGCGCAGGCGATGCGCGATCAGCAGCAGGTGCTGCGCCCCGAGTCGGCTGTGGCGCACAACCCGGCCAAACGGATGGCCGGCCAGCTGCTCGATCGCATGCCCCTGATCGTCGGCGGCGGATTGCTGGCGCCGGTAGCGCGGCGCTGGCGGACCCAGATCGCCGAGCTGGCCAAGGCCGTGGCGCAGTTCGAAGAGCTGCCCGAAGCGGATCACAACATGGTCGCCGGGGTGGGCCATCCGGAGTCGCTGATCACGCGCACGATGGCGGTGTTCCTGCGCGCCGGGCTCGACTCGCCGCGCCTGGCGGCGCGCGTCGAGGCCACACGCCAGGTCTTGATGGTCGAAGGCTTCAACACCGACGTGATCGATGCCGCCGGTGCAACGCGCCTGGCCCAGCAATGGACCTGCCTGCACCACGGAGACTTTGTGGCCTACTACCTGGCCATGGCGTACGGTGTCGATCCCACCCCCGTGGCGGCGATCGAGGACCTGAAGGCGCGGCTGCGCGGCTGAGGCCTCCGGCGCGTGCGTCGAACCCTCCCTTCCTTGCCCTGGCTGGTTGCCGGGCTGGCCCTCGGCTTGATGGCCGCGCGGCTGGCCCTGGCGCCACGCGTCGGCGAGCGCACTCCCGCTCCGGGCGCCTCGGCGGCGTCGACCGCTCAGGTGCGCCTCGCCTTCAGCCAGCCGATGGACGAGGCCTCGGTGACGAGGCGCCTGCGCTTCACCCCGTCGCGGAACGGCGAGATAACATGGGATGGGACCACGCTCGTGTTCCGCCCGGCGCAGGCTTGGGTGAGCGGGGAGACGGTGGAGGTCCGGCTCGACGCCGGTGCTCGTTCGCGCCGCGGGCTGACGACCTGGACGGCCACGCATTGGAGCTTCACCGTCCGCGAGCCGCGTCTCGCCTACCTCTGGCCGGCGGGCGAGGCGGCGGACGTGTATACCCGCACTCCATCGGATGCCGACGCCGTACGGGTGACCACCTCCGCCGACGGCGTCGTCGATTTCACGCTGGGGGCGCGGGGGACGCAGCTTGTCTACACTGCCGAGCGCGGCGCCGGCGAAACCGACCTGCGCGGGATCGATCTTGAAACCGGACAGGACCGGCTCCTGTTCACGTGCCCGGCGGGCGAGCGCTGCACATCGCCGGCGCTATCGCCGGACGGAAGCCTTCTGGCGTTTGTGCGTGCCGGGGTGCAATCCAGCGGGAATGCGGTGTTGCCCACGGCCGCCACACGAGTCTGGCTGTTGACCCTCGGCGCTGGGCCCGCGGTGCCGATCGGCCCCGAGGGCGATGCCGCCTCAACCCCCTTCTGGTCTCCGCAGGGGTGGTTGGCGTTCGTCGACCTAACGCGCGCCTCGATTGTGCTGATCGATCCCTCGGCCGTTGACACGGATCCGCCCCTGGCGGCGATCCCCTCGACACTGGGCGAGCGCGGAAGTTGGTCCCCGGATGGCCACTACCTGGTCTACCCGGACCTTGTGTTTCCCGCCCACGAAGAAGTGGAGGCAGAACGCGCGCCGGCGCTGGAAACGCACCTGTTCCGCTGGGAGGTTTCCAGCGGCGAGCTGCTCGACCTGAGCACGCAGGCCGGCGTGGGCGTTGAGGATGCGGCACCGGTGTTTGCAGCTCGCGGTGCCTGGATCCTCTTCAACCGCCGCATGCTGGCGGCCGACGGATGGACGCCGGGTCGGCAGTTGTGGCGCATGCACCTCGATGGTTCGGGGGCGGAGGCGCTTTCCGCCGAGCCGTTCATCAACCACGGCGCGCCGGCGCCAGGACCGCAGGAGACAACGCTGGCCTACCTGCGTTACGATGTGGAACAGCCGCTGGAACCCGCGCAGATCTGGTGGTTCGACCTGGAGACGCGCCAGGGTTCTCGCGCCGTAGAGGGAGGCTACTTGCCGTCATGGATCCCGTAGCCCGCCTGGGCTGGCCGGCTCCGGATCTTGTCCTGCGGGACCTGGACGGCGGCGTCCATCGGTTGGCCGACGCCCGCGGCCGGATCCTGGTGCTTGTCTTCTGGTCGGCCGACTGCCCGCATGCAGAGCGCGCTGATCAGATCCTGGCCAGTCTGCGCCCGGGATGGGGAGGTCGCGTGCTCGTGTGGTGGCTGGCATCGAACCCCAACGAGGGGGACGAACGCCTGCGCGTGGCCGCGCGGCATGTGCAGGCCGAGCCAGTCCTGGTGGATGCCGATCAGTCGGTAGCGGACCTGTACGGTGCCATGACCACGCCGCATGTGTTCGTCGTGGACACGGAGGGAGTGCTGCGCTACGCCGGCGCGCCGGACGATGTGGCTTTCCGGCAGCCCGCTCCCACCCGGCACTACCTGGCGGATGCCGTGCGGGCGCTTCTCGAAGGCCGGGACCCCGACCCGGCGATGACGCCACCCTTTGGCTGTGCACTCGTCCGCGGTTCAGGGGCGGCCTGGCAGTCGATCACGCCGTGAAGTCACCCACCTCTGGCGACAGCGTTCGCAGCAGATCCTCACGCGCCAGGATGACGCCCGCATTGGGGATCGCCGCCCCAAGCGACAGGGTCGGGTGGGCCAGCAGGCTCTGGTCGGCCAACACCCGCAGCGGGCGTGGCAGCCCGTAGGGAGAGACCGCGCCCGGCGCGTAGCCGGTGACCTGCAGGACCTCGGCCGGCGTGGCGGTGGTCAGGCGTGAGACACGCAGGTGGCGGCGCAACTTGGGCCAGGACACCTTGGCCGGGCCGGCCACCAGGACCATGACGAACGAACCGTCCTCGATGCGGAAGACAAGGGAGCGTACGATCTGCCCGGGCTCCAGCCCGCGATCGCGGGCTGCCTGCTCGAGCGAGTGCACCGGTACGGCGTGCACATGGAGCTGGTGCGTGACCCCCAGGGCATCCAGGGCGCGCGTGACGGGGGTGGATTGCATGGCGAGATTGTAGTCCCCGGCGAAATGCCAGCATCCTACCTGACAGGTGGTAAGGCCACCTGTCAGGTAGGACGTGTTGTCTGTGGACGGCGGATGCGCTATCATCATCAACGGAAGTGCAGGGAATCGATCCATTCGGGACCCTACTGCCTTCCAGCAACAGGGAGGGATGATGACCGAGGCACCAACCCCGCCGCCCGGCCCGAAGCCGGAGCAGAAGTACTACGGTGAGAAGCAGAACGAGAAGGAGCAGGAGAAGAGCGAGGAGAAGCGCGGCGACGAGAAGTGGCGCCGCGACCCATTGGGGTCGATGATCTGGGCAGGGATCCTGATCTGGGCCGGCCTGGTGCTGCTGGCCGAGAACCTCGGGTGGTTGAGCGGCATTCGCCGAGGCCTGGCCGGGCTGCCCAACTTCAACGAGCAGAACCTCGAGGAATGGTCCTTCATCCTGATGGGTGTCGGCATCCTGCTGTGGATTGAGGCCATCATCCGCGTGGCGGTGCCGGCCTACCGCCGCCCGGTGACGGGTACTGTGATCTTCGGTGCCCTGCTCTTCGCCGGTGGCCTGGGCGGCGCGGTGAACTGGACGATACTGGGGCCGGCCATCCTGATCGCCATCGGCATCCTCCTGCTGCTGCAGAGTGTGCTGCGGCGCTCGTAGCCGACCCTGCCATACCATCACAAACACAACCGGGGCGCCTTGGCGCCCCGGTTGGTGTTTCGCCTGCGGGCTACAGGCGCCCCAGGTTGCCCGTCATGAACTCGTCCCAGGCGTACTGGAGCGGCGTCCACCACTGGTCTCGCCCGATGCAACGGAAGTAGGGCGGCCGCAGCGCCAGGATCCGGTCGCCGATGCGGTAGCGTGGCAGGATCGGCGTGGATACAACCAGGCTACCCATCTCGCCGGGCTTCATCTCGTGTAGCATCTTTGTGCCCCTGGGAGTCTCGACCTCGAACAGGAAGAGATCGTAGTTGGGGACCCAGGCGCGCTTGTCGTCGCGCTGCTGCCCGAACATGCCCTCGGTTGCGCCGTAGATCTCTCGGATCGTGATCGGGCCATACAGGGCGGTGAGCGCTGCCGCGTAGCGGGTGTTGATTCCCGGCACGCTGCCCAAGGTCATCAACAGCGGCTTCCACAGAGCCTTCGGGTACACCTGGTGGACGCGATGCACGTAGCGGCCGAATAACACGGCCGTGGGCGCCACGCCGCCGACCAGCGTGACCGTCTCGTCCTTGCACTTGGTGTAAGCCAGCTCAAAACGCGCGTCCCAGTCGCTCTTCGTTTTGCCCCCGCCCAGGGCGTCGATCTCGTCCTGGGTCGGCGCGGAGCGCAGTGGCGTCATGGCGGACACGTACTTGGTGTAGATGCCCGAGCTGTAGCCGTAGGTCACTTCCCGTTCGCCGACCTTCAGTGTCCCCACTACCGACGGGAAGTTCAGATTCAGGTTGACGCCGGCGAACAAGTCGAAGCGGCCGCTCTCGACGATGTAGATCATCATCGCCCGCCCGGCGCTGACGCGCTGGCGCATATCCGTCGGCGTCATGGGAATGAACTTGGACTCGCCTTTGGTCGTCCCGCGCGTGATTGCCCAGCCAATCGGGTCCTCCCACAGTAGCCGGTTGACCTCCCCTGCCATGACCCGCTGGATGAGAGGCCGGTAGTCGTCGTAGGTAGCGGCGGGGAACTGGTGCCGATACTCGGCCAGCGTGGTGATGCTGGCGGCATGGTGCTGGCGCCCGTGGTCGGTCTTGGCGTAGTCGGTGAGCAGGCGCTGCAGGACTTCCGCCTGTGCCTTGGCGGGGTCGTCGACGGAATCGCGCCACGGCTGCAACATGGCATTGAGCATGGCGACGGGCGAATCGGCGGCCATGGGCTTGTCTCCTCGGCGAGGCGGGTGCCGAAGTGTATATCGGGTCCCGGTCCAGAGCACATGGGCGGGATGCCGGGTACTGGGTGCTATAATTCCTGTGCCGCTTGGATCGGGCGCCGACCGAGACGGCTGGACAGGTGGTCTGCGATTCCGCCCCTCCGGCCTGGAGGGACGATTTGTCTTCGGGCGCCCAGGGTTTGGAGGAGGAAAGGGTGTCCGACACGCCGCACGCAGCCGCGTCCTTGAAGAAGATCACCCCGCTCACCTTCCGCGAGAAGAAGATCGCTGGTCAACCCATCAGTGTGCTGACAGCCTACGACGTGGCCACGGCGCTGGCTGTAGACCAGGCCGGGCTCGACGCCGTCCTGGTGGGCGACTCGCTGGGCATGGTCGTGCTGGGCTATGAAACGACGCTCCCGGTGACGATGGAGGAAATGCTGCACCACTGCCGGGCTGTGGCGCGTGGTTCGAAGCGAGCGCTGCGCATCGGCGACATGCCCTTCCTTTCGTATCAGGTGAGCGTCGAGGAAGCCGTGCGCAACGCCGGCCGCTTCCTTCAAGAAGGCGGGATGGAGGCAGTCAAGCTCGAGGGCGGGCGCGAGCGGTTAACGGCCATCGCCGCCATCGTCGGAGCGGGCATCCCGGTGATGGGCCACCTGGGGCTGACGCCTCAATCAGTCCACCAACTGGGCGGCTTCCGGGCGCAAGCGAAGACCGCCGATTCCGCCCGGCGGTTGATGGAAGACGCGCGGGCCCTGCAGGGTGCCGGCTGCTTCTCCATCGTCCTCGAATCCGTCCCGGCACGCCTGGCCGAATTCGTTTCACGCCGGCTGGCCATCCCGACGATCGGCATCGGCGCTGGTGCGGGCTGCGACGGACAGGTGCTGGTGACACACGATCTGCTTGGCCTGTTCGAGCGCTTCACACCGCGCTTCGTCAAACGATACGCCAGCCTGTACGCCGAGATGGTCAAGGCCTTCGAAGCCTACCGGGCGGACGTCGAAGAGCATGCCTTCCCCTCGGCCGAGCACAGCCTCGATCTGCCCGACGAGGAGTGGCAGGCGTTCGTGGAAGCTCTCGAGGACGAAGGGCCAAGCCAGGGCGGATGATGGGCGAGCGGCTGCTGATCCTTGGCACCGGTGCGATGGCGTGCTGGTTTGCCGCGCGGCTGGCGCCGCACGCGGACATTGTCATGGCAGGCCGGTGGGCGGCTGGACTCGACGCGCTGCGGGGGCGGGGCGTGGTCCTTGAGCAGAATGGGTCGCGGGTCGTGCACCGCGTCGGAGTGGCCGACTACTCCGACGAACTGCCGCCGTTCAGGTCGGCGCTTGTTCTGGTCAAGGCCTACCAGACCGATGCGGCCGCTCAGCGCCTCGCCGCGTGGCTGGCTCCGGATGGCGTGGCCGTGACGCTGCAGAATGGTCTGGGGAACCTGGAGATCCTGACCGACGCCCTGGGCGAGGAGCGGGCGGCGCTCGGCATCACGACGGCCGGCGCGACGCTCGTGGAGCCGGGCATCGTGCGCTCCGGCGGGGATGGCCCGACGCGGTTGGCCCGTCATGTGCGCACGCCGGCGGTGGTCGAGTTGATGCGCACCGCGGACCTCGATGCCGACCTGTCCGACGACGCCGTCGGGCTGGCATGGGGAAAGCTGGTGCTCAGCGCCGCCGTCAATCCGATCACGGCGTTGCTTCGCATCCCGAATGGTGACCTTCTGCTGCCGCCGGCACGCGGTGCCTGGGAGGTCGCGGGCGAGGCGCTGGATGAGGGCGCCGCGGTCGCACGCATGGCCGGAATCCGGTTGCCGTTCGAAGATCCGCGCGCCGAGCTCGAGCGCGTGCTCGAACGAACGGCCGATAACCGTTCGTCGATGCTGCAGGATGTCGAGCGCGGCCGCCCGACGGAGGTGGAGGCGATCAACGGGGCGGTCGTGCGCCATGCGCAGGTACACGCCATTCAGGCGCCCGTCAATCGCCTGCTGCTCGGCCTAGTGCGCAGCCTCGCGGCCCCGGCCGGACGAGGTGAGGCGTGAAGGTCGTCCGCCGTCTGGAGGAACTGCGTGTCCTGCGCGCCGGGTTGGCAGAGCCCCTCGGGCTGGTCCCGACGATGGGCTACCTGCACGCCGGACATGCCTCGTTGGTGCGGCGGGCGCGGGCGGAGTGCGCCAGTGTTGCGGCGAGCATCTTCGTCAACCCAACCCAGTTTGGTCTGCGTGAGGACCTGGCCGCCTATCCGCGCGACCTGCCGCGCGACTTGGCGCTGCTCGCGGCCGCAGGGGTCGACCTGGTCTGGACGCCAGAGGTGGAGGACGTCTACCCTGCAGGCGATCAGACCTGGGTGACGGTGGAGGGCGTGTCCCGAGGGCTGGAGGGGGACCGTCGGCCGGGCCACTTTCGCGGCGTGGCGACGGTGGTGGCCAAGTTGCTGCACGCGTTCCAGCCCCAGCGGGCATACTTCGGCCAGAAGGACGCTCAGCAGGCGGTCGTGATCCGCCGGATGGCGCGCGACCTGCTCATCCCGGTCGAGATCGTCGTCTGCCCGACGGTGCGCGAGGATGACGGACTGGCTCTCTCGAGCCGCAACAGCTACCTGTCCGCCGAGGAGCGCAGGGCGGCAACGGTCCTATACCGCACCCTGAGCGCCGCGTCCGAGGCGTTCGGGACAGGAGAACGAGATGCCGAACCGTTGCGCCAGATCATGCGCGCCGCATTGTCTGGCGAACCCCTCGCCCACCCGCACTATGTCTCGGTGGCCGACCCGGAGACGCTGGAAGAGTTGCAGGGTGAGGTGGTGCAGGCCCTGCTCTCGATGGCGGTCAGGATTGGCGCGACCACGCTGATTGACAATGTGGTGGTGGGGGCGCAAGAGGGAGAGGAGCAAGTGAGAGCTGATGGCTAGCAGGTAGCAGCTAGTGTTGCGTTTGCCAACTACATTGAATAAGTGGCGCGCCTTCTGCGCTCTGTGTATACGTCCTTGCGCTATGGCACCAGCAAGGGTTGAGGCGTATTCTGGGCTCCGCAGCTCGCTCGGCCCTGGAAGAAACCGGGACACTTCTTAAGGCAATTTCCGAGACGCGACACTAGCGACTAGCTCCCGTGTGTTGTTGGCTGATTCCCGTTGCTGTCGCTGAGAACCGAATGCTAAGTGCTGGTCGCCAATTGCTGACCGTTGATCGCTTCCTCTTGGAGGTTCCCATGCTTCTAGCCATCGACATCGGCAATACCAACCTGACGCTCGGGCTGTACCGCGGCGAAGAGCGGGTTGCGGCGTGGCGCCTGGCAACTGCCCACGAGCGCATGCCCGACGAGTACGGGCTGCAGCTCCTGGGCCTGCTGCAGCACGCCGGCTGTGCGCCGGCCGATCTCCACGGGGCGATTCTGGCGTCTGTCGTCCCCCCGCTGACCGGCACGCTGTTGCAGGCATGCGAAACCTACCTGGGCTGCCGCCCGCTGGTCGTCGACGCCGGCGTAAAGACCGGTGTACGCATCCACTACGACGACCCGAAGGCCGTGGGGGCAGACCGTGTTGTGGACGCCGTCGCAGTCCATAAGTTGTACGGGGGCCCGGCGTGCGTGGTCGACTTTGGGACGGCCACGGCCTTCGAGGCCATCTCAGCCGAAGGGGATTTTCTGGGAGGCGCCATCGCGCCCGGGATTGGGATCGCGGCCGAGGCGCTCTTCCAGCGGACGGCCAAACTGCAGCGGGTGGATCTCTCGCGGCCGCCTGGCCCGATCGGCCGCAACACCGTGCATGCCATCCAGTCCGGCCTGCTGTTCGGCTACGTCGGGCTGGTGGAGGGGATGGTGGTGCGGTTCCGCAAGGAGCTCGGGCCGTCGATGAAGGTCATTGGCACCGGCGGGCTGGTGGACCTGATCGCGGCGGAGACCGACGCCATCCAAATCAGAGCGCCGTGGCTGACGCTGGATGGCTTGAGGTTGGTCTGGGAGATGAACCAGGGCTGAGGGCGGCGATCCACCACCTGACACGTGGCTCTGCCACGTGTCAGGTGGTGGTGCTTGCCGGCGGCCAAGCGGGGGTATCGACACCGGTGGACGATGATGCGGCGCGCGGCCTGGCCGTCGTCAACGGAGGAGCGAGGACATGATGTGCAACACCCTGGCGCACGGGAGCGTCCTCTCGGGGAAGGCCAGGCAGTCGTCACGATGGTCAAGGACTGGGCTTCGTCGGCGCGCGCCATCGTCAGCCACATCGTGGTCGAGCCTCGGTCGCGGTAATGGCTCGGCAGCGCTGAGGGCGGTCGAGGCTGAGGCGCGGGCGCTGGGATGGCAACCATGCTGCTGCACGCGTTCGCCCACAATCCCGCCGCGATCCATGCACATGAACGGCTCGGCTTCCACACCGCGAGTCTGATCCTGGTGAAGGCACTGGCCTGCTGAGGATCTGGCCCCCCGGGGGTGCGGTTGCGCAGGCGCCGCGCTCCCGTGCGCTATTGCTGTGCTCTTCTCATAGGGCGATGGTCCGTTACCGACAAAACAGCCTCAATTGGGTAGAATGCGGATCCGTGGGACTCGAGATGTCTCTAGCAGCCCTCCGCGCCCAGGCCACTCCAGGCGGCGCCAGACGCCACCCTGGTCTTCCAACCCCGAGTCGAGACGAAGATCACGTTGACTGGCTGGAACCGTTCTCCTATAGTGGAAGTGCTGAAATCTAACATGTTACATGTAACCGTCTTCCGCCCACGGATCACTGTTGCGCTGGCGAAGTAGTTTGTCTCCCTGGTGCGTCTGCAAGTGAACTAAGGGTTTCGGGTCCGGGCGACCTGGCGAGTCGATTGCTCGTGCCGGCCGCCTTCATCACATCCGGTTGTCCGTCTGCGGGGATGAGACTGCTGTGATGCTCCAGAATCGCGAGACCCTGGTGGAACCGTACTTCCCCCTGGATCGCACCGATCTCACCGAGCGGACGTACGACGTACTCAAGGATCGCATCCTGACCCGGCGCATGGAACCGGGGGCGCGCGTCTCGGTGCCGGAGATCGCCGCCGCGCTGGGCGTAAGCCGGACGCCGGTGACCGATGCCCTCAAGCGCCTGGCGACCGAAGGCCTGGTCGAGATCATCCCCCGCCGCGGCACGTTTGTGACCGGGCTGAACGCCTCCGACGTGTGTGAGTTGTTCGATATCCGCATGCTGATCGAGTCGCACGCTGTGGAGGCAATCATCGACGGCGGCCGCGCCGCCGAGTACCTGAAGGCGGTCAGCGAGCCGATGGCGCGCATGCGTCGCGCCATGGTGGATGACGACTACGGCGACTACGAGACCTTTGTCTCCGGCGACCGCGAGATGCATATGACGCTGGTCGAGATGACTCACAACCAGCGCCTGCTGGAGATCTACACCGACCTGAACGTGCACATCCAGGTCACCCGGGCGCACTACCTCGACAGCGTCGAGAACGCCCGGCAGGCCTACCAGGAGCACGAAGCCATCCTGGACGGGTTCCGAGCCGAGAGCGCAGAGCAAGTGAAGGCCGCACTGCGCTCTCACGTTTCTAACGTGAAGAACCGCATGCTCGACCTTCTGGCGCAGCATGGAGGATCGCTCTAAGTGACCGACTCTCCTGCGGAGACCATCGGCGACGTGCTGGCGGCTTTCCGGCTGGATGGCCGGACGTCGCTCGTCACCGGTGCCGGCCGTGGGTTGGGACGCGCCATGGCGCTGGGTCTGGCGCGGGCCGGCAGCCGGGTGATGCTGGTAGACGTGAATCCGGAGGATCTGGCCGCGGTCGAAACGGAGATCCGAAGCGCCGGAAGCCAGGTGGCGTCGTCGGTCGTCGATGTCGGTGAGGAGGGCCAGGTACAGAGATGCCTGGCTGAGACGCTGCAGCGTTTCGGCGGGCTGCACGTCCTGGTCAACAACGCCGGCATCACCAGCCGCTCACCGTTCGAGGACCTGCCCCGCGAGGACTGGGAGCGCGTGCTGCGCGTCAATCTGGGCGGAACCTACCTGTGCTGCAAGCACGCCGCCCGGCCGATGATGGCGCAGGGCGGCGGGTCGATCATCAACATCGCCTCGATGTCCGGGCTGGTGGGCAACCGCGGCGGTGACAACAGCCACTACTGCGCCACCAAGGGCGGCGTGATCGCGCTGACGCGGTCGCTGGCGGTGGAGTGGGCGCGGCACGGCATCCGGGTCAACGCAGTTGCCCCGGGCTACTGCGTGACGCCGATGACTGACCGGTTGAAGCAGCGCGATCCGGCGTTCTATCAGGAGCTCATCGGCCGCGTCCCGCTCGGCCGTTTCGGGACTGGGCAGGATCTGGCGGGTGCCGTTGTCTATCTAGCCAGTGATGCCTCGGCCTACGTATCGGGGAGCGTGCTCGTGGTCGATGGGGGATACACGGCGTGGTGAGGAGGTGGGATGAGCCAGACGCTGGTACCTGAACCGGCTGGCGGAGCGCCACGGGAGATGGCTCTAAGCCGGATCGATTCCCGACGCCGTGTGCTTTCGGCCGCTGCCATTTGGATCGTGCTGCTCGGCCTGGTCATCCTCGCCTCTCTGGTCTCCGACGTATTCCTGACACAACGCAACCTGACCGTGATCCTGAAGCAGGCGGCACCGCTGGGGATCCTGGCGGTCGGTGAAACCATCGTGCTCCTCACTGGAGGCATTGACCTTTCCGTTGCATCGATCATGGCAACCGCCTCGATCTTCGCCGCCGGTATCTCAAGCGGGAGTGACGAGCATGTCTGGCCGGTTATCCTGTTGTGCCTGACCTTCTCAACGCTGATTGGCTTCGGCAACGGACTGCTGGTGACGAAACTCAGGATCCCCCCTTTCATCGCCACACTGGGAATGATCCTTGTTGTGCAAGGGGTGCGCTTTGTCTACACGAGGGGAACCCCCAAGTCACTGGTGCCGCCCACGATCAAGTTCTGGGGCCAGGGGTTGACGGGACCGGTTCCAAATGGCTTGATCATCTGGCTTGTGGTCGTGGTTGTGGCGGTGTTCGTGCTCTCGCGCACCACCTTTGGACGGCGGCTGTATGCTGTGGGAGGCAATCCCCGGGCGGCGTTCCTCTCGGGCGTCAGTGTAGACGGGGTCAAGATCGCGGCGTACACGATCTGCGGTTTCCTGGCCGGTGTTGCCGGGATGGTGCTGCTTGGATACGTCGGCGCGGCCGACAACTGGCTGGGGAATGGCTATGAGTTGACCGCCATCGCCGCGGTGGTGATCGGAGGGACGGCGTTTGAGGGAGGTAGAGGCTCTCAGATCGGGACCGTCGCCGGCGTGCTCATCCTGACGGTGCTGTTCACGCTTGTGCTCATGCTTCAGTTTGACGAATCGGTGAGGCGGATCATCAAGGGGATGGCCATACTGCTCGCCGCCGGCCTGTATGCCCGCCTGCGCGTTCGAAGTTGACGGGAAGCGCGGAAGAGAGATGCCGTGACTCCCGAAAGGAGGTGTCTCTGCCGAAGTGAGGATGCTCGCGTGCTATCCGTAGACGGCGTATGCCCCAATCTTAAGAGGAGGACAAGAAAGATGTCTGGCCGAAAGCTCTCCTGGATGTTCTCTGTGCTGCTCCTGGCATCGATGGTCCTGGGCGCCTGCGCACAGGCGACCCCGGCGCCCGTGGAGCCCGCGCCTGCCGAGCCGGTGGCGACCGAAGCCCCTGCACCGGTCGAGCCCGCCGCGCCCGGCCCGGTCACCTACACCGTCGGCGCCGATGGCATGGTCGATACGACGGCCTTCAAGAAGGACCCGCCGTACACGATCTGCTTCTCCAACGCCTCGGTCGCCAATGACTGGCGCGTCGCCATGGTCGGCCACGTCGACTATGCGATCGAAGAGGCCAAGGGCAAGGGCCTGATCAAGGATTACTTCTATGCCGACGCCAACAACGATCCCAACAAGCAGATCTCGGACATCGAAGACCTGCTGACCAAGGGCTGTGACGTGATGCTGATCAGCGCCGCCGCCCAGGACGTTGTCGACCCCGGCGCCAAGCAGTCGATGGAAGCCGGTGTCCCGGTCATCACCGTCGACCGCGACGTTCTCAATCCGGAGAACCGCATCTCCTACACCGACGGCGACTCCTGCCTGATGGGCAAGACGATGGCGGAGTGGGTGGTGGAGGAGCTGGGCGGCAAGGGCGACATCGTCCTGTACTCCGGCATCGCCGGCGCCAGCCCGGCTGAAGAGCGGCTGCGCTGCGGCCGCGAGGTCTTCGCCCAGTATCCAGACATCAAGGAACTGGCGCAGGCCTACACCGACTGGTCCCCCACCGGCGGCCAGAAACAGGCCGAAGCCTGGATCACGCAGTTCGGTGACCAGATCGACGCCATCTGGTCCGACAGCGCCCTGCAGGCTGTGGGTATCGTGAATGCGTATCTGGCGGCGGGGATGACCGTGCCGCCGATCACGGGCGAGGACTGGGCGCTCTTCCTGCATCAGGCCGTCGACAACGGCTTCCCGTACGCGGCCGTGAGCTTCCCGAACCGCCTGGGCTACTTCGCGGTGACGGACGCGCTCGACCTGCTGGCGGGCAAGCCGATCGCATTCCATCACCAGATCGCGCCGCTCACCATCACCAAGGACAACATGGATACCTACTACAACACGACCATGTCGGACGCGCTGTGGCTGGACATGTTGCCTGAAGTCCGGATGAAGTTGTACGGGCAGTAGAACGACGGGTCGGTCCACGACCCGCACGGTATCACGCCTTCTGGCCGAGGCTGTCACGCCTCGGCCAGAAGGCACTGCAGGCTGATCACCCTGAAGGGCGAGGTTGGAATGGCGGACACCCTCGTAGAGATGAGGAAGATCACCAAGACCTTCCCCGGAGTTGTGGCGCTGGACGATGTGACCTTTGAGTGCCGCGCGGCTGAGGTGCACGCCGTCGTTGGGGAGAACGGCGCCGGGAAGTCGACCCTGATGAAGATCCTGGCCGGGGTGTACGTCCCGGACAGTGGTGAGATCGTGCTTGGCGGGGAAACCGTCCGGATCCCCAGCCCGCATGCCGCACAGCAGCTGGGGGTGAGCATCATCTACCAGGAGCTGAACCTGCTGCCGGACCTGAACGTAGCCCAGAACGTCTTCCTGGGGCGTGAATCGCGCGGGCCGATGGGGCTGGTGAATGAACGCGAGCAGGAGGCGAAGGCGCAGGAGGTGCTCCATCGCCTTGGGGTGGACATCGATCCCCGGGAGCGCCTCGGCCGCCTAAGCGTCGCGCAGCAGCAGATGGTGGAAATCGCCAAGGCTCTCTCACTCAATGCCCGGGTGGTTATCATGGATGAGCCCTCGGCAGCGCTGGGCGGCAAGGACCTGGAGCACCTGTTCGAGGTCATCAAGGCCCTCAAGCAGCAGGGCGTGGGGGTGATCTACATCTCTCACCGCATCTCCGAGGTGTTTCAGATTGCCGACCGCGTGACGGTGTTCAAGGACGGAAAGGTGGTCGGGACGAACAAGGTTTCCGAGATCGACCGTCCGTCGCTGGTCCGAATGATGATTGGACGCTCCTTGTCTGAGACTTTCCCATCCCGTGGGGACAAGATGGGTGAAGAGGTACTGCGCATCGAAGGCCTGTGCGTTGGGAATCGCCTGAAAGATATCAATCTCTCGGTCCACGCGGGCGAGATCGTCGGTATCTCGGGGTTGGTGGGAGCTGGGCGGACCGAGCTCGCGCAGGCCATCTTCGGCACCCGGCGGATAGAGGCCGGGACCGTGAAGGTCAAGGGGAAGAAGGTGGCTATCGGGAACCCGCGGCGGGCGCTGCGCCACAGAATCGGCTACCTGACGGAAGACCGCAACGTCGAAGGGCTGGTGATGGGGCAGAGCGTCAAGGAAAACGCCGCCCTCCCGAGCCTTGATCAGAGGCAGCGCTGGGGGGTAGTCGACCGCAAGGCCGAGCATGAAGTAGTCGCTGCGGTCTCTGAGAGCCTGCGCCTGAGGGCCCCCAGTCTGGGGGTTGATGTCGAGAACCTGAGCGGCGGAAACCGCCAGAAGGTCGTCCTGGCCAAGTGGCTGATCAGCGGTCCAGAGCTGCTCATCTTTGATGAGCCTTCACGGGGCATCGACGTCGGGGCCAAGGCCGAAATCTGGCAGCTGATGCGCGACCTGGCCGATCAGGGCAAGGCTGTGCTGATGATCTCGTCCGAGCTGCCGGAGGTGATTGGCATGAGCGACCGCGTGGTGGTCATGCACCGCGGGCAGATTGTGGGCGAAATGGCCGGCGGGACGGCCACCGAGGAGGCGGTCATGATGCTGGCAACGTACGGTGAAACCCGTGGCCGCTGAGACAGGTGCTGGGACGCCGCGGCGGAGCACGTGGCGCCGCGTGCTGGACGAGCAGCGGGATGTGCTCATCATCCTTGCCATCCTGCTGGGAATCGTGATCCTGGCCTGGGTCTTCATTCCCGATTTCCGCACCGCGAAGAACTTGATCAATGTGCTGCGACAGAGTGTGGGCCTTGGGATCGTCAGTGTCGGGCAGACGCTGGCCATCCTGGTCGGAGGGATTGATCTCTCGGTCGGCGCCACCATCAGCCTCGTGGATGTTTATGCCACCGGTTTCATGGCCAAGTACACAGCGCCGCTGATGGTCGCTGGGATGGTAGTGGTCCTGCTATTGCTGGGGCTTGTGGTCGGTTTTGTCAACGCCAACATCATCACGCGCTTCAAGCTGGCGCCATTCATCGCCACGATGGGCGTAGGCGCCATCCTGCAGGGCCTGGTGCTGCAGTTTGCCAAGAAGCCCGGGGGCAAGATCGCCCCCGGTTGGGAGTATTTCGCCGAGGGGAAGATCGGCCCGATCCCCTTCCCCGTCCTCTTCCTGCTGACTCTGATCGTCATCACCTGGATCCTGCTCAGCCGCACGGTATGGGGCCGCCATGTGAAGGCTACCGGCGGCAGCGAGCTCACCGCCCGGCTCTCGGGCGTCCGCACACGGCGCGTGACCACCTACGCCTACATGTTCTGCAGCCTGATGGCGGCCATCACCGGGCTGTACCTGACGTCACGCATGGGCGCGGGTGATCCGCGCGTCGGCGGGCTCGAGTATGAGCGGTTTGACCTGGATTCGATTGCGGCGGTGCTGATCGGTGGCACGCGCCTGGGCGGCGGGAAGGGCAGCATCATCGGCACGCTGGCCGGCGTCCTGATCGTCTCTTACCTGAACAACATCTTCAACCTGGTTGGCGTGAACACGTACCTGCAGTGGATCATCAAAGGGCTCATTCTGCTGAGTGCGGTGGCGATCTATTCGGTGCGGCGGAATGGCGAGTCCTGAGTGGATTGGTGGAACGGAACGCATGCTGGGCTATGCACCCAATGTCAGCTGGCTCTTCCCGGAGCTCCCGTTTGCCCTGAGGCCCAAGGCGGTTGCGGACCTGGGCTTCGAGGCGCTCGAGTTCGGCTTTCCTTCGCATGCCGATCTGGAGGCGCTGGATGCCAGCCGGAAGGACCACGGCCTGCGAATCGTGCTCTTCAACCAGGATGTCCCCGTGTGGGATGCCGCCAACCGCGGGTACCTGGTGGATCCGGAGCGACGCGCCGAGTTCCAGCGCACCCTCGATCAGGCACTTGAGATCACCCGGCGCCTGGGGGTGGAGAAGATCATGCTGCCGGCCGGGGTCGTAGTCCCCGGGATGGCACGCGGCGCCCAGCGGGAGTGCATGCTGGAGAACCTACGCGCCGCCGCACCGCTGGCTGCCAGTGCGAACGTGGTGCTGACGATTGAGGTGCTCAACCCCGACGACAACCCGGGGTACTTCCTGACCTCGTCGGCCGAAGCGATTGACATTGTGGGCCAGGTGGACCATCCCAACGTTCGCTTTCAGATGGACACCTACCACCTGCAGCGGCTCGAGGGGCACCTGGTCGAGACGCTGCGAGCCAACATCGGTTGGATAGGACACCTGCAGTTCGCCGACGAACCGGGGCGCCACGAACCGGGGACCGGCAGGATCGACTTCGCCGCACTGGAATCGGCGGCCGAGGCGGCCGGCTACCAGGGGTACATCGGGCTGGAATACGTCCCGCAGGCGCGGGGCGCGGAAGCGCTGGCATGGGTGCCTGCCGCGCGGCGTGCGCCGCAACGCGGGCTGGAAGCACCGACATCATGACGAAGGAGTCATCAGGATGAGCCTCATGCTCAAGGTTGGCCCGGAGAGCGGGCATCAGAAGGTGGTAGAACGCGGCAAGAACGGCATCCGTTGGCTTGGGCTGGACATTGTCCGCCTGGCGGCGGGCGAGACCTGGAAGACCAAACTGGCCGACGAGGAAGCGGCGCTGGTGGTGGTGAGCGGGAAGTGCACCATCCGCGTCGGCAAGGAGACCTTCGAGGGCGTCGGAGGCCGGGCCGACATGTTCGCCGGACCCACCAGCCTCGTCTATGCCCCGCGGCAGAGCGAGATTGAGATCAAGGCAGAGAGCAAGCTGGAACTGGCCTTCGCCCACGTCCCGTGCGAGAAGGACATGCCGGTCAAGCTCGTCACGCCGGACCAGGTGAAGCTGGTCTCGGCCGGGATGGCTAACTGGCGGCGCGATATCCGATTGTACCTGCCGCCGGGATCGGCGATCGGTCAGCGCATGATCATCGGCGAGACGATCAACCCCCCGGGTAACTGGAGCGGCATCCCGCCCCACAAGCACGATGAGCATTCGGCGATCGAGAACGTGCTGGAGGAGTTCTATCTGTTCAAGCTCAAGCCGGCCACTGGCGATGGCGTGCAACTCATGATGCAGAACGGCCAGCCGACGGCGCACGTAGTGCGCAACGACGATGTCGGCGTCCTGCTGGACGGCTACCACCCGACGGGCGCGCTGCCGGGGACGACCGTGGGATACCTGTGGCTGCTCTCGGGCGACAGCAAGGCCTATGACATCACCACCGATCCGCGCTACGCCTGGGTGGCGGCGACGGAGGCGGTGTTGAAGGAAATGAAAGCCTAGCGGCAGCGCTCAGCGATCAGCGGTCAGCCGACGCGGCACCAGTCCATAGAGATGCCTTCAGGGAAACGGTGGCTGATGGCTGAGCGCTGAATGCCGACCGCTTCAAAGGAGCTTTCCATGCTGAAGACCGCACCTTCCGGGATCATCCCGGCGATGGTGACCCCGCTGACGGCGGATGAAGAGATCAACGAGAAGGCGCTGCGCCGCCTGACCAACCACCTGATCGACGGCAAGGTGCACGGCGTGTTTGCCGTCGGCAGCCAGGGGGAGTTCTGGGCGCTCTCCCACGATGAGAAGCGCCGCGTGTGGGAGACGGTGGTGGATGAGACGCGCGGCCGCGTGCCGGTGTACGCCGGCACCGTCGGCGTGACGACGCGTGAGACGATCGAGCTGACACGGCTGGCAGAGAAAGCCGGCGTCGACGCGGTCTCGATCCTGACGCCCTACTTCATCAACCCGAACGACGACCAGATGTTTGATCACTTCAAGGCCGTGGCCGAGTCCACCAGCCTGCCGATCCTGGTCTACACCAATCCGGCGCGCACCAACCTGAAGATCTCGCCCGGTCTGCTCGCCCGGCTGGCCCAGGTGAAGGGCATCGTCGGCATCAAGGACTCGAGTGGCGATCTCGAGCTGACGGCGGAGTACATCCGCGTCGTGCCGCCGGGGTTCTCGGTCCTGATGGGACGCGATACGCTGATCTATGCCAGCCTGTCCTACGGCACCAAGGGCGGCATTGCCGCCACGGCGAATGTCAAGCCGGCGCTGGTAGCGTCGATCTACGACAAGTACATGGCCGGCGACCTGGCCGGGGCGCTGCAGGCGCAGCGCGAGCTCGCCCCGCTGCGGCTGGCGTTCGTGTGGGGCACGTTCCCCGTGGTCATCAAGGAAGCGCTGAACCTGATGGGCATGGACGTCGGGCCGTGCCGGGCGCCGGTCGGGCCGCTGAGCGCCGACCAGCGCGAGAAGCTGAAGAAGGTGCTCCAGGAGATGAAGGTCATCTAGGGCGCGGGCGGCACCGGGGTGGTCCCTGGCCCAGCCGCCGTCGGAGAGGCAACGGTATCGCGAGGAGGAGAGGGCATGAAGGGAATGATGAAAGCGGCGCGCAAGGTGCGGCGCGAGCCGGGGCTCGACCTGGTCGATACGCCGATCCCGGAGATCAAGCCGAACGAGGTGCTGGTGAAGGTCGGCGCCACGGCTATCTGCGGCTCCGACATCCACTTCTACACCTGGGACGAGTACGCCCAGAGCCGTCTCAAGCCGCCGATCACGCTGGGGCATGAGTTCGCCGGCGAGGTCGTTGAGGTCGGCTTGGCGGTGACCGAGTACAAGCTGGGTGACCATGTCACCGCCGACAGTCATATCGTGTGCGGCAAGTGCGATGTGTGCCGCATGGGGCTGCAGCACATCTGCCAGAACCTGAAGATCTTTGGCAACGAGGTTGACGGGTCGTTCGCCCAGTACATCGCTGTGCCCGAGACGTCGCTGTGGCCGATGGCCAGGGAGATCTCGTGGGAGATCGGCGCCATCATGGAGCCGCTGGGCGGGGCCGTCCAGGCTGTACTCATCGAGCCTGTGACGGCCCAGTCGGTGGTGATCTACGGGGATGGGCCGATCGCCCTGTTCGCCGCCGGTGTCGCCCGCGCCTCCGGCGCCCGCAAGGTGTACCTGATCGGCATGGTGCCGGAGCGCCTGGAGATCGCCAAGCGCATGGGCGCCGACGCGGTCTTCAATATCAGCGACCCGATTGATCCGGTGAAGGCTATCGTCGACGACACGCGCGTGGGCGCGGATGTGGTCGTCGAAATGGCCGGAGCCCCGGCGTCGATCAAGAACGCCTTCGCCACCGTGCGCAAGGGCGGCCGGGTGACGACCTTCGGACTGACACCCAGGCCAATCGAGTTCGACATCAACTACGCCATCACGCTGCGCCAGGTGCGCGTGCGCGGCGTGGCCGGGCGGCACATGTGGGATACCTGGCGGCTGGTGGACGGGTTGCTGCAGTCCGGGCAGCTCGACCCGCGCCCGGTGATCACCCACACGCTTCCGCTGGCGGAGTTCGACAAGGGGTTCAAGCTGATCACCACGGGGAGCCGCGCCACCGGCAAGGTTCTCCTGCTGCCGTTCGCGTGACCGGTTGAGAAACGATCGACCAAGGAGAGACGACCATGGCGAAGAGGGCTGACAGCAAGGCGAAGTCGGGCGACGGCGCGGCGCCGAAGGCCGCCGGGCCGTCGATCGATTACAGGACCATCGAGGTCGTGGGCGACGGGCGCGGCACGATGCAGGGCGATTACCTGCTCAACAAAGACCGCCCGATGGACAAGATCCGCTGGCTGATCGAGTGCTTCCCTGAATGGGGACAGTTCCTCAACAACCAGATCGAGAAGGCCAAGGTCCCCAAGGGCAACTACAGCTTCTGGTGGACGGGCGGCATGGGCTTCGTGTTGAAGTCGCCGGGCGGGGCGGTGCTGCTCGTCGACAACTACGCCGGCCCGGCGCACTACACCGAGTACGCCTACTGCGGCGTGTGCCGCACCACAGGCTCGCCGACGATCGATTGGATGCGGCTAAACCCGCAGGTCATCGACATCTTCGGCTTCAAGACGCTGGACGGGGTGTTCTGCTCGCACCAGCATGCCGATCACACCGACATCTACACGCTCAAGGCGGCGACGCAGACGAGCAAGGCGCTGTTCTACGGGCCGCTCTCGGCCGTCGAGCGCATGCGCAACTTCCAGGTTCCGGAGGAGCGAATCCGCGTCGTCCGCCCTGGGCAGAAGTACAAGATCAAGGACGTGGTCGTTGAGATCCTGCCGAACTTCGACCGGATCGCCACGATGACCGGCGGGCCGGGCGTGAAGGTCGAGCCGGGCGTGCGGCGGCCGTTCGATGACGTGGCGGCGACGTTCTTCTTCAAGATCGGCGGCTACAACTTCTGCCACCTGGCCGACTCGCTGTTCCAGAACGCCTACGTCATCTTCAAGAAGCACAAGATCGACGTGCTGAGCGTCAACATCGGCTACAACGCCCCGGGCGGAACCGACAAGATGACGCCCTATGACGCCGTCCGCATGGCGGAGGCGGTGGGCACCAAGGTGCTGATGCCGATGCACTGGGACAACTGGGGCAACACGACGGTTGACCCGGAGGAAGTGAACTGGATCGCCAAGCGCCACGTTCCGGATCTGAAGGTCATCATCCCGCAATGGGGCGTACAGTGGCTGTTCCCGCTGGAGAAGGACCTGGGCAAGATGACGTTCGATGATTGGCGCGACCGCTACCGGCCGGAGATGTCGTGGGAGTACGGCGAGCCGGCCAAGCAGGCGGCGGCCAAGCGCGGCGAGTTCATCCCGTATTAAGCATCGGCGGTGCGGCGGGCCGGCATGGGCAGTTCCGCACCTGGAGGTCGCCTCGGATGAAGCGAGTCGGGTTCGTGGGACTGGGATTGATGGGCGGGCCGATGGCGGCCAACGTCGTGCACGGCGGCTTCCCGCTGACGGCGTTCAACCGCTCATCGGCCAAGGCCGAGCCGTTGCGCGCCCTGGGCGCCAAGCTGGCAGCCACCCCGCGCGATGTCGCTGCGGCCAGCGACGTGGTCATCTGCATGCTGACCGACGCGGCGGCGGTCCATAACGTTCTGACGGGCGAGTATGGCCTGCTGGCCGGCGGCCGGAAGGGGATGACGCTGATCGATATGAGCACCGTCGCCCCGGAGCAGTCGCGCGACACGGCAGCCGGGATCGCCGGGTACGGCTGGGAGATGCTGGATGCCCCGGTCTTTGGGTCCACGGGCCCGGCCAGGGAAGGCAAGCTGGGAATCATGGTGGGCGGCGAGGCGGCGTTGTTCGAAGAGCATCGCGACCTGCTGGCGACGATGGGGACGATCATCCTGCACCTCGGCCCGCAAGGCAGCGGCGCCCTGGCGAAGTTGTGCTTCAACCTGATGGTGGCGGCACAGGTTGGCTCGCTGGCGGAGGCGATGACGCTGGCCGCCAAAGGCGGGGTTTCACTAGAAGCGATGGGGACGATTATCAAGTCGAGTCCGATCGTCTCCAACCTGATCGAGCGCAAGATCGGCAACATCGTCGCCGGCGACTACGCGCCGGCGTTCCCGCTCAAGCATCTGCACAAGGACCTGGGGCTGATGACCGACACCGCCCGTGAGATCGGGGCACAGCTGCCGGTGACGGAGGCCCTGTACGCGTTGTGCTCAGAGGCGATGGCACGCGGACTGGGCGACCTGGACAGTGCGGCGCTCTACCGCCAATTGGCTTCGATGGCGGGGCTGGAATGAGCAGGTCACGCTCCCGGGCGCAACACCCGAGAAGGAAGAGGGAGGGAAACCCGTGAAAGACGTGCAGTACTTTGCGCCCGATACGCTGAGGCAGGCACTTCAGCTGTTGGGTAAGCACGGGGCCCGCATCAGCGTGCTGGCAGGCGGCACGGACCTGGTGCGCGACATGAACCTCGAGTTCAAGGTCCCGGACAACATCCTGTGGATCGGCAAGCTCGGTCTGGAGTACATCAAGCTTCAGGACGGCGTGATCCACATCGGTGCCGCCACGCGCATGCAGACGGCCGGAGCCTCCAAGCTGCTCCAGGACAAGGCGGCGGCGCTGGCCCAGGCGGCCGGCAAGCTGGCGGCGCCGCCCGTGCGCTCGCTGGCGACACTGGGCGGCAACATCTGCACCGCCTCCCCGGCCGGAGATACCGTGTGCGCCATGATCGGCCTGGGCGCGGACATCGTGCTGACCAGCAGCCAGGGCAAACGGATCCTGCCCCTGGAGAAGTTCTTCCGTGGTCCGGGGAAGACGGTGATCAAGCCCGGCGAGCTGCTGACCGAGATCCGCATCCGGCCGACGGGCAAGAACGAAGGCTCGGCCTACCGCAAGGTTGGAAGGCGGCAGGCGCTGACGCTGGCCGTGTTGAACACCGCGGCCCGTGTCCAGTTCGACGCCAAGGGCAACTGCGTCGACGTGCGCATCGCCGTTGGCTCGGCGGCGCCCACGCCCGTTCGAGCGGTCAAGGCGGAGGCCGTGCTGCGCGGCAAGAAGCTTACGCCCGAGGCGATCGCCAAGGCGGCCGAGACGGCGGCGACCGAGATCAAGCCGATCGACGATGTGCACGGGACCGCCTGGTACCGGCGGCAACTCACCCGCGTGCTGGTGGCCCGCGTCCTGCGCAGCGCCGGCGGCCTGGGCGAGGAGGAGTAGCAGCATGAGCACCATCACCGTCACCTTCAAGCTCAACGGCAAGAAAGTCAGCGGCCAGACGCCGGTGCAGACCAACCTGCTGCAGTTCCTGCGGGAGACGATGAGCGTCACCAGCCCGAAGTTCGGCTGCGAGCAGGGCAACTGCGGCGCCTGCACCGTCTGGCTGGATGGCGAGCCGGTCAACTCGTGCATGGTCCTGGCGGCGACGGTCGAAGGGCGCCAGGTGACTACGGTCGAGGGGCTGGGGACGCTGGAGAGCCCGCACCCGCTGCAGAAGGCCATCACCGAGCACTACGGCGCCCAGTGCGGTTACTGCACGCCGGGGATGATCATGTCGGCGGCCGCGCTGCTGAAGAAGAACAAGGCCCCGACCCGGGAACAGGTCGTCAACGCCATCGTCGGCAACGTCTGCCGCTGCACCGGCTACAACAAGATCGTCGAGTCGGTGCTGGCAGCGGCCGAGGACATGCGGTAGGAGGGTACAGAGATGACGGACACCAACTACGTCGGCAAACGCCTACCGCGCTATGACGGCATGCAGCACGCGACCGGCAGGACGCGCTACGTGGGCGACATCAAGTTGCCGAACATGCTGTACGTGAAGGCCTGGCGCTCGCCGGTGGCCTCGGCGGTGATCAAGAGCATCGACGTCAGTCGGGCGAAGAAGATGCCGGGCGTCGTGGCGGTCATCACCGGCAAGGATGTCCCGGTCAATGTCTTCGGTGGGGAGCAGCCGGTGCTGGCCGACAAGGAAATCCGCTACCCGGGGCAGGAAGTCGTTGCCGTGGCGGCCGAGAGCATCGACATCGCCCTGGAGGCGATTGGCAAGGTCAAGGTGGAGCTCGAGGAGCGCACGCCGGTCTTCGATCCGTTGGAGGCGATGAAGCCTGGAGCGCGCAAGATGCGGCCCGACGGCAACCTGATGACCTTCGGTGAACGCGATCACCTGGAGATCCGCAAGGGCGATGTGGAAGCAGGCTTTGCCAAAGCCGACGTCATCGTCGAGAACTACTTTCGCACCGCGGCCCAGGAGCACTCGCCGATCGAGACGCAGGCGGCCATTGCCCAGACCGACTCGATGGGGCGGACGCACATCTACACCGTGACGCAGGCCGTGTTCTTCAACCAGGGGACGATCGCCGCCATCCTGAACAAGCCGCAGGCGTCGGTGCACATGATCGGCGGCATCCTGGGCGGCGGGTTCGGCTCGAAGAACGATCCGCACGCCGATCCCATCTGCGCCGTCCTGTCGCTGTACACCGACGGGCGCCCGGTGCGCTGGGTGTGGACGCGCGAGGAAGAGTTCGTCGCCTCCACCCACCGCGCCGCAACTCACATGTGGTTCAAGGACGGGGTCACCAAGGGCGGGCACATCCTGGCGCGCAAGATCAAGATGGTCCGCGACGGCGGTGCGTACCCGTCGACCAACGACTACGTCATCCGCAAGGCGTCCTACGGCATCGCCGGCCCGTACAACATCCCCAACGTGACCGTGGACGGCTATTCCGTCTACACCAACAAACGGCCGACATCATCGATGCGCGGCTTCGGTCTGTATCAGGCCTCGTTCGCCTGGGACGTGCAGATGGAGAAGATCGCCGAAGCGGTCAAGATGGACTCGTGGCGGCTGCGGTTCCTGAATGCCATTCGGGACGGCGATACCTCGGCGACGCGGGCGGTGCAGCACAACTGCGGGCTGATCGAGGTGATGCAGACGGCCGCCAAGCGGGCGGGCTTGAAGCTGGATGACGACCTGCTGGCCATGTCGTCGGCGAAGCGATAGGACGGAGGCGCAGCATGGCTAAGAAACGCGGAAAAGGCATTGCCGCCGTGTGGTACTCCACCGGCATGAGCGGTGGCGGCGACCCGAGCCAGGTGGTGGTCAAGATGCGCCCCGACGGCAGCGTGGACGTCCTCATCGGCAGCGTCGATATCGGGCAGGGCGCCCGGACGATTGTGCGCCAGATCGCGGCGCAGGAACTGGGCGTGCCGATCGAGAAGGTCAACGTGACCGCCGTCGACAGCGACAGCAGCCCGCTGGACACGGGGACGTTTGCCAGCCGGGTCACGCACCAGACGGGTAACGCCACCATCCTGGCGGCGCGCGAGGCGCGGCAGGTGCTGTTCGAAGTGGCCGGGGCGCAGCTGGGTGTGGCGCCGGACAGGCTGGTGGCGGAAAACGATCGCATCGTCGTGCGCGACGCGCCGGAGCAGGCGATCCCGATCGCCGACGTCGCCGGGCAGGCAACCTGGGCCGACCGCAAGATCATCGCCGGACGCGGCGCGTACGGCTGGCCGGTTGCCGAGGTGGACCCGGACACGGGTGAGGGCGAGCCACTGCACAACATGGCCTACGGCTCGACCGTCGCCGAGGTTGAGGTCGACACCGACACCGGCGAGGTCAGGGTTCTCAAGCTGGTTTCGGCCTATGACTGCGGCAAGGCGATCAACCCACTGCTGGTCGAGGGACAGATCGACGGCGGCGCGGCCGGCGGTCTCGGCTCGGCGCTGATGGAGGAGCTGCACCCGTACTACCCGACGCTGGACCACCATCCCACCGGGTTCTTCTCCTACATGATCCCGACGGCCAAGGACCTGCCCGAGCTGGACGCGGTCGTGGTCGAGATGGGCTCACGAACCGGGCCGTACGGGGCCAAGGGCATCGGCGAGATGACGGCCAACTCGCAGGCGCCGGCGATCATCAACGCCATCCACGACGCCGTCGGCGTGTGGATCACCGACCTGCCGGCGACGTCCGAGAAGGTGCTCCGGGCGCTGCAGGGAAAGCCGCCGCGCGGCTGATGGCGGGCAGCATCCAGGAAGGCATGAGGGGAGGGGCGGCACGGGCCGCCCCTCCAGTGAGCGGGAAGGCATGACGTCAGACAGACAGACGCCGCAAGTGATCCACGTCGGGTCGGTGACGCTCCCGGTCAACGCCGGCAGCGCCAGCGCGTTCATCCCGCCGCCGCAGGTCTACGTGGATCCGGCGCAGGGCTACCTGGAGAAGCTGGCGTACGCGGTGGCCAACAGCCTGCCGGCACTACTGATCGGCGAGACCGGGGTGGGGAAAACGCAGGCGGTTCGCACGCTGGCCTGGAAGACGAACAACGGGCTGCGCCGGGTGAACCTGAACGGGGCGACGACGGTCGATGAGTTCCTGGGCAAGATGCTGATCAACGAGCAGGGCACCTACTGGGTGAACGGTGTGCTGGTCAATGCCATGCAGGCCGGCGACTGGATCCTGCTGGACGAGATCAACGCCTGCCTGCCGGAGATCGCCTTCTGCCTGCACTCGCTGCTCGATGATGACCGGATGGTGGTGCTGATGGAGTACGACGGCCGCATCGTGCGGCCGCACCCCAACTTCCGGCTCTTCGCCAGCATGAACCCGAGCGAGGAAGGCCGCTACAGCGGAACCAAGACGCTGAACGAGGCGCTGCTCGACCGCTTTCCGGTTGTCATCCGGATGGACTACCTGGGCGAGAACGAAGAGGTCCAGGCCGTGATGGCGCAGAGCGGCAACGGCGATGAGGATGTGGTCCGACGTATGGTCAAGGCGGCGAACGACATTCGCGCCGCCATCCGCAATGAGAAGATCTTCGGTTCGTTCTCGACGCGCCGGGTGATCGATTGGGCGCGCATGGCGCTCAGCTTCCCGGTGCGCGAGGCGGCGCGCTACGCCGTGGTCAGCAAGCAGAGCGCCTACGACGCCGAGACGGTGCAGGACATTGTCGACAACTACTTTGAGGGCTGAGGTCGAGGCGCGGATCTTTGAGGCGCGCCGGGTGCGGTTGGAACGGCTGCTCCAGTGCACAACGCGCGACTTCGCGCTGCGTTTTGCCTTCAGCGACGGCGATCGATTGGGGCGCGGGCGGATCCAGGCCAAGGCGGAGGCGCCGGGGCAGGGAGCGTTCCTGCCGCTCAAGGCGGTTGCCCTGCACCTGCTGGGCCACTACCTGGCCGAGAGCGCCGACACGCTGCGCCAGGCCCGCGAAGAGGAAGACGCCGGGCGGCCGTTGTTTGCCGCGCTGTGGCATGCGCTTGAGAACGCCCGGGTCGAGAACCGCATGATCGAGCGCTGGCCGGGAATGCGCACCACCTTTGCCGCCCGGCTGCTGCCCAACCTGGGTGGTTCGCTGGTGCGGGTGATGTCGCGGACCGATCAGCTGCGGCTCGGTCTGTACCTCGAAGGCCGGGGCTACTCGGGCGCGCAGTACACCGAGGCGGTGGCGACGGTGCTGGAAGGATTGGACGACGATATTCGCCGCGGTTCGGGCGGGAACACGCCGCAGGACTCGCTCGACGCGATGCGGCGCATGTACTTGGCGCTTGCGCCTGTGCTGCGAATCGGCACAGGGGATCGGCGCCGCGATTCTGGCGAAGCGGACGACGAGGCGAAAGGCACAGAGCGCACGGAAGGCGAGCCGGGTGCCCCCGAGATCGAGGTGAGCGACGAACTGGTCGAGGTGAGCCTCACGGGCGTGCGGCGCGAACTGCCGGAGTGGTACCGCCCCGGAAGCGCGCCATGGTTCGAGCGCGGGCTGGGGGAGAAGAAGGTGCATCCTTCGGCGCTGCGCCCGGACCGGCAGACGCTGGTCCCTCCTCCGGCGGGTGACCTGAACGCCTACCGCGCGTTATGGAGCGAGGTGCAGCGCGAGGTGGGTTTCCTGGCGACGCGCATGACGAACTTGCTGCGGGAAGACACCTACCTGCGCTACGGCGGCCAGTATCGCAGCGGCAACCTGCACACGGCGAAGCTGTACAAGCAGCGCCTTGGCAATTACCGGCTGTTCGAGCGCCCCACGTTCGGCGAGCGGTCGTTGGCCTTTCAGCTGCTGGTCGACGAGAGCGCCTCCATGAAGGGGAAGGATAAGATCCGCCTGGCGACGAAGACGGCCTTGCTGCTCGGGGAAACGCTGGACCGCATGGGCGTTCCCCTTGAGATTATCGGCTTCTCGACAGCGGACTACGAAGCCCGGGCGGCGATGGTGCTGGGGCTGCGCCCGGCGCACGCCTACCGGACGACGCGCTGCAGCGCGCTGGAACACCGCATCTACAAGCGCTTCGACGAACCCTACCCGCTGGTGCGCCGGCGGCTCACGGGCATCGAGGCGCGGCACAACAACTGGGATGAGGAACACCTGCTGTTCGCCTACCGCCGACTGCAGGCACGCCGCGAGCGGACAAAGGTGATGATCGTGGTCTCGGACGGTCAGCCGAACGGCGATGCCGATTTCTTGATCGCCACCCTCGAGAGCCTGGAAGCGCTGGGCTGCAAGGTCATCGGGATCGGGATCGGTGCCGACTTCGTGCGGCAGGCGTACCGTCAGGCGTTGGTGGTCCAGGATTTTCGCCAGCTGGCGCAAGAGCTGCTGGCGGTGCTGGCCCACGAGGTGGGGCGGGCTGGAGCAACGGGCGGGCGGAGTGCGCTCCCGATCCGAACGGCCGCCTGAGGCCGGGGTTCCTTGGCGCGATCGGGCGGGTGGGGTCCCGCCGCACGAACGGTGGATGCGTAGGGGTACAGGTATCTCGGACAACCTCGACACCTGCTCTTAAGGAGAGTGCAATGGCTACCGATGTCAAAGTCACCCCGATGTTCATCGGCGGGAAAGAGGTCCAGGGGGCGTCGGGGAAGACCGTCGATGTGTATAACCCCTCCACCGAGGACCTGATCGGGCGGGTCCCGGAGGCCAGCCCGGAGGAGATTGATCTGGCGGTGCGCACGGCGCACGAAGCGTTCCTGCAGTGGCGCGACACGCCAGCCGCCGAGCGCGGTGCGGCGATGATGAAGCTGGTCAACGCCGTACGGGCGAACGTCGATCCCATCGGCAAGATCCTGACCTCCGAGCAAGGCAAGCCGTTCCCACAGGCCAAGGGTGAGATCAACGGCTTCTGCAACGTGATCGAGTACTATGCCCAGGAAGCGCGCCGCATCCACGGCACGGTGCTGGAGAGCGACATGCGCGACAAGTTCGTATATGTCCTGCGCCAGCCGATGGGCGTGATCGCCGCCATCCCACCCTGGAACGACCCGCTGCACCTGCTGAGCCGGATGATCGGCCCGGCCTTCGCCGCCGGCTGCACGGCCGTCGCCAAGCCGTCGTCCGACACGCCGCTTTCGGCGCTGGCGATGGCCAAGGTGGCGCACGAGGCCGGATTCCCGCCGGGCGTGCTGAACGTGATCACCGGCCCGGGAGGCCGGACGGGCGACGCGCTGGTGCGTCATCCGCTGGTTCGCAAGGCCGCCATCACCGGATCGGTCGAAGGCGGCAAGCAGGTCATGCGGGCGGCGGCCGATGGCATCAAGCGGGTGACGCTGGAACTTGGTGGTCAATGCCCGTGCATCGTGTGGCACGATGCCGACCTGGACAAAACCGTGGAGGCCATCACCTTCCAGGCCTTCCGCGGCTGCGGCCAGGTGTGCAACCGGGTCAACCGCGTCTACGTGCACGAGAAGGTGTATGACGAAGTGGTCTCGCGCATCGCCGCCTATGCTGACCGGATCGTGGTCGGCGACGGCTTCAAAGACGGCGTGGATATCGGCCCGCTGGTTAACAAGAAGCAGCTCGAGTGGGTCAGCGGGCAGGTGGACAAGGCAGTCAAAGAAGGCGCCATGGTGCTGGCCGGCGGGAAGCGCGTCGGTGACAAGGGCTACTTCTACCGACCGACGGTGCTGGGTGACTGCAGGCACGGGATGGAGGTCATGCGCGAGGAGACCTTCGGGCCGGTGCTGGCATTTATGAAGGTCGGGGATGACCTGGAGAAAGTGATCGAGCTGTCGAACGACACGGTCTTCGGATTGAGCGCCTACTTCTTCAGCCGTGACGCTCGCAACTGTTGGGTTGCGGCGCGGCGGATGGAGGCCGGGTCCGTGTGGGTCAACGACATCCACGGGTCGTTCGTCCAGGCGCCGTACGGCGGGATGAAGCAGAGCGGCATCGGGCGCGAGCAGGGCTCGATCGCCATCGACGATTACCTGGAATGGAAGACGGTCTACTGGGAGATGTCCTACGAGTCGCGTGGCGCACGTCTGTGCGTCCACCCGAAGTAAGGCCAAGCCGCCGGGGGAGACGGTGGGCCTCGCAGCCCTCACCGCCGCCTGCCCACCGTCTCCGCCGCCGGCGAGGCGCCATCCGATGGTCTTGAGGTAGAGTCCGGGATGAGCAAACCGGTTGTGCTGTTGTACGAACCGATCCATGAGAAGGCGCTGGCGCTCCTGAAGGAGAAGGCCGAGGTGCGCATGGCGCAGAGCCTCGATCCGGCCTGGCTGCAGCAGGCGGTGGCCGACGTGGACGGGATCATCATCCGCGCCAACGGCAAGGTGCCGCGCGAGCTGATGGCCGCCGCGCCGAGGCTCAAAGTCGTTGGGCGGCACGGGGTCGGGGTGGAGGCGATTGACCGCCTTGCCGCGGCCGAGCTCGGCATCGCTGTGGTCAACACGCCGTACTCCAACGACGAGTCGGTGGCTGAACAGTGCATGGGGATGATCGTGGCGCTGGCCAGACGCCTGGTGGAGGCGGACCGGGCGATCCGGGCCGGGGACTGGGATGCGCGCTACCGGCTGATCGGCGTCGAGGTGCAGGGAAAGACGCTGGGCTTGGTTGGGTTTGGCAAGATCGGCCAACGACTGGCGGCCATCGGGCACTTCGCTTTCGACATGCCGATCCTGTACCACGACATCGTGGACTATGCGGAGCAGGAAGCGTGGCTGGGTGCCCGCCGCGTGCCGCTGGTGGACCTGCTGCGCCAGTCCGACTTCGTCTCGCTGCACACGCCGCTCGTGCCAGAGACGAAAGGCTTGATCAATGAGGCGGCGCTGCGCTCGATGAAGCGATCGGCCTACCTGATCAACTCCGCCCGTGGGCCGGTGGTTGATCAGGCGGCGCTGATCCGCGCCTTGAAGGAAGGCTGGATCGCCGGCGCCGGACTGGACGTATACGATCCCGAGCCGCTGCCCAAGGACAGCCCGCTGCTGTCGATGAACAACGTCGTGCTCTCGCCGCACATGGCGGCGCATACCGATGAAGCCCTGCTGCGCATGGCGATGGTGGTGACGGACGTGCTGGCGGTGATCGAAGGACGGCCGCCTGAGTTCCTTGTGCCGGCGCCGCGATAACTGCGAACCGAGGAGATACGAATGGACAAGCACTGGAGCCAGTACTGTACGATGAGCATCGTGCACTTCATGGCCTTCCCGACGGCGATCACCGGCGACGGCCCGATCGCCGCCACGGTGAGCAAGATCGCCGAGGACTCGTTCTTCGGGGCCGTCGAGATCACGCATATCCATGACCCGGCCGAGCGCCAGGCGACGCGTAATGTTGTCGAGGCGGCGCACATCAAGGTCGGCTATGGCGGCCAGCCGCTGGTGCTGCGCGGCAAGCTCAACCCGAACAGCCTGGACGAAGGCGAGCGGAAGGCGGCGGTGCAGGCACTCAAGGCCGGCATCGATGAGGCGGTCGAGATCGGCGCCAGGCGCATGGCTTTCCTCTCGGGCAAGGACCCGGGCGACAAGGACCGGCCGGCGGCGCTCAAGGCGCTGATCCAGTCCACGCAAGAGCTGTGCGCCTACGGTAAGGAAAAGGGCATCGGCCTCACATGTGAGACGTTCGACCGGACGATCGACAAGAAGGCGCTGATCGGCCCGAGCGATTTCGCCGCCGAGTACGCCGCCGCCGTGCGCAAGGACTACGCCGACTTCGGGCTGATGTATGACCTGAGCCACCAGCCGCTGTTGTACGAGGAGTCCGAGAAGGCATTGAAGCTGCTCAAGCCGCACCTGGTCCACATTCACGTGGGCAACGGTGTGCGCGACGAAGGCAAACCCGGTTATGGCGACCTGCACCCGCGCTTCGGCTGGCCGGGCGGCTGCAATGACGTCGATGAACTGGTCGTCTTCATCCGGGCGCTCTTCAAGATCGGCTACCTGGCCGACGGCAAGAAGGACAAGCCCTGGGTAGGCTTCGAGGTCAAGCCGCAGTCGGACAAGGAGGCACCGGAGCAGGTGATCGCCGGCACCAAGCGCGTGTGGGCAGAGGCCTGGGCGCTGGTCTGAGGCCGACCGTAGAAGCCCGCCGGAACCCGAGAACGCCCGGCCGCGCGGCCGGAGACCCGTCTGAGGAGTGCAGCATGGATCGCGCCGCGGAAGAGCACCTCGCGCAGACCTACAAGCAGCTGACCCAGGAGTTCGACTACTGGGAGAAGACCAAGGATCTGGTCGACCAGCTCCTGGACATCACGCTGAACTACCGCCAGAGCGGGCACCCCGGGGGCTCGCGCTCGAAGGTGCACGCCCTGCTGGTCACGCTACTGAGCGGGGTGATGCGCTGGGACATCCGTCATCCGGAGAAACGCTTCGGCGACCGCTTCGTACTTGTGGGCGGCCACACCATCCCGCTGATCTATACCACGCTGGCGCTGTTCAACGAGGCGCTGAGGGTGAAGTACCAGCAGACGAAATCCAAGCGCTACCTGGTGCCAAAGGCCGAGGAGCGCGCCCTGGTGTGGCAGGACCTGCTGCGCTTCCGGCATCGCGGCGGGCTTTCGGGGCACGCCGAGATGGAGGGCAAGACGCTCTTCCTGAAGTTCAATACCGGCCCGTCGGGGCACGGTGCACCGGCGGCGGCCGGCATGGCGCTGGCGCTCAAGCGCGCCGGCGCCGAGGGCGTCAAGGTTTTTGGTTTCGAGGGCGAAGCCGGGCTGACACCCGGCGCGGCGCACGAGACGATGAACTCGGCCTGGGGGCTGGCGCTGGACAACCTGTACTTCGTGGTTGACTGGAACGACTACGGCATCGACGACCACCCGGTGAGCACCGTCGTCCACGGGACGCCGGAGGACTGGTTCGCTCCGCACGGCTGGCGCGTGTTCGGCGCCGAGTTCGGGAGCGAGTGGGGGCCGGTGACACAGGCGATGGTGTCGATGGTCTACGGCGAGAACCCGACGCATGCCCCAAGCATGGCCTGGATGAAGACGCGCAAGGGACGCGGCTACCTCAAGTACGACAACCCGTCCCACGGCGCGCCGCACAAGATGAACAGCGAGTTGTTCTGGGAGTCGAAGAAGCCGTTTGTGGAGAAGTACGGCGCCCAGTTCGCCAACTTCGGCGGCGCGGCGCCGACGGATGCCGCCGGCGTACAGTCGGAGTTCGAGGCCAACCTGAAGGCGGTCATCGACGTGCTGCACAAGGATCCGGGACTGGTCGACTACCTGGCCGACCGGCTGGTCTCGCTGGGCGACAGCGTGCCGGAGGACCTTCCGGGCTTTCGCCTGCAGGTCAAGGGCACGCCGTGGAAGGACGAGCGGCTGTTCGACTTCACCCGCTACCCGGAGGACATGTACGCCAAGCCGGGCACGTCGATCGCCAACCGCGCCGCGCTGGCCAAATGGGGCGCCTGGATCAACGCCTTTGGGGCGAAGGAGTACGGGCGGCCGCTGTTCATCGCCGCCTCGGCCGATCTAGCCGACTCGACCAACATCAGCGGATTCGCCGCCGGCTACGGCGACTTCAAGGGCTACGGCTGGTACGAGCGGTACGGCACACAGGAAGGCACGCTGCTGCCGCAGGAGATCACCGAGTTCGCCAACGTCGGCATCCTGGCAGCGATGGCCACGGTGAACTTCTCCAAGGATCCGGAGAAGGAATTCGATGGCTTCTGGGGCGCGTGCTCGACGTACGGCTCGTTCTCGTACCTGAAGTACGGGATGATGCGCCTGTTCAGCCAGCTGGCGCAGGATTGCGAGCTCAAGGTCGGCAAGCTGATGTACGTCGCCGGGCACTCGGGCCCCGAGACGGCCGACGACAGCCGCACGCACTTCGGCATCTTCGAGCCGTCGGTGATGCAGCTGTTCCCGCGCGGCCACATCCTCAACCTGCACCCGTGGGAGTACAACGAGGTGCCGGTGCTGCTCGGTGCGGCCTTCAAGTCCGATGTGCCGCTGGTCGTGCTGCACCTGACGCGGCCGCCGATCAGCATCCCCGACCGTGCCAAGCTGGGGATCCCGTCCCACTTCGAGGCCGCCAAGGGAGCATACGCTGTCCGCGACTATACGCCCGGCAAGCCGCGCGGCGGGGCGATCGTCGTGCAGGGCACGAGCGCCATGGCGGGTATCGTCAAGCTGCTGCCGGAGCTCGAGGCACGCGGGCTGAACGTGAAGATTGTTTGCGGCGCGTGCCCGGAGTTGTTCGCGCTGCAGCCGGAGGCCTACCGCCTGCAGGTTCTGAGCCCGGCCGACCGGGTCGACTCGACGTTCATCTCCACCCAATCGCGGGGATCGATGCAGGACTGGTCGTTCAACCCGCTGGCCGGCGAGTACGCTATGACCTCCGACTGGGACGACCGCTGGCGCACGGGCGGCACGGTGGATGAGGTGATCGAAGAGGCGCATCTCTCACCCGACTGGCTGCTGAAGGGCATCGGGCGGTTCGTGAAGGACCGGGCGCAACGGCTGGAACGGCTGAAGGCAGACGTGGAGGCCGCGCGCGCCGGGTAAGAAGCAGGACCGAGGCGACGGCGCCAGTACAGCGGCGGCAACGACCGACCTGACTGGTGGCGAAGCCACCTATCCGGTCGGTCTGTGTTTGGCCGGCGACCGAAATCTGCGCATCGCGGGCGCCGCGACGAACCACCACCTGACACGTGGCAGCGCCACGTGTCAGGTGGTTCCCCGGACCACAAGCTCAGGTTAGAATCCTGGAGAAGGACAACGACCGGAGAAGCGCGCCCCGGATGGCGGTCCCACCCGCCGGAGGACAACATGCGTGACATCCTGCCGGACGTCGAGCGATGGCTCGGAGAGGGCAAGGCCGTCGCCGTCGCCACGATCATCAAGACCTGGGGCTCGTCGCCGCGGGCCGTCGGATCGAAGATGGCCATCTGCAGCGACGGCTCGATGGCGGGCTCGGTCAGCGGTGGCTGCGTCGAAGCGGCCGTCGTGCAGGAAGCCCTTGGCGTGCTCAAGGCCGGCAAGCCGAAACAGCTGCACTACGGCGTCAGCGACGAGAAGGCCTGGGACGTCGGCCTGGCATGCGGTGGGCAGATCGATCTGCTGGTCGAGCCGCTGGCGGGCTTGCAGGCCCACGCCGCCGGCAAGGTGAGCCCTCTCGAGGTCCTGGTGCAGGCGCTGCGCGACGAGCGGCCTGCGGTGCGGGCGGTGATGCTGCGCCGCGGCGATGTCCCGGCCGTGGAGCACGCCGTGTTTCCCTGGGATGCGGAGCCGGCAGGTTCACTGCCCTCCGGGCTGTGGGAGATCGCCGGCGCCGAAGCCGACCGGCTGCTCAGCGGCGGCGTCTCGGGCATACAGACCCACAGCCTCCACGGGGAATCGGTGGAGATGTTCTATGACCTCGAGTTGCCCCCGCCGACGCTGGTGATCATCGGCGGCGTGCACATCGGCATCGAACTGGCGCGACAGGCGAAGCTGCTCGGGTTCCGCGTGATCGTGGTTGATCCGCGGCGGGCGTTCGGGGACCCGGCTCGCTTCCCGATGGCCGATCGCGTCGTCACGGAGTGGCCGGGTGAAGCGCTGGCCGCCATCGGGCTGACACCCTCGACGGCGGTGACTGCCGTCTCGCACGATCCCAAGATCGATGACCCGGCGCTGGTGTCGGCGCTGCGCAGCCCGGCGTTCTACATTGGCGCGCTGGGGAGCGCCGAGACCAACCGGCAGCGCACCCAGCGCCTCAAAGAGGCAGGGCTATCGGAAGCGGAGCTTTCCCGGCTGCGCGCCCCGATCGGCCTAGACCTGGGAGGCCGGGCGCCGGCCGAGATCGCCCTGGCGGCCATGGCCGAGATCGTCGCCGCGCGGTCGGGATCGCCGCTAGCAATTCGGCGCTGAATCGCGCTGCGCGAAGAGCACGCAGCGTGGGTACGGGTGATGCCGGACGGCATCCCCCGTTGGCATGTACGCCCAGCATGGGCGCTGACTAGGAAGGTGGAAGTCCTTCCCGGGGGTTGATGGCACCCACCGTAGCCAAGGGCAAGGGCGTCGTCGTGAGGCGGGGTCCGGAGGAAGCCGGAGGCA
>Ga0315295_10000226_pt1 | contig 47874 bp, 61 predicted proteins | sample YL17G14_0_MG_FD_204453 | JGI IMG/M metagenome (GOLD analysis project Ga0315295, IMG submission 204453) | Sediment microbial communities from Yellowstone Lake, YNP, Wyoming, USA - YL17G14_0 | ecosystem: Environmental > Aquatic > Freshwater > Lake > Sediment | place: USA: Wyoming | collected... | reverse complement strand
CCGGTGCTTTGCTCGGCATGCATTGGCCCCTTATGCGACGGTGCCCAAATTTCGGGGTGGACGAGGCGTGCCGAGCCTCGAGATTCGTACTGGCGCGGGCGGCTGAGCCAAGCTCAGCGTCAACCTGCGGTGACTGAAAAACCCCCGAAACCCGCGCACCCGGAACGCTTCGCGTCCATCGGAACTGCGCTAGATGTAACTATCGGAACTCAACCACATTCTTGAGGCCTGGTCCAACGGAATAGGTGCAACGCAATATGAGCAAAGCGTAAGAAAATCGGCCGGAAAACGCCGGTGTAGCTGCCTAGGCCGTGGACTCATAAACGCGCAGCCATAGAGCGGCCATCGGGCCGGGCACTCAAGTGCAACCTCAGTACGCGCCAACCCAACGCGGGAGTCATTGCCCAAGATCAGGTTGGCCGCACTATCAAGGACGACTATTTCGGGATGCCCACAAACAGGGCACCGGTCAATTTGCCGTCTGCACTAACGAGGGGTGCGTAGTTGGCTTCGTAGTCTTGGCCCATAATAGTCGCGGGCCCAGTATAAGACTGTTTTTGCGACAACGCTTTATAGGCTGCATTATCGTGGTCAAGCTTTGTGTTGACGGCGGATTGTCCGTCTTGCGTCAAGGTAGTTTGGGTTCGAACAAAGTCCGCACCGTCATAGGAAAAAATAGTCGCTGCGAGTTTGGTTTCCGCCGATGCCGCGCCGCTGACAAGCACCGTGACGGGCAACAACAGGCTCAGGATCAAGAACAATCTTCTCATAGCATCCTCCCTAGCACACACCACAGCCCTGACCTCCATAAAGGCCAGACGTATCGGCAATATCACTATCACGGATCGACTCACGTTCGCAATTTAGATCGACTTACGTTCGCATTTTAGGAAGACATCCCGCAATGGTTCAATGGATGCCTTTAATGAGTACCGGCCTAGTTGTGCTCCCGAGCGCATCGGTCGGGTTATCGTCCCGATGCCGGCTCGGCTTCTCTGGCCTGATCGAAGGCGGCGATGTCCTTCGCCAGGAAGTAGTTGAGCATGGTCCGAATGGTGGCGATCACCGCGAGCTTGCCGATGTCGTCCCAAGTCGGCGCTACCGCCGTCCGCACGAGGTCGGCGGCGAGCGCAAATTCCAGCGCGAGCAGGATCCAGGTTGCGAATTTGAGCCAGATCTCGCGTCCACGCGGAGAGTCCGCCTCGCCCTGCCAGATCGCCGCAGCGACGAGCGCAAGCGCCTGCACGGCGCCGACGATAACGACGAGCACGGCGCCGGCCTGAATGACAAGCGCAACGGACTCGGCAATCTGCTTGAACTGGTCGTCGACGGTGATTGCTTTGTCTCCCCCGGTAAGAGAAGATTGGCGCTAGCGCGTCACGGGCGCAAGCCAGAATCGGGGGTTAGAGCGGGCCGGTGAGGAACTCGGCGGGGCAATGGCCGAAGGGCTAGTCATGGTCTCCGCTGAAACCGTTCGAGATCGACAAACTCCTCGAAAAAACGCGTCTCCGCATAACGCTCAGAGGCATAGCTGACCAAGATGGTCCCGGGCTCGAACTCGCTCAGCATCAACCATGTCCCCGGCTTCAGATGGACGCCGCCGGTCGCCGGTGTGAGCCGGTGCTCCTCGAGGCCAGCCGCGGTTCTCGCGGTGATCAGGCAGGCGCCTCGCGCCACCACGAGGAGTTCGTCGCAGGACACGGCATGGCCGGCGCGAGACTTGTCGCTGGGCACGTCGGAGATGATGAAGCTCCGCACCGGCACGAAGGGGAGGCCGCCGCCATCGACCTCGACGATGCGCATGCGTCCGCGCTCGTCGGAGTGCTCCTTCAAATTCACGAACGTCAGACCCCGGTTGGGCATGAAGCCAACTCTTTCCTGTCGCCAGGTCCCCATTTCGGCATGCCGGTAGGGCTTCTGGCAAGACCCTTCCGTATCCACTTAGGGGGGCGATGAAAGTTGCTAGGAGTGTGCGATAGCCGATGCGGCTGTGTCGGTTGTGCACGCTCGGTGCGGAAGTAATTAAAAAACTAAACAGCAGCTCACACCTCTTTCGCTGCCTCGCGCAGCTTGAATTTCTGGATCTTGCCGGTCGAGGTCTTGGGCAGCTCGGTGAAGATCACCCGGCGGGGGCATTTGAAGCGGGCGAGCCTCCCCCGGCAATGGGCGATGATCTCCGCTTCGGTGACCTCGGCCCCCGGCCGTGTCTCGATGAAGGCGCAAGGGGTCTCGCCCCATTTGGCGTCGGGCATGGCCACCACGGCGGCGGCGGCGACGGCGGGGTGCTTATAGAGCACGTCCTCGACCTCGATCGAGGAGATGTTCTCTCCGCCCGAAATGATGATGTCCTTGGAGCGGTCTTTCAGCTGGATGTAGCCGTCAGGATGCAGCACGCCGAGATCGCCGGAATGGAACCAGCCGCCGGCGAAGGCGTCCTCAGTGGCTTGTCTGTTCTTGAGGTATCCCTTCATGACGATGTTGCCGCGGAACATGACCTCGCCAATGGTCTCGCCGTCAGCCGGCACGCTCGTCATGGTCTCGGGGTCCATCATTTCGAGGCCCTCCAGCGCCACATAGCGCACGCCCTGCCGCGCCCGCTTCGACAGTCGCTCGTCCGGCGGCAGCGCGTCCCATTCGGCATGCCACTCATTGATGGTCGCAGGCCCATAGGTCTCGGTGAGCCCGTAGAGATGGGTCAGCTCGAAGCCAGCCTCCGCCATGGCCCCGAGCACGGCTTCGGGCGGAGGGGCCGCGGCATGGTTGAAGGCGACGGTGTGGGAAAAGCTTCGCCGCTCATCCTCCGTGGCGTTGAGCAGGCAGGACATAACGAAGGGCGCGCCGGAAAGATGCGTCACCTTGTGATCGGCGATCGCGTCATACATGGGCTTCGCACGCACCGCGCGGAGACAGACATGGGTGCCGGCAACCACCGATAGCGACCAAGGGAAGCACCAGCCGTTGCAGTGAAACATCGGCAGCGTCCAGAGATAGACGGGATGGGCGCCCATGCCGGTCTCGATGGTGTTCGCGAAGCACATCAGCGCCGCGCCGCGATGGTGATAGACGACGCCCTTGGGATTGCCGGTGGTGCCGCTCGTATAATTCAGCGAGATGGCGTTCCACTCGTCGGACGGCATCTCCCAGGGGAACTCCGGGTCGCCGCTTGTGATCAGTTCCTCATAGTCGAGCAGACCCGCGCGCTCCCCCTCGACCCCGCATTCGAGGTCCCGATAGTCGATGACCAGCGGTTTCACCCGCGTTTGCCCGAGCGCCTCCTTGATCACGGCCGCGAATTCGGTGTCGGCGATTAGCACTTTGGCGTCGGCGTGGTCGAGCATGAAGGCGATGATGGGCGGGTCGAGCCGCGTGTTGATGGCGTGCAGCACCGCCCCCGTCATGGGCACCCCGTAATGGGCCTCCAGCATGGCTGGCGAGTTGGCGAGCATCATCGACACGGTGTCGCCCAGGCCGATGCCCCGGGCGGCCAGCGCTGAAGCGAGCCTGCGGGAGCGGGCGTAGAATTCCCCATAGCTGTAGCGCCGCTTGCCGTGGATGACGGCGGTATGGCTGGGGTGAGCGCTCGCCGCGCGCGCAAGGAAAGTCAGCGGCGTGAGCGGCTGATAGTTGGCGGCCTTCTTGCCGAGATCCGTGTCGTAGGGGCTGGTCATGACCGGGGCGCGTTTCCTTGTCGCACCCTAGCCATGCTCGAGCCCTCCAAGCAATTGCCCTTATGGCGGAGGGGGTGGTGGATCAGCCTCTCGAATAATAGGCCAGCGTCGCCGCAAATGCCGCGAACGCGCTCAAGATTAAGGCCAGAAACAGAATTTCGCCCATGCTCATGGTGCACCTCGCCACTGAATTGGAGATGCGAGCATTGGCGAGGGAGCGTGGGCGGCGCTTTGATCTTCGTCAAAGCCGCGCGGCCGATCGGGCGACAACCGGCCGAAGGGTAGCGCTTAGGCCCGGCTTAGTTTTGCGGGTCCCGCTTCAGCTCTTTCAGCTTGGCGAATACGGATTCGACGTCCGGAACGTCTTCCTCCTCCTCGGGAGCTGCCATGGCCTCGCGCGCTTGTTGGGCGAGCGCGGTGGCCATCGGCGCCTCGCGCGGCGGGGGAGCCGCGGCAGCGATGCTCTCCTCCGCCGGGATCAGGGTTCCCACCTTGGCGGGTTCGGACGCTTCAACTTCATGCCGCTCGCGAGCGAGCTTGGCTGCGGACTTCTTGACGTCTGCGTCGAGGTCGGTCTGCGTGCAGAGCCCGAGCGTAACCGGATCCTGGGCCACCAGGCTCGGCGAATTCCAGTGCGACCGTTCGCGGATCGCAGTAATCGTCGGCTTGGTCGTGCCGACGAGGCGCATGATCTGCGAATCCTTGAGCTCGGGATGATTTTTCAACAGCCAAAGAATGGCGTTGGGCCGGTCCTGGCGGCGCGATACCGGCGTGTAGCGCGGGCCGCGCTTTGTCTTCACCTCCGGCACCTCGACCGTCGGCTCGGCGAGCCGCAACCGATAGGCGCTGTTCTTCTCGGCCTTGGCGATTTCATCGCGGCTGAGCTGGCCAGAGGAGATCGGGTCCATGCCCTTGATGCCATGAGCGACATCGCCATCGGCGATGCCCTTCACTTCGAGCCCATGCAGACCGCAGAACTCGGCGATCTGCTCGAAGGTGAGCGAGGTGTTGTCGACCAGCCAGACGGCGGTCGCTTTGGGCATCAGCGGGGCACGATCCATGGGTGTTCAAACCTTAAAGTGAAGCGAAGCTCCCGCCCCCTTCCGGCGCGAGAGCCAATGCGATGAACATGAAGGGGAATGGGTCCTATATAGGGTGCTCCGGCCTTGGAAGCAAACGGTTCAGGGAGCATTCCCCTGTCCTTAGCGAGACCTTTCGGGGCCTCACCCTTCCGGACAGGCCTTGGATCCTATTCCGTCACCAGCACGATCTTGCCGATGTGATCGGGGTCGTCGATGCGCCGATGCGCCGCCGCGGCATCGGTGAGCTTGAAGGTCGAGTCGATCACGGGCTTGAAGCGGCCTTGGGCGATCAAGGGCCAGATTCGCTCCTCGATGCCTTTCGCCATGCGCGCCTTGGCCGCGGTGCCCTGAGCTCTGAGCGTGGAGCCGGTCAGCGTCAGCCGGCGCATCATCACGCGCATCAAATCGATGTCGACCTTGGAGCCTTCAAGGAAGGCGATCTGGACGATCCGGCCATCAAGGGCCGCGGCGCGCAAATTGCGCTCGATATAGGAACCGCCGACCATGTCGAGGATGACGTCGGCACCGTGGCCGCCGGTTTCCTCGCGCACGATTTCGACGAAGTCCTGCTCATGGTAGTTGATGGCGCGGGTGGCCCCGAGCGCCTCGCAGGCGCGGACTTTTGCCTCGCTTCCCGCCGTCGCCAGCACCTTCGCGCCGAAGAGGTGGCCCAAGGGGATGGCGGTGGTGCCGATGCCGCTTGTCCCGCCATGGACGAGCAGCCATTCGCCGGGCTTGAGGCCGCCGCGCTCGAACACGTTGTGCCACACTGTGAACACGGTCTCGGGCAGCGCGGCAGCTTCGACGAAGGACAGTCCTTGCGGCACTGGCAAGGTGGCCGCTTCCGGCGCCACGCAGAACTCGGCATAGCCGCCGCCATTGGTCAGCGCGCAGACCGCGTCACCTTGCTTGAATCGCGCCGCGCCGGGGCCCAGAGCCATGACGTGCCCGGCAACCTCCAGACCCAGAAGGTCGGAGGCGCCTTTCGGCGCCGGGTAGAGGCCTTGACGCTGCAGCACGTCGGGACGGTTGATGCCGGCAGCCTTGACCTCGATCAGCACCTCTCCGGGACCCGGAACGGGCAAGTCGCGCGTCGACGGCACGAGCACCTCGGGCCCGCCTCGGCCTCGCGCTTCGATGGCGGTCATGGTTTTGGGCAGCATCGAACCTCTTTACAATGCCGCGGCGGCTTTAGACAGCGCGGAACAAAATGCTAGGATTGGTGATGACCCTCGACGATCTCGAACCCAAAAAGGTTAAGGCACATGAGCTTGGCCAGGACCTCGCCAAGCTCTCCATCGGCGAGCTTGCCGCGCTGGTCGAGGCGCTGAAGGCGGAGATCGCGCGGGTGGAAGCAATCATGGCGGCCAAGCAGTCCTCGAAGAGCGTGGCCGACGCGGCCTTCAAGCGCTGAGCCGCTTCCTCCTTCGCCCCGACACCACTCCTTTAGGTAAACCGCGCCTTAGCGTTAACTCGTTGTTATAGGTTTTGGCCTAGCTTCAACGTCATCCAGTCCTCTGGATGCGAGTGGCCTGTCCACTCTGTTTGACGCCTCCCTGTTAACTTTCTGAGCCGCCGCATGGCGGCTCTTTTTTTGCCCCATTCCACGGATTAACCTTGGCAAGGCAAAGCGGTAAACGAGCTTGCCGCTTGGCATAGTATGCGCCGGGGCACATGCGTAGAGGGAGTGGCCGATGGCGGGAAAACCTACGACCGGTGACAGCGTCACCGTTTCATTCGGCGCGAGATTTGCGCAATCCGATCAATTCAGAACCGTTTTCCGCGAGGGCATGGCGCTGGTCGAGGCGGCAGCCAACTATCTCGATGGCGACGGACGCAAGGAGGCGCGCAAGTTGCGGCCGCCGCATTCGCTCGGCTATGCCACGGAAAGCATGCGCCTGACCACGCGGCTGATGCAGCTTGCCTCCTGGCTGCTGATTCGGCGCGCGGTGAGCGAGGGCGAGTTGACGCTGGATCAGGCGATCGAGGAGCAGCGCAAGATCAAGCTTCCCGCAAAGGGCACCGATCAGCCGAGCCGGGAGTTCGACGCGCTACCGCCGCGGCTCCGAGATCTCATCGAGCAGAGCATCAAGTTGCAGGACCGGGTGGTCCGGCTCGACCATATGCTGGGTTTTGATCAAGTCCCCGTTGCGGGCGCGGGCGGTCATCCGCTGAAAACGCAGTTGTCGCGCTTGCGCGCGGCTTTCGGTCCCGACGCCGATTAGAGCATGATCCCGAAAAGTTGCAGACTTTTCGGGCAAGATCATGCGTCAGAACAAACGGCTCTAACGACCTATTTGATGAAGCCTTCGTATTTCCGCTTGAAGCGGGTCAGCCGGCCGCCGCGGTCGATGAGGTGCTGGCTGCCGCCGGTCCAGGCCGGATGCGTCTTGGAATCGATGTCGAGCTTGATCGTCTCGCCTTCGGCCCCATAGGTCGAATAGGTGACGAACTCGGTGCCATCGGTCATCACCACGTTGATGCGGTGATAATCGGGGTGAATATCCTTCTTCATGGCCCTTTGCCTTGGAAAAACTGGATGTTTGTTGCGGGCTTGAGCCTATAACGGAACTTGAGGACGGGCACAAGACTGCGCCGGAAAGGCGCGGGGCTTGGACCTATCCCAGAGCGCGCCACCCAATTACATTCCCCCTCCACGAAACATCGGCGAAGGACCCCTAAGCTCGTGACAGTCAAGCCGAACGGTCAAGACCGGCACCATCCGCTTCCTGCCGCGGCCGGGGCGGAGGCGGAGCGGGAGAGGCGCGCCTCGTTGCGTCCGCTGCTGGCGCTCAAGCCCTATCTCCTGCGCCACAAGAGGATGGTTGCCGCGGCTCTCGTGTCGCTCATCGTCGCCGCTAGCGCCACGCTCGCAGTTCCCCTGGCGGTGCGGCGCATGATCGATGTGGGCTTCACCGGGATCGATCCCGCTCTCGTCGACAGATATTTCGCCACGTTGCTCGGCGTCGGCCTCGTCCTCGCCTTGGCCAGCGCTGCCCGGTTCTATTGCGTGAATTGGCTTGGCGAGCGCGTGGTGGCCGACCTCCGCACCGACGTGTTCAAGCATCTGACGGGCTTGAGCCCGGCCTTTTACGAGACGGTGCATTCGGGCGAGGTGATGTCGCGGCTTACCGCCGACACCACGCAGATCAAGGCGGCGGCGAGCACCACGATCTCGCAGGCCTTGCGCAATTTGGTGGTCATGGTCGGCGCCGTGGCGATGATGATCGTGACAAGCCCCCGGCTGTCGCTGCTCGTGCTGGTCGCCATTCCCCTGATCGTGCTGCCGCTCGTCGCTTATGGACGCTCGGTGCGGGCGCTGTCGCGCCAGGCGCAAGACAGCCTCGCGCAGGCTTCGGCCTATGCCAGCGAGAGCCTCGGCCAGGTGAGCGTGCTGCAAGCCTTCACACATGAGCGCGCGGCGAGCAGCCGCTTCGCCGACGCCGTCGAGCGGGCCTTCTCGGCGGCGAAAGAGCGCACCAAGGCGCGGGCGGGGCTCACGGCAATCGCCATCTTCCTGATCTTCGCGAGCGTCGTCGGCATCTTGTGGTACGGCGCCCAGGACGTGCTGTCGGGCACCATCACCGGCGGCCGGCTCGGACAGTTCGTGCTCTATGCCGTGCTCGCGGCGGCCTCCATGGGCGAGCTCAGCGAAGTGTGGGGCGAGGTGAACCAGGCGGCAGGGGCGGCGGAACGCCTCGGCGAGCTGTTGGCGGTGCAGTCAGAGATCAGGTCGCCGTCCCATCCCAAGCCGTTGCCGGAGCCGCCGCGGGGCGAGATCGGCTTCCACGACGTCGTGTTCTCCTATCCTTCGCGTCCCGACGTCAGCGCCTTGAACGGCGTGTCGTTCCGGGTGAAGCCCGGCGAGCGCGTGGCGATTGTGGGTCCTTCCGGCGCAGGCAAGACCACGATCTTCGCGCTGCTGTTGCGCTTCTACGATCCGAAGCTCGGCACCGTGACGGTCGACGGCGTTGCGGTGAATGAGGCCAATCTCGCGGAGCTCCGCGCACGCTTCGCCATCGTGCCGCAGGAGACGGCGCTGTTCGCCGACACCATCGCTGCCAATATCGGCTATGGCGTTGGCGAAGCGAGCCGGAGCGAGATCGAGATGGCCGCGCGCGCAGCCTTCGCCCATGACTTCATCGCCGCCCTGCCGCAAGGCTACGACACCATGCTCGGCGAACGCGGCGTGACCTTGTCGGCCGGTCAGCGTCAGCGCATCGCTATCGCTCGGGCGGTGTTGCGCAACGCTCCGATCCTGTTGCTCGACGAAGCCACCAGCGCGCTCGATTCCGAGAGCGAGACCTTGGTGCAGCGGGCGCTCGACAGGGTCATGGAAGGCCGCACCACGCTTGTGATCGCGCATCGTCTGGCGACTGTCACGCGCGCGGACCGTATCCTCGTGTTCGACCAGGGCCGCTTGGTGGAGGAGGGGACGCATCAGAGCCTGCTCGGCAATGGCGGCATCTATGCGAGGCTCGCCGAGCTGCAATTCGCCACCGACGCAGCTTAAGCTTGGCTAGTCCTACGGTTGCGCGAGGCGCGTGGCGAGGCTCTTGAGTAGAGCATCGTGCACGCCAGCATCCTGCAAATGGCGGAGCGTTTTCAGCACATATTCCACATTGCCGCCGGCCTGACCTTTGCCGTCGCTGACGATGCGGACTTGCTCGTCGAGGGAGAGGCCGCCCGCATATTGGGCGTGATTGCGGTCGACCAGATAGCAGAGCGCCCGCACGCCACGGTCCGATCCGTCGAGCAGACGCACCGGCCGTACCGCCTCGCGATAGACGTCGGTGACCTGCTCGCGCTCGCGCAAATAGGTCATGGTGTCTTGCTCGGCGCCGGCGGTCACGGCGAAAGCGACGCCGCGGCAAGCGCCGCCGCGATCCAGCCCGAGCACGAGCCCCGGCTGCGCATGGGTGCCGCGATGCACGACGGAATAGACACAGAAGGCACGATGGGCGCCTTTGAGCAGCGCTGGAACCGCTTCGGTGAAGGGAAAGCCCGGCCGCCACATCAGCGAGCCGTAGCCGAACACCCAAAGCTCAGACATTGTGACTTCCAGGAGTTAACCCACCAAGCCGGCTCGCTTAATCGTCATGCCCGTGCGGACGGCCGAAATCGGCCGAGGCGGTGTCCTGTCCTGCCTCGATGATGCCGCGGCGAACGGCGCGGGTGCGGGTGAACAGCTCAAGCAGCGCCTCGCCGTCGTCCCATCGGATCATGCGTTGCAGCGCCGCCAAATCCTCGGAGAAGCGGCTGAGCATTTCCAGCACCGCCTCCTTGTTGTTGAGAAACACGTCGCGCCACATCACGGGATCGGAGGCGGCGATGCGGGTGAAATCGCGAAAACCGCCGGCGGAGAATTTGATTACCTCGGACTGCGTGACCTCCTCGAGGTCGGCGGCGGTGCCGACGATGTTGAAGGCGATCAGATGCGGAATGTGGCTGGTGATGGCGAGCACGATGTCGTGATGCTCGGGCACCATGGTCTCGACCTGCGAGCCGAGGGCGCGCCACAAACTCGCGACTTTTTCGACCGCAAGTTCGGTGCTCCGCTCGCAAGGGGTGAGGATGCACCAGCGGCCCTCGAACAGCTCGGCGAAACCGGCATCGGGGCCGGAATGCTCGGTGCCGGCAATCGGGTGTCCGGGGATGAAGGCCACGCCCGGTGGAAGCAGAGGCACCACCTGGCGGATCACCGCGGCCTTCACCGAGCCAACCTCGGTGACGATGGTGCCTTCCTCGAGACGCGGGGCGATAGCGGCCACGGCTTGCGCCGTCGCGCCGGCGGGCACGGCGATGAGAACAAGCCCGGCGTCGGCCACGGCGTCGCCTGCTGCGTCCGCGATCTCGTCGCAAAAGCCGAGCGCGGACGCGCACGCACGCACCTCCGGCGAGAGATCGTAGCCCCTGACCTTGCGGGCGAGCCCGCGGGCCTTGATCCCACGCGCGACCGAGGAGCCGATCAGCCCAAGACCGATGATTGCGACGGTGTCGAACAGGGGCTCAGTCATGGGCCGTTGGCGCCCATGAAGGCTTTCAGCGCATCGAGCACGGCGAGATTGTCGTCCTCGCTACCGATGGTCAGGCGCAGCGCGTCGGGAAAGCCGTATTCTTCCACCCGCCGCAAGATGATGCGCCGCGCATGGAGGAAGCTGTCGGCCTCGACCGCAGAGTGGCCGTTGGTCTTCGGAAAGTGGACCAAAAGGAAATTTGCCGCGCTCGGCGTGACGGTCAGTCCAAGCGCGGACAGGGCCTCGGCCATGCGGCCGCGCCAGATCTCGTTGTGCTCGGCTGCCCGCGCTACCCCCGCCCGGTCTTCAAGGGCCGCGACGCCTGCGGCGATGGCCGGGCCCGAGACATTGAACGGCCCCCTGACGCGGTTCAGCGCGTCGGCGATCGCTTCCGGGCAGTAGGCCCAGCCGATGCGGAGCGCGGCCAAGCCATAGATCTTGGAGAAGGTGCGTGTCATCACCGTGTTGTGGGTGGTGGCGACGAGCTCGATCCCGGATTCATAGTCGTTGGCGTGCACATATTCGGCATAGGCCGCGTCGAGCACGAGCAACACGCTCTCGGGGAGGCCGGCGCGCAAGCGCTTCACCTCGTCGAAGCCGAGATAGGTCCCGGTCGGATTATTGGGATTGGCGAGGAAGACCATCCGCGTCGCCGGCGTCACCCGCGCCAGAATGGCGTCCACGTCGGCGGTGAGCGCGGTCTCTGGCGCCACGACCGGGGTCGCGCCCCGCCCGAGAATGGCAATCCGGTAAACGAGGAAGCCGTGCCGGGAGTAGATCGCCTCGTCGCCCGGACCGAGATAGGCGGAGGCGAGAAGGGTTAGGAGCTCGTCGGAGCCCGCGCCGCAGACGATGCGGGCAGGATCGAGTCCATAGAGCTTGGCGATCGCCTCGCGCAGCATCCTCGCCGACCCGTCTGGGTAGCGCGATAGGTAGGGAGCGGCCGCAAGATAGGCTTCGACGGCGCGGGGGGAGGGGCCAAAAGGCGTCTCGTTGGAGGAGAGCTTGATCACGGGCTCTCCCCCCTCGAGCGCGCTCTTCCCCGGCACATAGGGCGCGATGTCGAGGATGCCTTGCCGTGGGCGCAGAACCCGCTTCGCCGTCATGCCTGCCGCTCCTGTTTCAAGCTTGGCGAAGCCTAGCTTCCGCCTCGCGCGGGGCTTCTCATAGGACCTTTCCTCGGCCCAAGGCAAAGAAAAGATTGACTTTCGACAACAAGCTCCTAGCTAACCTCGGACTTACTGTTTGGGGATATAATTGGCCGCCCGTCGCGGAGGATAAGACCCCGGCGGACATGCAGCGGATTGGGCGACAGAGATGAGCGAGACGCCTGCGGCGCAGACCTTCTTGGACCATTCGGTACGGCTTGCGCAGGTCGCCAATCCACAGAGCGAGATCGTGCATTTCGGCGCCGATCAAGCCCTGCCGCTCGATTGCGGCGACAGGCTTGCACCCTTCTCCATCGCCTATCAGACCTACGGCACGCTGAACGCGGACAAGTCGAACCTCGTGCTTGTCTGTCACGCGCTGACCGGCGACCAGCACGTCTCCAATATCCACCCCGTCACCGGCAAGCCCGGCTGGTGGGAGATCATGGTCGGCCCCGGCAAGCCGATCGACACCGACCGCTATTTCGTGCTCTGCCCAAACGTGATCGGCGGTTGCATGGGCTCGACCGGACCGAGCTCGATCAATCCCGCGACCGGCCACGCTTACGGGCCCGATTTCCCCGTTATCACCATCGCCGACATGGTGCGGGCGCAGGCGCAGCTCCTCGATCATCTCGGCATCCCCGACGTGTTCTGCGTGCTTGGCGGCTCGATGGGCGGCATGCAGGTGCTGGAATGGGCGTCGACCTATAAAGACCGCGTGTTCGCGGCGGTGCCGATCGCCTGCGCAGCGCGACACTCCTCCCAGAACATCGCCTTCCACGAGGTCGGGCGGCAGGCCGTCATGGCCGATCCAGATTGGTGCCAGGGGCGTTATCTTGAGGAAGGCAAGAGCCCCCGCAAGGGTCTCGCGGTGGCTCGCATGGCCGCGCACATCACCTATCTGTCCGACGACGCGCTGCACACCAAGTTTGGCCGCAACCTGCAGGACCGCGAGAAGGTCACCTTCGGCTTCGACGCCGACTTCCAGGTGGAGAGCTATCTCCGTCATCAGGGCTTGAGCTTCGTCGACCGGTTCGATGCCAATTCCTATCTCTACATCACCCGCGCCATGGACTATTTCGATCTCGCCGCGGACCATGGGGATGTGCTCGCCAACGCCTTCCAGAGCACGCGCACGCGCTTCTGCCTCATCTCCTTCACCAGCGATTGGCTGTTCCCCACCGAGGAAAGCCGGGAGATCGTGCATGCGCTGAACGCGGTGGCCGCCAATGTCAGCTTCGTCGAGCTTAAGACCGAAGGTGGCCACGACTCCTTCCTGCTGAACGAGCCGGAGCTGTTCGACACCATCCGGGGCTTCTTGGGCGCCGCGGCGCGTCATCGCGGCATCGCCGCGGCGGAAGGGTGGCTGCCATGAACATCACGGTTCCTTCCCACTCCGTGCGGCCCCCCGATACCGCCCGCGTCGACCTGCTCTTCATCGCCGATCTGGTGGAGCCTGGCGCGCGCGTGCTCGACATCGGCTGCGGCGACGGCACGTTGTTGCGCATCCTCGCCGCAAGGCGTGGCGTCGACGGCAGGGGCATCGAGCTGAGCCAGGCCGGAGTGAACTCCTGCGTGACGCAAGGCCTCGCGGTGATCCAGGGCGACGCCGACACCGACCTCGTCTACTACCCCGACCTTGCCTTCGACTACGCCATCCTCAGCCAGACCATCCAGGCGACCTACTCCCCGCGCCACGTGCTGGAGCAGCTCTTGCGCATCGGCAAGCACGCCGTGGTGTCCTTCCCCAATTTCGGCCATTGGCGGGTGCGCACGCAGCTCCTGTTCGGCGGCAAGATGCCCAAGACCGACAATTTGCCCGACCGCTGGTACGACACGCCGAACATCCACCTCTGCACCATCAAGGATTTCGTCGACCTTTGCGATGACGTCGGCGCGAAGATCGAACGGGCCGTGGCGCTCAACGCCTATGGCAACAAGCTCGGGGTGGCGATGCCACTCTTCATGCAGAATTTGTTCGGCGAGCAGGCGGTGTTCCTGCTGTCGCGCTGAGCGCAGCTCACGGGCGCCACGAGTTCCCTCCCTCCCCATCAAGGGGAGGGAGGGAGCAAGTTCGGCGTCACACCTGCCGGCATCGGCATGACGCGCCGGCGGAGCTTGCGGCTCTCCCTGACCGGCACGGCGGCATAGATCTGTTTGGTCGCCTCGACCATGATCACGCCGGAGAAGGCCGGCCAGAGCACGAGCCCCAGCCGCTCCCAGAACACCGGCCATTTGAGCAGGATGCGCCAGCTGAACGGCGGCATGTACAGGGCAAACTGCCATTCCTCCGGAGAGAACATGGCCGCCTTCAGGAGCTTGGCGAGCTGCGAGCGGCTGAAGGGGCGCCCGTGGCCGAAGGGAGTGGTGTCGACCCGCGCCCAAAGCCCCCGGCGGTTCGGCACGATCAGCAGCACCCGGCCGTTCGGCGCCAGCACCCGCCACAGCTCACGCAACAGCGCGCGCGTCCGCTCCGACCATTCCAGCATGTGCACGAGCAGGATGCGATCGGCGCATTCGTCCGGCAGCGGAAGCTCGGTCTCGTCGACGAGGACGCTTAATCCCTTGCCGTGCTCCGGCCAGGCAATGACGCCGAGTTCGGTCGGCATCAGCGCGCCCAAGGCGCAGGTCTCGGCGCGAAAGGCGCCAAGATAGGGGGTGGCGAAACCGAGCCCGAAAAGGCGTTGGCCTTGCAGGCTGGTCCAGCGCGCCCTAAGCCTCGCCCCCAACAGCCGGCGCACCACGAGCCCGAGGGGCGAGGCGTAGAAATCCTTCAGATCGAGGGCATCGAGATGCAGCATTACTGAATTCTCACGCTCGCGCGTTTGAAGATCGTTCTTAAGTCCACTTGGCTTCGATTCAATGCGGATCGCGGCAGTGCTAGGGTTGGGCCGCGGCGGCAGCTTTAAGGATTTACGATGGCGAAGCTAGATATCTACCAGTTCCCGACACGCGGCGACAATTACGGTGTGCTGATCCACGATCCGGTGACGGAGGCCACGGCCTCGATCGACGCTCCCGACGCCGAGCAGATCTTGGCCGCCCTGCATGAGAAAGGCTGGGTGCTGACCGACATCCTCATCACCCACCACCACCACGATCATACCGCCGGCAACGAGCTCTTGAAGCGGATGACCGGCTGCAGGATCACCGGCCCGGCACGCGAGGCGCGGAGCATTCCCAGCATCGATGTGGAGGTGCGCGAGGGTGACACCGTCGAGGTGGGAAGCGCGAAAGGGCTTGTAATCGAAACCCCGGGCCACACACGCGGCCATATCAGCTATTTCTTTCGGGACGATGGCATCGTGTTTGTCGGCGATACGCTGTTTTCGGTCGGCTGCGGCAAGCTGCTCGAAGGCGACGCCAAGACGATGTGGCACTCACTGCAAAAGCTGATGGCGCTGCCGCCCGAGACGAAGCTCTATTGCGGGCACGAATATACCCGCGCCAATGCCAAATTCGCGCTCACCGTCGAGCCGGGGAACGAGGCGCTGAGGGCCCGCGCGGCGGAAGTCGACGCGCTCGCCGAGCTTGGAGAGCCGGCATTGCCGACCACGATCGCCCAAGAGCTTGCCACCAACCCTTTCCTTCGCCCGTCGAGCCCCGAGATCCAGCAGCGGCTCGGCATGGAGGGCAGGGAGCTTTGGGAGGTCTACGGTGAGACGCGGAAGCGCAAGGACAGGTTCTGACTGTGGCGGCTCCCTTTACGGCGGATGAGGTGATTGCTGAGCTCAAGCTTGGCCCCCATCCGGAGGGCGGCTACTACCGCGAGACCTTCCGCGATGCGCGGGGGCATGGGGAATCGATCTCCTGAAGGTGGGTGACGTGTCCCGCTGGCATCGCGTGGACGCCGCCGAGCTTTGGCACTGGTATGGGTGGCGCGCCACTCCTGCTTGAGATCAAGGACGGAGAAGCGCGCCACGAATATCGGCTGGGCCCCGATTGGCTCAAGGGCGAGCATCCGCAGGCGCTGGTGCCTGCGCGCGTGGATCGCCGGGTCAAGCCCGGCGATGACAAGAACAAGGACCACGCCAGCTCAATCCATGAACTGGCCGCCATTGATGGTGAGGGTGGAGCCGGTGATCCAGCCTGCCTCGTCTGCGGCGAGAAACACCACGCAGCGGGCGACCTCATCGGCCTCCCCTAAGCGTCCGACGGGGATCTGCCCGACAATGCTCTTCATCACGTCCTCGGACACGCCGGCCAGCAGATCGGTTTTGACGTAACCGGGGGCGATGGCGTTCACGGTGATCCCTTTCCGTGCGCTTTCGAGCGCGAGCGCGCGGGTGAAGCCGATCACGCCGGCCTTGGCCGAGCAGTAATTGGTGAGTCCGAGCTGGCCCTTTTGCCCGTTGATCGAGGAGATATTGACCACCCGCCCAAAGTTCCGATCGCGCATGCCGTTGATCACCGGCCGCGTCATGTTGAACAGCGAGCCGAGATTGGTGCGGAGCACCTCCGACCATTGTTCATGCGTCATCTTCTGCAACATGGCATCCCGCGAGATGCCGGCATTATTGACGAGCACCTCGACCGGGCCGACTTCGTTCTCGACATTCACTAAGCCCTGTTCGCAGGCGACGTAGTCGGCGACGTCCCATTTGAAGACCGGGATATTGGTCTCTTTTTTGAACGCCTTGGCGGCTTCGTCATTGCCGCCATAATTGGCGGCGACGTTGTAGCCCGCCTTCTTCAGAGCCTTGCAGATGGCGGCGCCGATGCCGCGCGTTCCGCCTGTGACCAGTGCCACTTTTCCCATATGCATTCTCTCCCTTTAGGCGCTCTTGTGGCGCTTCCAAGTTAAACCAAACAGGCCTCGCGACCGGCATGCACCGGCGCGAGGCTTTGCAGTTCCAACTTCGCTCTAGTCGCGCTCGACGCACATGGCGATGCCCATGCCGCCGCCGATGCAGAGCGTGGCGAGACCCTTCTTGGCGTCGCGTTTCTGCATCTCATGCAGCAGGGTTACGAGCACGCGCGCGCCGGAGGCCCCGATCGGGTGACCGATGGCGATGGCGCCGCCATTGACGTTGACCTTATCGGTGTCCCAGCCAAGGTCCTTGTTCACCGCGCAAGCTTGGGCCGCGAAGGCCTCATTGGCCTCGACCAAATCCAGGTCTTTCGCTGACCACCCTGCTTTTTCGAGCGCCTTGCGCGACGCGGGGATCGGGCCTGAGCCCATCACCTTGGGATCGACGCCGGCCGTCGCCCATGAGACGATACGGGCGAGGGGCTTGAGGTTACGCTTTTTGGCTTCCTTCGCCGACATCAGCACCACCACTGCGGCGCCGTCATTGATGCCGGAGGAATTTCCCGCGGTCACGGTGCCTTCCTTGTCGAAGGCGGGTCTCAGCTTGGCCGCGTCCTCGAGCTTGGCGCCCTCGCGGATATACTCGTCCTCGCTCACGACGGTGTCGCCCTTGCGCGTCTTGACGGTGACGGGCGCGATCTCGTCCTTGAACTTGCCGCCTTTCTTAGCGGCTTCCGCCTTGTTCTGCGACGCGGTGGCGAATTTGTCCTGCTCATCGCGCGTGATCTGCCATTGCCGCGCCACGTTCTCGGCCGTGTTGCCCATGTGATAGCCGTTGAAGGCGTCCCACAGCCCGTCCTTGATCATGCAGTCGACGAGCTCGAGCGCGCCCATCTTCTGGCCATTGCGCAAATGCGCGACATGCGGCGAGAGGCTCATATTTTCCTGACCGCCGGCAACCACGATCTCCGCGTCGCCAGCGGCAATCTGCTGGGCCCCGACGGCAATCGCCCGCAAGCCCGAGCCACACACTTGGTTCACGCCCCAAGCGGTCGCCCCGACTGGAACGCCGGCGCCGATCGCGGCTTGACGGGCTGGGTTCTGGCCTTGTCCCGCCGTCAGGACTTGACCCATGATGACTTCGTCGACATCGGCCGCTTCGACGCCGGCCCGCTCCAGAGCGGCGCGAATGGCGACCTCGCCAAGCTTGTGCGCCGGCACGCTCGATAGCGAGCCGTTGAACGAGCCAACCGGCGTCCGCGCCGCGCTGACGATGACAATCTCTTCGTCTTTCATACCAATCTCCACTTCCCCAAGGGATCCAAGGTCATACCCTAGCGATTCTCCCTATGGAAGCCCACGCTTACCGGCCCCTTAAGGGTAAGGCAAAGCCTCTGGTGCTGCGCACAAAGAACGTGCTAGTGATTTCGCAGTTGCGGCATGGAGTGGCTTGGCTAAGCAGCCGAGGGCTTAGGGAGTGTAAAGAAACGTGGCACGGGACGCCGACCAGGAGAGCCGGCCGGTCATTATCAAGAAATACGCCAACCGCAGGCTCTATAACACCGACACCAGCACCTATGTGACACTCGAGGACCTTGCCGAAATGGTGCGGTCCGAAAGGGACTTCGTGGTGTACGACGCCAAGACCGGCGAAGACCTCACCCATGCAGTGCTGACCCAAATCATCGTCGAGCAGGAAAGCAGGGGCACGAACCTTCTTCCGATCCGCTTCTTGCGTCAGCTCATTCGCTTCTATGGCGACAGCATGCAAAGGCTGGTGCCGAGCTATCTCGAATTCAGCCTCGATTCGCTCACCCGTCAACAGGACCAGTACCGCCGCCGCTTCGCTCACACCTTCGGCACCGCGGCGTTCGATGCGGTGCAGGAGCAGGTGCGCAAGAATTTCGCTACCTTCGAGCGCGCGCTCGGCCTGTTCAGCCCGTTCTCCGGGGTGGACGGCGGCGAGGCCAAGAACGACCAAGACCATGCTTCAGTGGCCGGCGAACGCAACGAGATGTTGGCGCCGCCCCGAAGTAACGACGAGATCGCCAATCTGAAAGCCGAGCTGTCGGCGATGCAGGAGCGGCTCGAGCAGCTTTCTCGCCGCTAGGGCTTTTAGCGCCAGGCTCTTTGCCTTGGCTAATTGCTCGGTCTTGGCTAATTGCTCGCGCCCGTAGGGCGCGCTCCGCGTAAGGGAGCGGCAAGCTCCGGCGCGCCGAAGAAATAGCCCTGCATATAGGCGATGCCGGCATTTTCCAGGAGCCGCGCGGTTTCCCCGCCGGTCACCCATTCGCCGACGGTGGAGACGCCGAGGCTCTGGGCAAGCTCTCGATCAGCGACCGCACCAAGCGTTCGTCCCCCGGCCTCCGAGCCCAGGGTCTCGATGAAGGAGCCGTCGATCTTGACCATGTCGACGCCGAGTGTCTCGAGGCTGCGGTAGGAGGAGTAGCCCGCGCTGAAATCGTCGAGCGCGACGGAGCAGCTCAAGGCTCTCAAGGTGTGCACGAATTTGACCGTCGCGGCGACCGGCGTCGGGGGCGCATTTTGGCGCTTATGCGCGGACACTTAGGGCTTGGCCGGAGCGGAGATGGCCCCGGGGCGCGGAAGCCCTAGGCTCAGTTATCGCCGCCCACGCTGTAGTCGCGGCGCGCGGCGCGGATGGTCACCGAGAAGCCGGCGATGACGTCGATCAGGCTGGTGAGCATGATCAGGAAAAACAGTGACGTCGCCGCAGGCGGCCAGATCAGGAACAAGATCAGACAGACCACGAAGACGATCATGGAGAGCGAATGATCCACGACCGAATTGCCGCCGGTGCGCGTCGATTTGAGGATCTCGAAGAACAGCACGAAGAGAGCGACGACGAGCACCATGTCGCCCAAGGTGATCGTCCACGCCCCGCCAGACGGCATGGCGACGGTGAAGCGGGTCAGCGCGAAGTCGGCGCCACCGGAGGCGAAGGCGACATAGGCGATCACGACGAAGGCGAATAGGGGAACCGCAGAGATCCAGCTGTGCCGTTGATATCGGCGCACGCCTCTCTCCTCAGGCTCCACGATCACCATGGCGGTCTTTGCCCTCAGCTCCCGAACCAGCTCCGACGCGCCCGATAGGCTTTTACGCCTCTTCCTTGGCGGCAAGCACCTGACGGCCCCGATACCGGCCCGATTTTGGATCAATATGGTGCGGCTGGCGGAGCTCACCGGACTCCTTGTCCTCGACATAAGTGGGCGCGGCAAGCGAATCGTGCGAGCGCCGGTTGCCGCGCTTCATGCGCGAGGTTTTTCTTTTGGGAACAGCCATGGTCCAACCTTTGAAATGACCGCGAGGAAATCGCGGCGTTTTGCGTGCCCGCCCTTATAGGGGCTAACCCCGGCGCTGGCCAGAGGGCCGATTGCCGGCTTCGCCACGAGAGCTAGGGCAGGGCGCAAGCCGAGCGCGAGGCGAGCACCGGCATCCTCCTCTCGACCGATCGGGAGATCCTCATCATTCTTGGACTGGGCTTGCCCGGATTACGCAGCCGCGGACTGGGCAGCGCCGCCGCAAGCAGAAGCGCCTCGTGCCGGGTGAGCTCCGCCGCGCTTTTGTGAAAATAATGCTGGCTTGCGGCCTCAGCCCCAAAAATGCCTGGCCCCCATTGGGCGATGTTGAGGTAGACCTCCATCACCCGCTCTTTGGGCCAGAACGCCGACAAAAGATAAGCGAGGGGCACTTCGAGCACTTTGCGCACATAGCTTCGTTGCGTCCACAGATACAGGTTCTTCGCCGTCTGCATGGGGATGGTGCTCGCACCGCGGAAGCCTCCGCCAACGCCTTTGCCCTCCTTCACCGCGTCCCTAACCGCCCCCCAATCCACGCCCCAATGCTCGCAGAAGCGGCCGTCCTCGCTCGCGATGACCGCGAGCGGCAGGTTCCGCGAGATGCTTTCCAGCGGCACCCAGCGGCGCTGGAGCGTTTTGCCGCTGAGCTTTGCCGCGATCATCACCGGCGTGATGGGCGGGTTGACGAAGCGGAAGAGGACGATCGAGAGGATGAGGCCCACGAATAGGAGCAAGATCACGCTCGCCGCGCGTCGAAGCCAGGGGTGCCGGTGTTTGACCTTGGTGCGTTTGCCCATCTGCGCCTGACTTGCTATGGCGCGGGCGTTGTACCCTTCGGTTGCCGTGAGGAGCAACGTGGTATTAGGGTGCGGTGCCGGAAACATGGCACAGCGCCGTCCACTCCCCCACGCCGTTCCTGAACCATGGCCTTTCCTCAACAGCTCGAACGCGTCGCCAAGCTGATCGAGGCGCGCCTCGATGAGCTGCTTCCGCGCGAAGCGGCCCCGTCGGGCCACGCGCGGCTTATCGAGGCCATGCGCTATGCGGTGCTTGGCGGCGGCAAGCGGTTGCGGCCCTATCTGCTCATGGAGGCCGCTCGCCTGTTCGGCGTGGCGGAGGCGGCGGCGCTCGATGCCGGTGTCGCGCTCGAATGCGTCCATGGCTATTCGCTTGTGCATGACGATCTGCCGGCCATGGATGACGATAAAGTCCGGCGCGGCCGGCCTGCGGCCCATATCGCCTTTGGCGAAGCGACCGCGATCCTGGCCGGCGACGCGCTCCTGACGCTTGCCTTCGAGACCTTAAGCCGGCCAAGCGTGCATGAGGACGCTGCCGTGCGCGTGGAGCTCATTGCCTTGCTTGCGGGCGCCGCGGGCGCTCACGGCATGGCCGGCGGCCAGGCGCTCGACCTTGCCGCCGAGGGCCAAAATGTCAGCGCGATGGAGGTGTCGCGGATGCAGGCGATGAAGACCGGGGCCCTGTTCGCCTTCGCGTGCGACGCGGGCGCGGTTCTGGGGGAGGCCGACACGGTGGCAAGGGAGGCGCTCGCGGCCTATGCGGCCGCGTTTGGCCAGGCGTTCCAGCTCGCCGACGATCTCCTCGACGCCGAGGGCGATGCGGCGGCGATGGGCAAAGAAGCGGCCAAGGACGTACGCCGCGGCAAGGCGACGCTGGTGGCGCTGCTCGGGATCGATGCCGCGCGCGTCCGCTTGGCGGCGCTGGTCGACGATGCGGAAGCGGCGCTCGCGCCGTTTGGCGAGAAGGCCGCCACGCTCAAGGAAGCCGCGCGCTTCATTGCCAGGCGAGAGGATTGACGGGCGCATTCCAATCGAGCATGGCGTGACAGGGATAGCGAACGAAAATGGCAACGGCGAAAAAGGCAACACCGAGCAAGCCGCGTCACACCCCGTATGAGCACCTGCATGCTCACTTCAGGTTCATCATTGCCGTGACCGTTGGTCTCGTCGTCTGGTGGTTCCTGCCGCTCAATGACAACATCACCCGCATCCTCGCGGCTTGGAACATCGCCGGCTGGCTGTATGTCGTGCTCATCGGCATCATGATGCTCCGATGCGAGGTCGCCGGCATCAAGCGGCAGGCGAGCCTTGAGGATGAAAGCCGAACGGTCCTGCTCGTTCTCACCGTGCTCGCCTCGGTGGCGATGGTGCTCGCCATCGTGGCGCAGCTCTCGGCGCTCAACGAGGATCATAGTTCGGACAGCACGCTCAAATTTGCGCTCTCCTTCTCGACGATCCTCGTCTCCTGGTTCCTCGTGCATACGGTGTTTGCGCTCTATTACGCCCATGAGTTTCACAGTGAAGCCAAAGGGAGCTCACGCGGCTCCGGCGGCGGGCTGCAATTTCCGGGCGAGCAGATCCCGGACTATCTCGATTTTGTCTATTTCTCCTTTGTGGTCGGCACCACGGCGCAGACCTCCGACGTGGTGGTTTCCTCGCGCCGGATGCGCCGCGTGGTGACACTGCACGGGCTGTTGTCGTTCTTCTTCAACACCACCGTGATCGCGCTTGTGGTGAATCTCACCTCGCAGCTTGCGGGCTAGGCGCGAGACTACTCCGCGGCGGTGCGGCCTCGGCCGATCTGTCCGAAACGGCGCTCGATATAGTCGATGACCATCTGCTTGAAGTCGGCGGCGGCGCCGGGGCCGCGCAAGGTCGCCACCTTCTTGCCGTCGACGAACACAGGCGCGGCGGGCGCTTCCCCGGTGCCGGGCAGCGAGATGCCGATATCGGCCTGCTTCGATTCGCCGGGCCCATTGACGATGCAGCCCATCACCGCGACGGTCATCGTCTCGACGCCCGGATAGCGGCGCTTCCACTCGGGCATCGAGTCGCGGATGAAATCCTGGATGTCGCGGGCAAGCTCCTGAAAGGTGGTCGAGGTGGTGCGCCCGCAGCCGGGGCAGGCGGCGACCAGCGGCACGAAGGCGCGGAAGCCCATGCTCTGCAACAGCTCCTGCGCCACCTTCACCTCGAGCGTGCGGTCGCCTTGCGGCTCCGGCGTGAGCGAGATGCGGATGGTGTCGCCGATGCCCTGCTGCAGCAGCACGGCAAGCGCAGCGGAGGAGGCGACGATGCCCTTCGAGCCCATGCCGGCCTCGGTCAGCCCAAGATGCAGCGCGAGATCCGAAAGCGCGCCCAGCATTGCATAGACCTGGATCAGATCCTGCACGGCGCTGACCTTGGCGGACAGCACGATGCGGTCGGGCCCAAGACCGAGCTCGATGGCGCGCTCGGCGCTGATCAGTGCCGACTGCGTGATCGCTTCATGCATGACGGCGCGGGCGTCCTTGGGCGCGGGCAGCCTCGCATTCTCGTCCATCAGCCGCGTCAGCAGATCCTGGTCGAGGCTGCCCCAATTGACGCCGATGCGTACCGCCTTGCCGTGGCGGAGCGCAATGTCGATGATCGAGGCGAATTGCTTGTCGCGCTTGTCCTTGAAGCCGACATTGCCGGGATTGATGCGATATTTGGCGAGGGCTTCAGCGCAAGCGGGGTACTCGTCGAGCAGCGTGTGGCCGTTATAGTGGAAGTCGCCGATCAGCGGCACGTCGACGCCACGCGCGTCCAGCCGCTCGCGGATGTGGGGAACGGCGGCAGCAGCCTCCTCCCGGTCCACGGTGACGCGCACGAGCTCGGAGCCGGCGCGGGCAAGTGCCGCAACCTGCGCCACCGTTGCCTCGACATCGGCGGTGTCGGTGTTGGTCATCGACTGCACCACGATGGGTGCGTCGCCGCCAATGGTGACGGCTCCAATCCTGACGGGTATTGAGCGCCGCCGCACGCTGGCGCCGTCGCTCGACTTTGCAGGGCTCGAAGCGTTCTTTGCCATGGTCGAGATAAAACAGATTTAGGGGGCGCGCGCCAGCGGCGGAGGGTCCCTGAGCTGACCCCAGAGCTCGATTACGGTGGCGGCGGCGATGGCGGAAACGGCCCCGATCAGGGCGCTTGAAAGGTCCGGGACACGTCCAGGCGACAATCCCTGCATGACCTCCAAGAGTCCCGAGGCAAGGACGAGACAGAAGGCAACGAGCCAGCGCCGCGGCCAGGCGAGGCAGAACAAGGCCGTGCTACCGAAATAAGCGAGAGCATGCTCGGCCTGCCAAGGCAGGCCTGTGCGCAGCTGCCATTTGGCGGGGATCAGCGAGGCGACGACGATCACGGCCATGGCGGCCGCGCCGCAAAGCCCGATCCACCTTGAAGGGGCGCTCGATCTCATTGTGCTGCGGCTGATTAGGACGACAGCGCTTCCGACAGGGTCTCAACGTTGTTGCGGAACATATCGAGATAAGTGGCAGCTGGCCCCGATGGCGGCGACAGCGCGTCGGTATAAAGCGTTCCGCCGATCTTGGCGCCGGTCTCCTTGGCGATCTGGTCGAGCAGGCGATGGTCGGTGATGTTCTCCATGAACACCGCCGGGATCTTCTCGGCCTTGATCTGGCGGATGATCTTGGCCACGTCCTTGGCGGAGGCCTCGCTCTCGGTGCTCACACCTTCCGGGGCGATGACCTCCAAGCCGTAAGCCTCGCCGAAATAGCCGAACGCGTCATGGGAGGTGATGATCTTCCGGCGGGCCTCGGGCAGCTTCGCCAAGGTCTCGGTCACGATGGCCTCTTCCTTGGCGATCTCGTCGAGATATTTGGCGGCATTGGCCTCATAGATCACCTTGCCCTCGGGATCGACGGCGATCAGCCCGTCGCGGATGTTGGCGACGTAGAGCTTGCCGTTGGCGAGGCTCTGCCAGGCATGCGGATCGGTGATCTTCTTTTCGTCCTCGACCATCTGCCGCGATGTCACCCCGGTCGAGGCCGTAACGGTCTTGCCCTTGAAACCGGATGATTTCTCGAGGCGATCCATCCAGCCTTCGAAGCCGTGGCCGTTGACGAAGAGGATGTTGGCCGCAGCAAGATTTCTGGCGTCGGCGGGGGTGGGCTCATAGACATGGGCGTCGCCGTCGGGCTCGACTAGGGCGATGACGTTGACGCGGTCGCCGCCGACTTGGCCCACCATGTCGGCGAGAATGCTGAACGAAGCGACGGCCTTGATTTTGTCCGTGGCTTGCACGCTGCCGTACAGTCCAAGCAAATTCATAAGCCCCAAGGCTAGCAATAAAGCGCGTCGGCTCATGACACAGGACTCCTTATCGTCCGGGGGTCAGGCTTCGAGATGCTTGCGCGGGAGCTTCCAAACAAGGCCGTCCCTCGCGCCCACCAGCATGGAGGTGAGGTAGCCGACGCCGCTCAGGAGAATGATCGCGGGGCCGGTTGGCACATTGGCGTAGTAGGAGAGAAGCAGCCCGGCGACGCTCGCTGCGAAGGCCGCGAGTACAGCCGCGGCGATGAGGCCTGACATGTCCTCGGCCCAGAACCGCGCGGTCACGGCGGGAAGCAGCATGATGCCGACCGCGAGCAGGGTCCCCAGCGCCTGAAAGCCGCTCACCAGATTGAGCACCACGAGCACCAGGAACAGGAGATGCGTGGGCGAGCTCGCGCGGCTAACCGAGCGCAAGAATTGCGGGTCGAAACATTCGAGCACGAGCGGACGGTAGATGATCGCGAGCACGGCCAGCGACAGCGTGGAGATGGCGGCGACCAGCATGAGCGCCGCGTCGTCCAGCGCGAGCACCGTCCCGAACAGCACATGCAAGAGGTCGATGTTGCTGCCCCGGATCGACACGATCATCACGCCGAGCGCGAGCGACAGGAGGTAGAAGGCGGCGAGGCTCGCGTCCTCGCGCAAGATCGTGGAGCGCGCGACGAGCCCTGCGGCGAGGGCCACGGCAATCCCGGCGACGAAGCCGCCAAGGCTCATGGCGAAGAGCGAGAGGCCGCCGAGCAGAAAGCCGATGGCCGCGCCTGGAAGGATGGCGTGGCTCATGGCGTCGCCCATCAGGCTCATGCGCCGGAGCATGAGGAACACGCCGATCGGCGGCGCGCCAAGCGACAACGCGAGCAGGCCGACCAGCGCCCGCCGCATGAAGGCGAATTCGACGAAGGGCTGGATGACGGCGTCGATCATGCGGACTGACGTTTCTTGATTTCGGCCTGGGCCGGCTCGTCACGTTCGCAGACTGCGGCATGCTCTTCCCAGGTCTCGACCGCGTGGCGCGCCTTGGCGAGGTTCTCTTGCGTGAGCACCTTCGGCGTGTCGCCCCAGGCCACGACCTCGCGGGCGAGGAGGAGCGTCTTGTCGAAATGCGCCCGCACCTGGTCGATATCGTGCAGCGCGGCGATCACGGTGCTGCCCTCTTCGTGCCAGCGTTTGATCAGCGCGATGAGATCGGCGACGGTCTTGGCATCGACGGCGCGGAACGGCTCATCGAGGAGGATGAGCTGGGAGTCCTGCAGGAGCAGGCGCGCGAACAGCACCCGCTGAAACTGACCTCCCGACAGCGCGCCGATCGGGCGGTTGGCCAAGTCCAGGATGCCAAGCGTGGCGAGAGCGCCGGCTACGGCGTGTTTCCGCCCCGCATCGAGGCCGCTCGAGATGCCGATCTCGCGCCAGAACCCCATGGCGACGCAGTCGAACACGGAGATGGGGAAGCTGCGGTCGACGTCGATCTGCTGCGGCAAATAGGCGACGTCGCGGTACGAGATGCCGTGGCGGTCAATTCCCCCGCCAAGTGGCTTGATCTCGCCCATGATCCCTTTGAGCAGGGTCGATTTGCCGGCGCCGTTCGGCCCGACCAGCGCGAGCAGCTCGCCTCGCGCCACGTCGCCCTCGATGTGATGCACGGCAGGGTGGCGGTCGTAGCCAAGCGTCAGATCGCGAAAGCCGATGGCGGGGGTTGCGCCCATGATCATGCGAAAGCCCAAAGCACCGCGGCCCAGAGCAGCAGGCTAGCGACCGCGGCGATTGCCAAGCGGGCCGGGACCGAGATACGCAAGAGCGAGAAGGCAAGATGCGGAAGCGCCGCCGCCTGTCCCTCATCGTCCATGCCAATGCGGCTTCTGTGGTCCATGTACCCGCGTTCCTCCGCGATCACTGTTCTTGTCTCAAGCGGTCGCGGCTGGCCGGCAGGCCTCGCAAAGGCCCGCGATTTCGAGCGTCACCTGCTCCGGGGAAATCTCGTCCGGCGACAGGGCAAGCAGCGCCGCCTGGTCCTCGTCGCTCAGCGGGATCTCGACCACCTTCTCGCATTGCCGGCAGATGGCGAAGGCGGCCTTGCCGTTGCAAGAGCCGTGATCGCAGGCGACGAAAGCCGAGCGGGACTGGAGCCGGTGCACCATGCCCTTCTGAATCAGCTCGTTCAGGGCGCGATAGACCGTCGGGGGATGGGAGATGCCTGCGACCCTCACCCGGTCGAGGATGGCGTAGGCGCTCAAGGGCTCCTTCGCCTTGCGCAGGCAGGTCAGGATTTGACCCTGGTTGTGCGAAAGCTTTGGGGCAGGGGCGTGATGACGGGCGGCGTTCATGCGCGATGATATAACATAACATCACCGCCGCGCGTCAAGCCTGGACGACGGGAGAGACCAAAGGTCGCAAAAGGGCTAAGGGGGCGCTGAAACGTGTACCCGCTAGCGCTCGGTGAGCTTCAGCTCGATGCGGCGGTTCTTGCGGCGGGCTTCGTCGGTATCGGCGGAATCGATCGGCTGAAACTCGCCGAACCCTGCCGCTACCAACCGGCTCGGCGGCACGCCCTTGTCGATCAGATAGCGCACCACGGAGATCGCGCGCGCCGCCGAAAGCTCCCAGTTCGAGGGAAATTCCGCCGTCACGATCGGCTTGATGTCGGTGTGGCCGTCCACCCGCATCACCCAGGCGATGTCGGAGGGGATCTTGGTCTCGAGCTGCTTCAGTGCGTCGGCGAGCTTGTCGAGCTGGGGCGTGGCCTCGGATTTCAGCTCGGCCGCGCCTGAATCGAACAGCACGTCGGAGGCGAACACGAAGCGGTCGCCGACGACTTGGAAGTCCGGGCGGTCGCCGAGCGCCTCTCTCAGCTTGCCGAAAAAGTCCGAGCGGTAGCGGGCAAGCTCCTGCACCTTCTTGGCCAGGGCCACGTTCAGCCGCTGGCCGAGGTCGGCGATCTTGACCTGGCTGTCGCGATCCTTGACCTCGGAGGCGTCGAGCGCCTCCTGCAAAGCCGCGAGCTGCAGCCGCAGCGCCCCGAGTTGCTGATTCAGGATCTCCACCTGGGCGAGCGCCTCGTTGGTGATCTTCTTCTGCTGGTCGAGCTGGCCGCCAAGCTCGGTGGCGCGAGCCTCGGCTCCCTCCGTCTTGCCGCCCTGCAAGCCCGTCAGCCCCGACAGCCGCTGGTTCTCTTTATCCTTGTCGAGGAGGGTTGCCTGCAGGGAGGCGAGGTTGTCTTCGAGCGAGTCCTTCTTGGAGCGCTCCAGCGCCAACAGCTCGGTCAGCTGCGACAGCTGCCGGTTGAGGCGCGATAGCATGGTGTCCTTGCCGCTCGCCTGCTGGGTGATGAAATAATTGGTGAGCATGAACAGCGACATCAGAAAGGTCACCACCAAGAGCAAGGTGGAGAGCATGTCGACATAGCCAGGCCAGTAATTGGTGGCGCCCACTGCGCGGCGGGTCCGCGACAACGCCATGGCTATTTCCGCTCCTCGCCCGCAACCAGCTTCGCTTTGTCGGTGATCTGTTTCAGCACCGTGGCGAGCTCCTGTTGCTGCTGGGACTGCTCGTCCGCCCATTCGCGCACCACCTTCTGCTCGGCGCGCATCTGCCGAATCAGCTTGTCGACCCCTTGGGCGAGATCCTTGACCGCATCGCCTGTATTGTCGCCGAGCACGCGGAGCTCGACCTTTTCGCTTAAATCCGAAAGCGAGCGCTGCATGTCGAGGAGAGCGAAGCGGAGCTGCGGCGGCACGCCAGTCGTCGTCGCCCCCTCCGCCGATTGCAGCTCGGTGATGCCGGAGAGCCAGTCTTCGAGCTCGTTGTAGAAGCGGCTCTGGGCGTGGCCGGCCTGCAGGTCGAGAAAGCCGAGGATCAGCGAGCCGCCGAGGCCGAACATCGAGCAGGAGAAGGCGGTGCCCATGCCTTTGAGCGGCCCGGCAAGGCCCTCTTTGAGCTGGTCGAACAGCATCACGCTCTCGCTTGCATTGGGATCGAGCGCACCGATGGTGGCGCCGACCGAGCTCACCGTCTGGAGCAATCCCCAGAAGGTGCCGAGCAGCCCGAGAAATACCAAGAGCCCAACCAAATAGCGCGTCGTCTCGCGCGCCTCGTCAAGACGTGAGGCGACGGAATCGAGCAGCGAACGCATCGAGCCCGCCGCCAAGGACAAATGGCCGGTGCGGTCGCGGAGCATGGTCGCCATGGGTGCGAGCAACACCGGGGTCGTTTCGACGCCGAGCCCTGGATCGGAGATGCGGAAGCTGTTGACCCAGCGGATCTCAGGATAGAGGCGCAAGACTTGGCGGAAAGAGTAGACGATGCCGATGATGAGCACGCCGATAATGAGGCCGTTCAAGGCCGGATTGGCCAGGAAGCTCTTGCGGAGCTGCTGCGTCTGGCCGTCCAGGATGGTCGCGAGCAGGATGGCAAGAACGAGGAACAGGCTCATCCGCCACAGAAAGACTTGCGGCCGCGTAAGCTTGGCCTTGTAGGTCGTCGTCGCTGCCATTGGTGCCGTCATGTGAGTCAGGGCCGATCGCGGGCTCGAGAGATTAACCGAATACTATGACGGGCAAAACGGCAACCTCAGGGCGTGTGGTTGATTCGTCTTCGATTCGGTCTTCGCCGCCGCGGCTGCCGCGACAGGATCGATGTGCCGGCTATCGTCCACCGAAGCACCGGCGGTTAAGAGGTCTCAGGACGGTTAATCGGCGGCGGCCACCGCGTTCTGCCCTGCCGCGGCCGTCTTGATCAACTTCAACAGCTTGCGGTGGATGGTCTCGTTGCCGGCGACGACGCTGCCCTTGTCGAGCATGTGATCCTTGCCGTCGATGTCGCTGACATAGCCGCCGGCCTCGCGCAGGATGACAATGCCCGCAGCAAGATCCCAGGCGCGCAAGTTCCGCTCCCAATAGCCGTCGAACCGGCCGGCGGCGACCCAAGCAAGATCGAGCGCCGCGGCGCCGGTGCGCCGGATTCCGGCCGTGGCCGCCATGACGGCTTGCGCTTCCCTCAGGAACACCTCCTGGTCCGATTTGCCACGGTGGGGGATGCCGGTGACCACCACGCAATCTTCAAGCTCGGTTCGGGCTGCGACCCTGAGGCGCCGGTCGTTGAGATAGGCGCCCTTGCCCCGCTCCGCCGTGAACACCTCGGCGCTCGCCGGATTGTAGATCAGGCCGGCGACCAGCTCGCCGTCGCGCTCCAGAGCGATGGAGATGGCAAAGAGGGGGATGCCGTGCAGAAAATTAGTGGTGCCGTCGAGAGGGTCGACGATGAAGCGATGGGTGCTGTCGGCACCAGCCACGGCGCCGCGCTCTTCGAACAGGAAACTGTAGCCCGGCCGGGCGTGGGCGAGCTCCTTATGCAGGATATCCTCGGCGCGCGTGTCGGCGGCGGAGACGAAGTTGGCCGGGCCTTTCAGCGAGACTTGCAGCTGCTGCACCTCGCCGAAGTCGCGCGCGAGACTGCGGCCGGCCTTGCGGGCGGCGCCAAGCATGACGTTCATCAGGGCAGAAGCAGGCATGGGCTCTCTTCGGGCTGTTTGCACAAACTGTCTACGTCATTCCGGCCAAAGCCGGAATCCAGCGAAACAAAAAAATCTGAGACCAGATGATCTGAATACCGGCTTTCTTCCCGCCGGTATGACGCGAGTATCGAACCGGCCTGCCGGCTACTCGGCGCGCCGGACGTAAGTGAGCTCGTTGGTGTCGACGACCACGCGCTCGCCAGCCACGACGAAGGGAGGCACCAGGATGCGAACGCCGTTCTCGAGCTTGGCGGGCTTATAGGACGAAGCCGCGGTCTGGCCCCTCACTACGGGATCGGCCTCGACGACGGCGAGGGTGACCTGGTCGGGGATCGAGATGTTGATGGGCTTTCCCTCATGGCTCTCCAGCGTCACCTTCATGCCTTCCTGCAGGAAGGCCGCGCGCTCCTCCAGGAAGTCGCGGGGGAGCTCGATCTGCTCATAAGTGTCCATATCCATGAACACGAGCATGTCGCCTTCGGCATAGAGGAACTGATAATCGTTCTGCTCGAGCCGCACGCGCTCCACGGTCTCTGAGGAGCGGAAGCGCTCGTTCAGCTTGGTCCCGTCGATCGCGTTTTTCAGCTCGACTTGGGCGTAAGCCGGACCCTTTCCAGGCTTGACGTGCTGGGTCTTGACCGCGACCCAAAGCGCGCCCTTGTGCTGGAGCACGTTGCCGGGCCTGATCTCGTTGCCGTTGATTTTCATGAAGCCGCTCGATTTGAGGAATTGGCGTGCCCGCCTTTAAGGCGTCGGGGCTCGCCCCTGTCAATAGCATCAAATCATTCGGTGAGGCGGTCGTTCTGCCATTCTTCGGCTGCCTTGTCGGCGGCTGCCCGCTGCTCCGGCGTCAGCTTGGCGAGCAGGAGGTCGAGGTTGAAATCACTCACCCCCGCGGCGCGGGCGAGCAGGTGCCATTTGGCGGCCTGCACCGGGTCCGCCTTAACCGCCACGCCATTGGCGTAGAGCCGGGCGAGCCGGTTCTGGGCGACCGCATTGCCCTGTTCGGCGCCCATGCGGAACATCTTGGCCGCGAGTTTCTCGTCGACGGGAACGCCCTCGCCCTTGAACAGCATCACGCCATATTCGGCCTGAGCTTCGGGCAATCCGGCTTCGGCGGCGCGACCCGTCCACTCCGCGGCCTTCGCCTTATCGGCCGCGACGCCGCGTCCGAATTGATAGAAGCCGCCGAGATCGTACGCCGCCAAGGGCAGGCCGTGCTCGGCGGCCTTCTGCATCCATTCGGCCGCTTTTTTCTCGTCCGCGGGGCGCCCCTTGCCGTCGAGGTAAATGAGGGCAAGGTTATATTGCGCCAAGGCCTGACCACCGTCGGCGGCCTTCTCGAACAAATTGGCGGCAAGCTTGAGGTCCTTTCTGAGCCCGCGGCCCTCCGCCACGAGAAGCCCGAGCGAGAATTGGGCGTTGGCATCGCCGAGATCAGCGCCCTTGGCATAGGAATCGGCTGCCTTGCTCAGATCCTGTGCGACCCCGAGGCCTCCCTCATAGATCTCGCCGAGAAGCGTATAGGCTTCCTTCGACCCCTTCTCGGCCTCAGCCTCGGCGAGCTTCAGCGCGGTCAGATATTGGCCTTGGGCGTAGGCGGCGTAGGCCGGGCTTTCTGCGGAGTTGGCGGGAGACCAAGCGATTGCGACCACCAGCGCGGCGAGCCAGAGGCGAGTGCCTTGCGCGGTCACGCCGCGGTCCTCGCCCGGCGCAGAGCCGCGCCGATCGTGGCGATGCGCTGGGCCACGTCCTCGGCCTGCCAGATGGCAGTGGAAAGGGCGATGAAATCCGCCCCTAAACCAGCCAGCCGCTCCGCCTCTTCCGCCGTTTCGACGTCCCAGGCGACGCAAGGCGCCACGAAGATTTCCGACCACCAGGCAATCAGCTCGACGCGCAGTTCACACGCGGTCTCGTTCGCCTCGGCGTGTCCGAACGCGACATAATCGGCACCCAGCTCAGCCATGGTCATGGCGTCGTGCCGACTTTCGATGCAACCAACACCGATGATTGCGAGTTGTCCAAGTTTGTCGCGTGCGCTCCGGTACAGCGCGACATCAGCCGTGATGTGGATACCGTCGGCACCAATCGTTTCGGCGCGCGGGGCATCGTTCTCGATGAGGAAGGCGATCTCCCGCGCAAGCGTGAGCTCGCGTAACCGAAAGGCCCATGAATTGTCGATTGGAGCCATATCGTTGCAGAGCAGGACGCAGGCCACGTCAGCCTCGGCCAAGGCTTGCGCCAACGAACTTTCCAGCGCGGCTGACGGCCTCGCCGGAAGCGTGAGGTAGAGCCGGCAATGAGGCATGGCTTCGACCATCGTCTTGTCTCCGCTTGCGGTGCTGGCTGCGTTGACGCGGCATTAACGGCGTCCGTCTCAAATCACTTAAGCCGCGACGCTGTCAATGTCTGCGGCGGCCCATCGGCGGACCAAAGGGGAGGAAGCATAGCCATGTTGACGATTGGCATCGCCGTCACCACATTGTCACAACGTCGCCGAGTCGAGGGACAGAGGGTCGCCACGCCGTCTGAACGCGGCGGGGCCGTGGGGGGCCGAAAATAACGATGACCCAAACTGACGCTCTGCAGCAGGCATTGGCGCGTTTCGGGGCATCGGTCGATACTCTCGAACGCTTCTTGGTTGAGCTTTTCGAAGATCGGGATGCAGGTGCGGGGCTCAAGGAGCAATTGCGCGCCCTAACCGATGAGCGAAATCGGCTCGCCGCGGAACTCGACGTCGAGCGCGGCCGCGCAGGGCGCCTTGAGGCCGCCAATAGCGAGGTCTCCGGCCGTTTGGAAGCCGTGATGGGAACGCTGCGGGACATGGCGCCCGCCGAAGGAGCAAAACTCTAGGGGAGTAGATCGCTTAGGGGGAGCATGCCATGGGACAGGTCAGCGTTACGCTCAACGGCCGCACCTATCGCCTCGAATGCGGCGAAGGGGAGGAGAGCCATCTCATCGCGCTCTCTGAATATCTCGGTTCCCACGTCGAGTCCATGAAACACAAATTCGGGCAGGTCGGCGACGATCGCTTGATCCTGATGGCATCTTTGATGGTCACCGACGAGCTGTGGGAGGCGAGGCGCCAGCTCCAGGAGCTGAAGGTGAATTTGGTCGAGCTTCGCCGCGACAGGTCGGACGCGGACGACACGGCCAAGATGGTGCGGGCTGATCTTGCCGAGACCATCAGCGCCGCGGCAGACCGTCTTGAGATGCTCAATCAGCGGGTCGCGAACGGGGCAGGCGGCGGCAACCCCACACGACGCTAGTTTCGTCCGCCGTTTTCTCTATAGTCGCACGTGGCGGGCTGCGAGGTGCGTTAGGAGCAATTTTCCCCGGGCCCTATAAGATCCTACGGGAGCTGACCCTGACGGGGACCTTGGTCCTCGTCACTCGGCGCCCACCTACACTAGTAGGGACCACCAGGGATCGACGCTCCGACGGCCATCGCGGCCTCGCTACGCTCTAAGCATCCCGCCACCTGCCGCGTGATCGCGCTTTTGGTTGCACAGTCGCGAAGCGGCGTGGCACGGCATCAGCGAAAAACTAGACGGATCGCCCGACGGCCCTGGCGGTGCAGGTCGCGATTGGGCTATTGACGCCCTATCGGGCCATTTGCGCCCAGAGGCTAAGTCCAGTTCAGGACGCGATCGGCGGCAGGCATGCGTATCTTGTTTCTCGGTGACGTGGTCGGCCGATCGGGGCGGACGGGGGTCATCGAGGCCCTGCCGGGCTTGCGGACGCGCTACGGCGCTCATTTCGTCGTGGTCAATGGCGAAAACGCCGCCGGCGGCTTCGGCATCTCCGAGCAGATCCTGCTCGAGTTGCTCGACGCCGGGACCGACGTGGTGACCACCGGCAATCATGTTTGGGATCAGCGCGAGGCGCTCGTCTTCATCGAGCGCCACGACCGCCTGTTGCGGCCGATCAATTTTCCCAAAGGCACGCCCGGCCGGGGCGCCGGCCTGTTCAAGGCCTCGAACGGGGCCGACGTGCTCGTGATCAACGCCATGGGCCGCGTCTTCATGGGCGATCTCGATTGTCCGTTCCGCGCCGTCGATGCGGAGCTCGAGGCTTGCGGCTTGCGACGCGGCGCCGACGCGATCCTCATCGATTTTCATGCCGAGGCCACGTCCGAGAAACAGGCCATGGGCTATTTCGTCGATGGGCGGGCGAGCGCCGTGATCGGCACACACACGCATGTGCCGACGGCCGACGAGCAGATCCTCAATGGGGGCACCGCCTATATCAGCGATGCCGGCATGTGCGGCGACTATGATTCGGTGCTCGGCATGAACAAGCAGGAGCCGCTGTCGCGGTTCCTCACCAAGATTCCCAATAGCCGCTTTCGACCTGCCCATGGGGTCGCTACGATCACAGGCGTCGGGATCGAGACCGACGACGGCTCCGGGCTCGCCAAGGCCATCGGGCCGATCAGGCTCGGCGGCAGGTTGTCCCACGCCGAACCCGAGTTCTGGCTGCCGGGAGCCTCCTCGGACTGAAGGCGCCGGTGTTTAGGCCGAGCGGAGTTTCGCGCTGGAGCGGTCGAGGCCGGCGGCTCTGCCCTGGGCCGACAGCCGCTGCAGGCAGAAGATGGCCTGATCGAGGTGGTCGAGGGCGCCATCGGTATCGATGCTTTGGCTGAAGAGGGCGATACGGGCTTGAGCGACGTGCTTGGCCGCCTCGTTGCAGAGCTCTGAGAGCGTCACACTGTCCGCCGAATTGGCCGGCGCTGGCGCGATGGAAGCCTGGATCTTGTGTGGCATCGATGCCCCCCATTTGGTTTCACGGGCCAAGTGACCCCTCAAGCCGTGGCCCAACCATCGCCCTAGGCTTTCTTCTGTTGTTGGGCCATTAGGGTTAAGGCTTCGCTAACAACGCAGGCCTCGCTTCGCGCGGAGCGGCGCCTATGGATTTTGCCGGCCCGCACCCGTATAAGCGGCACCGTCCCGCAAGGCCGGTAACCAATAGGACGTTCAATGGCTGGCCATTCCAAGTTCAAGAACATCCAGTTCCGCAAGGGCGCCCAGGACAAGAAGCGCTCCAAGCTTTTTTCCAAGCTGGGGCGAGAGATCACCGCGGCGGCGAAAATGGGCATGCCGGACCCCGCGATGAATGCGCGGCTCCGCGGCGCGATCCAGACCGCCCGTGCCCAGAACATGCCGAAAGACAACATCGAGCGGGCGATCAAGAAGAGCCAGGAGGCGGGCGGCGCCAGTTACGAGGACATGCGCTACGAGGGTTTCGGCGCCGGCGGCGTCGGCGTCATCGTCGAAGCGCTCACCGACAACCGCAACCGCACCGCGAGCGAAGTGCGCTCGATCTTCACGAAGTATGGCGGCAATCTCGGCGAGACGGGCTCCGTGTCCTTCATGTTCGATCGGCGGGGCGCCATCGAGTTCGATAGCGCCAAGGCTACTCCCGATGCGATGTTCGAGGCGGCGCTCGAGGCGGGTGCCGACGACGTCGAATCGAGCGAGGAGGGGCATCTCCTCTATTGTGACCCCGATGCGTTGCATGTGGTCGCCAAGGCGCTCGAAGGGCGCTTCGGCGAGCCCCGGGCTGCACGCATCCTGTGGAGGCCGAGGAGCGGCGTGCCGGTCGACGAGGAGGCCGGGCAGAAACTCTTGCGCATGATCGACGCGCTTGAGGATTCCGACGACGTGCAAGACGTCTACGCCAATTTCGATATCCCCGACGAGGTGCTGGAGCGCCTGAGCGCCTGAGGGAGCCGCATGAGACCGTCGCGTCCGTCGCAAAATGCCGGCCACAAGCATCTGCGGGAGCAGGCGGCTCTGCCCGGCTGTGGCGATCTCGCACGCACCAGGGCCACGTTCCGGCATACGATTGGGGGCTTGCGCGAAGGCCTGAGCACCGAGGCGGCGATCAAGCAGGAAGTCGCGGTCGCTCTCCTCACCCTTCCCTTGTCTTTTCTCATCGCGACAAATCTCTGGATATGGGTCGCACTGGTCGGAAGCCTGCTGCTTCTGTTGGCGACCGAATTCCTCAACACCGCCATCGAGCAGCTGTGCAATCACAATCAGCCTGAGAAGCACGATGCCATAAGGGTGACGAAGGACCTCGCCTTGGCGGGCGTGTTCTTCGCCATCGCGCTGGTTGCGCTCATTTGGATCGCGGCCGTGCTCGCCCGATTTGGGTTCTGACGAAAGTGGCCGGCGTGACCACTCCCGCCACCAGCAATTGGCAGCTCCGCGACTCCGAGCGGATCATTCAGGGCAATGACGCTCTGCTCGGCCGCAAGCACCTCCTGGTCGCGATCACGCGCCTGCGCAACGAGGCGCTGATCCTGCCCGACACCCTCGATTACCTCGCCAGCCACGTCGATGCGATCGTCGCCTATGACGATGCCAGCACGGACCGGACGGTGGACATTCTACGCGAGCACCCGAAGGTTGCGCTCATCGTGGCAAATGGATCGTGGGAGGAGGACGTTGCTGCGCGCAAGCTCGCCGAGGGCCGGCATCGCGGGCTGTTGCTTGAGATGGCGCGCGCCGAGCTGCCGCATGACTGGATGTTTTGCTTCGATCCCGATGAACGCGTGAGCGAAGATTTGCGCGGCTTTGTTGGCGGCTTGGGCGCTGACGATTGCGATGCCGTACGCGTTCAGTTGTTCGACGCCTATATGACCCCTGACGACCATGCGCCCTATCGGCAGGATCGCGAATTGCTGCACTTCCGCCGGTTCTATGGTCCCGAGCAGCGGGACATTCTCATGCTCTGGCGGAACCGCCCGGAGATCGGTTTTGCGGAGGGGCATGGACGGACGCCCGGCGGCATGAGCCACGTCAAGACCGATCTCTATTGCCAGCATTACGGCAAGTCGCTGTCGGTCGAGCATTGGGAGGAGACCTGCGACTACTACATCCGCCACTTTCCGTACGAGACCTACGGGAAGAGGTGGAGCGAGCGCAAAGGTCAGGGCATCCACACCGAGTCCGATTTCAAGCGGCCCCTGTATGAATGGGGTGACACGCTCTTCGCCAACGCGGTTCGTATTTGACCAATCCGCCGTCGATCTGCTTGGACTACTAAGCTCGCCGGCAAATGTCGGGCTGCTAGGGCAATCGTGTGAGCGGGATCAGCGAGCAATTCCCATACCCGTGAGACATCGATAGCTTCGTCCGGATCTCTAAGGCTCGTCCCATGCGCCTCCTCCTGGTAGCCGACCTCCATTATTCGCTGCCGCAGTTCGACTGGGTGCTCGAGATTGCCGGCGATTTCGACGTTGTCGTCATGGCCGGCGATCATCTCGACATCGGTTCCATCGTTGACGGACGCGCGCAGAGCGTCGTGGTGCGGAAATATTTCAGCCGGTTGCGCGCGCGAACGCGGCTGCTGATCTGTTCCGGCAACCATGATCTCGATTCGCGCAACGAGGCCGGCGAGAAGGTCGCCAAATGGCTCGGGATGTCGCAGAACGAGGGGGTCCTGTCCGATGGAGAGTCCTTCGTCCTCGACGAAACGCTGTTCACCATCTGCCCTTGGTGGGATGGGCCGATCGTGCGCGCCGGCATCGCCGCGCAGCTCGCGGCAGCCTCCACGAAACGGACGAAGCAGTGGATCTGGATCCATCACGCCCCGCCGGACAAATCGCCGATCAGTTGGGGCGGTGCCCGGTATTTTGGCGATGTCGAGCTGAGAGAGTGGATCGATCGGTACGGGCCGGAGTTCGTTCTATCCGGTCACGTGCATCAGTCGCCCTTCATCGCGGACGGCTCGTGGGTCGATCGCATCGGGCCCACTTGGGTGTTCAATGCCGGGAACCAGCCGGGCGCTCTGCCGACCCACATCATCATCGATACCGACAGGGGCGAGGCGCTGTGGTTTTCCTCTGCGGGCAATCAGTTCGTCCGCCTCGACCAAGCGCTGACGCGGCCGGTGCCGCGGCTGGAAGCCCTGCCGGATTGGCTCAAAGTCGCGGATCGGCCTCATTTTCCGGGCCAGGCATGAAGTCCTCGTGTTGCTGGTGAATCAGCGTTTCGAGGATCTCACCGACCATGCCGAAATGGTTGCCTTGGCCCTCGAACTGCCGCTTCAGGTCGACGAGATAGGTCGTCGCCGCGTTAAGGCGCTCGGCGAGCAGTTTCCCTAAGAAGAACGCGATCTCGGGATGGGACTTCAGAAAGTTTTGGGCGTCCTCGAACACAAAAACGCCGACCGGCGATGTGGCCCTTACGGTCGCGGTATGCGGCCGGTTGAGAAGCACAGACATTTCGCCGAAAACTGCGCCAGACTCGCCGACGACTGCGACCTGCGTATCGCCTCTCAGCACTTCGACGGTGCCCTCGGCCAGGATATAGAGCTGTCCGGAGGTTTCTCCCTCGGACAGGAGAATTGTTCCGGCGGCAAATTCCTTCCGCGCGCCGCCGCAGATATCGAGGATCGAGGCCATCGCCTGTTTCCCTTACGCAATTTCCCCTGCCGGATTAGCCCGGACGCCCGCGACTGTCACCGCAAAGTTTTGGGGAGGCCCAAGTCTGAACCCCCCTTTCATGGCACACTCCGGCGAGTGATTCGGTCTCTCCTACGCGTCCCGCCGGGCGAGCGGGGACTGTTCCTTGGCACACACCATGCGCTCAATTCGCATCGTCGGCATCGACCCGGGGCTCCGGCGCACCGGCTGGGGCGTGATCGACTATGACGGGTCCCGGCTCGGCTTCGTCGGCTGCGGCTCGGTCGTCTCCGACGAGCGCGAATGCCTTGCCATGCGCTTGCGCCAGATCTTCGACGGCTTGCAGGAGGTGCTGGCGAGGCTCGCGCCTGCGGAAGCCGCCATCGAGCAAAGTTTCGTCAATCGCGACGCCGCTGCCACGCTGAAGCTCGGCCAGGCGCGGGGCATCGCGCTGCTCGTGCCGGCGCTGCTCGCGTTACCCATCGCCGAATATGCGCCGAACGCGGTGAAGAAGACGGTGGTGGGTGCTGGCCACGCCGGCAAGGACCAGATCCGCGCCATGGTCGCGCGCCTCCTGCCGCGAGCGGCGCCCGACAGCGACGACGCGGCCGACGCGCTCGCCATCGCCATCACCCATGCCCATGCCCGCGCTTGGCGCAACCTCGAGGCTGCGGTCCTGCTCGAGGCGAGAGGGGCGCCATGATAGGCAGGCTCACCGGGCGCCTTGACGAGGTTGGGCCGTCGACGGTGATCGTCGATGCCGGCGGCGTCGGCTATGAGGTGACGGTCGCGGCACGCACCATCGCGGGACTGCCTCCGATCGGTGAGACCGTGACGCTCTCGATCGACACCCATATGCGCGAGGATGCCATCAGGCTTTACGGCTTCGCCACCGAGCATGAGCGCGCCTGGTTCAGGGCGCTGCAGACGGTGCAGGGCGTGGGCGCCAAGGTGGCCCTTGCGGTGCTCGGCACGCTTGACACTCAAGATCTCGCCAATGCGGTCGCGCTTGCCGATAAGAACCAGGTGGCGCGTGCGCCGGGCGTCGGCCCCAAGGTCGCTGCCCGCATTGTCTCAGAGCTCAAGGACAAGATGCCGTCGCTCGCGCCCGCGATCAGGTCGGGCGCGGGGCTCGTGCCAGTCGCGGCGTTGCCCGAAGGTGCCTCGGCGCGTGACGCGGTGTCGGCGCTGACCAATCTTGGCTACGCCCACGCCCAGGCTGCCGCGGCGATCTCGTTTGCCGTGGGCAAGGCCGGACGGGAGGCCCGCACGGAGGAGCTGATCCGCTTGGGGCTCAAGGAGCTTGCCAATGGCTGAGCGCATGCTGGCGCCGGTGCGACACGACGAGGACCGGGTCGAAACCTCGCTCCGGCCGCAAAGTTTGAGCGAGTTCATCGGCCAGCCCAAGGTTCGCGCCAATCTGAGAGTGTTCATCGACGCCGCGCGCGGCCGCCGAGAGGCACTCGACCATGTGCTGTTCGCCGGCCCTCCCGGTCTCGGCAAGACCACGCTCGCCCAGATCGTGGCGCGAGAGCTTGGCGTGAATTTTCGCGCCACCTCCGGCCCGGTGATCGCCAAGGCCGGGGATTTGGCGGCGCTGCTCACCAATCTGGAAGACCGCGACGTCCTCTTCATCGATGAGATTCACCGGCTCAATCCGGCGGTCGAGGAGATCCTCTATCCGGCACTCGAGGACTTCCAGCTCGATCTCATCATCGGGGAAGGGCCGTCGGCGCGGTCGGTCCGCATCGACCTCGCCCGCTTCACGCTGGTGGGTGCCACGACGCGCACCGGCCTCCTCACCACGCCGCTCCGCGAGCGATTCGGCATTCCGATCAGGCTCGAATTCTACGACGTGGCCGAGCTCGAGGAGATCGTGCGGCGCGGCGCAAGGCTGCTCGGACTCGCTTTGACGCCCGAGGGTGCCCATGAGATCGCCCGGCGTGCTCGCGGGACGCCGCGGGTGGCGGGGCGGCTGCTTCGCCGCGTGCGCGATTTTGCTTCCGTCGAGGGCGTTGCCGCCCCTATCGACGCCAAGCTCGCTGATGGCGCGCTGGCGCAGCTCGAAGTGGATAAACGCGGGCTAGACGCGCTCGATCATCGTTATCTGCGCTGCATCGCGGTGAACTATGGCGGCGGGCCGGTCGGCGTCGAGACCCTCGCCGCGGCGCTGTCGGAGCCGCGCGACGCCATCGAGGAGATCATCGAGCCCTATCTATTGCAGCAGGGCCTTATCGCGCGCACCCCGCGCGGCCGCGTGCTTACCGCTGGAGCCTTCGCCCATCTCGGCCTTGCTCCACCGGCACAGCCTCCAACCCAGTTCCCGCTGTTCAACGGGAGCGAAGAGGCATGAGCGCTCCTGCAAATCCGGCAAGCCGGTGGCCCGACCTCGCCGGGCGGATCGAGGGCGAGACGCATGTCTTCCCCATCCGCGTCTATTTCGAGGACACCGATTTTGCCGGCCACGTCTATCACGCCAATTACCTGAAATTTTGCGAGCGCGGCCGGTCGGACTTCATCCGGCTGCTCGGCATCGACCACCAAAGCCTCGCCGCTCCCGAAGCCGGGGAGCCCGCGGTCTTCGTCGTGCGGCGCATCGACATCGATTATCTGAAGCCCTCCCGCCTCGACGAGGTGCTCGAAGTGGTCACGCGCTGCGCCGAGATCGGCGGGGCGTCGCTGACGCTCGACCAAGAGGTGCGGCGCGGAGATGCCGTGATTGCCCGCGCCGAGGTCGTCGTCGTGCTGGTCTCGCCATCGGGCAAACCGCAGCGGATCGGGAGCCTCATTCGCGGCGCGCTTGAACGGTTCGTTAACCAACGCGCGCAAGGGTAACTCTGAAAGCCGGTTAGCGTCCCAGATCTTCAGGACCTAGGCGCGAGCGCGACCAGAGCCGTTAGGGTTAGCAAGCCCAAGTTTAGTCACATTCGCTCGCGTAAGGTCGATGAAGCGCAAAGAGGCGGCGCTCTCTCCGGCGATGTTCGTCAAAGTCCCTGCGGGTGAAGATCCGTGGGGCAGATGCCGTCTCGAACAGGCGATAGCCCGAGAGAGACGCGTCTGAAACTCACGCCACGAGGCCGTCATGACCCCGCCCGATGTTGCCGTTGATCTCTCGATCTTCGAGCTGTTCAAGCACGCTCACATCGTCGTCAAGATCGTGATGGTCGGGCTGCTCATGGCCTCGATTTGGAGCTGGGCGATCATCCTTGAGAAATTTTTCCTGTTCGCCAGGACGCGAAAAGAGACGGACAATTTCGAGCAAGTGTTCTGGTCGGGGCAATCGCTCGAAGAGCTCTACCAGGCCCTCAGTCAGCGCCGTAACACCTCTATGGGAGCCCTGTTCGTCGCCGCCATGCGCGAATGGAAGCGCAGCATCGAGCGCAATCCAAAACCGACGCCGGGGACGCAGCTCAGGGTGGAGAAGGTCATGGACGTGACCATCTCGCGCGAGCTCGAGCGGCTGGAACGCCGCCTCACCTTCTTGGCGACGGTCGGCTCGACGGCGCCCTTTGTCGGGTTGTTCGGCACGGTTTGGGGAATCATGACGAGCTTTCAGGCCATCGCGGTGAGCAAGAACACCAATCTCGCAGTCGTGGCGCCGGGCATCGCCGAGGCCCTGTTCGCCACTGCGCTTGGGCTGCTCGCGGCGATCCCGGCCGTGATTTTCTATAACAAATTCAATAGCGAAGCGGCCCGGCAAGGGGCGCGGTTGGAAGGCTTCGCGGACGAGTTCACGGCCATTCTGTCGCGCCAGATCGATGTGAGGAGCTAACGGTCCATGGTCGCTTCGGTGCAGGCAGGCTCAGGCAATGGTGGGCGCCGAAGGCGGCGCTCGGCACGGCCGATGGCCGAGATTAACGTGACGCCGATGGTCGACGTCATGCTCGTGCTGTTGATCATCTTCATGGTGACGGCGCCGCTGCTCACTGTCGGCGTGCCGATCGAGCTGCCGAAATCGGAAGCGCAGCAGCTCGAAGGCGACAAGGAGCCGCTCACCATCACCGTCGATCCCGACGGCAAGATCTTCCTGCAAGACACCGAGATGCAGCTCGACGAAATCGTGCCCAAACTTACCGCTATCAGTAAGAACGGATACGAGGAGCGCATATTCGTGCGCGGCGACCGCCGGGTGAATTACGGCGTCGTCATGAGGGTGATGGGAACGATCAGCGTGGCGGGCTTCCGCAGGATCGCGCTCGTGTCCGACCTCGAAGAGAAACCGCAATAGGGCGAACGTCGTGCGGAAGAGCGCCTTCATCTCCATCGCGCTGCATCTCGCCATCCTGCTCTGGGTCGTGGTGCTGTTCCCGGCAGGGCAGGGCCTCGATGCGCCCATGATCCAGGACGTGCCCATCGACATTCTTACCCCATCGGACTTCACCAAGATCAAGGCGGGCATGGTCGACGCCAAGGACGACGCGCCGCTGGCACCGAAGCCGGAAGAGCCGAAGCCGCAAGCGGTGAGCGAGAAGGAGCCGCCTAAGTCGCCAGACATTCCGGCCGCGACGCCCCCGCCGCCTGAGCCGCAAGCGAAAGCCCCGGAGCCGCCGAAGCCCGCGCCAGAGCCAAAGCCGGACAAGGCGGAAAAACCCAAGGAGCCGGAGCCGAAGAAGGCGGGGGCAAAGCCCGACAAGCCGGTCAAGGAGACGCCGCCGAAGCCGAAACCGGCGCCGCAGGCGGAAAAGAAGCACGACTTCAACGCCGACAGGATCGCAGCGCTCCTCAACAAGATCCCCGACGCGGCGAAGCAACCGAATTCGGCGGACGCACCGCAAGACACCCCGAAGAAGCCGGTGCATGGACAACGGAGCGGCACGGAGACGATCATGTCGGTCAACGAGATTGATGCGCTCAGGGCCAAGATCGCGCAATGCTGGAGCCCACCGCCGGGCGGGCTCGGCGCCGACGCGATTATCGTGAAGGTCCGCCTCCAGCTGAACGAGGATGGCAGCCTGATCGGTTATCCAAGCGTCGCGAACAGCGGCGGCTCGCCCTTCTTCCAGGCCGCCGCCGACAGCGCGGTGCGCGCCGTCTTCCAGTGCCAGCCTTATACCTTGCCGAGCCAGAAATACTCGGTGTGGCGCGACATCATCCTCACTTTTGACCCAAGACAGATGTATGGCAGCGGCTAGGCCGCTTTATCGCGAGAGCCAATCGAAACCGATGCAAGATCCAACCCGCTCATCGAGCAAATCGACTCTGCCAACAAGCGCTTGGCGGCTCGCCATCCTGCTCCCCTGCGCGCTGATCGGCGCCGGCGCCGCTTTTGAAGGCGCACATGCAGTGGTTGAGCTCAATATCACCCAGGGCACCATCCAGCCGCTGCCGATCGCCATCACCGACTTCGCCAATGACGGCTCGATCGACGCCGACGCGGTGCGCGAAATTCCCGACGTTGTGTCGAACGACCTGAAATCGTCGGGACTGTTTCTGCCCATCGATCACGCCGCCTTCATCGAGAAGGCGATCGATCTCGGCCAATCGCCACGCTTCGAGGATTGGCGCCCCCTCAATGCGCAAGCCCTTGTTATCGGCCGCATAAGCAGCAGCGACGGCAAGCTCAAGGCCGAGTTCAGGCTATGGGACGTCTTCGCCGGCAAGCAGCTGTCCGGGGAGCAGTTCTTCACCCGGCCCAAGGATGCCCGCCGCATCGGCCACATCATCGCCGACGTCATCTATGAGCGGCTCACCGGCGAGAAGGGCTATTTCGATACGCGCATCGTGTTCGTCGACGAATCGGGTCCCAAGAACAAGCGCATCAAGCGCCTCGCCATCATGGACCAGGACGGTCACAACGTGCGGTTGCTGACGACAGGCCAGGATTTGGTGCTGACCCCGAGGTTCAGTCCGTCAGCGCAAGAGATCACCTACATGTCCTTCGAGGGGGATAATCCCAAGGTCTATCTCCTCAACATTGAAACCGGGCAGAAGGAGATCGTCGGCACCTTCCCGGGGATGACCTTCGCGCCGCGCTTCTCGCCGGACGGACAACGCATCATCATGAGCATCGAGCAGGGGGGCAACACCAACATCTACGCCATGGACCTGCGCAGCCGGCGGACCACGCAGCTGACCAATACCAAGGCGATCGACACGGCCCCCTGCTACTCGGCTGACGGGCGTCAAATCGTGTTCGAAAGCGACCGGGACGGCACCCAGCAGATCTACGCGATGAACGCCGATGGATCGAATCAACACCGCATCAGCTCCGGCCACGGCAGCTACTCGACCCCCGTCTGGTCGCCGCGCGGCGATCTCGTGGCTTTCACCAAGTTGACGAGCGGGCAGTTTCTGATCGGCGTCATGAAGCCCGACGGCTCGGGCGAGCGCATCCTGACCGAGGGCTTCCACAATGAGGGACCCACTTGGGCGCCGAACGGCAGGGTCTTGATGTTTTTCCGGGAATCTCCTGGTGCAACGGGGGGCCCAAAGCTCTTTAGCATCGACCTCACGGGCTATAACGAGCGCCTGGTCGCCACGCCCTCGTTCGGCTCCGACCCGGCCTGGTCGCCGCTGATCAACTAGCCTCGCTCTTGCCCCGGATTCGGGCCCTGAGCGGCTCCGGGTCCCGATTCAAGACTCCCTTATCCTGATGTTAACCATACTTGATCAGGCTTTGTCCGCCTTGTCGCCTGACCAAGGTTGGAGGTTGAGATTCGGCGTGGCATTTTGGCATCAATGACCGACAAAACAGTCGCGGGACTGCAGTCCGATCTTGATCTGAGAGCGTCACACCGGTACATGCAAAAACGGCACTTGCCGGTTAACCAAAGGAGAGAAGACCATGCAGGGTTTGAGGAGCGTTATCGTCGTCGCCACGATCGTGGCCGCCGCCGTTGCGCTGGGCGGCTGCTTCCATCACGAAAAGGCTGTAACACACGAGCCCTTGAAGCTCGGCTCAGCCGACGTCGTGGTCGAGCAGGTTGTTCGCGTCTAACTGACGTCGAGCACACGAGATTTTTCCTGGGCGGGGGGGGTACTTTCCGCACGATTGGATTTGGATGCCGGGACGCCGAAGCAAGTTGCGGCGGCGTCCCAGGCATCCCTTCATTTCTGGGGATGCACGTCGTATCGCTTAGCTCCACTCGCTAGCCAATCTGCCGACATTTTGTGGGCATAGGAAATCGTTAACGCATTAGTCCTAACGATTTACCTAAACGACGGGTAGCGGGAGTAACCAGCATGGGGTTGAGTGGTGCGTTTAGGCGCGCCTGCACATTGGCGGGCGTTTTGGCCATCGCTCTGGTTCTTGCGGCTTGCGCGCGTCATGCGCAGCCAAAGGAATACGGGGTCGGATCAATAAATTCAGCGGAGCCCGGTACGGCTCAGGATTTCGCCGCGAATGTCGGCGATATCGTTCGTTTCGAGGTCGATAGCTCGGCCTTGACCGGCGAAGCTCAGAATATCCTGAGCAAGCAAGCCGTTTGGCTCAATCAATATCCGCAATACACGGTGACCGTCGAAGGCCACGCGGACGAGCGCGGCACGCGGGAGTACAACATAGCCTTGGGTGCGCGCCGCGCCACGTCGGTGAAGTCGTATCTGGCGGCCCAGGGCGTTAGCGCTCCCCGGATGCGGACCATTTCCTACGGGAAGGAACGACCGATCGCGGTCTGCGACGACATCTCCTGCTGGTCGCAAAACCGCCGCGCCCAAACGGTGTTGAACAGCGGGGCCATGGCGCGGAACTAGCGCTGACAGCCTTGGCCTGACCGGCCGGCGACACGATCCGGGTTCAGGCCGGGCCACGTGCCAGGTGTGCGACGCTTCGCGCGCGGTGCACCAAAGTTTGGCCTCAAAAGCGGCACCAAATGCGCTATGTTGAGGGCTTGGCGTCCCAAGCCCGGCATTCGTCGCTAATCGTTCTGACAAGGCCCTCACCCGTGGATCCTTCAGCTTTGAGACGGCGCAGGCGATCGCGCTTGGCTGCCGCAGTGGCGGGAGCCGTGCTTCTGTATGTTGCGGGTGTGCCGCCGGTCTTTGCCCAACAGGACGCGCCTCCGCCGGCGCCGGCCGGCGATCCGGTTGCTGGTCGAATCGGCCGACTGGAGGAGCAGATCCGCGATCTTCAGGTCATGGTCGGTGCGCTCACATCGCTCGTGAAGTCGAAACCCGATGCGGTGCTGCCGCAGGAAAGCGCTGGCGGCGGTGCGGGTCAGGCGGTGAGCAATGCCACGGGCCTTGGCGCCCGCGTGGATGCGCTCGAGACGCAGATCGGTGCGTTGACGAGCCAGCTCGAGCTGTTGACGCAACAGCTCGGCGCGATCGAGGCGAGGCTCGGCGATGCTGGCGCGCCTCAGTCCGCGCCGCAGTCCTTGTCGCCGCCGGAGGAGGAAGCGCCGCTGCCGCCGCCAGGCCGCCAGGGGCTGGCGCCGATGGATCCGTCCGCCGGTTTCTTGGCCGACGCCGGCGCGGGGCAGCCCACGTCCTTGGCCGCTACGAGCGTGGCAATGGCAGCTCAGACCGCGGTGCCATCTCGAGAAAACGATGTCGGGGCCCGGGAGCCATTGCCGCCCGCCGCCCAGGATGCAGGGCGACAGCCCGCGCCGGACCAGCCGCAAAGCCTTGCGGCACTTCCTGCCAGCGCCGATTCCATCATCCTCTACAATCAAGGCTATGACGATTTCTTGCGGAAGGACTATGCCGCGGCAGAGACCTCGTTCCGCCAGCTGGCTAGGCACTATCCCAACGATCCGCTGGCCGGAAAGGCGCAATATTGGCTCGGTGAGTCCTACTTTGTGCGCGGGCAATTCAAGGAGGCGGCCGACGCCTTCCTCAATGGCTACAAAAAGTACAAATCCGGCGAGAAGGCTCCCGACAGTCTGGTTAAGCTCGGCATGGCGCTCGCCGAGCTCG
>Ga0315295_10000225_pt1 | contig 47943 bp, 39 predicted proteins | sample YL17G14_0_MG_FD_204453 | JGI IMG/M metagenome (GOLD analysis project Ga0315295, IMG submission 204453) | Sediment microbial communities from Yellowstone Lake, YNP, Wyoming, USA - YL17G14_0 | ecosystem: Environmental > Aquatic > Freshwater > Lake > Sediment | place: USA: Wyoming | collected... | reverse complement strand
CGCGCTGGCTCGCGCCCTGCCCCCATCCGCGCGAGCAAGCTCGCTGGCCCACGGTTACTTGAGCAGGTCCTGGATCAGGGGCTCCTGCTTCGGCGCGACGGGCGTGAACTTCACGGCCTCGCGGATCAGGGCCGCGGCGCGTGCGCCCTTCGTGTCGTCGTTGATGTGCAGCGTGCAGAGCAGGGTGCCGGCGCTGACGGGCTCGCCGATCTTGATGAGGTCGGCGATGCCGACGGCGTGGTCGACCTTGTCGGTCACAGCCGCGCGGCCGCCGCCGAGCGCCATGATGGCGTGGCCGCACTTGAGGGCGTCGACCTCGCTGACGAAACCCCGCGCGTCGGCCGGCGCCTTGACGGCGAGGAATTTTTCCGCGGTCGGAAGAATCCTGTAGTCGTCCACGACCTTCGGGTCGCCGCCCTGCGCCACGCACATCTGGCGGAATTTTTCCAGGGCCGAGCCGTCGGCGATGGCGGCCTCCATTAGCTTCCGGGCCTCGGGCATGTCTTGCGCGACGCCGCCGAGGACGAGCATGTGGCCGGTGAGGGCGTAGGTGACCTCCATCAGGTCGGCGGGGCCGCGGCCCTTGAGGCACTCGACGGACTCGATGACCTCGGTGGTGTGGCCGGCGGCGCGGCCGAGCGGCTGGTTCATGGCGGTGAGCTGGGCCCACACGGGTTTGCCGGCGGCCTTGCCGACGTCGACCATGGCGCGGGCGAGGGCGAGGGCGTCCTCCTTTCTTTTCATGAACGCGCCCTTGCCGAACTTCACATCGAGCACGAGCGAGTCGATGCCCTCGGCGAGTTTCTTGCTCATGATGCTGGCGCAGATGAGCGGGATACACTCGACGGTGCCGGTGACGTCGCGGAGCGCGTAGAGCTTGCGGTCGGCCGGGACGACCTGCGGGGTCTGGCCGATCATGGCGCAGCCGACCTGCTGAAGGATGGCGCGGAACTCGGGCACGCTGAGCATGACCTTGAAGCCGGGGATGGCCTCGAGCTTGTCGAGCGTGCCGCCGGTGTGGCCGAGGCCGCGGCCGCTCATCATCGGGACCTTGAGGCCGCAGGCGGCCGCGAGCGGGGCGAGGATGAGCGAGACCTTGTCGCCCACGCCGCCGGTGGAGTGCTTGTCGACCTTGGCGCCGGGGATGTCGTGCAGGTCGATAACGTCGCCCGAGCGCATCATGGCGTCGGTGAGCCACGCGGTCTCCTGCGGGGTCATGCCGCGCCAGAAGATGGCCATGAGCAGCGCGGTCGCCTGGTAGTCGGCGAAGGACTTGCCGTCGGACACGCCGCGGGCGAAGAACTCGATCTCGTCCTTGGTCAGCGCGCCGCCGTCGCGTTTCTTGATGATGATGTCCTGGGGGAAAAACGTGGGGGAGTTCATGGGGAATAAATCGTTCTCGTTCTCCGGATCGTAATCTTTCTCGACGGTTAGGCGGAGAGAGAACGAGTAAGATTAAGAGACCGAGTCAATGCGAGACAAGTCACGCGTAGCGCTCTTCCTTCCCGGGGCCGCCGCGGTTGTGGTAGCCGCGCACCTCCCAGAAGCCGAGGCGGTCCTCCGCGAGGAAAGTGAGGCTCTTCACGAACTTCGCGCCCTTCCAGGCGTAGAGCTTGGGGATGATGATGCGCGCCGGGCCGCCATGCTCGCGCGTGACGGGCGCACCGCCGAACTTCGTCGCGACGAGCACGTCGTCGTCAAGGCAGGCGGCCAGCGGCACATTGGTGGAGTAGCCGTCGTAGCTGGTGAAATAGACGAATTTCGCCTTGGGCTTGGGTTGGACCAGCTCGAAGCCGGTGGTGAGCTTCTGGCCGGGCGGCAGGCGGACGGTCGCGGCGGTGTCGCGGGGCTTGAAGCCGCGGCCAGCTGCTTCTCAGCCCACTTCTGCTTGGCCGCGATGTAGCGCTCCTTGGACATGGAATGGAAAACCGGCGGGCGCAGGCGGCCTACCCGGGCCGGGGGCCGGCGGCGCGCCGCATTTCGTCCACGCGGAGCTGGATATATCGCGCCTTGGAGCGTGCTTCGTCCCCGGAGGACTCGGCGAGGGCCCGGGCCCACAGGCCGGGTTTGATGCTCTGGGCAGTCATTTCCGCGGCGACGGCATCGTAGAAGCGCTGGTCGTGGTTCGCCGCGCTGGCGGTCGGGACCTGCGGCAGAGCCTGCAGCGCCGCGGTGACAAGGCGGGTTTTGCTCCGGTAATACAGCGCCAGCCCGCCCTGGTAGACCAGCGACGCGAGCGCCACGGAGAGGTAGAGGGCGAGGAACATCTGGTGCAACAGGGGCAGGATGTCGGCCCGGGTGAGTCCGGACTCCTTAAGCACCGCCTCCATGTCCGGCGTGAGATTGGCCAGGGCGGACTCGGCGTCGAAGCTGCCGAGCCGGCTTGCGCAATAAGCCAGGATCAGCGCGAGCAGGAGCATCTGGGAGCGGATCAGCCATTTCATGCCCTCGGGATCGCGTTTCCTCAGCCTGCGGTTCCCGTGCACCTCCAGTCCGCCCAAAGCGGCAACCAGCAGGCCGAGTCCGGTGCTGAGCCAGTCCCCCAGGGCCAGTGCCAGCAACGTGCCCAGCCCGGCAAAGATGACCACGCTCCAGCCGTTGAGCCGGGAGAGGCCGATGACGCGCTTGAGCGCTTTTTCCGGCAGCGTGGGCGGGGGGACGGGCATGCGCTTTGACTTTGCCATTAGGGGACGGGCAAGGAATCTAAAAATTCACCTATAAATGTCCGTCCGAGCGAACAAATCCTGGCCTTTCCGCATCGAGTATCCGCCCGAGCTGCCCATCAGCGGCCGGGCGGACGAGATCATCGCGGCCATCCGGGAGAATCAGGTGCTGATCCTCGCGGGCGAAACGGGCTCGGGCAAGTCCACGCAGATCCCCAAGATGTGCCTCGTGGCCGGCCGCGGCGAACGCGGCCGCATCGCCTGCACGCAGCCGCGCCGGGTGGCGGCCACCTCGGTCGCCCGCCGCGTGGCCGAGGAGCTGCACGTGACCTACGGCCGCGAGGTCGGCTGCAAGATCCGCTTCGCCGACCAGACCACGCCAGCCACCGTCATCAAGTTCATGACCGACGGCATGCTGCTCGCCGAGCTGCAGGCCGACCCGGAGCTGCGCGGCTACGACACCATCATCGTCGACGAGGCGCATGAGCGCTCGCTCAACATCGACTTCATCCTCGGGCACCTGCGCCGCCTGCGCCTGCGCCGGCCGGACCTGAAGATCGTCATCACGTCGGCAACGATCGACACGGAGGCTTTCTCCAAGGCCTTCGACGGCGCGCCCATCATCGAGGTGTCCGGCCGCGTCTACCCGGTGGAGGTCATTTACTCCCCGATCGACGAGATGAAGGGGGACAAGGGCGAATACACCTACCTCGACGCCGCGGTCGAGGCCGTCGAGCGCGTGCTGCTCGAGAGCGGCGCCGGCGACATCCTCGTGTTCCTGCCCACCGAGCGCGACATCCGGGAGGCGAGCGACCTGCTCGAGGGCCGCCGGCTCGGGCGCATCGAGGTGGTGCCGCTGTTCGGGCGCCTCACCAACGCCGAGCAGCAGCGCGTCTTCGCGCCGACGCAGAGCCGCAAGGTCGTCGTCGCGACCAACATCGCGGAGACCTCGCTGACGATCCCGGGCATCCGCTTCGTCATCGACACGGGGCTGGCGCGTTTCAGCCGCTACGTGTCGGCGAGCCGCACGCGCCGGCTGCCGGTCGAGCCGGTCGCGCAGAGCAGCGCCGACCAGCGCAAGGGCCGCTGCGGCCGCGTGAGCGACGGCGTGTGCATCCGGCTGTTCTCGGAGCAGGATTACAACGACCGGCCGCGCTTCACGCAGCCGGAAATCCAGCGCAGCAACCTGGCGGACGTCATCCTGCGCATGAAGGCCTTCGGGCTCGGCGACATCGAGGGCTTTCCGTTCCTGAACGCGCCGCCGGCCAAGGGCATCCGCTCGGGTTACGCGTTGCTGCACGAACTCGGCGCGATCGACGAGATCGGCGCGCTGACCGACCTCGGCCGCGAGCTCGCGCACCTGCCGGTGGATCCGACCGTCGGCCGGATGATCCTGCAGGCGCGCACCGAGCAGGCGCTGCGCGAGGTGGTCATCATCGCGGCGGCGCTCAGCATCCAGGACCCGCGCGAGCGGCCGCTGGACCAGCAGGAGAAGGCCGACGCGGCGCACCGGCGGTTCAACCACCCGGATTCGGATTTCCTCGCTCTGCTCGCCATCTGGGAGGCCTACCACGACGAGTTCGAGGCGATGACGCTCGGCAAGCTGCGGAAGTTCTGCACGACGCATTTCCTGTCCTTCATGCGGATGCGCGAGTGGCGCGACGTCCACGCGCAGCTGGTGGACACGCTGGAGGGGCGCGAGGGCTTTGTCCGGACCTCGATCTACGACGGGGCGGCGAAATGGCAGGACGTGAAGCTCGCGCTCGGCACGCCGGCCTACCGCACCATCCACCGTTCCATCCTCGCCGGCCTGCTGGGCAACATCGCGACGCGCACCGACGAGGGCGACTACCATGCCGCCCACGACCGGCGCGTGAACGTGTTTCCGGGCTCGGCATTGTTTGAGAAGACCGCCCGCCGGACGACCGCGCCGCGCCCGGAGCCCGCACCGAAGGCCAAGGTCGCGAAATGGCTCATGGCGGCGGAAATCATGGAGACGGCGCGCGTCTACGCCCGCACCTGCGCGCGCATCGACCCGCAATGGGTGCTCGACCTCGGCACGCACCTGCTGCGCATCGCGCACAGCGAGCCGTTCTGGAGCGCCGAGGCCGGACGCGTGCTGGTCAAGGAGCGGCGCCGGCTCTACAATCTCGAGCTGGAGACGCGCTCGGTCGGCTACGGCAAGATCAACCCCGCGCACGCCACGGAGATCTTCATCCGCGAGGGGCTGGTGGGCGACACCATCACGTGGCCGTTCGACTTCCTCGCGCACAACCGCCGCGTGCGCGAGCGGGCCGAGACGCTGCTCACCCGCACGCGCAGCGCCGGCTACATGAACCTCGACGAGGCGGTCTATCGGTTCTACGCGGAGCAGCTGAAGCCGGAAGGTAGGGCAAATCCTCCGGATGAGCCGAAAGGCCCGGCTCGTCGGGACGACTCGCCCTACCTTGGCATCAGCAGCGTCCCCGATCTCATCGACTTCGTCCGGCACCGGCAGGCGACGCGGCCGAAGTTCCTTTTCCTGTCGGAGGACAACCTGCGGCCGTCGGTCGACGTCGAGCACGATGCGGCGGACTTTCCCGAGGCCCTGCCGGTGGACAACCGCGTGCTGCCGCTGGCCTACAGCTACCAACCCGGCAAGCCGGAGGACGGAGTCACGGTGCGCGTCTCGCCGGCCGAGGCGGAGGCGCTGACCTCCGCCGCGCTCGACTGGGCGGTGCCGGGACATTTGCCGGAGAAAGTGGAACTGATGCTGAAGGCGCTGCCCAAGGAGCAGCGGCGCAGCCTGATTCCGCTCACCGAGACGGCGCAGAAACTGACGCGCGACCTGGCGCTGCTCAGCGGTCGCGCCAAGCAACCCACCCTGGCGGAGGCTTTGGCGGAGTTGCTCTCGCCGCGGCTGGGGGTGCGCATCGATCCGAAACTCTGGAACGACAAGCCGCTGCCCGACCACCTGCGCGTGCGTGTCGAGGTGGTGGATAATCAGGAGAAGGTGGTGGGCGCCTCGCGCGATCTCACGGAACTCCAGGCCCAGCTGCACGGCCGGCGTCGGGAGGTCAGCCAGCACGCCGCCACGGTGGACAACAGCGCCTGGCGCGCCGCCCGCGCCCAGTGGGAAGGCGAGCCGGCTGGCGAATGGAAGTTCGGCGACCTGCCACCGCAAATCACGGTGAGCGAACACCACGGCGTGCCGGTGCACGCCTATCCCGGGCTGAAGGCGATGCCCGCCGGCGTGGCCGTGCGGCTCTTCGCCACGCCGGAAGAAGCCGCGGCGGCGACCCGGGCGGGCCTGGGCCGGCTCTTCGCGACCCAGTTGCGCCATGACATCGGCTGGTTGGAAAAGGACCTCAAGGCGCTGCGGATGCTCGGTCCGCTGGCGGTGACCCTGACCACGCCCGACGCCCTGCAGGCGGACGCACTGGCCGCGATCGTGCGCTGGGTGAGCGCGCGCACGGTGCAGCCGCTGCACGCCGCGGCGTTCGCCCAAAAACTGGAGGACGCCAAACGCGACCTGCGCGGCCTGGTGCCAAAGCTCGGCGACTGGCTGAAGGAGATCTTCACGCTGCGGCTCGCGCTGGAGGTGCACAAGACACCCTACCCGGGGATGGCCGGCGATCTCGCGGCGCTGCTGCCGCCGGATTTCCTGAAAACCATGCCGTTCGAGCAGGTGCCGCACCTGGTGCGCTACCTGCGCGGGATGCAGGTGCGCGCGGAACGATGGAAGCGCGATGTGGCCAAGGACGCATCCCGCGCACAGGAACTGGCCCCGTTCACCGCGGCCCTGAAAAAATCCGGCCCGGCCGCCGGGGAGGTGCGCTGGCTGGTCGAGGAATTCCGCGTGAGCCTCTTCGCGCAGGAGCTGGGCACGGCGGAGCCGGTGTCGGCGGTGCGGCTTGCCCGGGCGCTACAGGACCTGACGGGCGCCGCCGGCGTCGTGCCGCCGGCCAAAGCGGCTCCGATCGCCCCGGTGACGGCGAAAAAGGGCGCACCGCTCAAGAGCCTCGGGTCGCTGGACCAGCTTTTCCGGAAATAGGCCGATAGGTTTTTGCGGTTGTGAGCGCGGGGTCGGGGCATATGTTCCAGCTCCACCCCAACCCCATGAATACCTCCATCTCGACCTTGCTGGCCAACAAGGGTGGCGCGCTGCGCACCGTGCCCTCCACGGTGACCGTGGCCGAAGCCGTGCACGAAATGAACCGGCACAAGATCGGCGCCATCCTGGTCATGACCGACGCGGCATTGGCCGGCATCTTTACCGAGCGCGATGTGCTCACCCGCGTGGTTGCCGGCAACCTCGATCCGAAGACAACGCCCATCACCGCGGTGATGACGGCGAATGTGCTGACCGTCGGGCCGCAGGCGACGGTGCAGCAGGTGATGGACATTTTTGCCGACCGGCGCTGCCGGCACCTGCCGGTGATCGCGGACGGTCAATTGCGGGGCCTGATTTCAATCGGTGACGTGTCGCGCTGGGTGGCCAACGCCCATCGCGCCGAGGCCGAATCATTGCGGCAATACATCTCCGGGGGGCTTTCCACATGAAATATCTGACCGGACTTTTCCTGGCGGCGGCCTGCCTGCTCGGCAGCGGCTGCCTCGTGCTCGCGACCGTGGCCGCGGTGGGCGCGTTGGCCACCACGACCATCAAGACCACCGGCAAGGTGGCGGGGGCCGCCGTCGAGACGACCGGCCGCATGGCGGCCGCCGCCATTTCCGCCCCGGCGGAACCGGCCGCGCTGACTGTGGAATCGGCCGCCCGTCTCTCCCAGCCGGGCGTGGTCGTCGTCGTGGACCGGAGCAACGGTGCCGTCTCCGAACTGCCCTGGCAGGACGGCATGACGCTCGCCGCCGCGGCTTCGGTGGGAAAGAACGGCGGCTACAGTGCCGCCGCCATCTTCCGCAACAACCGCCTGCTGCCGGCGGACCTGAGGCAGACCTGGACGGGTGATCTCGTGCTGTTTGCGGGCGACGTGGTGGAGCTGCGCCGCTGACACGGGGGAGAATACCCTTGCGAGTGGGGTGGGCGCGGTGATTTCTTCCCCCGCGCATGACCACGCTCCAGGCCCCGTCCCCACCGGCAGATGCGGGGCGTCCCGACATCTTGGCGCGGGTCGAGGGGAGATGACGCGGCTGCTCTATCGCTCGGCGAGCTTCGGGCTGTTTTCCAATTTCGTGCTGGCGGCGGTGCTGGTCGTCGGCGGGTGGACGTAGTTCCCGGCCCGGACCACGCTGGGGTGGCTGGCGGTCACCTTCGTCATTTCTACCGGCCGGCTGCTGCTCCACCGGGCGTTCACCCGGCGGCCGAGGAGCGACGGTGAACTCAGCCCCTGGCGCACGGCGTTCTGCGCGGGGGTTGTGGTCGTCGGCGCCAGCTGCAGGATCAGCCGCTGGCCATCATCGCGTTGACGGCCAACGTGCGGCCCGAGGACCGGGCGGCTTGCGCCGAGACCGGAGGGGATGACTTCCTGGCCAAGCCCGTGCGCAGGACGAACTGCGCGCCTGCCTCGAGCGCTGGATCAAGCCGGGCGGGTAGGCCGGACAAATTCTGCGCGCGAGGATTGTTTTTCGCCCCAAGCGGGCTAGTTTTCCGGCATGAGACCAATTCGATTTTTCCTGGCCGGACTCGCCTTGGGCGCGGCTGTCTCGCTGGGCGCCAAGGTGGTCGCGAAGCCGGTCGCGTATGAGCACGCCGGGGTAAAGCTGGAGGGGTGGCTGGCATACGACGACGCGAAGGTGCCCGCGGACAAGCAGGCGCCGGGCGTGCTGGTGGTGCCCGAGTGGTGGGGCCTGAATGATTACGCCAAGGGTCGCGCTGAGCAGGTGGCGAAGCTGGGCTACGTCGCCTTCGCGGCCGACATGTATGGCGCGGGGGTCACGACCACCGATCCGAAGAAAGCCGGCGAACTCGCCGGCCAGTTCTACGGCAAGCCACTCATGGCCGAGCGCGCGCAGGCGGGGCTCGACCAGCTGCTGGCGACCGGACTGGTGGACGCGCCGCGGGTGGCGGCCATCGGCTACTGCTTCGGCGGCTCGACCGTGCAGGCGCTGGCGTTCAGCGGCGCGCCGCTGGCCGGCATCGTGAGCTTCCATGGCGGGCTGATTCCCGTGCCGGCGGACGCCGCGGCGAAAACCAAGGCGAAGATCCTCGTGTGCCACGGCGCAGTGGATCCGTTCGTCAAGCCGGAGGACATCGCGGCCTTCAAGCAGTCGCTCGACGCCGGCAAGTTCGACTACCAGTTCATCAGCTACGCCGGCGCGATCCATGCCTTCACGAACCCGACGGCGGACGAGCTGGCCAAGGCGACCGGGCTGGTGGGCGGCATCGGCTACAACGCCGCCGCCGACCAACGCTCCTGGTCGCACATGAAGGCATTCTTCAAGGAAATCTTTGCGGAGAAGAAATAAGCCGCAGCGCCGGCCCGGGTCCGGCCATTCCCTGCCGGGCGAAAAAGCCCGTAACTTTTCACGGCTGGTCGTGTTATCCTGACAGAACCCTATGAAATCCCTGATCCCTTTGCTCACCCTGGGGGCCCTGCTGGCGTCGCCGGCGGTCCTCCAGGCCAAAATAACGCGCACGGTTGAAAAGAACTTCACCGTCCAGCCCGGCGGCAATCTCAAGGCCTCCACCCAGGGCGGAGACATCACCATCCGGACCGCCGACACGCCCGAGGTCCGCATCACCGCCAAGCAGGTCATTCGCGCCGCGACCGACAAGGAGGCCGACGAACTCCTCGAGGATCTCACCCTCGCGTTCGAGCAGAACGGCAACGACATTGTCGCCGAGGCCAAGTATGAGAAAGGCCACGGCGGCTTTCATTTCGGCAACTGGCCGCCGGTTTCGGTCAGCTTCACAGTCACCGTGCCCCGGAATTTCAACCTCAACCTGAATACTTCGGGCGGCGATATCGCCGTGGCCAGCCTGCAGGGCAACGTCCGGGCCCGCACCAGCGGCGGCGAGCTGAAATTCGACCGCATCGACGGCGAAATCGACGGCCACACCTCAGGCGGCGACATCTACCTGACCGAGGGCACAGCCCGCGCCAAACTCGGCACCTCCGGGGGCGACATCCAGATCGAGCGCGCTGGTGGCCCGACGGAGGTCTCGACCTCGGGCGGCGACATCACGATCAATGCAGTGACCCAGCTCATCAGCGCCACCACCTCGGGCGGCAATGTCAAGGCGACCCTCACCGAGCCCCTCAAGCAGGACACGTTGCTGAGCACCAGCGGCGGCGACGTGCGCGTGCGGGTCGTCAAGGGCGCCGGCTTCTCGCTCGACGCGAGCACCAGCGGCGGCGATGTGCACGCCGAGGGTCTGACCATCACCATTGACAAGGGCGGCGTCGGCAGGAGCCGGCTCACCGGCAGCGTCAACGGCGGCGGGCCACGGCTGAAGCTCCGTTCCAGCGGCGGTGACATCACGATCCGGACCGACTGAAATCCCAATGAATTTACCGCGGCTCGCCGCGGAACTCTCCAATGATATTAGGACGCCGCCCGGCGGCGTTCATTTTCACCAGGCAAACTGGTGGGTGTGCAATGGGAGCCTGCGCGCAAGCGCTGGCTTCCCCGTTTCCAGGCCGGCGGAGCGAAAGCGCTGGCGTCTGGTTTTCCGCGGGCTTCAATTGTCGCATGGGCCTGATCGACACGCATACGCATCTCGACTCGTTCGCGCAGCGCGGCGAACTGCCGGCGGTTCTGGCGCGGGCCCGCGCGGCCGGCCTTGAGGCGATGGTCGCCATCGGCACGGACACGGACGACTGGAGGCTCTACCACGACCTCGCCCGCGAACATCCCGGCGTCATCCACCACACGGCCGGCCTGCATCCCTGCAGCGTCGGGGCGGACTGGGCGGACCGCGTGGCGCAGTTGGACGGATGCTGGGGCGGGACGCCGCGCCCGGTCGCGCTGGGCGAGATCGGGCTCGACCGGTTTCACCTGCCCAAGAACGCCGCCGAGGCGGGAAAAATCCTCGGGTGGCAGCGGGCGGCGTTCTCCACGCAGCTCGGCCTCGCGAAAAAACTTGGCTGCCCGGTGGTCATCCACTCGCGCAATGCCTTTCACGAATGTGTGGAGATGATCGACTCGTCCGGCATCGACTGGAACAAGGTGGTCTTCCATTGTTTCACGGATGGTCCGGCCGAGATGGCCGAGCTCACACGGCGCGGAGGTTGCGGATCGTTTACGGGGGTCATCACCTACCAGAGCGCCGACGCGGTGCGCGCCGCGGCGCTGGCGCAGGGCCTGGACCGGCTGATGATCGAGACCGACGCGCCCTACCTGACGCCGATGCCGCACCGGGGAAAGCCGAACGAACCGGCCTACCTGCGGCACACCGCGGAGTTCTGCGCCGGGGTGTTCGGGGTGAGCGACGACGAACTAGCGGCAATCACGACCCGGAACGCACGACAGTTCTTTGGCTTGTCATCCTGAGCGTAGCGAAGGATCCAGTAGCGCAATCGCCAGCAGACGTGGTGCTGGATTCTTCGCTACGTTCAGAATGAGAGAATAAAAGCCGGTCATGGACCGGCTTCCGTGATTCCGCCCTTTCGCGTTTCCGCGATTTCCTCACGCCTCGTCGAACTTCCGGGCGAAGAGCGCCTCGAGCTCGACCAGCATCTGCTCGGCGTCGGGACCGGTGGCCAGGAACTTGACCTTGGTGCCCTTGGCGGCCGCCAGCATCATGAGGCCCATGATGCTCTTTCCGTTCACCTGCTCCTCGTCCTTCTCCACGAAGACCTCCGACTTGAACTTGTTGGTGACACGCACGATCATGGCCGCCGGACGAGCGTGGATGCCCATCTTGTTCTGCACGAGGAGTTCCTTCGTGCAGGGGCCGGCGGACGTGGCATTGCTCTTTTCCATTGCGATGAGGCGGGTGGGTCAGATTAAAGGGTAACGCAAAAGCCGGTCGAGCCCCGGCTTGCAATCACAAAGACCCCCGCATGCCCGCCTTCGCCATCATTGTTCCGTGCCGTTTAGAGTCCACGCGCTTCCCGCGGAAACTACTGCATCCGATTAAGGGCAAGCCGCTTGTGCTCCGGGTGGCGGAGCGCATCACGGCCCAGGCGCCGGACTATCCGCTGTGGTTCGCCGTCGACCATCAATTGTTGGCGGAATGCCTCGAAGGCGCCGGTTTCCAAGCGATCATGACCTCCGCCAGCCACCCCAGCGGCACCGATCGCATCGCCGAGGCCAACCGCACCGTCCGGGCCAGTTACGTGCTGAACGTCCAGGCCGACGAGCCTCTGGTCAGCGCCGGGCAGCTGCAGGCCCTGGCCCGGCTGATCCAGGGCGACTGCCCGATGGCCACCCTATGCACGCCGTTCAAGCGGGTGGTGGATTTCTACAACACCAACCAGGTGAAGGTGGTCATGAGCCAGAACGGCCGGGCGCTGTATTTCTCGCGCTCCCGGATGCCCTATTCCCGCGACCTCGGCCTGACCGTGGACGACGCCTGGGTGGCCGCCAATCCCTGTTTCAAGCATCTCGGGCTCTACGCCTACAAGGCCGACTTTCTGGAAAAATTCGTGGCCCTGCCCCCGGGCCGGCTGGAGCAGATCGAGAAACTCGAGCAGCTCCGCGCGCTGGAGAACGGTTACGCGATCGCCATCGCCGCCACCGACGACCCCACCATCGGCGTGGACACGCCGGAGGATGCCAAGCGCTTCGAGCAGGGGCTCGAAGCTTAGTTTTAAGATATAAGTCTTAAGGTTTAAGTTCTGATCCGGTTTCGCGTGTGGGACCGGCAATCGATCCTTACAGCTTAAAACTCAAACCCTATATCTTGCCGGCCTTCCGCTTCTCGACCATCCGGTAGAAATCCTCGAACAGCGGGTCGGCGTCGTTCGGGCCGGGCGCCGCCTCGGGGTGATACTGGACGGAGAACACCGGCAGCTCCTTGTGGCGGAGGCCCTCGACGGTCTGGTCGTTCAGGTTGATCTCGGTGACAACCGCGCCGCTTTTTTCGAGCGATTTCGGGTCGGTGGCGAAGCCGTGGTTCTGCGCCGTGATGGAAACCTTGCCGGTCTCGAGGTTCTTCACGGGCTGGTTGCCGCCGCGGTGGCCGAATTTCAGCTTGAAGGTCGTGCCGCCAACGGCGTGGGTAAGCACTTGGTGGCCGAGGCAGATGCCGAAGATCGGGTAGTCCGGCAGCAGGCCGCTGACGGTCTGGTGGATGTAAGGCAGGGCGGCGGGGTCGCCGGGACCGTTGGAGAGGAACACGGCGTCCACGCCGAATTCGCGGACCTGCGCGGCGGTGGCGGTGGCGGGGAAGACGTGGACCTCGAAGCCGTGGCGCACGAGTTTGCGGAAGATGGTGTATTTCGCGCCATAGTCGAACGCCGCGACCTTGAATTTCTTCGCCGGCGCGGACGTGGCGCCGCCGGTCGTGCCGACGGGCAGATACTGGGTGTTGAACCGCGCGGCGTCGTCGCCGCGCCAGAGGAAGGGCTCCTTGCAGCTGACGTCCTTCACGTAGTCGCTGCCGGCCATGTCCTGCCAGCCGCGGGCGCGGGCCACCGCCTCGGCGTCGCTGAGGGGCAGGGTGGACAGGCAGCTCTTCATCGCGCCGTCGACGCGGAGTTTTTTCGTGATGGCGCGGGTGTCGACCTCGCTGATCCCGGGGATGCCGTATTTGGCGAGATAGTCGCCGAGCGACATCGTGCTGCGCCAGTTGCTGACGACGGGCGAGACCTCGCGCACGACGAAGCCCGAGCATTTCGGCCCGCTGGACTCCTCGTCCTCGGGGTTGATACCGTAGTTGCCGATCTGCACCGCCGTCATCGTCACGATCTGGCCGAAGTAGGACGGATCGGTCAGGATCTCCTGGTAGCCCGTCATCGACGTGTTGAAAACACATTCGCCGGCAATGGTGGCCTCGGCGCCGAAGGCGGCGCCTCGGAACACACTGCCATCTTCGAGGGCCAGGATCGCGGGTGGGGGGGCGGGCATCGACGTGAGACCAAAGGGGTTTCACGCACCGCTGCCAAGCGGTTTCCGGCAAAGTTAAATAAATGACGCAAATTGCCGTGTCCGGGCCGGTTTGCACGGGCTGGGGTGTCGCGCGCGTTGACGGACTGGCGCCGGGCGCTTTGCTGGCCGGCCTTGACAGTTCAGCAGCCGAAGTCGCGTGACGTTCCCGTCGTGCGACGCGGGGGACCCAAAATGCCGGAGCGCAACTGCGCGCCGGCCGGGGCGCACGGCACCGGGCAACCGGGGCCAAGGCCACTTTCCAGGCCGAGCCCGTCAGCTAACCTCGCAGGCATCGGGAAGGCGATCCGCTGGAGCGCGCACGTTGCGCCACCTTGGTTGCCCGTATCCACATAGCCCTCCGCCGTGCTGTCCGGCGGGTGGCGCTTCAGGCAACCCAACATGTCCGGCAACAATTTCTTCCGGTCGGTGAAGCATGTCTTCATCGGCCGTTCCCGCGAACTGACCGAGCACGGTCTGTTCCACAAGCTCTCGCTTGTCGCCCTCCTCGCGTGGGTCGGCCTCGGTGCGGACGGTCTCTCATCGTCCTGCTACGGCCCCGAGGAGACCTACAAGGTCCTCCTCGCGCACCCGCCGCTCGCGCTCTTTGTCGCGGGGATGTCGGCGGTGACGGTCGCGCTCATCTGCGCCAGCTACTCGCAGATCATCGCCCTGTTTCCGGCGGGCGGCGGCGGCTACGTCGTGGCGAGCCGCCTCCTGTCACCGGCGGCTGGCGTGGTGTCGGGCTCGGCCCTGCTCATCGACTACGTGCTGACCATCGCCATCTCGGTGGCGAGCGCGATGGACGCGCTGTTCAGCTTCCTGCCGCCGGAGTGGCTGGCAGGAAAGCTTGCGGCGGCGGCCGCCGGCATCCTGGTGCTCACGCTGCTGAACCTGCGGGGCGTGCGCGAGTCGGTGCTCATCTGGGTGCCTGTGTTCTTCGTCTTTCTCCTGACCCACACCTTTGCGGTGGGCTACGCGCTGGCGGGCCACGCCGACGGGTTCGGCGCGCTCACGCACGGCACGGCGCAGGCGGTGCGCAGCGTCTCGGCCGAGGTCGGCGTGCTGGGGGTGGTCGCGCTGCTGCTGCGCGCCTACAGCATGGGCGCGGGCACCTACACGGGCATCGAGGCTGTAAGCAACGGCTTGTCCATCCTGCGCGAGCCGCGCGTCCGCACCGGCCGCCGCACCATGTTGCTCATGGCGCTGTCGCTCGGCGGCATGGTGGCGGGTCTGCTCATCGCCTACCTGCTCGTCGGCGTGCAGCCGGCCGCGGGCAAGACGCTCAACGCGGTCCTGCTCGGGACCCTCACGGCCGGCTGGCCCGCCTGGCTGGGCGCGGGTTTCGTGAAGGTCGCCCTGACCAGCGCGGCGGCCCTGCTGCTCATCGCGGCGCAGGCGGGGTTCCTCGACGGACCGCGCGTGCTCGCGAGCATGGCGCTCGACCGCTGGATGCCCGGCCGCTTCGCGGCGCTGAGCGACCGCTTCGTCACGCTCAACGGCATCCTGCTGATGGGCGGGGCGGCGCTGGTCGTCCTCCTGCTCACGCGCGGCGCGGTGGAGCTGCTGGTCGTGCTCTACAGCATCAACGTCTTCATCACCTTCAGCCTGTCGCAGCTCGGCATGGTGCGTCACTGGTGGCAGGTGCGCGCCGCCGAGCGGGCGTGGTTCCCCCGGCTGGCCGTCAATGCCCTGGGCCTCGGCCTGACCAGCTTCATCCTCGCCACCCTGGTGGTGCTCAAGTTCCACGACGGAGGATGGGTCACCGTGCTGATGACGGCCGGGCTGGTGGCGGCGGCCTTTGCCGTGCGCCGGCACTACGACGGCGTGGGCCGGCAGCTCGCCAGCCTGGACGGGATCGTCGCGAGCGCGGACCTGCCGGCCCCCACCCGCGAGCTGGCCCCGCCGGAGGGGGCGTCGCGCACGGCCGTCGTGTTGGTGAACGGTTTCAACGGCCTCGGCCTGCACACTCTGCTGGGCGCGGTGCGGCTGTTCGGCGGCGGCTTCCGGCGCTTTGTCTTCGTGCACATCGGCGTGGTGGACGCCGGCAACTTCAAGGGCGCCGACGAGATCGAGCGCCTGCGGGCCCATGCGCGGGCGGAGGGCGCGCGCTACGTGGCGTTCGTGCAGCGCCGCGGCGGCGAGGCCGAGGCGGTGACCGCCATCGGCCACGAGATCATCACGGAGCTGGAGGAGCTGCTGCCCGACCTCACCGCGCGCTTCCCCGATGCCCTGTTTTTCGGCGGCCAGCTGGTTTTTTCGCACGAGACCATGCTCACGCGCTGGCTGCACAATTACACGGCCTTCGCCCTGCAGCGCCGCCTGTTCCTGCGCGGACTGCCCTGTGCCGTGGTGCCCATCCGCGTGCAGCCGCCGGCCGCCTGAGGGGCGGAATTCCCCCGTTTGACACCCGGGCGATTCCGGCTACCCCTTATCCCCCAACATGCCCTACGCCGAAGACCGCTCCATCTGGTTCGAGGGCCAGGGGCTTTGGGCGCACGTGCCGGAGGCGGACTGGCAGGACTGGACCTGGCAGCTGAAGAACCGCCTCACGACGGTCGAGCAGCTCGAGCGCTACATGACGCTCACCCCGGGGGAGAAGGCCGGGTGCCTCTTCGCCAACCAGAAACTCGCGCTGGCGATCACGCCGTATTTTTTCAACCTGATCGACCGGAACAACCCGGACTGCCCGATCCGCAAGCAGGTCATCCCGCGCAGCGACGAGATGGTGGTTTCCACGGGCGAGATGCTCGACTCGCTGGGCGAGGATGAACACTCACCGGTGCCCGGCCTCGTCCACCGCTACCCGGACCGGGTGCTGTTTCTCGTCACCGACCGCTGCGCCGCCTACTGCCGCTACTGCACGCGCAGCCGGCTCGTGAGCAACGCGCAGGATTACAACTTCCATCCCGAATACGAGCAGGCGCTGCGCTACATCGAGGCCCACCCCGAGATCCGCGACGTGCTCCTCTCCGGCGGCGACCCGCTGCTGCTCTCCGACAAGAAGCTCGACCACCTGCTCGGCCGGCTACGCGCCATCAGGCACGTCGAATTCATCCGCATCGGCTCACGCATCCCCGTTTTCCTGCCGCAGCGCATCACGCCCGAGCTGTGCGAGATCTTCAAGCAGCACGGCCCGGTCTGGATGAGCATCCACACCAACCACCCGAAGGAGGCCACGCGCGAACTGAAAGACGCGTGCGAGCGCCTGGCCTTCGCCGGCGTCCCGCTCGGCAACCAGAGCGTGCTGCTCCGGGGCGTGAACGACGACCCCGACGTGATGAAGGCGCTCGTGCACCGGCTGCTGCGGATGCGCGTGCGGCCCTACTACATCTACCAGATGGATCTCATCACCGGCGGCGCCCACTTCAAGGTGGATGTCCGCAAGGGCATCGAGATCATCAAGGCGCTCCGCGGCCACACCACCGGTTACGCGGTGCCGCAATACGTCATCGACGCCCCCGGTGGCGGCGGCAAAGTGCCGGTCAATCCCGACTATATCGAGAAAATCACCGACGACGAGGTGATCTTCCACAACTTTGAGGGCAAGCGGTTCCATTATCCGCTGAAGGCCGTGCCCGTGAAAGAAAACGCTGGCAAGGTGCTGCCGGCGGAGATTCATCTGTAGGGTGGAGCGGCCTGACCCCAGGCCGCTTCGAACGCGTTGAGGTCAGTGCGTTCCACCTCACTTCAGCGCGAACGTCGCGTTGACCGAGGCGATGATGGTTTTGTCGAGGGATCTCGTGTCGTTGTTGCCCTCCCAGCTGGTGGACGAGGGATAGAGCGGATTGATCGGCACGACGCCCATGCGGCGGGAGCGCGAGGGAGCGTTCATGGATTACTGGGCTTATGACATGACCGGCCACACTGCCGCGGCCCGGACCAGAAACCACACCGCTGCGTAAACAACTGCCACCCAAGGCCAAGCGCCAGACAATCAGCCGGTAATTTGTTCACAGAAATTACCGCAAGAAAGATTCAACGTTTTCGAACGGGCCGCGTCTATCCCTACGACATCAGTGCGTCGTTTTCATAGACGAACATTGTTTGTAGTTCTTACGGTTTGCTTGGTGTTAGGTCATGCAGGGCGTCCCGCAAGGGGCGCCCTTCATGTTTTCGGGCCACGCTGGCGGGGAATGATATCCTCCGCTCAGCGTAATGCCGCCACCACGCGGCCGGTGGCCCGGTAGTGCGATTTCACGGGCCCGCGTCGCGGGCCGGTCCGGGCGACCTGCGCGCGGAGGATCTCCAGGTATTCCTGCAGGAGCACCGACCTTTCCTGCCGGTGCCAGACCGCGTGGAATTCCAGCGGGGCGCAGTCCGTGGGCACGAAGCGCAGCAGCGGGTTGCGGACCTGCACCACCGCCTCCGGCGCCAGCGCGATGCCGTAGCCGCTGGCAATCCGGCCGAGCAGGCCGTCGATCGAGGAGGTGGACGGGCCGAAATGCGGGGTGAATCCTGCGAGCCGGCAGATCTGGATCATGTGGGAGCGGTAGCCCGGGGCCTCGCGTTCATCCAGCCCCACCCAGGTCTCGTCCGCCAGTTCCGCCAGCCGGATGGACCGGCGCGCCGCCAGCGGGTGGCTGGAGGGGAGCACGGCGAGCAGGTCGGACTTGAACACGAAGATCGAGTCCAGGTCCTGGGGGGCGACCAGCCCGCTTTGCACGATGAAGCCCAAGTGGGCGCGGTGGGCGCGCAGGGCGGCCAGCTGTTCGTGGATCCGCAGGTCGCGCAGCACCACCCCGGCGCGCGGGTAGCGGGCCTGGAACGTCCGCAGCGTGGCCGGCACGAAATGCGGGGCGATCCGCCAGTCGTTACAGATGATGAGCTCGCCGCCCTTGCCCTCAGACACCTCCTTGATGTTGGCCACGGCCATGTCCACCTGCGCGAGGATCTTGCAGCAGTGCGCGTAGAACGACCGGCCGGCGTCAGTCAGCTGCACCCGCACGCGGTTGCGGTCGAGCAACCGGGCGCCCAGGTCCGCCTCGAGGGCCTGGATCTGGCGGCTGAAAGCCGGCTGGGCGACATGCAGCTGTTCTGCGGCCCGGCTGAAGTTCAGCAGCTCGGCCACGGCCTTGAAATAACGGAGATGACGCAACTCCATTTCAACAGCCTGACAGGGGCTGCGGCCAAGGCAAGATTGCCCACGCCGGCCGCCGGTGTCTCAGGCAGCCGGCGGGTTGGCGGGGGCGGCGGCGTTCCGGTCGTGCGCGATCAGAATGTAGAAGGCCGGCACGACAAAGAGCGTGAAGAGCGTGCCGATGGCCATGCCCGCGGCGATGACGAGACCGATGCTGAACCGCGCCTCGGCGCCGGCCCCGCGGGCGAATACCAGCGGCATCACGCCAAAGACCATGGCGGCCGTGGTCATCAGGATCGGCCGCAGCCGGACCCCCGCAGCATGCTCGATGGCGGCGCGCACGGAGCGGCCTTCCTCCTGCAGGCGGTTCGCGAAGTCCACCATCAGGATGCCATGCTTGGTGATCAGGCCGACGAGGGTGATGAGGCCGACTTGCGTGTAGATGTTGAGCGTCGCGGCGCCCAGGAAGAGAAACACCAGCGCGCCGGCGAGCGACAGCGGCACGGCCATCATGATGATGAACGGATCACGCCAGCTCTCGTATTGCGCCGCCAGCACGAGGAAAATCACGATGATCGCGAGGACGAACGTGGTGAGCAGCGAGCTGCCCTCCTGCACGAACTGCCGCAGCTCGCCCTTGTATTCGATCGAGTAGCCCTCGGGGAAGGCCCGCTTGGCCTCGGCGTTCAGCCAGGCGAACGCCTCGCCCATTGACACGCCCGGGGCGGGCAGCAGGGAGAGCGTGGCGGCGTTGAGCTGCTGCATCCGCCGGAGATCGCGCGGCTGCGTTGACGGCACGAGCGTAGCCACGGTGGAGAGCGGCACGAGTCCGCCCTTGGCCGACGTGACGTAAAAGTCGCCGAGCTGCTCCGGCGTGAGCCGGTAGCTGCGCGCGACCTGCGGGATGACCTTGTAGGCGCGCCCCTGGATGGCGAACCGGTTGACATAGCCGCCGCCCAGCATGGCGCCGACGTCCGCCCCGAACTGCTGCATGCTCAGGCCCACGGCCGCGGCCTTGTCGCGATTGAGTTCGAGATCGACCTGCGGCTGGTCAAACTTCAGGTCGTTGTCGCCATAGACGAACTTGCCGCTGGCAAAGGCCCGTTGCAGCAGCTCGTTGGCGACCTCGACCACGCGCTCGTGGTTGTCGGTCGAACACACCACGAACTGCACGGGCAGGCCGAAACCGGCGCCGGGCAGGGAAGGCGGCACGAAGGCCGCCGCGGTGACGCCGGCGATGCCGGTCGCGCGACCGGTGAGAATCTGGCTGAGCTGGACCGAATTGAGCTGCCGCCGGCCCCAAGGCTGGAGCTGCCACATGACGATGCCGGAACTCGGCGAGGGCAGGTGCGAGGACATGTCCACGCCGGCCACGGCGAAGAAGTTCGCTGTCTCGGGAAACGACTTCACCATCTCGGTGAGCTGCCGGGTGGACTGTAGCGCCTGTTCCAGCGAGGCATTGGGGGCGCCTTTCGTCATCGCCACGATGAAGCCGCGGTCTTCCTGGGGCGCCAATTCCTTCTTCGTCATCTGGAAGAAGACCGGGATGGCCGCCAAGATCAGCGCGGCCACGAGGAAGACCGCCGGCCGGGTGTTGAGCACCTGGTCGAGCAAGCGCTCGTAGCGGTCGCGGAGCCGCCCGAATGCGACGTCGAGGAAATGCTCGATGCCGCGGGGGTTCGGGTTGTGGCGAAGGAGTCGGGACGAGAGCATCGGCGAGAGCGTAAGGGCGACGAAGCCGGAGATGACCACGGCGCCGGCCAGGGTGAAGGCGAACTCGCGGAACAACGCCCCGGTGACGCCGCCCTGCAGGCCGAGCGGCGTATAGACGGAGACCAGCGTGATGGTCATGGCGATGACCGGGGCAACGAGCTCGTGGGCGCCCTTGAGCGCCGCCGCCAGCGGCGACAAGCCCTCTTCGATGTGGCGGTGGATGTTCTCCACCACCACGATGGCGTCGTCGACCACGAGGCCGATCGCGAGAACCATCGCGAGCAGCGTGAGCAGATTGATCGTGAATCCCAGCGCCAGCATCAGCGCGGTGGCGCCGACCAAGGACAGCGGAATGCCGACAATGGGGATGACCACCGAGCGGAAGGAACCGAGGAACAGGTAGATCACGACGATGACGATCACCATCGCCTCCAGCAGGGTCTTCATCACCTCGTGGATGGAGTCGTTGATGAACTCGGTGGCGTCGTAAACGATGTTGCCCGCAATGCTGGACGGGAGCTGGCTGGCGATTTCCGGCCAGACGGCGCGCACGCGCTTGACCACGTCGAGTGAATTGGCCGTGGGCAGCACGGAAATGGCGATCATGGTGGTTTCATTGCCGCGGAGCATGACCTTCACCTCGTAGTCGTCGGCCCCGAGGTCCACCTCGGCGATGTCGCTCACGCGCACCACGGCCCCGTTGCGCTCGCGCACGACCAGCTCGCGGAAATCCCCGGCGGAGTGCACGTCGGTCTTGGCCGTCAGGTTGACAAAGGTCATCTCGCCCTTGGTCTTGCCCACGGCGGACAGATAGTTCTGCGCGGCGAGGGCCGACCAGACCTCGGAGGGGCTGAGGCCAAAGGCGGCCAGGCGGTCGGGCTTGAGCCACACCCGCATGGCGAAGGTGCGAGCACCGAGGATCTCCGCCTTTTGCACACCCTCGATGGTCGACAGCTTCGGTTGCACGACCCGCACGAGGTAGTCGGTGATCTGGTTGGATTGCAGGGTGGCGCTCGAGAAGCTGATATACATCGACGCGGTCGTCTCGCCGATCTGGATCTCGAACATCGGATCCTCGGCCCCTGCGGGCAGCTCGCGGCGCACGCGGTTGACCTTGGAGGTGATCTGCGTGAGCGCGTCATTCGGATCGTAGTTGAGCCGGAGCTGCGACCGCACGACCGAGACGTTGGGGGCGCTGACCGATTCAACGTAGTCGATGCCGTCCGCCGAGGCGATTTCGCGCTCCAGCGGGGTGGTCACAAAACCACGGACGAGGTCGGCACTCGCGCCCGGATAGGCCGTAGTCACGGTGATGACGGCGTTCTTCGTTTCCGGATACTGCCGGACGTTGAGCTCCTTCAGGGCGAGGCCGCCGGCGAGCAGGAGGAAGAGGTTGACGACCGTGGCGAGGACGGGCCGTTTGATGAACAGGTCGGTGAATCTCATGGGAGGAGTCCGGGCGGTTCAACCTTCGGCGGGCTTGGGCGCGGGATTGGCCGAGGGCACCACCGTGTTGTCGATCTGCACGGGGCTGCCGTTCCGCAGCTTGATCTGGCCGGAGGTGACGACGGATTCGCCCGGTTTCAGCCCGGAGAGGATGGTGACCAGGTTGCCCCGTTGCGCGCCCGTCTGAACAAACCGCTGGTGGGCGACGTTGCCCTCAATGACGTAGACAAAGTTCCCGTAGGGGTTGTAGACGATGGCGGCGGAGGGCAGCACGATGGCGTGTTCCGTGTCGGGCAACACAACCTCGACCTGGCCGAACATGCCCGGGAGCAGGATCTCGTCGCGATTGGCTACCGCTGCGCGCAGGCTGATGCTGCGCGTGGTCTCGCTCACGCGCGGGGCGATGGCGGCGATGGTGCCCGCAAACACGCGGTTCGGGAAGGCATCGACGCGCAGGTGCACGGTCTGGCCGACGGCCACGCGGCCGATGTTCTGCTGCGGCATCGTGAAATCCGCATAAACGGGATCCAGGGTCTCCAACTGGACGATGGACTCCGCCTTGCCCAGGAATTGCCCGGGATAGACCAAGGCGATGCCCAGCCGGCCGGCGAAGGGCGCGAGGATGCGCTTCTTCGCAATGGTGGCCCGGAGTTGGTCGACCGCGGAACGGGTTTGCAGCAGGGTGGCCTCGGCCGTGTCGAGATCGGCCTGGGTGTTGGTGCTGTTCGTGCGCAGTTCGCGGGCGCGGGTGATGTTGAGTTCGGCAAGTTTCGCCTGGGCCTCGAGTCCGGCGAGCTGCGCGCTCTCGACGGAAGTGTCGAGTTCGACGAGCAGGTCCCCTTCGGCCACGGCGGCGCCAGACCCGAAGGCGATGCGGCGGATGACGCCCTCGAGCTCGGTTTTCACTGTGATGCCACGGAAGCTGGCCAGCGAGCCCACGGCATTGAGCGTGTTGGGCCAGGTCGTTTCCTGGGCCGGGGTGGCACTGACGGTGGCGGGGGGCCGGACCATCTGGGCCTGCGCGGCCTTACTGTGGCGGATGGCCAGATATTTGTAGCCGAAAATCGCCCCGAATACGGCGAGGGCGATGACGGCGGTCAGGAGGGTGCGTTTGTTCATGGTGAAATGGGTGGGCTCAGGCGGGGAAGGAGGAAGCTCCTTCCTTGAGCAGGCCGTAGCCGCGGAGCAGGCCGGCCTGCCCCGGCGCATCCAGCAGGCGCGCGGCCTCCCCCGCGGTGCGGAGGTAGGGGGGGAGGGCCCGGGCCAGGAGCTTGCGGCCGGCGGTGGTCAGGCGAACATAGATGGTGCGGCGGTCACTCTCGTCGCGATCACGCAAGAGGCATTTTTGCGCGGCCAGCTGGTCCAGCGCGTCCGTGATCGCCGAGCGGGACACGCCCGTGTGTTGAGCGAGGTCGGCCGGCGTGCTGGAATCGGGATCCAGAGTGAAGAGCACGACGAGCACGGCGAACTTCAGTTCACTAAGGTGATATTCCGCGAGCAGACGGCGCAGCACGGCCGAGAGGACGGCGCTGGTGTCGAGATGCTCGAACACCACGGTGCAGCGCGGGGCATCCAGCCCCTGACGCTGGCGGGCGATGGCGATCAGCGTCCGGTAGGCGAGGCAGTCGCTGTATTTCATGCCCGGCCTCCCTCCGGGATGGAGGCGCGGCACCCGGGGAGCCGGCGCGGTTTTTTCATGTCCCCAAGTTTACGGCGGCGGCGCGGTTTCCAGAAATACTTCGTTCCTCTCTCCATCATGCCCCGGCGGCATCAGCGGGGTAGGTCCCGATGGTCGGGGCCCGGCCGGAATGTCATAGTGGCAAGTTTGACTTGCGTCAGCGGGGCCCGGGCGTATCGGTGGCGGTGCTCGTAGGGGTGTCCTCCGCGGAGGGCTGAGATTGCGGTTCGCACGACCGCTAAACCCTTTGAACCTGCACGGATCATACCGGCGAAGGAAACAGCAAGGTCGGCGCGGTGCCGGCCACTTTTCCGACCCGGGGGGGCCGTGGGGGTCGGGCATTCCATCCAATGCAACTCTCGTCATGCGTCCTTTTCGCCGCCTTCGCCGCGGGCGCCCTGCCCATCGTCCTGCCCGCGCAAGACAGCGACACCCTCCAACTCGAACGCTACGTCGTCACGGGCGTGCCCTTGGAGAAATCCGTCAACCCGCTCACGCGCGACATCTCCACCGTGATGGGCGACGCCCGCAACATCCTCGACACGCCGCGCGCGGTCAGCGCCATCACCGAGGCGCTGCTCAACGAGCGCGGCATCCACGGCGTGCGTGAGTTCGTCGTCTACAGCCCCGGCGGCTACGCCCCCGCCAGCTATGGCCTGGCGACGACGCCCAACCTCCGCGGTGACACCGCCGAGACCTACCTCAACGGCCAGCGTCGCAGCTACAACCTCTACGGATTCCTCCCGAGTTGGAACGGCATCGAGGCCGTCGACATCGTGCGCGGGCCGGGTTCGGCCGTCTTTGGCGCCGGCTTCTTCAGTGGCGGCTACGTCAACTACGTCACCAAGCAGCCGAAGTTCTCCGGCGCCGAGACGGTGATCACCACACGCTTCGGCACCTGGGTGCCCGGCGGCGGCGAATCCTACCTGAACGCCTCGGTGCAGATCGACCACGCGGCGCCGATCTCGGATAAACTAGCCTACCGCGTCAGCTACGAAGGGAAGGGCGGCGACACCTTCTACCAAAAGAACGGCGTGAAGGATGACCGGCAGGACCTCTACCTCGCGCTGACCTGGAAGCCGGACCGCCGCCGCACTTTCCAGTTCAACGCCCAGTGGGAATGGCAGAACTGGCCCGAGATCCTCGGGGTCAACCGCCCGAGCCAGGAACTGATCGACCACGGCACCTACTACACCGGCACCTCCGCCGACCTGCCCTCCGGTCCCGGCCCGATCCGCGTCGCCGGCCGGGTCACCATTCCCTGGGACGCCTCGCTCTTCGCCCTCGGCGACTACTCCAATTCCAACGCCGGGCACGTGCAGCTGATCTCGACTTTGGTGCTCTCCCCGAGTCTGACGCTGATCAACCGCACCTTCGGCGAGCACATCCAACGCCACCGCTACAACCAGTCGGAATACGCCGAGTGGGTGTGGCAGGACACCGCCGAGAATCGCACCGAGGCGCACGGAAAGTTCGACCTCCTCGGCCGGCCGCAGTCAGCGGTCTTCGGTGCGGCGGTCCGTTATGAGCACCGCAAATCCTACACGAACTACTTCAACGAATACCTCTACAATTTCGACGTCACCGACCCGGCGCGCGTCTTCAACCAGGCCGCGCAGTATCCCAATTCCTATTTTCCCGGGTTCGTCGGTCCGGACGGCTACCCGTTCTTCCCGAACTCCTACGACGTGCCTGAGACCGTCGTCTCCTCGCTCTGGAACCCGGCGCTGTTCTGGCAGCACGAGGCGAAGCTGACCGACCGGTTCAGCCTGCTCGTCGGATTGCGCGGGGACTGGTTCCACGCCAAGGCTCGCGATCCGTATGAGGTGCAGACTGGCACCCCGTATCACGACGCGGAGACGGTCGAGTCATTCTCGCACAACGTGAACCTCCTCTGGCGACCGAACGCGACGGCCTCCGTCTACGCCACCTACCAGCGCATCCGCGCGGCCAACGGCAACGTCACCGGCGGCGGCATCATCCTCAACCAGCCCGACGGCCAGATCAACCGCGACGACTTTCGCAACCTCAGCGAACTCGCCGAGCTCGGCGCGAAGTTCAGCCTGCTCGGCAACAGGCTCTTTGCCGGCGCGGCGTATTTCGACCAGACGCGCTCGCGGGTCTCGCTCAACGGCAGGAAGAGCAACATCGTCGTGCGCGGCCTCGAGTTCGAGGCAGTCTACCAGCCGAATCCACGGCTGAACGCGACGTTCAACGCGACTTTTCAGGACGGCCACTACCTCGACTCGCGCCCGTTCCAGATGGGCGGGCGCGACATCTACGCCGCCTACCTGCTCGGCATGGGTCCGAGCGGGCGGGGCACCTCGACCGGCTCTTACAATCCCTTCGGCAACCAGGTGCCCAATGGCGACTGGCCGCTCCTCGGATTCTCAAAGCTGCTCCTCAACGGCAGCGTGCGCTACCGGCTCGAAAACGGTTTCGGCGCCGGCGCCAACGCCCAATACTGGGGCCGCCAGGCGGGCAACCTCGACGACCAGTGGCACATCCCCGGCCAGTATCTGCTGAACACCTCGCTCTTCTACGAGGCGAGGCAATGGAGCGTGAATGTCGACTTCCTCAACGTCACACGGCGGCGCAACTGGTATCACAACGGCGACGCCTTCTCCGGCAGCATCCTTGTCTTCCAGGAACAGCCGTTCCGTGTCGAGGGCTACGTGAAGCTCCGCTTCTGATGCGGGGAACCTTTCGCCCTTGTATCCTATTAGGTTGCAAGGGCGCCGGGATGGAAACCGCCGCCGGCCTCACTTGGTCGCGGGGATGACGCCGGGGACGGTGCCGGCCTTGATGAGGAACAGGCGGTCAGGCTTCAGGTATTTCTTGATGGCGGCGTTCACCTGGCCGGTGGTGAGGGCGCCGATCTCCTGCGGGTAGGTGTCGAGCCACGAGAGGGGCAGGCCGCGATTCACCGTGGCAAGCAGCGAGGTGGCCATGCCGTCGGTCGTCGCGAGGCCGACCTTGAACGTGCCGACCAGGTTGGTCTTGCGGCGCGCCACCTCGTCGTCGGTGGCCCCGGCATCATACCAGAGGGAAAACTGCCGTTTGGCCGAGGCGATGCCTTTCTCCAGCAGCGCCGGGGCAAAGGTGGCGGTGATGCGCCAGTCGCCGTCGCTGAACATGTCGTTGGCGAGGTTGGAGCCAATGCCGTAGGTGAGGCCTTCCTTGTCGCGGACATTGGCCATGAGGCGGCCGGTGAAGCCGCTGCCCAAGATGGCGGTGCCGACGCGCAGGGCCTGATAGTCGGGGTCGCTGTAGCGCAGGCCGCTGGCCTGGCCCAGGACGACGCTGACGCTGGTCTTATCCACCATAAATACGTCCTGGTCCTTGGGGGCGTCAGTCATCGTGGCCTTGGCGGGATGGATGACGGCGACCCCGCCGGGCCAGCCGGTGAAGCCCCGGCCGACCTCGGTCTGGATCTGCGGAATGTCGAGGTCGCCGACGACGACGAAAGTCAGGTGGTCAGAACCGTAGTATTTTTTGTGGAAGGCCTGCACGTCCTCCAGCTTGGCGCTCTCCACCGCAGCCAGGAGTTCCTCGGGCGCAGGGGTGCGGTTGGGGTGGCCCAGCGGATAGACCGCCCGGGTGAAGGCGTCGGCGGCCCGGAAGTTGGTGTCCTCGAGGCGGCGCTTGAGGCCGCCGGCAAACTGCTTCTTGGCCTTCGCAAATTCCTCGGCGGAGAGGGCGGGGGAACGGAGCTGCTCGGCGATGAGGGCGATGACGAGCGGCGCGTCCTTTTTCAGGCACTTGGCATTGATCCCGACCATGTGGGATCCGACGCTGAAATCAATCGTCGCACCGACACTCTCCAGTTTCTGCGCGATGGTGAACTTGTCCTGCTTGGTCGTGCCCTGATCGAGGAGCATGCCGGTCAGGGTGGGGACGGCGGAGTTGCCGTCGCCGGCAAAGGCGTCGCCGGCCGGCAGGGAGCCGGTGATGGTGACGACATCCTTGACCCCGGTGGGATAGGCAATGACGTCGATGCCGGCGATGCGGGAGCGCACGGCGTTGGCGGCGATCTTGGCGCCGGACATGGCGGGGGGGGCGGCGCCCGTGGCCTCGGCGGCCAGGACGGGGCCAAAGGACTCCTCCTCGCCGGGGGTGCGGTAGTAATAGGGGCCGTCGGTCAGCATGGGCTTGGCCGCGGGCTTCGCGGCGGGAGCGACGCCGGCCTGGGTCGGGATGAACCAGCCGGTGGTGCTCTGGTCGACGTTGAAATACTTTTTGGCCACGCGCTGCACGTCCGCGGCCGTCACCTTGCGGGTGGCGTCCTCCAGCGTGTAGAAAAGCGTCCAGTCGCCGCCGGCGATAAACTCGTTGAGGTTGCCGGCGATGGCGAAGGAGCCGTCGCGCTGGAAGGCGGCGTCCGCGAGCGATTTCGCCACCGCGGCCTGCACCTCGGTCTCGGTCACCCCGTCCTGCTTCAGCCGCTCGATTTCCTCGACGGCAATCTTCTCCACCTGTTCGTGCGGGGCGCCGGGTGCGAGCGGGATGAGGAGGAAGTGGAGGGAAGGATCGTGGTTGGCGAACGGGGCGTTCTGCACGCCGGTGGTGAGGTTTTTGTCGGTCAGCACCTTGTAGAGGCGGCTGTTCTTGCCGTCCGCGAGGATGGCGCTGAGGGTGGAGACGGCGGCGAAGTCCGGGTGGGTGACGGCCGGGATCTTGTGCGCGAGGCCGACGACGCCGAGCTGGCCGGCGCGCTTGATGGTGACGCGACGCGGGCCGGTCTGCTCCGGTTCCTCGGTGTAAAGCTGCGGAATGGGCTTGGGCGCCTTCGGGTAGACGCCGTAGAATTTCTTCACGAGGCCGAGGGCGGCGGCCGGGTCGAAATCGCCGATGAGGGTGGCGGTGGCGTTGTCGGGCCAGTAGAAGGTGTCGTAGAACTCGCGCAGCTTCTCGATGGAGACCTTCTCGATGTCGGAGCGCCAGCCGATGGTGTTGTGGTGGTAGGGATGGGCGACATAGGCGGAATGGAAGATTTCCTTGATCAACGACTGGAAGGGGGAGTTCTCGCCGCGCTCGAATTCGTTGCGGACGACGGTCATCTCGGGCTGGCGGTCGGAGTCGTGCAGCCAGAGGTTGCGCATGCGGTCGGCCTCGATCGCCATGTAGCCCGCGAGGTGCTCGCTGCCGATGTTGGCGTAGTAGTTGGTGCGGTCGAGCCAGGTGGTGGCGTTGTAGTTGCCGCCGATGCGCTCGAGGAATTGCTTCACGCTGTTGCCCTTCTTGTCGTTGAAGGCGTCGGAGCCCTTGAACATCAGGTGCTCGAGGATATGGGTGGCACCGGTCGTGCCGGTGACCTCGTTCTTCGAGCCGACCCGGTAGGTGACCATGTAGGTCAGGGTCGGGCTGGAATGGTCGGGCAGGAGCAGCACCTGCAGGCCGTTGGCGTCGAGGCGGTATTCGTCGATGCTGCCGACGGTCTTGACGAAGGTGAAGCCGTCGACGGTGACGGGCGTGGCGCGGAGGGCCAGCACGGAAGCGAGGAGTGCAAACAACGCGAGGATACGTTTCATGGTAAACATAGGGGGAGGACGCCCAACGTAGTGCTTCGGACCCGCCCGGCAACAAGACAAAAGCGACCGGACGACAATTATCTAGGCTATGGCGGTCAAAATTTTCTCCCGGAGGTGCGTGCACCGCAATTTCGACTCGGCGTTGCGCACGGCCATGCCGAAGGCGGCGGGCTCGCCGACGATGAAGACCTTCTTCCGGCCGCGGGTGATGGCGGTGTAGATCAGGTTGCGCTGCAGCATCACGAAGTGCGCCTTGAGCAGCGGGACGATGACGACGGGGTATTCGCTGCCCTGCGACTTGTGGATGCTGATGGCGTAGGCGAGGGCGAGGTCGCCGAACTCGCCGCGGTCGAAGGTGTGCTTCGCGCCGTCGAAGTCGGCCGTGAGCGTGCCCTTCGCGGCGTCGATCGCGAGCACCTGGCCGATGTCGCCGTTGAACAGGTCCTTGTCGTAGTTGTTGCGCAGCTGGATGAGCTTGTCCCCGGGGCGGAACTCGCCGTTCACGGTCTTGAGGCCCTGATGGCGCGGGTTGAGCGCGGCCTGCAGCGAGGCGTTGAGATTGCTGACGCCGGCCACGCCCTTGTGCATCGGGGCGAGCACCTGCACGTCCGCGACCGGGTCGAGCCACTTGAAGTGGGCCGGGATGAACTTCACGCAGAGTTCGGTGATCTTTGCGAGGCAGTCCTCGGCGCCCGCCGCCGCGATGAAGTTGAGGTCGCTCCACGCCTGGGCCTTGGCCACCTCGCTGACGACCGGCGGTAGCGAGCTCTCGCCATGGTTGATGGCGTGGGCGGTCGTGACGATGAGGCTCTCCTTCTGCTGGCGGTAGACGAAGGACAGCCGCGTTACCGGCACCCGTTCCGTCGCGATCAGATCCTTCAGCACGTTGCCGGCGCCGACGCTGGGCAGCTGGTCGATGTCGCCGACGAGCAGCAGGTGGGCACGCACGGGCACGGCCGACAGCAGCGCAGCGGCGAGGCGGACGTCGAGCATGGAGGACTCGTCGACGATGAGGAAGTCGGTGGCGAGCGGCTTGGACTCGTTGTGCGCAAAGCCCCCGCGCACGACGTCATAGGCCAGCAGCCGGTGGATGGTGGAGGCGAAGCCGCCGGTCGTCCCGGCCAGGCGCTGGGCGGCGCGGCCGGTCGGGGCGGCGAGGGTGACGCGCGCCTTCTTGGCCTTCAGGATCTCGACGAGGGCGCGGAGGATGGTCGTCTTGCCCGTGCCCGGGCCGCCGGTGAGGATGCTGATCTTGTGGGTCAGGGCATGCGACAGTGCGGCCTTTTGCAGGGCGTGGAACTCGATGCCGGGCTTGGCCTGCGCCCAGGCGATGGCGGCATCGACCTTGATGCCTGGCAGGCCGGAGGGCACGGCGCCCAGCCGCGACACGACCTCGGCGATCCTTTGTTCAGCCCGGGAATTATGCGGAAGTTGGATGATGCCATCCGGGTGGGCGGCGGTCTCCGCACCGCCGCCTGTCGCCGAGGGGGACATCGGCGACCACCTCACTATGCTCTGATCCTTCAGCAGCGCGTCGATGCGGACCTCGACCAGCTCCGCCGCGGTCTCGAGGAGGTTCGCCGTGTAGGCGACCAGTTCGCCGCGCGGGAAGGCCGTATGCCCCTCCTCCTCGAGCGTCTGTAGCGCGAAGATGAGCCCGGCGTCGAGCCGCGGCGCGGCGTCGTTGGCGAAACCGAGGTTGATGGCGATGCGGTCGGCGGTCTTGAAGCCGATGCCGTCGATCTCGCGGGCGAGGCGGTAGGGTTCGGCGCGGACGATGCGCTGCGCCTCCGGGCCGAATTTTTTCACGATGCGGACGCACTGCGAGGTGGTGACGCCGTAGGTCTGGAGGAAGATGTGCACCTCGCGCAGGGTCTTCTGGTCCTCCCAGGCGGTCTTGATCGAGGTGGCGCGGACCTTGCCGATGCCCGGCACCCGGCGGAGCTTGCCGGATTCCTCGCTCAGCACGCGGAAGGTGTCCGTGCCGAACACATCGACGATCTTGTTGGCGTAGACCTTGCCGATGCCGGGGACGAGGCCGCTGCCGAGGTATTTGCGGATGCCGTAGACAGAGGCGGGGAGTTCCGACCTGTAGGTGGCGATCTTGAACTGGGCGCCGTGCTGCGCGTGGCGGGTCCATTCGCCGGTGAGCTGGAGCGTCTCGCCGCACTGCACGCCCGGCAGGGCGCCGACGACGGTGACCGCCTCGGCGCCCTTTTCCGGCTTCAGCTCCGCGATGGTGTAGTGGTTCTCCTCGTTGAAGAAAATGATGCGCTCGAGGACGCCGGTCAGCGAATCGGTTGGGGAGGAAGCCACGGATTACACCGATAAGCACGGATGAAAGGAAGGGAAGCGCGGAACTCGGCTTGCCGCGGATGGCGGGGCCGCGCAACCTGCCGGCATGACGCCCCAGCTCTGGATTTACGCCGCGGCCGGCTACAACGTCGCACTCGCGGCCTTCCACCTGGGATTCTGGCGGCTGTTCCGTTGGCAGGAGGAACTGCCAAAACTGCACCCGGCCAATCGCGGCGTCCTGCAGGTGCTGAACATCATGTTGACGTTCATTTTCCTTCTGATGGCGGGATTGGAGGTGCTGTTGGCGGATGCGATGACCGGCACGGCGCTGGGCCGCGCCCTGCTGGCGGGGATGATGGTATTTTGGATTCTACGCGCCGGCCTGCAGCTGGTTTTCTGGCCGGCCGCGTCACGGGCGGTCAACGGGGCGTTGGTCTTTCTCTTCCTGGTCGGCGCGGGGTTGCACGCCCTGGCCTTCCAGCCAGAGTGATCTGATTCATGCAAACCGCCGCCATTCTCGTCACGGGCCTCGTCGCCCTCCTGCACGTCTGGTTCCTGGTGCTGGAGATGTTCCTGTGGACGAAGCCCTACGGCCGGCGCGTGTTCGGGCTGGCGCCGGAAAAGGCCGAGCTGACCAGGTCGCTCGCGGCAAACCAGGGGCTCTACAACGGCTTCCTCGCCGCCGGGCTGGTCTGGGGGCTCATGGCCGGCCCGGACGGCCACACCATCAAGGTGTTTTTCCTGTCATGCGTGATCATCGCGGGGATTTTCGGCGCGGCGACCGCCAGCCGGAAGATCCTCTGGGGGCAGGCCGTGCCGGGCGCCCTCGCGCTGGCGCTGGTGTGCGCGGCGCACCGCAGCTGAACCCGCCATGACCAACTCACGCTGGGAAATCTTCCTCGACGGCCTGGTGAAGCGGGCGCTGTTCTGGTCGCCACTGCGGCCCTACCTGCTCTACAAATACCGCTACGCCTTCACGCCGGCGCAGCTGGCCCGGCTCGCCGCACTGGCGACCGAGGCCGCCGGCCGCCCGGGCGATTTCTGCGAGATCGGCTGCTATCGCGGCTACACCACCGTGTGGCTCAACCGCCACCTCGACGCCGTCGCGCCGGCCAAGCGCTACTGGGCGCTCGACACCTTCGGGGGCTTCGTGCCCGCGGACGTGGCGCACGAGCGGTCGGTGCGCGGGAAGGACTCGACCGACGACCGCCGCGCCCTCGCCAAGTTCACCATCAACTCGCAGCGCTGGTTCGACCGCACGATGACGCTCAACGGCATCACGCGCGTGACCTCGCACGCCGCCGCCGTGCAGGACTTTGCCTTTCCCGCCAGCGCCCGCTTCTGCTACGTGCTGCTCGACGTCGACCTCTACCAGCCCACCAAGGCGGCGCTGGAGAAACTCTGGCCGTTGCTCAGCCCCGGCGGCGTCATCGTGGTGGACGACTGCCACGCCGGGCACGTCTACGACGGCTCGCGGCAGGCGCTCGAGGAGTTCTGCGCGGCCCGCAGGCTCCGCTTCGAGGTGGTCGAGACCAAGCTCGGCGTGCTGCGGAAGGCGGGTTGATGGAGCCGCCGCGGTCCCGGCCAGACCAAACGCCGGACCCGGGAGGGATTCAGCCCAGCAGCCGGCGGTGGACCTCGGGCAGGCCCGGGAAGACCTCCGTCGCCCCCGCGGCCCGGAGTTCCGCTGCCGTGTGGGTGCCGGTGGTGACGCCGAAGAAACCGAGGCCGGCATTACGGGCGGCCTCGAAATCATAGGGCGAGTCGCCGACCAGCAGGGTGGTGGCGGCGTCCGCGCCCAGCGCGGCCAGCACGTGGCGGGCGAACTGCGGGTCGGGCTTGAGCCACGGCGTGTCGGTCGCGCCGAAATTGGCATCGAGGAGGCCGGCGACGCCGAGGTGTGCGCAGGTGCGGCGGGACGAGGGCCCGTGCTTGTTGGTGAACACCCCCGTGCGGATGCCGCGCGCCCGGAGCGCCACCAGGAACTCCCGCGCGCCGGGAAGCAACTTCACGCCTTCGAGCATCGTGGCGTCCCAATACGGCCGGTAGATGGCGAGCGCCGCCGCCTTGTGCTCCGGGCCGGCCAGCCGCTCGACCGCCACCTCGACGCCGGCGCCCACTGCAGCGTGCACCTGCGCCAGGGTCGGCTCGGGCAGCCCGAGCTGCCGCATGGTGTAGGCGTGGCAGCGGTGGATGGCGGCGAAATGGTCGAGCAGGGTGCCGTCGAGATCGAAAAGGACGGTGCGGTAAGACATGAGGGAACAAACTACCCCGGGTCGACACTGATTGGCACGGAAAAAAGTTCCCGCCGTGGGTGGCCCGGCCCGTGCCCCTGGCTCCCCGCCGAGGCAAGCCCATCCACGAATGGAAAATCAGTCTGGCGCCGCCGGCCCCGCCCCCCACACTTTATTCCGTCCATGACGTTCGCCGCCCCCCTGCCCGCCGCCCGTGCCGAGACCTCGCTGGAGGGCGACACCCTGGTGGTGCGGGTGGGCGGGAACTGGCAGATGACCAATCCCTGGCCGGTGTGGGACAACCTGATGGTGGGGCTGCCCCCGGCGCGGGTCCGGCTGCAGGCGGACGGACTGGGTGCGTGGGACAGCTCGCTGGCTCTCTTCATCCGGCAGGCGCGCGCGTGGGGCGAGACCCATGGCGTCGCGCTGGAGCTGGCGGACCTGCCCCCGGGGGCGGACCGGCTGGCGCAGCTGCTGGCGAGAAAACCGGCGAAGCTCCCGGGCAAGCCGCACGGCCTGCCGAACCTGTTCGCCTTTGTCGGCAAGGCGACCTATACCATGTGGACGGAACTCAAGGACATCGCCTGGCTGGTGGGCGAATGCGCCTTCAGCGCCGGGCGCTTCTTCCGCGGCCGGGCCCAGTTCCGCTGGAGCGATTGCTTCGTGGAGATGCAGGAGTGCGGCGCGATGGTGCTGCCGATCGTCGGGCTGATCAGCTTCCTCGTCGGCATCATCATGGCCTACCAGGGCGCCGTGCAGCTGCGGCAGTTCGGCGCCGACGTCTACGTGGCCGACCTCGTCGGCCTGTCGGTCGTGCGCGAGATGGGGCCGATGATGGCCGCCATCGTGCTGGCCGGCCGCACCGGCGCGGCGTTCGCGGCCACCCTGGCCACCATGAAGGCCAACGAGGAGATCGACGCACTCGAGACGCTGGGCGTCGCCCCGGTGGATTTCCTGGTGATGCCGCGCCTGACCGCGCTGTTCCTGATGATGCCGCTGCTGGCCGTCTACTCGAACTTCCTCGGCATCCTCGGGGGCATGGTCATCTCCTGGTCGATCCTGGACATCCCGACCAGCCTGTATTGGGCCGAGACAAAATCCATCATCGACCTCTCCGACCTGAGCACCGGCCTGATCAAGGCGGCGACCTTCGGGCTCATCATCGGCCTGTCCGGCTGCCTGCGCGGGCTGAAGTCCGACCGCAGCGCCGCCGGCGTCGGCCAGGCCGCGACCTCGGCGGTGGTGACGGGCATCCTCCTCATCATCGTGTCCGACGCGCTCTACGCGATTATTTTCAACGCCCTCGGCTGGTGAAACCCGCATGAACGAGCCCGCCGCCAGCCAGTTTGCCATCGAGATCGACGGCCTCGAGTGCCGTTACGGCGACCGCGTGGTGCTGGAGAACGTGTCCTTTGCGGTGAAGCGCGGGGAGATCTTCTTCATCATCGGCGGCAACGGCTGCGGCAAGAGCACGCTGCTGCGCCACCTGATCGGCCTGCGGTCGCCGGCCCGCGGGACGGTCCGGTATGCCGGGCGCGACTTCACGCACGCCGAGGCCGCCGGCCGCCAGGCGCTGCTGCGCAGCTTCGGCGTGCTTTACCAGGGCGGCGCCTTGTGGAGCTCGATGACGCTGCACGAGAACGTGGCCCTGCCGCTCGAACTCTACACCGACTTGTCCGTCCGGGAGCGCGGGGAGGTGGTGAACCTGAAGCTGGCGCAAGTCGGCCTCGCGGGCTACGGCGACTATTTCCCGGGCGAGCTCAGCGGCGGCATGCAGCGGCGCGCCGGCCTGGCCCGGGCGCTGGCGCTCGACCCGGGCATCGTGTTCTTTGACGAGCCGTCGGCTGGCCTCGATCCCATCACCTCACTCAAGCTGGATGAACTCGTGATGCAGATCCACGAAACGCTCGGCACGACCATCGTCATCGTGTCCCACGAACTGGCCAGCATCTTCGGCATCGCCCAGCGGGTGGTGATGCTCGACCGGGACGCGCGCGGCGTGATCGCGGAGGGCGATCCGCGCGTGCTGCGGGACTCCAGCGACAATCCCCGGGTGCGGGAGTTTTTGAATAGACGCAGCCCGGGCGATCCCGCAGAAGGAGGCCAGTAAAGCGTGAAAACCAAGATCAGTCCCTCCGCGGTCGGCATGTTCGTGATTGGCGCCATGTTGCTGGCGATCGTGTCGTATCTGTCCTTCGGCGGCAGCAATGTCTTTTCGAAGCCGTCGCGCTTCCTGATGTATTTCAACGAGTCGGTGAGCGGCCTCGACCCCGGAGCCGCGGTCAAGCTCAACGGCGTGCGCATCGGCCGCGTGGCCGCCATCAGCGTCCGCTACGATGCCATAAGCAAGCAGGCGCTGGTCCGGACCGTCTGCGAGATCGACCGCAATATCCTCACCGACAACACGGGCATCCAGATCGACATGACCAACGTCGGCGAATTCCAGACCCTCATCGACCGCGGCCTGCGGGCCCGCCTCAACCTCACCGGCATCACCGGCCTGCTGTTCGTCGAGCTGGATTTCGAGGATCCCCGCCAGCACCCGGCCGACCCGCGCTTCATGGCCGAGCAATACCCGACCGTGCCCACCATCCCGTCCCCCATCTCCGAGGTGCAGCAGAGCATCGTCGAGATCGTGGCCGACCTCAAGAAGGTGGACTTCACCGGCCTCTCCAAGCAGCTGAAGACCCTGCTCGCGACGACCAACCAGAAGATGAGCGACTTCGACGTGAAGGGGCTCGGCGACAAGGTCGGCGGGGCCGCCGCCGCCGTGACCGCCTTCGTCAACTCCCCCGAGGCGCGGCAGACCTTCGTCAACCTCAACGCCACCCTCACCGACCTGCGCGTGCTGCTGGCCCGGGTCGACGGCAACGTCGGGCCGCTCAGCGACGACCTGAAGCAGACCCTCGCCGACGCCCAGACCGCGCTGAAATCGCTCGAGTCCGCCGCGGCCACGACGCAGCGCTTCGTCGCCTCGCAGGGCACGCTGGGTGACGAGGTCACCACCTCGCTGCGCCAGCTCGCCGATACGGCTGCCGCGCTCGAGCGGCTCTCGGACGCCCTCACGCGCAATCCCAGCTCGCTCATCGTCGGCAAAAAGAAACCCGGCACGCCATGAAGACCTTTCCCGACCATTCCGTCCTCCTCGCCCGCGGCTCCGCCGCGGGACGAGCCCTTCGTAGCTCCACTTTGTGGAGCGTAGTAGGGTGTCTTTTGCTGGTCTCCTGCAACCTGCCGCAGCCGCAGGCGGACACGGTGCGGAATTTCACGCTCAGCTCGCCGGTCGCGGCCGCGCCGGTCGCCGGCGCGACGCAGGTGCGGCCGGTGCAGCTCGCCGGCCACCTGCGCGGCCGCACCATGGCGGTGCGGGTCGCGGCCAACGAGGTCGTCTACCTCGAGGACGTGCGCTGGGCCGAGCCGTTCGACGAGGCCGTCACGTCGCTGCTCCGCGCGCGGCTCGGGTCGGTCGGCGGCGGCGCGATCGTCACCGTGCAGCTCCAGCGCTGCGAACTCGTCCGCCCGGAGGGCAACAGCGTGCAGCTGGCGGCGACCTGGACGATTTTGGGCCCCACCGGCGACGCGGCGGCCGGGCGGCACGGCAGCTTCACGGCCAGTCCGCGCACTTGGGACGGCAGGGATTACGGCGCGCTCGTCGGCCAGCTCCACGACGCGGTGGCCGAGCTGGGCGACGCCATCGCCGTGGCGGTGGAAAAAAAATAAGGCACTGGGCCGGCGCCCCTCCCGCATGGTTACCATCGAAGCCAAACTCCGCGACCTGTTGGAACTGGCGCAGCACGTCCTGGACGACCTGCCCGTGGGCCTGCTGGTGCTTTCCGCGCACGGGCGGCCGCTGTGGTTCAACCGCGAGGCGGAGATCGTCTGCGCCGTCTGGAACCGCACCACGCTCCGGGGCGACGCGCTGCCGCTCAAGCGCTCCGAATTCGCGGTGCCCGAGGTCCTGTGGCGGGAATGCCAGGCGATGCTGGCGGCGGAACCCGCCAAGGGCCGGTCTGCCGAGCCGCACATCATCAGCGAACCCGAGCGCGGCCTGCATGCGGTCATCCGCCTCCTGCGGCGGCCGGGCCGGACCGGCCCGCCGGCCTGTTACCTCCAGCTCGACTACCGGCGGCCGCGCGGCGACCGGGACCGGCCGATTTCCCCCGGGGCGCTCAGCCTCCTGTCCCGCCTGACGTTCCGCGAACGCGAGGTGGCCCTGCGGATCCGCGACGGTCTGACCACCGAGGAGATTTCGCGCGAACTGCGCCGCAGCCGGCTCACGATCAAGACCCAGCTCGCGGGCATCTTCCGCAAGCTCGGGGTCGCCAACCGCTCGCGGGTGACGGCCATGCTGAACCGGTGAGGGATTGCTGGGGTTGCCCGCCTGATATGGGGGGGAGAAGCATTACGCCCCGACAACGAACTGGGTTTGGTTGCCCAGTTCCTGGTAATCACGGAGGCGCAGGATCTTCCCGCCGCCACAGCCTGGTCGGTTCAATGCTTCCGCTTCATCGCGGCACCTTCCCCAAGCCTAAGTATACTATTAGTTGACATTGATCCAAGCCGACCGACTGACCGGTTTGTCAACTAATAGTTTACCAAGAATTGGGAAACCCACCGGGCAGGTGCGCAAATCCCTTGGGCGGGGAGGGGAATGAATCCTACGCCCAGCAAGCTCAACCCGCATGGCTTTGTTCCCGTCGGGGCGCAAAGCCCCTCCCACAAACAACCGACAGCGCGTTGAGGACAACGCGCTCCACCCACGGCGGTCATGGACCGCCGCAACAACCTACCGCAGCGCGGCGGCGATGCGGGCGAGGGCGGTCTCGACGTTCTCGCGGGAGTTGAACGCGCTGATGCGCACATGGCCCTCGCCGCACCGGCCGAAGCCCGCGCCGGGCGTGGTCACGACCTGGGCCTTGTGCAGCAGCAGGTCGAAGAATTCCCACGAGTCGCGGCCGGTGTTGACCCAGATGTAGGGGGCGTTGTCGCCGCCGATGCAGCTGAGGCCGAGCTTGGTCACCGCCTCGCGGACGAGCTTGGCGTTGCCGAGGTAGAAATCGGTCAGGCCGCGCGTCTGCTTTTGACCCTCGGGGGTGTAGACCGCGGCGGCGGCTTTCTGCACGGGGTAGGAGACGCCGTTGAATTTCGTCGTGTGCCGGCGGTTCCAGAGGGCGTGGACGGGCTGCTCGGCGCCGGCGGCGTCGCGCGCCACGAGGTTTTTCGGCACGACGGTGTAGGCGCAGCGCAGGCCGGTGAAGCCGGCGAGCTTCGAGTAGCTGCGGAACTCGATCGCCACGTCGCGCGCGCCCTCGATCTCATAGATGGAGCGCGGGATTCCCGGCGTGCGGATGTAGGACTCGTAGGCGGCGTCGAAGAGGATGATGGCGCGGTGTTGTTTGGCGTAGGCGACCCACGCGGCGAGCTGGGCCCGGGTGGCGACGGCGCCGGTGGGATTGTTGGGGAAGCAGAGATAGATGAGGTCCGCGGGGGTGGCGGGCGGCGCCGGCACGTAGCCGTTGGCGGCGGTGGAATCGAGGTAGGTGATGCCGGCGTAGCGGCCGGCGGCGCTGGCCCCGGTGCGGCCGGCCATGACGTTGGTGTCGACGTAGACGGGATAAACGGGATCCGGGATGGCGAGCTTGGTGTCGGCGGCGAAGATTTCCTGGATGTTCGCGACATCGCACTTCGAACCGTCGCTGACGAAAACCTCGTCGGGCTCGATTTTCGCGCCCAACGCCTGGAAGTCGTGCTGCGCGATGGCCTCGCGGAGGAAGGCGTAGCCCTGCTCGGGGCCGTAGCCCTTGAACGTCGCGCGGTGGGCCATCTCGTCGGTGGCGGCGTGCAGCGCCGCGATGCAGACCGGCGGGAGCGGCTCGGTGACGTCGCCGATGCCGAGGCGGATGACAGGCTTGCCCGGGTTCGCGGCGACGTAGGCGTTCACGCGCTTGGCGATGTCGGCGAAGAGGTAGCTGGCCTTCAGCTTGCTGTAATGTTCGTTGAGGCGGATCACGGGAGGGAGGAGGAAAGACTGAAGGACCACGGACTACTGACTACAGGACTCACTTGGGCGAAAATCAAGGGTCGTGTGGTCCGTAGTCTTGTTGTCCCAGTAAGAGCGCTTGATAAAGGTAACGGCTTCTGGATAGTTCAAGCCGATTAGGGCCATGCAAAAACACGACAAAATCAGCGCCATGCAGGATGCGGTCCGGGCGCTCAAGACGGCCGGCCGGCGGATCGCCTTCGTGCCGACCATGGGCGCGCTGCACGCCGGCCACGCCAGCCTCATCCGGCTGGCGCGGGAGAAAGCGGACGCGGTCGTCGTGTCGGCGTTCGTGAACCCGCTGCAATTCGGCCCCAGCGAGGATTACGCGAAATACCCCCGCACGCCGGCGGCCGACGCGCAACTGTGCGAGAAGGAAAACGTGGAGCTGTTGTTCACGCCGGCGGTCGAGGAGATGTTTCCGCGCGGCTTCTCGACGCACCTGCAGGAGGAGGCGGTCAGCAAGCCGCTGTGCGGCGTGGCGCGCCCGGCGCTGTTCCGCGGCGTGCTCACGTGCTGGCTCAAGCTGTTCAACATCGTGCGGCCCGACGTGGTCGTGCTGGGCGAGAAGGACGCGCAACAGGCGGCGGTGGTGCGCAAGGCGGCGGCCGACCTGCTGCTGCCGGTGGAAATCGTGACCGGGCCGGTCGTGCGTGATGCCGACGGCCTGGCGATAAGCGCGCGCAACAATTACCTCACACCGTCGCAGCGCGAGGAGGCGCGCGCGGTGTTCGGCGCCCTGCGCAAGGCGAAGGAGATGGTGGATGCCGGCGTAAAAAGCGCCGACCGGCTGGTGGCCGAGGTCACCCACCTGATCGCGGCGAAGCGCCGTCTGCGGGTCATCTACATTTCGGTGGTGGACCGGAACACGATGGAGCCGCTACGCGAGATTTCCCCCGGCCAGTGCCTGCTGGCGATATCCTACTGGGTGGATGAGGTGCGGCTGACCGACAACATGGCGTTGTGAGCTTGCGTTGGAGCGCGGGCGACCTCGCCCGCGAAAACCACCGACCACGGCGAGGTCGCCGTGGCTCCAAGGAGAGATGCGGCACGACCATCCGGGCTGTGAATAACTTGTCAGTCGCCGCGATTTGTCACTCTGCCGCGATGCTGGCGTGCGGGTGTGAACAGCCCGTGGAAAAATCGCGAATGAGTCCGCGGCGAGACGGCGGCGTGCGCCGCCGTTAAGGCGCGGGCAGGAAAGTCCGCCAGTGCCGCAATGTCCTGACACGCGTAAGGCCATGAATTGAAGCAAATAGGGGGGGTGTTTTCCGTCGCAAAACAGACATTTCGCTCATAAGGGAAATTTTCGCCGCAGGGTTTGCTCTTCGCTGACCCAAAGGCCCTGGCCGGCCCGGGCGCCCGGCGGTTGCCGGGTGACTCTGCTACAGACTGGCAACAAGGGAGTGTGAATTAGAATGCCCCGGCCCGCGAAGCCGGCGGTGACTGAGGGGTTGTATTTTTCATCCAAGTTTGTGACGACTGGGGTGTTGTGAGCACCTCGATTCCCGACCAACCCCGCATTGCCATCATCGGTTCCGGTGCCTTGGGCTGCTATTATGGCGCCCGGCTCGCCCGGGCCGGCAACGACGTGCATTTCCTCGTGCGGACCGGCCGCGCCGCCATCATGGCGCGGGGCATCCGCGTAAGAACGCCGACGGAGCGCTTCGCGATCAAGAAAGTCCAGGCGCATGCCACGACCGCCGAGATCGGCCCGTGCGACCTGGTGATCGTCGGCGTGAAGGCCACCGCCAACAGCGCGCTGGCGAAGCTCCTGCCGCCGCTGATGGGCCCGGACACCCTGGTGCTCACGCTGCAGAACGGCCTCGGCGTCGAGGAACCCGTGGCGGCGGTGGTGGGCGGCGAGCATGTGCTCGGCGCGATCTGCTTCGTCGGCAGCACGCGCACGGCCCCGGGCGTGATCAACTGCTCGTTCCCCGGCCTGGTGATGATCGGCGAGTTCGGCCGGCCGGCGCAGGCCCGCACCCGCGAGGTCGCGAAATTGTTCGAGGCCGCCGGGGTGAAGTGCGAGGCGCAGGACAACCTTGAGGAACTGCGCTGGAAGAAGCTCGTCTGGAACGTGCCGTTCAACGGCCTCGCCATTGCCGCGGGCGGCATCACCACCGACATCATCATGGCGGACGAGGGCCTGCGCACGCTGGCCCGGCGCCTGATGGAGGAGATCCTTGAGGCGGCGGCAAAGTTCGGCCACGCCATCCCCCGCAGCTTCATGGACCTGCAGTTCGACCGCACGGCGAAGCTCGGCAAATACGAGCCCTCCAGCCTGATTGATTTCCACGAGGGGCGCACGATCGAGCTCGAGGAGATCTGGGGCGAGCCGGTGCGGCGCGCCAAGTCCGTGGGCGTGCCCGTGCCGCGGCTCGAGATGCTCTACTGGCTCATCAAGCGCCTGCTGGCGGCGCGGAAGACGCCGAAGAAGGCGCGGTGAGGCGGGGGGATAGAGTGTAGCCACGAGCGTGAGCAAGTGGACCACGGGGTCTCCACGCGCTCACGCTTGTGGCTACGGGCAAGACCGGAACTCCGGCATTGCCCCGCCCGCATTCCCCGGCACGCTCGCCGGGAAATTCCCCCATGGCCCAACCCCCCGCGCCCCAGTTCGAGCCCTTCATCCCCGCCTCGGCCAGCCTGCCCGAGTTCACCCTGCGCGCGGTGCTCACCGGCGCGGTGCTGGGCATCGTGTTCGGCGCCTCGTCGCTCTACCTCGTGCTCAAGGTCGGCTTGACCGTCAGCGCGTCGATCCCCGTCGCCGTGATTTCGCTCACGCTGTTCCGCGGCCTGTCGAAACTCGGCCTGCGCGACGCGACCATCCTCGAGCACAACATCACGCAGACGGCCGGGTCGGCGGGCGAGTCGCTCGCCTTCGGCGTCGGGGCGACCATGCCGGCGATCATGATCCTCGGCTTCGACCTCGAGCTGACGCGCGTGATGCTCGTCGCGGTGCTGGGCGGCCTGCTCGGCATCCTGATGATGATCCCGTTGCGCCGCGCGCTGATCGTGAAGGAGCACGGCATCCTGAAATACCCCGAGGGCACGGCCTGCGCGGCGGTGCTCAAGGCCGGCGTGGACGACGTCTCGCGCGCCGCGGCGTCGCCCTCGGCGCGGGCCGAGATGGCCGCGGCGGAGGCGGCGGGCCTGGGCAAATCGCCGGGCGCCAAGGTGGTGTTCGCGGGCTTTTTGGTCGGCTTGCTCTACAAGACCGCGATGGCGGCGTTCAAGGGCTGGAAGGACATTCCGGAGAAGGTTTTCGGCGCGCCGCTCAAGGGGGGCTCGGTGGGCGCGGAGATTTCGCCCGAACTCGTAGGCGTGGGCTATGTGATCGGTCCGCGCATCGCGGCGATCATGTGCGGCGGCGGCGTGCTGTCCTTCCTCGTGCTGATCCCGCTCATCCGCTTTTTCGGCGAGGGCGTGCCGTCGCCGATCGCCCCGGGCACGATTCCCATCGCGGGCATGTCGCCCTCCCAGATCCGCGGGGCCTACGTGCTCTACATCGGCGCCGGTGCCGTCACGGCCGGCGGCATCATCAGCCTCATCCAGGCGCTGCCGACGATCTGGCACAGTTTCGCCGCGGCGCTGCGCGACATCGGCCTCGCGCGCGGCGACGCCCCGGCGGGCGACGCGGTGCCGCGCACGGACCGCGACCTCTCGCTCAAGGTCATCGCCGGGGGCGTCGTCGCGCTGCTCACGCTCATCGTGCTCGCGAAGCCGCTGCAGATGAACCTGCTCGGCGCGGTCCTCATCGTATTGTTCGGCTTTCTGTTCGTGACGGTGTCGTCGCGGCTCACGGGCGAGATCGGTTCCTCGTCGAACCCGATCTCCGGCATGACGGTGGCGACGCTGCTGTTCGTGTGCCTGATCTTTCTGCTCATCGGCTGGAACGGGGGCACCTATTACGTCACGGCGCTCTCGATCGGCGCGATCGTGTGCATCGCCTCGTCGAACGGCGGCACGACGTCGCAGGACCTGAAGACCGGCTTTCTCGTCGGCGCCACGCCGCGCCTGCAACAGCTCGCGATCCTGATCGGCGCCTTCACCTCGGCCCTCGTGCTCGGCCCGATTCTCCTCCGCCTGAACGACTCGGCCACCGTCTATGTGCCGGCGGCGCAGGTGGCACCGGCGGGCCTGCACGCCGAAACGGCGATGCTCGATGCCGGCAAATTGGAGTCGCTCCGCGGCCCGCAGGCGCGCGACGACGCCGGCAGCTACCGCGTCTGGCACAAGCAGGACACGGCGGGCGGCCCGGCCGGCAAGTATCTCGTCAACGAGCAGGGTGCGGCGGTGTGGCTGGTCGATCCGGGCATCAACGGCTCCTACAGCGAGCGGCCCGACGGCACCACGGTGCGCAAGTTCGCGGCGCCGCAGGCCCGGCTGGTCTCCTACATCATCAAGGGCATCCTCGACCGGCAGCTCCCGTGGGCGCTGGTGATGCTCGGCGTGATGATCGCGGTCACGCTGCAGATGAGTTTTGTCCCCGCCCTGGCGTTTGCGGTCGGCGTGTATCTGCCGCTGTCGGCGACGTCGCCGATCTTCGTCGGGGGACTGGTCCGCTGGCTCGTCGACCGCCGCGTGCGCCAAAAGGCCGCCTACGCGGCGATGTCCGAGGAGCAGTTCAACGCCGAGAGCGACAAGAGCCCGGGCGTCCTGCTCTCCTCCGGCTATATCGCCGGCGGCACGATCGCGGGCATCATCATCGCTTTCCTCGCCGGCGTGACGGTGAAGTTCGACGAGGCGGTCACGAACTGGTCGTTGGCGCACAACCCCTTTTTCGACGGCCCGCACGCGGACCTGCTCTCGCTGATCCCGTTCACCGTGCTCTGCGTTTTCCTCTATCTCGTCGCGCGGGAGAAGGTGCTGACGCCGGCGAAAAAGGCGTAGGACAGTCCGCCTAATAGGGCCTATTAGATTGGCATCGCCTTCGGTCGGGGGATCGCTTTGCTCGCGGCCTATGAAAACGCGACGCGTCCTTTTTGCCTTTTTGACGACGATGGCGGCGACCATCGCTTCGGCCCAGACGATCCAATTTGTGTTCGTCACCAAGCAAAGGGAATACACTCAGACCTCCACAGCGAATCCCGCGCTGATAGCCAATCCTTACAGCGTCGGTGCATCGATTGACGGCACAGCACTGACAAGTGGCTATCCGATCAGTCCGACGGTCGCCGTGCAAAATGGCCTTGTGACGACAATCACTTTGGATCCGCCCAGTCCTGATAATTGGAGTTTCAAGAGTGGAGGTTATGCCGGTCAGACCTCTCTTAATTTGGATTACGGCAGCGGGAACTACACCTATCAAAGCGCGAGCTTCAGCAACATTATCCTTAACCTGTCCAACGCTGATCTCTATCCGAACGCGCCCAAGGCGACAATTACCACGGACACCACTTTGGGCTTCCAGTGGATCGGCAATGTCCTCGAAGTAAATCCAGGGCTGTTCAATACGCTTACAATCACGTCAAACACCTTCGCTGTCAATTTCAGCAGTTCCTCCAACCATATCGGAATTTTCGGAAACAACTTCACCTCCAATGTGGGCGACGAATCCTTCAATTCGGCTACCCCTTCCCTTTTTGTGGATATTCCCGCAGCGACCTTCTTGGGTGGGTCTGCGAACAAGAGCATTGGAATGGAATTCAACAATCTCATTGATCAGATCAGCAACATTCCAACCACCGGTGCCCAATCGATATCAGCTTTTACGTCTTCAACGTCTTTCAACATCCAAGTAATCCCTGAGCCCTCGACCTACGCCGCGATCCTCGGCGCGCTGGCGCTGGCGGGTGTGATGCTTCGTCGCCGCCGACGGACAGCAACCTGAGCAATTCAACGCGCGTGGTTTTACCAAGCCGGGCCTGGCGCCCGGCTTTTTTGTTTGGGGTCGGGCGGATTACTTGTCGGCCGTAGCCTCGCGCGGAGGCTGATCCTAATCCGCCGCGCGGCGCGTTAGCCCCGTTCCGGCCTGCTGGCCGGCCAGGGTTTGTCCGGGCCGGTCGCCCGGCAAAGGAATCCGGCGTCGGTTCCCGGCAGTGCATTGGTTGCGGTCGGTGAATTGATACCGCCGGCCTGTTGCGGCAAGAAATGCGCAGCCTTGGGCTTTGTGTCCGGCTGCTATTCTATCTTATGTGATAACCCATGAAAACTGCCCGTAGATTTCTTGCCGTTGTCTTCGCCACCCTTGTGATTGTCGGACTGGCCCAAGCTCAGGTTAATTTCTACGTTATCGAAAAGGCCCAGGTGTATGTGCAGACAAGCTCGGCAACGCCATCGGCGCATCCTACGGTGCCATTCTTGTTTTCCGCCCAGATCGAAGGGACCGCGATTGGTAGCATCCCGCAGCACGCATTCACCCTGCCAGGCATCCCCGGAAGCCCGATCAATATTCCCCCGACTTCGGACCCTGCGACGCGAAAGCAATATCAGCAAAATTTCACCGACAAAGGGGTTATGGACACGGCATTTCCCAATGGGGCTTACCTATTCGATGTCGACACGGTGCTTGATGTTTCTCTCACGCTCGCTGGCACGGGCAATGTCGATTTGTATCCTTCAGTGATACCCAAAGTGATTGGCATGACAAACGGGGCGTTTTGGAATGGGTCAGGCCAGCTGATGATCGATCCAACCCTGGGAACCACGCTCACGCTTTCCACGTTCACGGAATACAACAGCCTACTCGGTGGACAGGTCGGCGCCCACATCGGCGCCTTCTTTTATTCCACGAGCGGGCCCTTTACGCAAATTAACCAAGAGGCTTTCACCTTCAATTCCGACCCAAGTTTTAACACGTTCGTCATTGGTGCTCTCACACCAGGGGACACGTATCAATTTGAGATGGAGTTCAATGTTGCCACCACGTTTAACAATACGTCGCTCGGTGGAGCCAAAGGCGTGGCACTCTTTACGGATCGGATGATTTTCGATGCAGTTGCCATCCCCGAGCCCTCGACCTACGCGGCGATATTCGGCGCGCTGGCGCTGGCGGGCGTGATGATTGTTCGGCGCCGCCGGACGGCCTGAGAATTCTCCGCGCATGGTTTTCCCAAGCCGGGCGAAAGCCCGGTTTATTGTTTTTGCCGGGGATGACTCGCGTGGGCCTGTGCTTTCGACGCCCGCTTTGTAGGGCTGCCGCTTGTCGGCAGGCCGCGGCTCGCACGCTGAGTGGTCCGGCGGCGAGCGCCGACCCTACCTTCCGAAAGAAAATTCGCGAACGATCGCAGAAGTGGCATCGGCTTCCAGCCGATGAATCCCTGCGGCTGGAAGCCGCAGCCACAAGATCACTCCTCGCCGTCGAAGTAATCGACCTCGGTGAGCCGGAATATTTTCCGCGGCTGGCGGATGCCCCACTTCTTCGAGTCGGGGTAATAATAGGTGTCCACGGGCGGATTGTCGGCGATGATGCAGAACACCAGCGGCTTTCTCCCCGTGTTGATGAGTTCGTGCGCCTCGCCGGGCGGATGCATGAGGGCATCGCCGGACTTCACCTTGAAACGGCCCTGGCCGGCGCGGACCGTGCCCGTGCCGCTGAGGATGACGAACATCTCCCATTGCGCGGAGTGGCTGTGAAAAGGGCAGGCGGACTTGCCCGGCGACACTTTCACCAGTTCGAGATTGAAGGGATGGCCTTTTTTTGGCCAGCCGTTGCGGACGTCGCCGATGGCGCCGGATATATTCTTGTAGGACTGCTGGAACCGGCCCTTGGGGGATTTCCAGTGTTCCCATTTCAACTTGGCGATGCTGGTCTTTTTCATGGGGAAATTCTTTTAACCACGGATCAGCCGTCGCCAAGCACTAGGGCTGACAGGTTTCACGGATGATCACGGATAAATGCCATCAGGCCGGTCGGGTGGAGGGGCCAGCACCAAGCCTGAAGCAGTAAACCGCTAATTGACGCTAATCTTCGCTAATGGAAAAAAGCCCTGCACGGGAATCCTTATTAGCGTCAATTAGCGTAGATTAGCGGTTCAAAATCCGGATTCGTTAATCACCGGGTTGGTGAGCGTGCCGATCCTTTCGATCTCGATGCTCACGGTGTCGCCGGCCTTGAGCCAGACCGGCGGCTGGCGGGCGAAACCGACGCCGTGCGGCGTGCCGGTGAGGATGACCGTGCCGGGCAGCAGCGTCTTGCTGGCGCTGAGGAAGGCGATGAGCGCCGGCACGTCGAAGATCATGTCGTTCGTGTTCCAGTCCTGCATCACCTCGCCGTTGAGCACGGTCTTGAGGCGCAGGTTGTTCGGCTCGGGGATCTCGTCCTTCGTCACCAGCACCGGGCCGAGCGGG